>Ga0247758_1000043_pt1 | contig 85409 bp, 98 predicted proteins | sample UWRJL156409C4_FD_180950 | JGI IMG/M metagenome (GOLD analysis project Ga0247758, IMG submission 180950) | Plant litter microbial communities from Arlington Agricultural Research Station in Wisconsin, United States - UWRJ-L156-409C-4 | ecosystem: Environmental > Terrestrial > Plant litter >... | reverse complement strand
TCACGGCTATAATAACACGGCTTCCACTCTCGAAGATAGAAATAATGAATCACCTTCAACACACACTGCTTTCCAATGCCTTGACCCCTTTTGCATTTCAACATTAGTAAAAACCTTAAGAAGAAGGAGAGGTATTTAAAGGTTAAGCTATATAAGACCTTAAGGATAAATAATTATTATAACTTAGATATTAAAAGAGTATAAGTATTACTTCACCAGTGTCGATATAATAGACAGAAGAGGAAAGCCGTTTAGAGTAAGAGTAATAATTAATAGTAGAAGTGCTTTTAACCTAGTATACCCCTCGCTAATTAACCGAAGGAAACTCCTTAACTAAAAGTATAAAGAGGTTATTCTTATATAAAATGGAGAAAGAAGCCTATATTAGTATAATAATGGTAAAGTCACTTACTACTCGCCACTCCTAATTAAAGTGGATAAGGATAAATAATAAGTAAACTTTAACGTTACATTAGTTATAAGCTATAACATAATCTTAAGTCTACTTTAGCTAGAAAAGTATAACCTTGTAATTAATTAAAGGAGTAATTACTTTACCTTTAGTAAGTCCTTTAACCGTAATTACTGTTTAAAGAAAGCTAAGAAGGCACCAAACTATTTTAAAGATACACGAAGTACTTAAAAATATGCTAAACTCTCAGAACTAAGCATAGTTTAAGTTAAGTTTACTAAGACAGTTAAAGAACTAAAAGGTCTACTATATTACTTAAATGACAATTTAGAAGGTAGAAAGAAGCTAGAAGCTAATTTATAAATAAGCGAAGAAGTCGACTTATCTAAAGTACTTGTTAAATACAGGAAGTTCACCTTATTTCAAAAAAAGATACTGTAATTACCAGACTACAGACCGTGAGACTATAAAATTAAGTTAAAGCTAGGAGTAAAGCTCTACAGTTTCTAGCCTTATTACTTAAACCCTTAATAAGCTAAGGCTTTAAGGGAGTATATTAATAAGAACTTAAAGAACAAGTTTATTATAAAATCCTAATCCCTAACAGGATACTTAATGCTGTTCGTCCTAAAGAAGGGAGACAGCAAGTTACGTATAGTTATTAATTACCAAACGTTAAATAAAGATATAATTAAGAATCGCTACCTATTATTACTTATTACGGAAATATAAGAGTAAATTACTAAGGTAAACTGGTTCTCCAGTCTCAACTTCCCTATAGGATTTAACTATATTAAAGTAAAGGAAAAGGATAAGTATAAAATGGCTTTCTAAACTTATAACGGGTACTATTAATACTATATCATACTAATAAGATTAATAAACACCCCTATAACTTTTTAAAACCTTATTAACAGTATTTTCCGCCCTTTCCTTAATAAGTTTATTTTTATATATTTAAACGACGTTCTAGTCTACTCTAAAACTTTAAAGGAACACTGAAAGCATATATAACAGGTTTTAACAGCTTTTAAGAAAGCGAAGCTAACAGTAAACTTAGAAAAGAGCTACTTCCACGTCCAGGAACTAAACTATCTAAAGTTTAAAGTAACCCTTAGAAAGCTTAAAATGCAGCTAGAGAAAACAGAAGTAATTAAAGATTAGCTTACTTTAAAGAACTAAAAAGAGTTACAAGCCTTTATTAGTTTTACGAACTTTTATTACTATTTTATTAAGTATTTTACGAAAATCGTAAAACTACTCTACGAACTTATAAGTAAGGGAAAGCCGTTTGAGTGGACTGGTAGATAGTAGAAGGCGTTTAAAGACCTTAAGTATACCTTCGTTACAGCCCTAGTCTTAACCCTCCCCGATTTCTTAAAACCCTTTTAAGTTAAGACAGACTCCTTAGAGTTTGTAATCGGTAAAGAACTTAGCTAAGTTTAGGATAATAAGAAACGCTACTTAATTACCTTCTTATTAAAAGGAATTTACAGCCTAGCTTTATAATACCTAATCTATAATAAGGAACTAATAGCGATTATTTAATATTTTGCTAAGTAAGTACTGTATCTAAACAGTACGGAAGAACTAGTCTAGGTCTTCTTAGACTATAATAACTTTTAGTACTTCTTAACGAAGGAACTTAACCCACAGTAAGCACGGTAAGCAGAGTTAATGGCCCCGTTCCACTTCTAGATTCACTACGTTAAAGGAAAAGATAATAGGTAAGCTAATACCCTTAGCTAGAGACAGGACTATAAAGATATTAATCTAGTCTTAATCTCCATTATTATATTTAACGAAGTTAAAAACAGTATATTAAAGCATACGCTGTAAGTGTTAGATAACTAGATATTAAAATAAACTATTAATATCTATATAAACTTATAAACAGAGTATAACATTTATTAATAATAATAAGACTTCTAAGTAAGAAGGTTAACGGAAAGAACCTACAAATACAAGTGTCCTTTAAAGGACTTCTTAAAGCACATATAAGACTGTCAGAAGAAGTGCCCAATATATCTAAACTATAACGAAACTGGTTGTTAGCTAGAATAGCTATTAGAAGGTATAAACAGCACGCCTAAATTAAGAGTAAAGCTCTAGTATTAAAAGAAACTGTACATTTATAACCTAGATAAACAGAAAGAGTATATCTAATAAGTTTACAAGTCTTAGCTTAGAGGATATATAAGCTGGGCTAAGACTCTTACGTAAGCTTAATAAGCGTACGCCTTCCTAAGAATGAAGAAGCTAGTTAAGGAAGTAGTTAATAACTGCAATATCTGCTATAGGAAGTAAAACCAACATTATAAACCTTATAAACTTCTTAAACCACTTCCTATACTATAAGCGTTATAAAGTTTAATCTTACTTAACTTCGTTATTAAGATCCCAGAGTTTAAGGACTTTACTACAGGAGTTACTTATAACTAGATCCTTATAATAGTTAACAGATTAACGAAATAAACCTACTTTCTACTAACTTTAAAGAATATAATAATGAAGTAACTTACTTATATCTTTAAGAAAAAGGTAATTTTACAACACTTTTAACTAGATAATATCGTTACGGATTAAGATAAGCTAATCGTGTCGAAGTTTTAGTAAGGGTTAATACAGAGAATAGGTGTAAAAAGTAAACTTTCGATAGCATTCCACTTATAAACAGATAGCTAAACGGAGCGAGTTAATTAAATACTTACAATATATCTCTAAGCTTACATTAACTTTAAATAAGATAATTAGCTTAAACTGTTACTAACAGTATAGATAACTTATAACATAACACTAGTTAAGTTAATAAGTATATTACTATTCTTCGCTAACTACAGTAAGGAGCCCAAGCTCCGTTAAAGCCCACCTATAAGCACCTCCTAAGCCGCAGTCCGCGCAGACTGGATGTAAGAGTTATATAACTATCTGCAAGCCAAACTCGAGTTTATATATAAATAAATAAAGAAGTTTACTGATAAATACCGAACTAAATAACCAGTACTTAAAAAAAGACTCTACTACGATAATAAATAAGTTAAGGGACCGACTCTTTAAGAGGAGGACCACATTTACCTTTTTTCACAAAACTTACATTCGAAATAACTTAGTAAGAAGTTTAACTTTAAAAGGCACAGACCGTTCCAAATTAAGAAAAAGGTCGCCACCTCTAATTACGAACTAAACTTACCTACCAGTATAAAGGTGTGGATTAAGGTTTTCTATATCTTACTTTTAGAACCTACCTTAAAAAGAGTTCCTTTAAAAAAGAAGATCGAGATCGACACCGACAAAGACAAGTATAACGTTAAGGAAGTTATAGATTTAAGGAAAGGAAAGAACATATTCGAGTATCTTGTTAAGTAGTTAGACTACAGCCTTAAAAGTAACTTATAAGAGCTAGTTAAAAATCTTAAGTGCTTAAACCTAATTACAGAGTTCTACCGGAAAAATCCAGACCGACCAAAACTAACGATAAGAACCAGAAATAAGATAAGATCTGACATTTAAATTATTATACTGAAAAGTAAGACCACTGTAGGACTTAGAGCTTAAGAAGCAGTAGGAAACTCCTTAATAAGTATAAGAGGATATTTATTAAAACCCTTAACTATAAGTTATAAGGACCTTAAACTTAATAAGGAGGCTAGGCCTCCAGAGCTCCTAGTAAAGCTCTACACGAAAAATAAATACTGTTAAGGAAAGAAGTTAGTAAAAGAAAAATAAGTAAAAAGTCGCTAAGGCTCTTATAGGTACTAAACCTATTAAAGAAAATAGTTACAAACTAAGTCACGAAATAACCGCTCGTTACAGGGACTCTGTTAGAAAGTTCCCCTAGTCGAAAGACTCCACGTCTTTAAGAGGAGCGTTTAACCTAGCTTCCTTACTCTCCTAAAACTCTAATAACTCTATTTTACAACTAAACGCTTTTGTAACTCAGTCCTTAAGGTAAGACCGCTACTTATAAAAGTGCGTTAAACGCGTTAATACCTTTTAGAGCTTAACAGTAGCGTTATAGAGTTATTAAGTAGCAGATTTAACTTATAAATTAAAGTTCTACTTTTTAATAAGAAGAGCTTTCAACTTTGCTTCACTAATACTAAAAGCGTCACACTAAGAAGGCTAATACCTCTTTAAACAGTAATTATAACTGTCAGACCGGTTCGAAACCTAACAGATAAACGGAAAGTTAGCAGATTTATAAGAAGAATAAAGGGACATTTCGCTATTAAACGCGTGTGTGTAAGCTGTAAGGTTTAGACAGCAGTTAATACTCTTACCCTGTTCCCGTTTTAAGACCTAAAAGCTAGATACTTATTATATAGTAAAGTAATAAAAGAAGAAACTTACCTTTTAAGTTCTTTATAGAAAAAGAACGTTAAAGAGGGGGAATTATGTGACGACCCTGTAAGTTATCACTTAAGCTAAGGCAGCCTGACAAATCCCCCGCAGAAGGAACAGTGTAAGAAGACAGTACACACCGTCCAGACATATTAAGCCAGAAGTGTAAAGACCTAAAGCCCCTACAACTAATAAGGTGCTATTTACAGTATGTTAAATGCTTACATTATAAGTAAGAGAAACCTCATAAGCGGAACGCTTACATAATGTAAAGTGCTTGCATAATAAGCACTTACAGCATTATAAGCAAGGTGTAAAGTACCTCCCAGTTAGTTAGTATAGATAGCTATAGTTATACCTATAACCACCGTAAGGGACTTTAATTCCTCACGTTAGTATTCAATTATTCATTTATGTCTTACTATTCAGACTCACCTCTGTGCATTATAGTGACAGCGACCTACAGTGACATTAAACCCCCCCGTCTAGGAGTGCTAGCTTAACAAGCCGTCTTCGGAACGCCCTTTACCTGTTGGCGTCCTGCTATACGTTCTGTCTTAACCCGCGCCAGTCCTCTCGAGGCCTGTGTTGGGTGCAGGTCGTAATAGATGGGTTAAAAAAATGGGCCTGGGCTGGTAGAAATAGGGGATTCCGCCAGGGCCGCACAGGGCAGAAAGGTGCCCGTGATGCCGGAAAAACCTCCTGTGGGGCAAGTTCAGAGATACCTGACAGGGGGTATTTTATTTAAGCACGAAACCACAGTATGCGCTCAGCGTACTGCGCGTGTGCAGTAGACTTCGGGAGGTACATATGCCCCGCTAAAAAGATAGGTGTTTTGGGGTGCCGAGATTGGCAGGGTGGAATTCCTGTGTCGCTGTCGGGGCTTCCGTTTTTGACTGGTCGGTTGCGACCCACCTGGCTGCGGCATCCACCATGCCTTATGTGTAATCCTGCCCGAAGCTGCGGCCGAGCTGGGCGAACTCGAAGTAGTCGAAACAGTTGTTGAAGAGTACAGCGACGCTCAGAGCGCCGGCGGTGACGCCGCAGCGAGGAATCCGAGAGGGGGAGGGAAGAAACTGATGAGGTTGCTAACAATTCACTATCATTTTTTTTACTTGCACACCACCCAATCTTGTTAGGGTGGTCAGGTCGCTTGTCTGGTCAACTCGCTTTTCACGCACGTTATAGCTTTGGTCGTCGAAGCAGGGGCAAAGTAAACATCAGAACCGTGCGGGGATGTGCACAATCCGGCTCTGGGATGCGGCGACGGGCGCGCACCAGCAGATGCTCCAGGGGCATAGCGGCATACTTTTCGAAGCGTACAGCCCTAGTTTGCAGACCACACACAGCCACGATTACAAACCTGGCTGCACTACAATGTGCGCCCCTCAAAAGCCTCCATCGGATGCCATGCTTTGAAGCTTCAACTGAGCCGAAGCCCCGCAATTTGGGGCCACATCGGCTTAACTTCGGTTTTTGGCTCTCTAACTCGCCCCTGGTGATAAAATAGGTCATCCCGCCAGGTCTGGTGCGGAGTTGCTCCAGCCTTGCTTTTACGGCTGTGAACTAAATGCAGTTATACTGGTGCACCCGGCCAGTAACTTTCCAAGAATGGCCGAACGCCCGCTCTTTAGCTTCGATTATGATCCTTCCGTTGCAGAGTTCGCCGTCTCTAAACGCTCCTATCTCGCTGCTCGTCCGGGCGCATCCTTCGGCTATATAGCAACAAGCACGCTCGTGTTGGACACGAGCACTGCATCCAAGCCACGCGTTCTCCTTCTCCAGCGCGCTGCCAGCGACGAAGATCCCAACAAATGGGAGCCTCCAGGCGGCGCTTGCGACGACGATGATGAGAGCATTCTGCACGCTGCCGCGCGTGAGCTATGGGAGGAGGCTGGCCTTCAAGCAGCTCGAATTGATGGACCCGTTGGGGATCCCTATTTCTTTACTCTCAGTGATGGGAAGAAGGTGTGCCAGTTCAATTTCGCTGTGCATGTGAAGCCTGGCGATGAGACTCCGCCAGCGACGAGGCTAAATCCCAAGGAGCATCAACGTTTCGTCTGGGCTTCTGAAAGTGAGATTAAGGCGAAGGCAGACGGCATGGACTTGGACTTCACGACAGAGGAAGTTGAGCGTACAGTGCTTCTATTATTTAACGACTTTGCAAGGAAGTAAATGCAAAAAAGTGCATGGCAGAGGAAATGTAACTAGGCCATGATACTCTGAAGCACCGGTCTAGCTTACACGATATCAAATATTCTCTCATGGAGTTCACCCCGAGCTAACATACCTATCGCCTCTCCCTTCATCAGCCCGTGGACATAACATTCACCTACAAGCAAGTAGCATCTGCCCATGGGCCTCAGACAGAACGGCACCTTACCACCGAACAGAACACACACCACATCCCTGCTTCTAATGCCGCCGGTCCAAGCACATAATATCCCCTCCCAGTCCTCGCAAAGATGCGGCCCTCCGAAGCCGAGGCTGCCCATCGGCTCCAGTCCTCATGGCCGCTTTCGTGCTCCGGACCACCTGCCACACTCTGGACCGCCTCTGATATATCGTCGGATGGGCCCAGGGTCTTCACGATATACCTCGCTGCCTTTCTTAACCACACATGATCTGAAACCTCGTGATACGGTCTGCAATCGTGCCCTGCGGCCTGCACGCAGCCGTTGCTGAGCGTCTGCATGAAGGCGAAGAAGGCTGACTGGCCGTTCAGATACCTTTCGTGCAAATTGAAGTGGACCTTGCCGCAAATCTCATGCCAAAGCCGTTCTATCGTCGTGGGTGGCTGACCAGGCGTCTTCCTGTTGTTGTAGATGTCTTTAGAAAGCAGCGGTTGGGAGCACGCCTTGATGGTGTCGATCTCCAGGCCATGGGCTCGGAGCCCCAGATCATCTTCCCCGACGATCTCGAGCTTCGCCGTCGAATCGCCGTGGGCGCGGTGTGGGCAGATCGGCTCTGCCAGGATGATGCCCTCGGACAATCTCCAGTCGGGCACCCAGGATGGCAGCCTGTGTTTGTCGCGGCGCCATGCTTGCAGGTCCGTGTCTGCCTGGACTGACGCTTCACGGCACAAAGGGAGGCTATAGCGGGGATGCTGTACTGCTGCTAACACAATGCAAGCCGCAGCTGGGTTGGCCCGCAATATCCGCACCGCAACATTGATGTACGTCTGCTCGACGGTCTTCGTGTAGTCGGCCATGATCGGCACGGGTCCACAGGCGAGAGGATGAGTCGAGCGGGCGGAAAAGTGGCCGAGGAACGCAAATACACGGTCCCTGTCGTCGCTGAAACGGAGGTGGCGCGCCCGCTGGAGCTCGTATACGAAGTTGAAGCGGTTTGCGTGGTGGGTCTTCTCTTCCGGCTCAATGAACCGCCGATACAAGAAGCAGATGTCCGATGTGCTGATCCCTAGCCTGCTGCGGAGGTGGTGATAGCTCTTCAGTTTCTCACACACGCCGGCCAGCGTTTCCCAGTCGATCGAGGCGTCGGCCCAGATTATGGTTGCTGGCGTGTTGGTTCCGATTTCCTGTGCGATCCATCCTCGTTTGAACTGTCTGCACTTTCAGTGTTCAGGTCGCTTTAAGGGTGAGTGAGCTAGTGGTCGTTTCCCTGCCAAAAATTAAAAATTAAAAAAAAAAACTTACCCATGCGCGGTCAGCCAAAGCCTGGAGAGCCTTCTGGTTGTCTGTAACATGCCTTTCTAGGCCCATTGAGTCTGGTCTGCGAGATATGCTGTTTATGGGATGGCTGCTGAGGGCTTCATCAAGCTCGTGAACGAGACCGAAAGCTGACACTGCCTCCTTATTTGTGTCTAACCCAAGCCATACCAAGATATGGGCCGCATCTCGATAGATCCTATTCATAAAACGCACCTGCTGGCTTCTCTCTGCTAGGTCATTCTGATTTATACAGCACTGATCAGCCCAGATCCGACGCGGCTGGTCAAGTAGGCGCATTCGACGCAGCGCAGCAAAGATTGAACCCCCTCTCAGCTCCAGCAGTCCTTCATTATTGTCTCCATCGCGGATTAGGATGTCGTATGTTGCATTTGGTGGTCCTGGATCTGCCCAGACGTAGGACAATGCCTCATAGCTTCCCGCAGCGTCGATGGGAACAACTTCGAGAGTTCCCGTCAACGGGTCACCACGTTGACTAGGATCTAGTGTGAGTATTCGGATAGTGTCATTGTTTTGCAATGGTTGATACTGGTATTGAGGTTTCTCCATAGTGACCTGGGTAAACTGGCCGTTATGAGCGGCTTATTGCTGGGCGTATTTACCACTGCTCAGGTAAAGTTTAGAATTACTTGATCATTTCTTTTCAGTTCGACAGCCGACAACTCCAGTGAGATACTGCACTGTCGCTTTCTCAAGTGATTTCATGACTTCACAGGTATATTGTTGAGCGGCCTAATTGGGCTGGCTTGCATGAAACGCCTCAGTTTGCCTATCCAATTGAGAGCTGCCAGATCAGCGCTCAGCATGTTGATAGCCACTGCCATATCGCCCAGCTTTTAGCCCACGCTGATTTGAGGTGTGGCTTGCCTTCTCTTCACTGGGAGCTGATTGAAGCTAGAGACCCAGAGCCTAACCCGCATGTCCATGCCCGTCTGTTCTGAGTCTGTTGCTCGCCGTCGAGAGAGTTTCCTATCTTTTTGATCCAAGTTCTACATCAAGTTTTGAAGTCACTCTGTCCGTCGGCAGGCCGGTTCCAGCCGTCAGCAATCACAAATGGACCCGAAAGTCCGCGCCTGCGTCAAGAATGTCCTCGATTCCTATGGAAAGCCTGAGAAACGACAGCTATACGGGAGGCTAGTGGCACGCACCAGGGCAGAATGCGAAAAATTGCTGGAGAGCATAGAGATCAAGGGGGTGGTGCAAGGCAGAGTGAAGAAGTATGACTCGTTGAAGAAAAAGCTGGAAGATCCGTCCAACTTCGCAACATGGATTTCTAAGGGAAAAGACATATACGAACATCCTGATATGGGAGACCTTGCTGGGGTTCGCATTGGGCTGTACTTCCCCGACGACATTCTCCTGGTCGAGCGGGAGATTTTGAAGCGCTTCAACAAAAAACATCTCTTTGGTACAGTCACGGGTGGGCGAGATGCTACCAAGGACAGAAACTTGAATGTTCAGGAACACGGGAAGGGGCCATGGCAATCTCGAGATCACCACGGGGCTGTTGAATACTGGGAACACTCGGGATACAAGTCCTGGCAAATGGTGGTTGAGTGGAAACAGCCTCCGCCCAAGAATTCCGAATTGGTCACAGTAGAGATCCAAATCGGGACGGTGGTGTCGCAGGCTTGGGCCGAGGTGCAACACAACATTATCTACAAAAGGTCCACCGATATCATTGCCACACCGACCATGAAGCGAATGATTGATGCCATAAATGGTCTGGCAACCACGACCGAGATCATCCTCAAAGAATTGGCACGAGCCCAGGAGGTTGCAAAGAAAGAAGCGGAGAAAAAGGCCGGATTGCAACTTCAGTCCATACTTGGCGAGATCTTAGGGGGCGACAACGCCAAGCTCGAGGCAAAGGATAGCGATGGTCGGACGCCGTTGTTGTGGGCTGCCGAGCTCGGCCAGGAGAAGGTCGTGCATCAACTGCTCGGCAGCGGCGCCAATATCGAGGCGCGGGATAACCACGGCCGGACGCCGCTGTGGTCGGCTGTTGAGGAAGGCCATCTCGCCATCGTAATGCGATTGCTCCAGGATGACGCCGTCCGTGAGTCGAAGGATGCTAGATATGGCCAGACGCCGCTGTTGTGGGCCGCCAAAGAAGGCCACGACGCCATCGTAGAGAAGCTACTTGGACAGGGCGCCACTACCGAGGCAACGGATAACTATGGCCGGACGCCACTATCGCTAGCCGCCCGAGAAGGCCATGCGGCCGTCGTAAGGCTACTGCTCGAGAAGGGCGCTAAAATTGAGTCGGTGGATAATATCTATAACCAGACACCACTGTCGTGGGCTGCCGAAAAAGGCCACGAGGCTGTCATACAGCAGCTACTTGAACGGGGCGCCAATACCGAGGCAAAGGATAGCGATGGCCGGACGCCGTTATCGTGGGCTGCTGAAAAAGGCTACAAGGCTGTCATACAGCAGCTACTTGAACGGGGTGCTAATCCCGAGGCAAAGGACAGTGACGACCGGACGCCACTGTCGTTGGCTACCGAAAAAGGCTACGAGGCTGTCGTACGACAGCTTGAACGGGGCGCTAATACCGAGACAGAGGATAGCAAGGGCCGGACGCCGTTATCGTGGGCTGCTGAAAAAGGTTACGAGGTACAGCAGACGCTCGAGGGGCATAGCAGATACATCAACGCCGTAGCCTTCTCACCGGACGGCAAGACGCTTGCGTCGGGTTCGGACGATCACACAATCCGGCTCTGGGATGCGGCGACGGGCGCGCACCAGCAGACGCTCGAAGGGCATAGCAGTTCCGTCTATGACATAGCTTTCTCACCGGACGGCAAGACACTTGCGTCAGGTTCGGGGGATATAATCTGGCTCTGGGATGCGGCGACAGGCACGCACCAGCAGACGCTCAAGGGGCATAGCGATTTGGTCCAAGCCATAACCTTCTCACCAGACGGCAAAACGCTTGCGTCGGGTTCGAAGGATCGCACAATCTGGCTCTGGGATGCGACGACAGGCGCACACCAGCAGACGCTCAAGGGCCATAGCAGTTCCGTCAGCACCGTAGCCTTCTCACCGGACAGCAAGAAACTTGCGTCGAGTTCGGAGGACATAATCTGGCTCTGGGATGCAGCGACAGGCGCGCACCAGCAAACGCTCGAGGGGCATAGCGATTTCGTCCAAACCGTAGCTTTCTCACCGAACGGCAAGACGCTTGCGTCGGGTTCGGACGATCACACAATCCGGCTCTGGGATGCGGCAACAGGCACACACCAGCAGACACTCAAGAGGCATATCAATTCCGTCTACGCCATAGCTTTCTCACCAGACGGCAAGACGCTTGCGTCGGGTTCGGAGAATCACATAATCCGGCTCTGGGGCGCGCACCAGCAGGTGCTCGAGGGGCATAGTAATTCCGTTACCGCCGTAGCCTTCTCACCGGACGGCAAGACGCTTGCGTCGGGTTCGGAGGATTGCACAATCCGGCTGTGGGATGTGGCGACGGGCGCGAAATAGCAGACGCTGGAGAGATACAGTATTATTACGAGTTTATCGTTTTCAGCGGAATGGCCAGTACTTCGAGACAAACAGGGGCATCGTCAAGACCAGCCCAGATGTGGACATCTCGAACGCCTCAGCTTGCTTCGCCTATTTTAATAAGAATGTCTATTTGCACTATGATCCACACAACGCCCACACATAACACTAACCCCCGGTGCCGAACGAGGGCAATGCTATACTTGTGGCGGTGAGGGAATCCCCACTAATGTGATCAACTACGTCAAAGAGATCTTGTGTCTTGGTGAATCGCACGGCTGGGGGATCGCTATCTTTCGTCGAATTTACCGAAATCGGCATGGTAGAATACCGACGGAACTGCCCATGAAGCCGACACTGACGGAGATGTCGACCTTGATATGACTGACGCCATGGTGAAGCGTAGGGCTGGGGTAACGTAAAGCCGGGGCTATTGGAGGAACCAGTCTGCTGAAAATGGTGGGGTTTGCACTGGAGGGTACCGAGATTAGCGGGTCCAACCTGCCAAAAACGGCATCCCAAACAGCGACACAGGCACTCCTCGTGGAATTTCTACCGCAAAGCCTCAATCGCCTCGGTCGAGAAAACTCTCCCGTCTTCAACAGCAGCCCCATCCCGCCTTCCCCGCCTGCTGCAATGCCACCGGCATTGCGACCCCCAGCAGCGCCGTCGCAAAACCTCCTCCGATTTCTGCGTGCGCAATCCGAAGGGGTGGGTTTCTTCACCGGGGACCCCAAATGCGCTGCTATTATAAGTCGCAACGGTCGTTCCAATGCCACCTTTTCTGCAGCCCCACGGTCAAAGCCATGCGCGCGTCTCCTGAGAACATCCGAACCGAGGCGTGAGACCGTTATACAGGCTGGCCTCTGGCCATTCGACTCGATCCTGCCCAAGTCGCCTCGCAAGCCGCGCGCCACCACCGATTCGAAGACCAGTTTTGGTGCGCAGCGAAACTCCTCATCGAACCAATCGCCCCGCGAGAGATGTCGGCCGAAGTGGAAAGACTGGCTCTTTGGACGGGGGACGAAAGGGAGCATGCAACTGACGGATGAAGACCTTCGGCTGCAACTGGAAGAGGAGTCTGGGTCCATCTTTGCGCGTAGGTCGCTGACGGCGAAAGCGGCGTTGGATCCAAGGCTGCGATGCACAGAGGTGGATGGGAACGGACAGGTCATCATGGTAGATGGCGAGTTGAAAAAGAGCGAACTGATTGCCAAGGTGAGTGACATCGTGTGGCTATGGTGTGTTCGTGTTGCTGACCACAGACTTAGTATGGACTCCTCCCGCGCGATCTTCGAAAGATTGACTCGTCGAACCTCCCTCATATTCTTGTTCGACCGTCTGCTATCCTGTTGAACTTATTGCACCTCAAGGTTTTGATCAAGCATGACCGGGTGTTGCTCTTCGATGTTTTTGGCTCTACAACGTCCTACCCCCAGTCGGCGTTCATGTATGATCTACAGGGGAAGCTAAACCAGAAGCAAGCCCCGAGTGCTAATAGCTTGCCTTACGAGTTCCGGGCGCTTGAGGCGGTCCTCATGTCAGTGACCTCGGAGCTAGAGGCCGACTTCGAAGCTGTTCGCGACCCCGTAATCCGTGTTCTTGGCGACTTGGAAGACGACATTGATCGGGAGAAGCTGCGAGTCTTGCTCGTTCTTTCAAAGCGGGTCAGCACATTCGAACAAAAGGCTAAGCTCGTCCGGGATGCCATCGAGGAGCTGCTGGAGGCAGACGACGATCTCGCTTCTATGTACCTGACAGAAAAAACACACGATCTGTTCAGAGGGGAGGACGACCACACTGAAATTGAGCTGCTGCTGGAGTCCTACAATAAAATCTGTGACGAAGTGGTTCAGGAGGCCAGCAACCTGGTCTCGAGCATCAGGAACACGGAAGAAATGTAAGTTCGACCACGCCAAGGAGCGTTCCAGAATGTCTGCTGACCAAGGCCCAGCATCCGCGCAATTCTTGATGCGAATCGCAATTCTCTGATGCTCTTGGAGCTCAAGTTTTCTGTGGGCACGCTCGGCCTCGCAATGGGGACGTTCCTCGCGGGCATTTACGGCATGAACCTACACAACTACATGGAGACAGCCAAATGGGGCTTTGGCACCGTGACAACTGCCTCGGTTTTCTTCTCCTTGATAGTGTGCTGGTATGGACTGGTCAAGCTGCGCAAGGTCCAGCGCATCAAGATGGGCGGCCATAGCGAATGTCTCCCGGAAACTGGGAGAGAACGTCGGCTACAGAACGGCAACGCGGATGCCATTCTCGATCCTACCAACCGTGAGCGACTGAGGCGCATCAACATGATGAAGACGCTAGCGGCAAAGCAGCGCCCCCAAAAGTGGTTTTAGATGCAGGCAAGGTAATGGAGTTTTAGGCATCGGCGGATGACTCCCTTTCTTATTTGTTCTTTTGGCAGGTTTTGCTCAGGATGGGCTACATATACACTACGCGGGATGTTCCCTGTACAATTTGGATTCGGTGTATTGAGAGGAGGCAGGATGCCTTCTGCGTTGTACAAATATCTGCACCTTCGCCCGGTTCTCCCAGCTCATCATCATCGAGTTATGGCTGAGAAAGCCACGACACAAACTAATCTACCAATGGGAGCGAGAAAGCTCGCTCTCTCCTCGGACTTGACCCGGTATTTCTTTTCTCGATGCTGAGGCGTGCGTGGCGCTTCCCTTCATCCGTTGAGCTGCGAGATCCCGTCTGGGCCTGGTTGCCCCGCAATGCAAGCTCGAACCCCACTATCCAGGGGGGGACCAAAAGTGACGCACCTGCCAATACCATTCATTGTCAGCTTCCATTAGTTGCAGGAACAGCTGGCTGCGTGAGAACGTCATGTGAGTGTTATTTCTACAATCCATTTTGCAGTGAAGATCCATCTCCCGTGACGTTTCTGGGATCCGGTTTTTGGAAAGAGCTCTAGCGATTGGAACAAGTTGTTATTGCAAGGTAAGTCCAATTGCTCGTCTCATGATCACGCCACTACGAGACAGAGATGTCGACGGACATGCGCGGATCGAGATATAGGGATCCGGGTTGCCCCGGCGAGGGCTGCGGTGCCGAGGTCTGGCTCTGATGCCCCGATTCTCATCCGGAGGCCGTGAGCTCAGGGGCCGGCCTTTGTAGCGCGGCCGGCACTCGTCTTACAGTTGGGCCCATAGCTCTCTCTATAAAGTCAAGCCTTAAACATATTCAGCGTTCTAACAGAGTGTCCCAGATACCTCTATGTTAGCGGATAGACCCTGCCTTTATCATTAGACCAGCCAGCCATCTCTCCCAACTTCAGATCACCATTCCGCCACACCCCACTAGCACGCCGACACGATGATGGACAGCATCCCTTCAGAGACTCCCCCGCCGAATCTCCATGATTTGGCCGAGGACCACTACTTCGGCGCCAACCCGCCTCCCAAGGACTTGGAGAAGCATATTGCTCTTGCGCGCGAGTTCATCGACTTCCATGCTGCCGCGGGGAGGCCGCTTGTGCTCGTCACTTCGGGCGGGACTACCGTGCCTCTTGGTAAGACTGGTCATTCCTCCGGTTCTGGTTTACGTCCTCATGAGTATATGGGCGGGATAGTGAGAGGAGATTGCTCTGATCGTTACTGACTGCCATGAAGAAAAGCAAACGGTGCGATTCATTGATAATTTCTCGGCGGGTACTCGCGGTGCTGTAAGTGGTCTTCAGCGCAGGATGGTGCCAGGATTCTCTGGGCCACCCTGATCCTACGATAGAGAGAAGGGAAGAGACTAATTATTGGTGCCTGGTAGACTAGCGCTGAGTATTTTCTCGAAGCCGGATATGCAGTTTTGTTCTTGTACGCTGAACCCCCCCTGACGCGCAAGAATTGCATGGAAGCTGACTTTGACAGACATCGCCAATTCTCGCTCCTCCCATTCTCTCGCCATTACAGCCATGCCACAGACTGCTTTCTTGACTTCCTCCGCGAGGGGCCTAATGGGAGTGTAGTTGCCAGAGATGAGGACAATGCTAAGATGTTGCATGTGTTGCGCAAGCACCGCGATGCACGCGACCGCCACATGCTCCTCACCCTGCCTTTCGTCAGCATCTCCGACTACCTCCACGAACTGCGCAGCATCACCCGTCTACTGCGCCCACTAGGGCCTCTAGCCCTGCTTTACCTAGCCGCCGCTGTCAGTGACTTCTTCGTACCGGTAAGAACCACCCTCTCATCTATATCGGCATCGTTAAGTGAACTAAACCACCCAGCCCGAACGCATGTCCGAGCACAAAATCCAAAGCACCAACGCGATAGACTCGCTCGACAATAAGAAAGAACTCACAAAGCGAGTAGAAGATGAGGAAACCTTCGATAACTTTGATTCCTCGCCCACCGTGCCCCGAAGCAAGCGCCTCGTTGTCGACCTCGACCCGGTCCCCAAGTTCCTCAAGAATCTCGTTGAGGGTTGGTCTCCCCAGGGCATGATAGTCTCATTCAAGCTCGAGACAGACCCACGCATCCTGGTCCACAAGGCCCGATACTCGCTCGACCGGTATCAGCACCACCTCGTCATTGGGAATTTACTGTACGTGATCTCTCCTATAACCTGCTCATCATCAGCGATATGCTCACTAACTTTCCTCCCAGCTCCACGCGTAAATGGGAGGTTGTATTCGTTGCCCCTGGCAGCCCAGACCGCTGGATCCGCATCCCGACGCGGAGCGGTGCTGTGGATGCCGCCGCAGTAGCAGCAGACGAGGTGATCAAGGACGAGCCGCTCGACCCCAGTAGCTTGCCTGAGGGCGAGCCCGATATTGAGATTGAGGGGTTGATTATCCCTGCTGTAAAGGACCTGCATACTAAGTACATTGAGGCGTACAACAACAAGAAGGAGGCGGAGAGGAAGTGAGTGGGTGTGCGGGATGCTTTGGAGGGGGACCTGGTTCGAAGGTCAACTGCCTACCTACCTTGCATAGTAGTAGTAGCAGTAGTAATACATTCGCTCAAGTTCCAAATCCCGTACTGAATAAAAACCGATACTCGAGGTAGTTGAGCACTTGTATACTGATATGCTACGCTCTCATGACTCGTCAACCAGATGCGCCGATATGTCCAGTCCTGTCTGTCCTATGCGTTTCTACTGTCCCTGAATACAATATAATCGATCGCTTGTGATACTGCGGAAATACAAGAAAAGAAGTAAAGTAAGTAAGTCTATGGCTCCCCTGAAAATCCACGCGTAGCCTGGGCTGCTGGTCCTAAAGCCGCCGATTGCGGCGTCATAGGCAACGGCCCGACAGCCTCAGCCCACACGCTCTTTTGCGCCTCGCCGTTCATCCCGAATCTCGCAAGACTCCCACTTCGACTGCTGGCACCCCTCCCCCCGACAGCACTACCACCACTCCCGGCGACGCCCTGTCGTCTCGCCACGACCATGAGATTCATACTCTCCTTGGTGGAGCGTGAGATGCGCTTCAAGCCTTCGACCACATCCTCTGCAGGCAGCGGCATGACGCGCTCGACGAGCGCCAGCCGAATCTGATCGCCGAGCTCGAACCATGCCCCAAACAGGTCGCGGCACAGGTCCCAGAAGGGGTTGTAGCGCGTCAGGTTGGGATCACGAAGCCGCAGGGTCGAGAGACGCTCCCGGACGAGGTTGTTCGCCTTGAGGACTGTCTCGCCCTTGGCGAGGAGAGACTCCCATTTCCGCTCGACAGATTCTTGCTGTGGAGAGCTGGGCGTGATGCGTACTCTGCGCAGGCCGGCGGTGAACAGGGCGTTGAGGGAGGGGACGAGACGCTGGATCAGCTCGGTGGCGGTCTTGAGGGAGAGGTAGAAACGCTCGAAGTGGGTTTCGCTCTCGCTGTTGGGGATCTTGGTCGCGGGCGGGGGGTTGCGTGGTGGGGGAGGGGACGAAGAGGAGGTAGGGTTGGGAAGTGTTGGGCCGGGCCGTCCGCGGACGCTCGGGACAGAGGAGACGGCCGAGGTAAAAGATTCGCCCGACGAGGACGAGTCGGGCTGTTGCGTGCCAGTGACGGCAATGCGGCCGGATACACCCGAAGGGTAGGGGATATCGGTCCGCACCTGCATTTGCGTCTTGGGTGCTGCCCGAGCTTTCCTGGAATCGTCAGGGGTTCCAGGTCCAGGGCGGCTAGGGTCTCTAACCGCCGATGCCGCGCGAGACCGGGATTTAGGGGGGATAGGAATATGATCGGGGTCGGCTGGGGGCGCAATCCCCATGGTTTTCTGAGCCGCCACCCAGCCGTTGATGGCTACACGCAACTCCATGATGCTATGATAAACCAACATGAGGAAGGTACGCATATAACGCTGATCTCCATTATCGACGAGCAAGTCCACACTGCTAATCAATCTTGAACATATGTGGACGTATGCTTGGATAAGAGTTGTGTAGGCACGCTGCATTCCTTCGTGTTCGCGGGCAAGCCCCCGCGTGCCGGATGCTAGGTCGTAGTCCTGAATGGCTTGCTCAAGCTCTTCGAAGTAGACGTTGGTGTTATAGAAGACCATTTCAAGACTAGACCGCCGGGTACTCCCATCGTTCGTCAGACTCATCAAGGTCTGGACGCCAAGGTGAATTTGGAAGATGGAATAGAGGATGCCCCTCGCCACCTCCAAGACCGGGTCAACGGCGCGGGACTCGTACTTCCGCACCGGCAGCGCCGGAAGCTCACGGACATACAATGGCCTTTGCAGAGACGGATCGTCAGGGCTAAATGGATTGGTTAGCGTCAGGCCGCCACTGTAGCTGAACCCGCGGAGATGGTTGCTAAAGCGGTTCATCTTGGGCTCATTGGCGACTGCAAGGGACGTCTGTGGCAAAGAATCACTGCCAGCGGCTGGCCGTCCTCGGCGAGACGAGCGGCTCTCGGGTCGCTGCTCGTCTTGCGAGCTCGGCAGCTCGCCATTGCTCCGGAGGCTCTCGGTGGACTTTCCCATTGTGAGGGGTATGATTCCCTGCTTGCGGGTTGAAGCGTTGCTAAACTGGGAAAGGCCGCGAAAGTGCGAACGGCCAGGGATAGGCGGCCGTGACAGCGATGGAGATCTCGATACGGGCGGAGACGGAGCTGCCTCTGATCCCTTGACCCGGATGGGGAACCGCCCGGTAGCACGCCTCGTGGGCATACGGGGGGTGTCTGCGCCCTCGCTCGACTCGTCATCGCCCGCCTCGGTCTCGGAAACCCCCTCCGCCGACGGAGCGCTCTGGCGCTGTGCCAGGAACTTCTTGATTTGATCTGTCACAATCAACTCAACAACTTCGCTCTCGGAGAGGACCTCGTTGGAGGGTACATCCCGAGGCTGGACCTGAAGGACTTCCTTTGGGGGAAACCTGATGGGATTCCCGGTTAGTCTGAGTCTCTGCAGCGAGGTCATGTCTGCCATCGCGAGAGGCAGCCTCTCGATCTGGTTGTCGATCACGGCGAAGGCCTTGAGGGAGGTTAGCTTGGCGATCTCTGGAGGCAGCTCCCTCAGCCTGTTCCGGCCGAGATCCAGGAACTCGAGCGATGTGAGATCACAGAGCTAGACGCTAGTGTTAGTAGTCGGATGTGCTGTGGATGGATGCAGGGAGGGGGCTTGGACTTGCCTGCAACGGGAGCACCTCGAAGCCGTTGTTCCTCGCGGCAAAATACCGCAGCGAGGTGCACAGCGAGAAGCGCGCCGGCAGCGAGGCCAGCGAGTTGTGAGAGAGAGCCAGTCTGTCGGCGGGGTCAGCACTCTGATCCGACGTTGCGCTCAAAACATGGCATGACCGGACGGGGACCCACCGTTCAACGCCATTGCGGAGAATGTCAACGACCTCGTCGGGCAGAGCAGGGATGTTCTTGCCGATCAGGTCGATGGTGATGCCGGGCTTGATGCCGTCGGCGTCAGCAGGGGCGCGCGAATCGTCGTCGGCAAGAGCCTTCTTCCTGGCGTCGCGCACCAATGCGACGACTTGGCCCGGCGTGAGTGGTGGTCCTGTCGCTGTTCCCGTTGCCGGTGCCGACGTTCCAGTCGGCCCCGGGCCCGCGGTGGTCGGAAAAGGGCCCGGAAGACCTGGACGTGGCGCCTGCGGTAGTGGCACCAACCGGCGCGTCGGCATTCCATTCTTCGTCAACGGCAGCGGCGCCTGCTGCTGCGACTGCAACAGCGGTGGTGGGGCCTTGCGCTCCATGAGTTGCGCAGCTAGCGACCTCTAGGCCAAACTCTAAACCTTCTGGAGGCTATTCCCCAGAAGAACAGAGCAGCTAGATCAGACGGACGCGCAAGCAGCGAAACCGACGATGTCTCTCTGCAAAATCCAGCCCCAGCCGCCCGCCTGCCGTTGCGAATGAGCACAGACCATCAGGAGTTGTGATGGCCGCTTTTGAAACCCTGTAACCTTCACAACCACGGGTCTTCACGCAGTCGAGCCAATGGGATGTCTACGCAACAACCGTCTTTTGCCTCGATTGTTTATCCCGTCTCATAGCCATCTCTGCCGGCCAGTCTCACCCCATTTTGACTTTCGCCCTCACCCTCACTGATGTCACCGTTGCTCTCACCCTCACTCTCACTTTTCATTCTCCCCGCGACTGCAGTGAGTGCAGCACACTTGAGGTAGACAAGAGGCACTCATCATCAACACCAAACTCATATTTTTAGGTGAGACCGTCATTGAGTGCTCTATTTTGGCCCGTGTCGCTACCGCCCCCAAATCAGCTCCTCACGCTACCCTAATGCCCGTTCAACGGCTTTATTTAGCAAGCTACTATACAACTCATCCATTTTCGCTACCTCCCTGACCATCTTCAATACCAGATGATGAGAATGGACAGAGGATGTCCTGCAGTGAGCCGAAGCCACAGGCAGCCATGGGCAGGTAAGACGGCGAGATGAAATGACCGTAAACTCATGGTCCACCGGAGCTGTCTGTAATGTTCCGTCTTACATGTCGTTGCAATCTTTGGGGTTCATGAGGCGCATGTTTGCACAGCAAGTGAAGTGACTGAACGAGTGGTGGATGCTGTCAAGCACCATGTTAGCATCATAGAGTGACATTATTATCCCACAGGGAATTAGAACATGAATTCCGAGACTGTGATGATGCCTTCATTAATGATATCTACTACGAAACCGGGTCATAGAGGTCCAGTATCCCCTGACCTGACCCCAAACCTTCAACTGGATGTGTGAACACAGACCTGCTGATCAGAAATGAGTTTGTTGGCAAACCTTCGCCTGCTGTAAATCACACCCTGACCTACCAGAACGCCCGAACTCTCAATAATCCACCAAGACGTCGGGTATAGTGCTGGGCCACATAAACACGATGCTTATCATCACCGTCATCGACAAGAGGGGCCAAGAGCTCATCGCAGAGTCAGCTAGACTCCACCACCACCACCACGACACAAGTATGGATGCATCATCTTACATTGAAGGATCGATCTATCATCCCTAGTCTATTCATGGAGGCAATGGAGACGACTAGGGGGGATACCTCTTGTGAATTTTCGTGAAAAGCTCCCACAAGTCTCCTCTTCCAAGCTCACAAAGTCACCCATCACATAGCCACCTCACCTGCGGAACCTCCGGAACGGCGAGGCAAACGGTCCTCCAGACGGACGGATGTGGAACCGATTGATGAGCCGGAAGGCGAATGAATCTCCTCACCCGTCCGTCCGTCCATTCGCCCCATCCCCTTTGTTCTCAACACACCCGGATCACTTGATCCTCTCCGCATCAAAACCCACATACACACGTCTTAGTACCTACCGTAACGTCTCACAAATAGAGCTGAGGCAGAGCCTAACCAAAAGAAAAAGCAGCACCTACCTATCACAAAGAGGCAGGCAGTAGACAGCTCAAACCCAAAACCACCAGAGCAGCGAAATAAACAACCGGACTGGCCCTTTGGTTGCCCAGTTGGCACCAGACCAGACCCAACTCGGGCCAGGTCGGGTTGTTCGGAGATGACTCACTCGGCGGCAACGCAACACCAACGCCTAAACTCACCCACTCACTCGCTCGCTGAAACGGCGCGCCGACAACGGACAAGGGAAGAAAAAAGCTCACCAATATAGCACGTTATTTTATTCTGATTCATTTGCTCCCTCGCCAGAGAATGATGAACAATGACACAAAAGGCGCGCAGTGTAACACCTAACCACCGGAGTCGGTGTGGGATGCGGCGCTAAGCCCACGCAGGCAGACCACAACCCTCTGTAGTCGATTAACAAAGGGAGAGCCAGACAGGTGGGGCTGAAGCAAAACTTCCTACATCTTGAGTTAGCAATGCAGCTTCTTGGATATGAGCAAGCGGGCCTGAGAGGTTGGACTTGGCATGAACCACACGCCAAGACACATGCTCGTGACGTTTCCTTGGAGATCACATCCCCATTCCGGAACAAGATGCCTGGCAGGTAGCAATGTGGCGGGATCCAATGGGGACCTTCTGCTGGGCTTAGCGGGCCTTCCGATGCGAGACACATCGTCTAGGGGGCATAGCATCGAGACATCGGCATCGGTAACTGCGACTCTGGACAATATGGGCTTTCTGCCTGGCACGACCACGAATTCGCATCTGAGCTGATCTGTTTTGCTTCGACTTCTCGAACTCTTAGATACTGTAGTAGCTGCTGCTGCTGCTGCTGGCTCGCCGCTAGCTTGCTTCCTGTTGTCTCTGGCTAAAGGCATGCGTGTGTATCTCTGCTAAAGTCGTCGTGACGGGTCCTTTAGAAACCAATCCAGACAAATCCAGTTCGTTCGACACGAGTCCGTCCAGGTAATGGGCGAGTCTGCCTCTCGATCTCTCGCTTGTCTGGACGAAAACCAAAGGATCCCATATACCCCAAGCCAACAATCCCCAGGCCTGGAGGGGCAGCAAAGAGCTCGCGAGGAACCCTGGCCAACACTGGCTGGCGTCGTCAGTCCACGACGTGCGTGGATAGGCGTCAGCTGTTGCCCAGTTTCTCTGCTGCCTGATTCCGTCCATTATTGTTCTTAATAATTTCCTTGTACCCGTCTTCTCTGGCGCCCCAAAAAGACACCCGAGAATATTCACCGTGTGTTAGAACAAGTAAACAAAAAAGCATACTCTTCTTCATCGTACAAAGACACAGACCGCCCCTCGCCGCCGAATTTGACCGAACGAACCACCCGCCCCAAATGCCATTTCCCCAATCCAGGACGATGCATGCAAAAAAAAAACAATCCCGTCTTCCCTGGCCCACCATCTAAGCTGTCAAACGGAGCTTGATAGTTTCCAAGGTTGCTTCTGTTGGTATGAAGGCCTCACCGAGTTTGCCTTGCTCCGCACTCCCTCAACAAAGGAAAATAGAGTACTGTCACAAAGAGGTCTGTGGTGTGTGTTCTGTGAACTTTTTTCTGTCGCTTATGTGCAGCATGGCGAGATGCCAATTATTGTTTAGTGTTGATGGTCGAGCGCGAACGCTTGACTCATAGGATGTTTGCCCACATTCCTGGGCCTCCGACACCACCCATTGCTGGGTGGAGAGACGACATAGTCATAAATGGTTCGACAGCCTCAGTTGAGCAGCAAAGACGCTTGCTGCTCCGAAGGGGAGCCCCGGTGAAATCAGTCCGTCCGCGGACAAGCGAGTCCGACCACGTGGACTCGCCGCTCGGATAGCGGTTGGAAAGCAGATCGCGAACATTCTCTTGTAGCGAGTTGTCGATCGACACCGCCCGGCTCCTCTTCGAGCCAGTGCGAGCTAGGTTAGTAGCCTGCTTCCCGACACCGTGGGTCTGCAGCTCCTGCAGGGCCCAGGCCGCTTCGGTCATCTCCTGCTCGCGACGGCTGCGTGCATACAAGTCTCCCACCGTGCCGGTGTAAGACTCGGGTGACGCAACCAAGCACTCCACTTGGTGATCTTCGGGGACCGGGGCAAAGGTTGGCTTCAAGCTCGACCTCTCACTGCACTGCTTTGCGTATCGGCATCGCGCCAGAACATCCAGCTTGGCTGACGGCGCGCTTACCGATGAAGCAGAAGAGATTGAGGAGGAACGTGAGAGCCGGGACGAATCCGAAACCATTGACTCGGGCGAAGATGCGGCCGAAACGGAGTTTGCGAGTGAGGAACGACGGGTGAAGTGGCTTTGAGGGGAGGGCACGGTCGAAGGCGGCCACCGGTCCAGGGATTGGGCGGCCGAAGCTTGGGCCATGGCAAGGCCCATGGAGCCCTTGGAGGAGAGGAGGTAGGAAGCAGCACTCACTGCAGGAGTGCTGAATCCGCTCGTCTGGGGTGTCAATCGTGGTGTCGGCAAGAGACCCAGCGCAGGGGCAAAGCGGCCAGGGGTATATACAGTGGCCGGCGATGGTTCCATGATAGCTGGGACATAGCTGCTCTGTCGTGCTTTGGGTGTCGGGGCGACCTCGCTGTCAAAGCCGAAAGCGCAGGTACGCTCGCTGGTTGGTGTGTACAGAGTCCGTGAGACCGTCTCATGATGAGGCGACATCGTATCTAGTGCCTCCAAGTTATCCAACTCAGGGGACAAGGTAAGGATGACATCTCGGAACTCGGCGCACTGTCGTTCGTAAATTTGCTGGCCTAGCTCGCCGGGCGTAGGTGGCGGGGGAGGCTGAAACTTGTTTACACAGTCGAGCCAGCGGTTATAGGTTTCGTCGGTAATATGGAGCTTCCAGTTGACGGCGAGGAGAAATGTGATTTCGTTCTGGTTGATTTCTTGGGTCTGCAGCCCAGATATCTTGCTCCAGGCGCGAGCCGAAAAGTTGCGGTCCTGGAGATACTTGGAAGCCAGAATCAAAGCCGCAAGAAACATGCGCCGGCCACATTGAACGGCCTGGTTAGCATGGCAATCGTCGGGTTGCTCCATGGTAAAATCCCGATCCGGCACATGAGGCTTGATCAGTATCAAATAATACAGGGCTACCTGTAGGGTGGAATAGCTCGTGCGGGAGCGACGAAGGGTTTCTTGGATGAAGGTCCGCAGAGGAAGCACTGCATTCCCGCCATGCTCGTTGCGAGCAACGACCGACGATGTGGGCCAGATAGCCTCAACAATGTGGGTCGATGAATCTGAGTAGAAGTTTAAGCGCATGTCCAAGCCGGCGAGCACTTAATCATAATCCTTACCAACGAGGTTGTCGACAAAGTTGTGCTTCCGTTCCGTCTGTCGTACGAGAGTCGGGGGAGCACGGAAGCTGTCGACGCGGCGAGTCCGCCGTGGGTTTTGTCGGGCTGGGAGCTCCGATTGTGTTTGTTGGAGGCATTGCTTATGTTGGTGATTGAGAAGCTTTGCGATGGGCTCGCAGGCACTCTCCACCGAGCTTACCGAGGATTGCGAGGATGAAGGGACGGGCTGAGAGAAGCAGTATGAGTCGCAAGAGTCCGAGTCGGAAGCAGCGCTCGAGTTGCTATCGTCCGAGTGCTGGGAGCTGCTGTCGGACCAAACCGAGGCGGCGGAGGAGGAGGCTGCCGTAGCTAGTGCGAGGTTGTAGGGAGCATTGTGGAGGTTGAAGGGCGATTCGTATGCATCGCGCTTCATCTTGAGTTAAGGGAGGGCGGGTAAACTTCCAGTGACCTCCAGTCGCCGTCAAGCAATGTCGCCCGGTATCTACCGAAGTGCTGATCGTATCGTGAAACCTATCGAGACGCAAGTTCCACAACAAGTCGCATGGGACTGCTGTGAAACTGAATATGCCGAGAGGATCGAAGACGCCTAGAGCAGCAGGTGCGAAGTCGACTTCTTTTCACGAACGAACAGACCGGTAGACAGAGCGGAGACGGCGACTGGAGTAAACGTTATAATCGCAAGAGGCATCGTGTGTGTGTCCTTCGCCGACAAAATCGCGGTTGAGGGACGAGGCTATATGGAAGCTACAGGGCAACCATATGGACCGTGAGGAGGGTTTCGGACCAAGCGATGGGGGTGGTGGTGGTGATGGCGATCGAAGGCGCGTTCGAGATGTATGCAGACTATGCAGGTACGGGCTCGAGATGTGGCTGAAGCCGCTGTTTTTTAAATGTGAGCGACGATCTGGCGACGGCCTCAGGTGGTCGGCAGTGTGACTCCCCTATGGGCGCGTGTCCCAAGGGGCGATGTGGTCGGGTAACTTTGGGCAAGCCCCTGTTCTGGATGACTCTTTCAGGCGGGCGGGGGGGGGAGAGATAGGCTTGGGGTGGCGAAGGCCCCAACCGACTATTGCCGCTGGGGGGGAAACAGGTGGCTCCAACTGGCATTGTGTGCACCATGGGTACATACCTTGTGTGGTGTGACTGCTCCGTAGGACGGAAGCCTGAAGATGGGTCTTTCAAGGGCTGTGGCGACTCGTTCGTCACAGCTGGGTATGAGTACAGTAAAAATGAGTGAGAGGAGAGTCCGGTGATCGTTTATTCTATTTTTCTTCTTCCCTCTGCCTATCTTCCTTGATGACAGTGGCTGTTCCTTTTCGTTGTCCTGGGTCGAATTGAGCTCGGTGGGGAGAAGGAGAGGCGTAAAGCTTCGGGGTGTTCCGTGTTGAGGAAAAAGGAGCCGTCGACACGGTTCACGGAGGAGGCGGTGCGGGTTTGTTGGACTGGTTTCCTTTGTCGCAGGGAGCAAGTGAATGCCGCGCGAAAGGGAAACTGACTAGACAAACAGGCAGTGACGCATTGGACTGGGAGGGACAGAATAAATGGGGGTTTGAAAAAACAAGCAAAGAGGTGAGATCCAACGGAATGAGAAATATACAGATCTCACAAGCAGACTACTAGAGAGTCGCTTCTTCCTAGATCTTGGAGTTGAACATGGCGGCGATGCTCGTTGGGGGGGAAAGGAAGAAGGGGGGAAGGTTTCGGCATCGTTGGCGGGTGCCGAGCAGTTTTGAATGGATGCGATTGAGACAGGCTGCTAGTACGGATTATGGGGTGGGAGCGCCAGTGCCAACGAATTGCCAACTACCCACCAGGGCAGAACTTACAGGGCAGGAACTTACAGCGGCCAAGGCCACTGCTACCAAACCTCCACCACCCGCAAAGCAGGACCTAGAAGGGCAGTCAGCGTGCAAGCTAAGCTTTACGGGCTCCTTTTTTCTGTTATCCCAGCCTACTGTCCTAATCTCAGGGCCAGACCATCCTGCTTTCCGACTCCAGTTTGAGGGCATTTTGGGCGTTCCCAAGTCTACCACCAGCGCCAATGTAGTAAACTGGAGGTCGCCCAAGCCTCCAGTTCTGTGTGCACGAGCTGGGTAATCTGTACATCCGTTCTCCCAAGCCATCCATGCACCCATCTCCTGTCCACCGCGAGACGCTCGCCAGTCGAACCCCGTTTCAACTTGTGGTGGGATGCCGCGAGCGACAGTCTGGCAAATCGGCGACGCATTGATTGGCTGGTTGTCCTTCCTGCATGGCTGCGGGGGCGACCTTTCATGTTGCGCCTGCTGTGTGAGAACGCAGTGTGGTGTGGCCAGTTCACCCACCCATCCAGAAGCAGCACAAAGCCAAATTGACCCCTGTCTAGCGCCTTTACACCAACCGCATGCGGGCTAGTCCGGGAATGAAGGCGCAGATGCATCATCAACCCATCAGCGTCCGCTGTTGATCCTGCCGCAGTTCTCCATCCGGACGGTCATTCAGTCGTCAATGTCCGCTGCCCCCTCCCCCCATCGCTCACTCCTCCCCGAGCGAAGCCAACATCTCCTGTCACCGCAATCGCATCCCCACGGATGGATATGTGAAATGTTCAAGGAGATCTGGGATGCGCATGAGATGAAGCGAATGGGACCTGAGTTCAATGTTCGTCAGCAACTGGATCTGAAGGACAACGTGTGGGTGCTCCTTTTTTTTCTCATCGCCCGATGACTTGTGAGTTGACTCACACACTCTCTCACACACACCCAGACCCAGCCGTCCCTCTTAACAGGAGCGCGGCGGGAGCTGAGCTGAGGTGTTATTGCAGACAGGGGTGGTACGAAGTTGTGTGAAAGCGGAGGTTTAGTGTGAGTTGCCACCGGCCGGTTGGTGAAATCGGAAACGAGAGCGACTCCGTCTCCCCCGCCGTTTTCATGGTGGAGCGTCTGCTCCAGTTTTGCCTCCCCACCGATCTCATTTTTTAATCGCCTTCCCGATTACATCTCACTGTATTCGCCAATCCGCAGCGCACCGATGAATATCGTTTTCGTGTCGACGGCGCTGGTGTAGTAAATACTAAAGACTTTCATCACCAAGCTCTCACACTTCACTCACCATGCTCAAAACCTTACTGAAGGCGCCGTATCCTTGCTGCCGATGACGCTGACTGAGATCAGAGCACGCCTGGGTGCGAGGGGTGCTTGACTTGTCGGATCTTGGCCCGCTCCGGTTGCTTGAACGGCAGCCTGGGCTGTACCAATAGCATCCCAAGCCACAAAGCAAGCCTCCCCCATCCTCGCCCCCCTAGCTAATTTCACCACCCACAAGGTCACTCCTCTCCATCGCAGCTGGAGACGGCAGACCAGACCGCGCGAGCGGAAGACGCTGCAACAAGCGTGCCTCGCCCGCCAGTGACGCATTGTTGGCGACCGCACCGGGCATTTCTCACACTGTCACAGCCGCGCATCAGTCATCAAAATACTACCGCGACTCGACGTGCCCGAGTTAAATTTATCGCAGACAGATCCCAAGGCGGCCCAGGCACAGCCTGCGATCAGCAGGCAGAGATACGCGTGGTAAGTTAGTAGTCTGGGGCAGTTGTAGTAGGCCTTGCACAACCTCAGAGGAAGCTGTCGTCGACAGCTGAACCATGTGACAATTATCGGCTCTTCCGCTGCTCAGATCACGCCTTTTGGCGGCTCTCGGGTATATGCCAGCAGTCGGGTCTCGCGCTCGCCCCTATCTCTGGCGTTATCTGACGGTAATAGCAACGACCCACTGTGTTTCCGAGGCCGGTATTGCGATTCTCTAGCTGCGATCATGATACAAGTCTCGTCGGCGATCGCGTTGTCGAGGGACCGGGTTGCGCAAGTACCCCACAGTTGGTCAGCTATGCAAGCGATGGCGAGGGGCAGTCCCGAACCCCCTGGGCTGGGCTGTGCCAGAGTGTATCAAAAGCCTCATCAATGCCCCTCACCTCTCACGCAACCAACGCCTCTCGGTTCCGCGGTTTGGCTCTCCCTTGCTGGCGTGGTCTGCTTGTCTGCTTGGCTTTTGTGGCCTGGCCGAGAGCGACCGTTGGCACTCTCGGGGAGCAATCCTCGATACGAATACCGACCGAGGGCTGGTGTTTCGGTGGACGCGATTCCTGCGACCTCCATGCGCCCATCTGGGTCCCCCGTCTGGATCACCTTCTCCGCGCAGTGGCACTTGAACACTTGTCGCGCAGGCAGCTGGCTTGTGCTGGGGACACCAAGCCAACAAGACAGCGTCGAACCACCATATGGCTCCCTCCCGGTTATGTGGGGTGAGTGAGAGCGCAAAGCAGCCGGAGACAGAGAGAGCCAGAGTGGGTGATGTGTGAGTGAGAGTCGCGCCACAGGAAATGCTTCTTGGCTATGCGTTGCCGGTGCCGCGAGGCCGCTCCCATTCGTTGCCGGCGCACGGAAAAGGCTGCTGTCTGTTGATAGCTGGGCCGGTCACCCTCCATCTACAATCCTGCTGTTGGCACACACGTTGCTATCGGCCGCCGTATTGCGTAATGACGGTAACCATAACTACGGCGAGCGGCTTGGCCGAGTGACGCTGCATGTCTGGGTGCTGCGCGATGCCTGTACGCCAACATCTTGGTCCTCTCCCCTCTCCTCCCCCCACCACCATCCACAGCAATCAGTTTTTCTGTACAGGCTGTTGGCCCAATTCTGCCCAGCAGCGAGGGAATCGAATCGGAAGGCTCGCAGTCCTCGTTCTCCTGCAAGCTCTCTAAGCTACGTCGTCATGGCGGGAGTTGGGGGTTGTGTGCCTGTTTGAGGGAGACGGCATCTGCCCCCATCTGCCATCTGTCATCTGCTACCATACCCATCCCCATATCCATCCCAATTGCCCCGGCTGCAAAGAAAGATCGGAGGTAAAATATCTGCTCCGCATGGGGATGAGGGCGGAAGAGGCTGGAGCCTTCCGTGTGAGCGAGAGAGACCGCGCCACCAATGAACATGACGTTTGCAGCCGTCTCTTGCGTCCTGCCTCCCCGTCTGCACGACGAATCCTGGCGACGGGGAAGGGCTATTTCTGCTGGTGGTGTTCCGGTTAAGTGAAGCCGGCCGAGACTGCCACCGGCGATGCAGAGCAACCCAACCTGGAGGTGATGAGAGCCATGGCAAATGAAGCGCAGCCCACGCCATGCCGGCGTTCTGTCGTGCACCACCTTGCCTGTGAGGCAGACAACACACCGCAGACAGCAGACAGCCCGTCTCCCTCTCGCTCTCTCGCTCTCTCGCTCCCCGCTCCCTCGATGCTCCTGCCGGTCATCGATTCCCTCACTCGTTCGTTCCCTCCCCAACGGCTCACCCCAATCAACACCATCTCCCGACCTCGAGCCTCGAGCCGGCCCCCCTTTGACAGACCCCTATTGAAGAGCGTGATTAAGTTGCAGGGATGCACCATATCTCCCTCTTCGAAACAGATGATGCCGGCCATTTGGGGATTTTAGCCTCCCTTCCCGTGCGACCAATCAAATCGTCCCGGCGAGCTAGTTCCACTACGGTGACTCAACTTCGTCTCTCCTGAACACCACTCTCCCTTCCAGCAAAGCAGGCCAGCAGACATGAGCATGGCACTGCGAGACAAGCTAAATCAGGGGGGGGGGCACCAAGGAAACAAATGCGAGAGGCTTTTCGGATCTCGCGATATCGGCCGGATTCAGGGTCTGCCTAGCAGCCTGGCTGCTTGCTTGCTGGCTGATGTCTCGACGAGGCCTCATTTTCTTCAGCCGTGCCAGTACATCCGACCAGACAGCCACGAATGCGATCATGGGCTGTAAAACGAGCAAAGGAAATTTTTTGTAAGGCATTTAACCTGCACAATGGGCAGCAATAACAGGTGATTGTGGTAGGCTGTACGAAGCACTGGTAGGTAGCCTTAAAGAATGAGCCATAACCGAAGCATCATGGAATTGCATTCGAACCACTCAGCTTCACGCCATCACGTTGTTCATCAGCCAACTTACAAAGACGTGGATGCCAGATCAGGTCAGCGACTCGGACCACCACCCACCGCCCCCAACAAGCAGCCAAGCAGCCCAGCGCTGGGAGATGAGATTACCGCGCGGTCCAGCGGCTGCCGTACGGACCAACTGCCAACAACCGCAAACGACAGGCTCGCAAAGGCTGTAGCAGCCACAACGACGCTTTGCAGGCGCCCAAAGCGCGCCTGCGAGCCATACACTACACACCTTACCTACCTGGTCCCCGTCCCCGTCTGAAGCATGTTGCTGCCTTGCAGGTGTTGCACAGTGCTGGGCCTTTCCATGGATCGTGCAGAGAAAAATGCCCAAAACTTCCAGGATTCCAAAGCCATGGATATGTGGTTACCTGTCAGCCTGATTCTTCCTTTTCGGTCACGGCCATCTTCGGATTTCCATTGAGGTGCCATATCACACAGTGGAGCCCGATCCTGCATTTGGGGGTGGGGAGCAAACCACAAACTTGCTGCGTGGCAGGTTTTCTAGCGCCTGTTGAGCGAGTCTTCTAGAAAAAAAAGGGTTGAGAGTGCGGGCGGGGAGGAGGCTCCAGCCGCATTTCCTGGGGCCGAACAATGAATGTCAATGAGGGGCACAGATGCACACTCACCGAGATGGGGCAGAATGGGGCAGGTCGGAGGTAGATGGAGCAAGGGACGTACGTTCGAGCAAGTTCGGGATGCATTGCCCAGATGGAACGAAATCCTACCCCTCCATCTCCACGCTATTCCATGGAGTTGGAGTAACGAGGTCACTATGGAAGGAAGGATTGCCCGGCCGTCATGATCCAACTTCTAGGGTGGATCTCACCACTAACACCAGATGATGCTTGCTCGTTCGTACCGGGCGGATATGCACAACCTAGGTAAGGTAGTTCTTCTTGTGTGGCAAAAAGTCAAACTGGGACCAGGCCTGGATCATCGGGGCGACACCGATGACGGAAGATAGGTAACTTCATTGCTGTCGCCGTAGTCTGTAGGTAGCCCGCGTTCGGTAACTAACGTTAGTTTCTGGCGTGGAAGGGCTGGCTGAAATGGCTTGATTGTCACCAGTTCAGTTGGACAGGGCTGCGATGACCAGCTTGCCCAGCTTTGTCGCTCTCCGCTCCTCGGCGCTAGTCCATGCTCACGAGACCCGGAGGGCCACGGTGGCCGAGAGCGAAATGGCAATTGCGCGGGAAAAACACAGACCGCTGAGTCACTATTCCCATTGACGTTCCCGACCACGGAGAGAAGCTTGGCGGACTGTGCCGTTTCAATGTTTTCGTCAGAGATTGAGGCTTGGGCTGGCCGCAGTCGAACGGAATGCACCCCACAATCATGGATCTTCGCTCAATGGGCAAAATTGACACTTCCGATGTCGTCGTGTCTGTCTCACAGCTCAGGCTCACTCATATCGACACACGTTTGCCCGCTCTCTGCCACGGTAAGGAGAAAAGCGATGATCGCATCCCTTACTGTTCGTAAGTTCGCCTTGCCAGGTGGGGAATTGCGAATGGAAGGCTCCGAAAGGGAGGATGGCAATGAAGGATCGGCGGATTTGCTCTAGAAATTTTCTGGGCATTTTCTTTTCGTACGTCGTGTGGTTGTTTGTGATTGTGGTCGCAGGCAGCAGTCTCTCACACTCACACACAACAGCACCCACACACACCTCATTCACAAGCTTTCCCCTCTCTCACTGACCGGTTCACTCTCACTCTCACTCGCTGCTCACCTACCCCGGATCGCGTGGGTGCTCACCTGGCTTGGTCCCGCTCAGCCGTTTCAGCGGATATTGCTGACGGCCCACCTCGGAGCGGCCCAGTCGCGATGACATGACATAGCTGTCCGGGGAGGATACGGTTCTCCGCTTTTGGGATTTGCAATTCACACCCTGCGACTGGCAGAGTGCTGGATGGACGGTGTTTCGCCAACAAAGACATGGCATGGGCAGTCTGTGACACTCAGGTGACAGTTCGGCAGGGGGAAACGCCTGGAGCGGACGAGGTGAGCCGAGTCATTTTGCCGAGGCTGGCCGTTTCCCGACACCGTCCGTCACAACCACCACCGCCACAGTCATCGCCGATAGTCCAACGTGCCTTCCCGTGACGGCCAGCGTGGCTGAGAGGCAAGATCCCACTACAGCTATGATGCTGCCGCTAGTGCAGCATCGCGGCATGAACTCCTCCTCCGCCGTAGTTTATCATGACGAACCGTGTATTGCCCCTGGGGCTGCCTACCGGCACCTACGGAAGAGAAGATATGCCATGCCAGCTGACGATAGCTGCGGCGCTGCCTTGGGCTTTGGCTCTAAGACCTGAGTTTCGGCAAAGAATGACAGTTCGCCGGGCCAACCTAAGCAATAACACTCGCCTCCACCGTAGGCAGGAAGGCAAAGCACCATCACCTTCCTATCTATGCTGATTGACAAATGACTCTTGGCCATCGACGGTAGCACATCCACCACTGTGATGACCGCCATAGTCAACCCCGTAAGGTGGGTAGATAGGTACCCGTAGTCACCGCCGCCGGGCTGTAGAGCAGGAACAGGAATCCAGTCCGAGATCCAGATCCGAACGTACCTGATGTGTCCATTCCTCGCCCCTCCGGCCCAACATCATACACGCCAATCTGTCTGTGACCTCGAGCCTGGGCAGGGCAGGGCAGGACAGGAAGCGGCGCTCGCCACCACAAAATTCCACCCAACCACCCCACCCTCCCTCTCGGCGGGCCAGATCAAATGGCATACATGCCCGTGTATGTATGTCATAACTTTTCGCCGCCTGCCAGCCACCAAAGGGGCAAGTACCTACCCAGACGACGAACCAGTCCCAGGCACAGGTAGCCATGGGTGGCCTATGTTCCGCAGATGCCGTGTGAGAACGTGACGCGGATGGGATGCGCGACATTTGAGACGGGTCCATAAGATAGGGAGGGAGGGTGCCGGACGTTGGAGCTTTCGATATACCGGGTTCTTCTCGGCGAGGTGGTGTTGTGGGTGTGATATCGTGACCTTGTCTTAGGTTGTTGGAAGTTTGGAGGCTGTTCTGGGCTGCGCAGAACATGGGCAGCCTACCTACCTGCCTGCGTTGGTGGAGTTGGGAGTGGGTGGGCTAAATGTGACGCTCGCGTTTGAGTATGGTCTTGCCATCGACGGGCTAAGTTATGTTGTGACTGTCTGGGACACACGGGCACGGATGTGTAGGGCTGGTTTTGACAGCTGTGGTATTTGTTTTGTGCTGTGCCTGAGGTTCGAGAACCTGTCGGTCAGGTTTGGCTCTGTGTTGCAGACTTGAATAGCCCCTGGTTTGGTCATGGTCAGTTCACGATGTTCAACAGTGTTCAACTGGCTCAAGCCGTAGGCCAGTGACATATCAGGGAGAGTAAATACCGAGGGGCATTAATCGTGTCTATCAACTTAGACACAACAAGTTCTTCACCTTTCAAGATAGTACTGAAGGTTAGCTGTCCTGGAAGTAGCCATGGAGTACTCGTAGTCAAATCAGAATACATGTGTTAGGGAAGGATCTGAATACTGACCAGTCGAGAAAAACAAACCATGGATATTTATCCTGCTGCCGAATCGATCGAACAGGTACTTACACCCCAAAAGAGAACCACGATGGCACTATGGTAGGGCAACTGACTCCGTATATAAAATGAACACAAGCCCCCCAGGGTGGAGCACCGGGATCATCTACCTCACAGCGATGATCACTGAATTTTCGATACATTGCCTCACCACACGCTCAGGTAAGTAAATCACCAGGACCTGCACACAGACAGCAGAAAACCACACTCTTGACCGAACGAAGGGTATGTCCCGGTCTTAACGGCAGCTGCATTCGCAACTTGTAAATGATAACTCGCTCTACCTGTTCGGTGCATGGGTCCAGACTATCAGTGCCCTCGGCACTTAATTAGACAAGATACCCTCCTACTGGCGAATCTGGCTCAGATTGCTCCCGATGACAGCAAGAAAAAGGACGGACTGTTTTGCCTCCAAAGCTGTTTCTTGTCTAATCATACAAGCCCGCTGAATCCGGCCAACTTAATTTCGCTGTATTCGTCTGCGCTTTTCTCGTCGTCACACGAATATCTCCCAATTTTCATCAAAGCTAGAGCCAGAGAAGCAGTCCTAAAGGACGAAGTCGCAAGACCAGTCACGCACCCTACCCGCCCCAACATCAACCAGATGCTCCACTCACGAAGCCATATAGGTGGTGGCATCGATGCCCTCCTTAGGGAACTCGCTGCATTGATGGTCAGTAAGCATCGAAGACAAATGGACGGGACCATAACGTACGGAAGGGCCACCTCGAATCGCTTCTCGATCGACTGAAGAACTTCCTTGTCCTGGTCGGTAGTGACAAAAGAGATCGCCAGACCCTTGGTACCAAAACGACCGGCACGGCCGACACGGTGAAGATACGAGTCGGCATCGGCAGGCAGATCGTAGTTGATAGCCAGGTTGATCCGCTCAATATCAATACCACGACCGAAGACGTCGGTGGCGACGCAGATACGCTTGTTGAACTCCTTGAACTCCTTATACCGGCGGATACTGTCTAGATGTTAGTGCGCTGTTCACATGTAGACTAGACTGAGTACATACCGCTCTTCCTGGCTGACACCGGAGTGCACAGCAATCGAGGGGAAGTTGCACTCGCGTAGGAGCTTGTCCAGCTCAGTAGCGCGCAGGGTGCTCTTGACGAAGATGATGACCTGATTGAACTGAAGCTCGTCGAGCAGTTCGTTGAGCTTGCGGTTCTTCTCCCGCTCCTCAAGAGGGATATAGTACTGCTGCAGACCGTGTAGAGTCAACTTGGTGTCTTCATCAACGTAATGCTCGGTAGGGTTCTGCATGAACTTCCGGCAGATCGGCTTGATCTCGTCAGACAGAGTCGCTGAGAACATCATCACCTGCTTCTGCTGGGGAGTAGCACGGAAAATCTCCTGGACATCGCGACGCATGTCTAAGGTAAGGTTAGTCATGTCGTCTGAAGCATTGCGTGCAGTATCCTATGCTTACCGATCTGGTCGAGCATCTTGTCGCACTCATCAAGGATGAACATCCGAACACTGCCGAGACGGAGGTGCTTGTCGCGCACCAGGGCGTTCAAGCGGCCGGGGGTGCCAACGATTATGTGGGGGTGGGTCTCCTTGTTCTTCAGGATCTCGGCGTCCTTTTGAATGGGAGTACCACCGTAGAAGACACCCGTCTTGATGTCGGGCATGTACTTGCTGAAGCGGTTGTATTCGTTACGGATCTGGAAAGCCAGCTCGCGAGTGTGGCACATAACCAGCACAGAGCACTCTCCTGCGACAGGCTCGACTTGCTGAAGCGTGGTAAGGACGAAGACGGCCGTCTTTCCGAGACCAGACTTTGCCTGGCAGATGATATCACCGCCAAGCATGGCCTGGGGGATACATGTTTGCTGAACTGTATTCGAGGTCCGGATTAGAATTGGTAAACCAAGCGCGAATGATCACAGGTGACGAGGGTGTTCGGAAGGGTAGGCCCGTCCATCGTTGCAGCAAAGATAAGACCACTCCATGAATCCCCATCTTCCAACTCATATTTGTTCCGGCAGAAGCCGACCGAGGATGTGCAATGGCAAAGACCACCGCCGCAAAGGGAGGATGGCATCACCAACCCTGGACCGACTGTGCTCCAACGACCAATGTCGTGAGACGGGGGATGTTGCCCCATAACCGGGGTCCCGTGAGGGGCTCGAGGCAGCTAGCTCAAAACTGAACCATGGCGCCATCTCTCGTCGGCTTTCCAGCATGCTGACTCAATCAAGCACAGGCATGGCGGCTACCCGCGAGGTTGGCTTGCGCCAGAGCTCGACAGGGTCCCAAGCAGGATGCGACTCCAGGGACAACAGAGCCTGGCCTGAACAAATTCGTTGGTCGCATGATGACAGCTTCACCGGGCGCATATTCGTTCTCCGACAGCACCAAGCGCTTCTCTTCTTCTCCTTCGCCAGAATATTTGCTTTGCGTCGCCTTTCTTTTCTTTGCTTGCTTGCGAGATGGACGGACCCGTGGAAGATGGAGGAGGGGTAACGATAAGCTGTGGGGATAAAAGTGTCACGACTAACCCTCCGAGGGATGCTCGAATCCGCAGTCGGCAATAGCGCGCAGAAGTTCGGGCTTCAGCAGGAAGTCGCGGAAACCAGTGGAGTGGATGCCCACGTAGGAGCCCTTCTTGTCGACATTCTGACCGGCAGCGGCGGCGTCGCCTTTCTTGCCGTTCGAGGCGGGAGCGGCGGACTCATTATTGAGCTCGTCGTCCGAGTAGTCGATAAGATCCTCTTCGGCAGACATGTTGGCGATAGGTTTGATTGACGCGCGGTGACAAGCGGGTCAGTTTCAACAAAGATGCGGGTCGCGGGAAGATGCGCTGATGGAATTCGTGATCCTGCGAGACAGCGCAAGTAGTCGATGAAGTCGATCGGGTTCTGCGCGAGAGAAAGAGGTGTCGATGGTGGGGTTGTTGTGGAGAGTGGTCGAACTCAGCGATGGAGGAAAGAGGGTGGAAAATTCGGAGGGGTGAGGGAGAGCGAAAATAAGGTTGAAGTTGACGAGCACAGCCTCAAAGCCTGGTTTGGCTGACAAAGTCTAGCCGTTTTGGGTTAGTCTGGCTGGGCCGCGCCCCACCGCCCCACGCAAACAGCTTCCTCTCACTCGCTGTCTTGGGTTCAACTTCTGAACACTGACAGTCACGGAAGGAACGAATATTGAATGTAAAGTTGCCTTGCAAGTTTTCTGGGCGCTTATGGTGATTTTCTGGTCTTTCAAACAAGAAAACAGGTCAAAGAAACCAGGTATCATAGAAGCCACCATGGCGAAGGCCAAGAACAATGGCGGTGTCCAGAATCGAGCCCTTTACTCGCGAGTTTCCTTTCTACAGCAGGCCGCGACGTTCCTCTCAACGTCATCAACACGGCAACAGCCGCCTCCAGATTCCAAGCCGGCCGCGACGACGACGTCCACCACGGAGAGCACAGCCGATGACTGTCCCCATCTCCAGGGCATGGCGCGCCGGCTCGTGACCCATTTGCGCTCCGTGTCTCTCAAGTCACGGATTCGGCTCGCACCGGCCGTGAAGCAGACCATCTGCAAGTTCTGCGACTCGGTCCTGAGCGAGGGCCAGTCGTGCACGTCGACGGTGGAAAACAGGAGCCGGGGCGGCAAGAAGCCCTGGGCTGACGTGCTGGTCCGTAAATGCCACACATGTGGACGAGAGAGGAGGTACCCCATCAGCGCGCCTAGACCAAAGAGGAAAACACAGAGAGAGGGGGGAGATGAGGTTGCCAAAGAGGGTAGCTCAACTCATCAGCTATCGAAACAGACACGCAAGACGGAAAGAAAGCAGCATGGATGAGGCGGCGACCTAATCGGCCGGCGATCTTGCTACCCTTTCCAAGTGTGTGTGTGTCAGGGTATTGCGACCTGTCGAGACGGTCCGAGGCGACGCCCCCATCATTCTTGGAGAGAGCAGGGAACACCATTATGCCAATGCCGAAGACATAATAAAATCATCTAGTCCCGAACATCGGGGAGGACGCCGGCTTGTACCTGTCAGCACGACTGGGGCGTTTACACCTGCGAGGAGGGATATCCCACCATTCTCCCCCTTCAGCGACACTCCAAGCGGGCTATCGGAGGACAATCCATGTGGCATTGGGCCCGAGGCTACTATACTCCTGCTGCTATGATACCAGTATTGAGGCTGGATAACCAGGTGGCTTGGCACAAAGTCCTCACCCGTATACTTCGGCTGATAGCTCAGACATGCCAGGTAGTTTGCATCCAAGCTGGTGCTTTTTGCAAACACCAAACCAAACACTTCAGCAATTCTGCTCGTGGCTTTGCCTGTTCTTCACGGGATGCGCATTCTCCTGCTCCATTCTGGAGAAATCCTCACGGGTGAAGGTCCCAGTCTAACGTAATGAACCTGTTTGAGGTGCGCCTTTGCTCGCGGAGACATGACCCTTCTCGACCTCCTTCTTGCTTACTTCGGCTGCTGTTGCTGCTGTACCGACTCTTCACCCAACACTTTGCTCGCAGCCATGAATCTGTCCTGAGTATCAGCCAAGGCCTTGAATTGAGATAAACAGCGGCGCGAAACTCACAGCCCTCCGTGCCAGCTCCCCAGGCCGCGCATGCACTCGGCTTGTACGCTCGTCATACGCAGGAGGTTCTCCGTGTCAGCCAGGTTGGCAGAGAGCTGCGCGAGCTGAGAATGAAGTTGGGTCTACAAGGGCAATCAGCGCCATGGGTTACGACTGTAAGCGATGAAGCCCGCATACCAACTGCCTGGCCTTGACTGCGCTCCCCGATGTGGCCATGGACTGGCGCGTCGCTCCACCACTTTGCGTGTTTGGGTTGCGGCCTGACATGGCTGCGCCGTACAACAACTACCCAGGGTGTATATTGTTTGGGCACGGCGATTGAATACCTGCTCTTCTGGGGAGACTCAAGCTTGTGGTAGAAGCGTCACGCCCCGCAAGTTGGTGTTGTCAAATTGTCCCGCGTCCGTTGCAAACAAATCCCGTTCGGCGTGGATTGCGGGGCAACGGTTGGAGCACTGACAACTCCAACCGCTCACACAATGGAGGTTCGGGACTGACACTAAGAGAGAGAAAAATGGTTATCTGTCAGACCGAAATATATCTACTCTCTAAGGTACTCCTCCCAATAGTATCATTCGGCGGAAAAACCTAGCAGAAGCACCGATGCAGATAAGACGGGAGCCATCACTGCCAGCACCTCAAGGTTAAGGGATGTCAGCGAAAAAAGATGGACAACAGAAGCTGCCGATCAACACCTCAACATGGCAAGCTAAACCAGCGGGCGGCAGACTTACATGGAACACGCGCCGTTACACTACTGCTCGACAAACCGCCCAGCTATCTAATCAGCCACTAGAGAATTCTTATCTTAGGTATGGCAGCGCTAAGGTAGCCCTGAATGAAACCGGAGCGTCAAGAGTGACAGATCCGCTTCTCGTTCGCTCCCGCCTCCCGCCGGACCTGACTGACTACGCACTCCTGTTCGAATATCCGGCTAGAACCTTGCCTCAAGCTTGCATTCCGGTGCTGTGCGACTGCATCTGGACCCCTGGAACGTTTTGCGTATACGAGCCCTCCAGGGGCGATTCCCGACCGTACACAGGCACCTCGGTCGGCATCATGCAACAACACCTCCACCTTGATAGACACCATGTGAGGAGGGATTCCTCGATCTTTGGTACACCGAGTAACCGAGTCGGTCCGGCACACCCGTACCGATCCAAAGCTCCACCACACAAGGCGGGACGAAGCGAAGCAAAAAGAAAAGAAGGCCAAAAAGAGAAGATGCAGCTAACTCCTAAGAGTTCGTAATGATCAAGCCCGGGTTCGATCCGGAGACCTTCAGTGTGTTAGACTGACGTGATAACCAACTACACCACTCGACCAATGTATGCTGTATGTTGAAATACCGTCCCCCAGGAGTGCCTATTGACTGCAGGCTTAACCAGCCGCAAAAGAATTACAATGTCACAACCTTCGAGATTTAAGAGAACACGCAGATTGTAACAGGACTCGAGTGCTTTTACCTAAATAGTTCATTCCACATTAGAGCTCTGCTATCCTACCTACTTCCTCTTCGTCTCCGAGCGATGACGATCTAGACCGCACCAGCAACTCCATCCATGCTAACGATAGACACATTGTACCTTGGAGCACATGCCCGGTATTTGCCCCGACTACACTCCCTATCATTCATCAACCACTAACCTCCAGCTTTCGGCGTGTCAAGATAGCCAAAACAGCACAAAGCTAGGCACTAAGACACTAATCATTATCGCGCACACATCACCAAACGCTCTCAACCCGGCAATCTTAGTTGCTTTCTGCTTGTACTAGGTCCAAAAACCCATCAGGGCAGTCATCTCCCCCTTCCCTCAGCAACACCACCACCGCAACCAATCTCCACGTTAACAAACTGCGACATAAGCCAATTGCCATGCCATGTCCTCTCTTCTCTCTTCCCCAAGCAACTCTCAACAAAGCTATAAAAAAAGACCACCCTGAGTGTCAACCATTTTGATGCAATTCGCATATAGTAAACGCAACAGTTATTACCGGAAAACACCCCCTAAAAAGACAGGCAAAGAACCAATAGAAGCAGCTTTGGTACTGTAAACGTAGAGAAGACAAAAAAAGATGATCATCGTTGTTTTCTCCCACGACATAAAAAGCCGCGCACGTACGCCTATGTACTGTATGTCGATCTCCACACTCCTCTGCCATCCATCGGCCTCATCCATCATTGTAACACCGGCCCAATCAGGAACAAAAATAGGTATTATGTGTACGAGTATGACGCGACGCCGCATTGTCTCTTCCTCCCTTGGTCGAAAGTAATAACCCAAAGAGTCCGTCCACTCCCTCTAAAATAAGAAGCTCCAAAATATGTGGCGTGTGTGTAATTTATAACGTCGTGGTTCGTGTGTTCTGCCCCTCCAGTATAATAGCAAATTTCTCTAGACCAAATTCGTGCCGTACCAGTCAAGGTAATGTTGCTGCGACATCGCCAATTGCCTTGGTCGGTGTAGCGGCCTGATCGTCGTGGTGGCGAACCTCGTTGAGCCTCATCCCCGTTCACTCAATCTCTACCGCCCTCTTCACCATCGAAAAGCGGAGTTGCTCGCCCTCGCCTTCGCCGAATCGGCTCGTGTCCAATGCTCGATGCCGCACTTATCGGACGCCAATGGGCGGTCGGGGCCCTAGGCTGCTTTGACTACTGTGGGCAGATGGTTCAGAGTCGAGGTGTGTGGAATCACCACTGCCCGCGCTGGCGCTCGCACTACCAGTCAGACTTGCCACATTCTTTCCTTTTGATGGTTTAAGGGCGCTCACCCCAGCGTGCTGTTCCACTTGCTGTGGTGCCACAGCATTGCCGTGGCCAGGAGGGTATCGGGGAATGGGTTGTTGCATACCGTTTGGAGGTGATGGGCGGCCGTTCATATGACCATTCATGTAGCCATTCATGTGCGGGCCCGGGTAGCCATTGGGAGGCGAAGGTCGTCCAGTAGGCCCGCCTCGGATTGATGGGCTGTAAGGATTTCCGGGCGACTGACTTGATCGCCGTGGCCCATTTCCATTCATACCCATCGGCGGGCCATTGTATTGCAACTCATCGAGACGGGCTGCTGTTAGAGAATTGGCTCTCGATTCTGCGTGCATCGCTCCTCGGTCCACAGTCCCGTATCGATTTGAGGTAAAGCCCATTAACGGATCGTCCATGAGGCTGTCGTGGAGCCCAGGAACACCGCTCATGATCTGACTGGATCGATTCCTGCCAAAGCTCGGCCGAAATCTGCTACCCCTGGAGGCCGGCGCCTCGTGCTCGGGATTTTTCCGGAACTGCACGGCACTACTCGGGGCTTTCCGGTTCTTCTTTGACGTGACGCTCATCATATCGAAATTGTCAGGGTCAATAACGGACGGGGCGGGCGCGCCGGCGGGGTCAAAATAGTCGTCCTCGTCGTCATCGTCATCGTACATGGTACCACCGCCGCCGCCGTTTCGAATTGACGGAGCAGGACCCCTCCTTGGCATTGGTCCCGGTCCAGGTCCGGGCCCCACGCCGGTAGTAGCACGCCTCAGTCTCATCTCTTGCTCCCTCAACTGGAGCTCCCGTTGCTTTAGCTGCAGTTCCCGTTCCCTCAACGCCAGGTCATGGGCATTCGGTGGATATCCAACCTCGCCGCCCTCGGGAATATCGTCATAGACGACCAAATGACTAAACTCGTCCAAATCCGCCCCCTCCATTGAACCCCGCCTCGAGGGCTGCCGGCTGTTGGACATCCCGTTGGGTGGTGGCCTAGGGTAGCCATTCGGCCCGCCGCCGTTCATCGGAGGTGGGCGCCGCATTCCATTGGGACCGGGAGGACCTCTTGGCCTTGGTCTCGGGACCATGCCATTTCCGTTCGGCACCCCATTGGAAGACATCCGGGGAGGCGGGCCTTGACTAGACATCCGGGGCAGTGGAGAAGGCGTGCCGGAGGGTGACCCAGGTTGAGGAGGTGGTGCGAGGACGTCCAGCTTCGGCCTGTTGCGATTGGTAATGTTCAGATTGTGAAGGATCGAGTAGAGCGTCTCGATTCGCGGCGTGGCAATGCCAGTCTCTTGAGATAACCTAATTGGTGATCCGAGGTACGTCTCTACTTCCATTGGCCGTCTCGCGGTGAAGTCTTGCCACATAATATTGTCGTTGGTGTTCCGCGAGAACTCGTCAATCGTATTCTTCTTGAACTCTGGTGGAAACTTGCATCCTTGTGCTTCAGCCAAAGCCAACAGCTCGTCGATGATGTCCGAAACCAGCTTCGGCACGCCTACTTTATCAAGCAGCGCTGCGTAGCTAGGCGTCTCGAAAAGCACAGTCAAGGGGTGAAAAGCGATGGGGCTGGGAGTTCGTCAGCTAAGCGTCATAGGAAGGATATCAATTGAGTCTTTGCTCACCCGATCACTCGCTCGTACTGCTGCTGCCGGATGTTACTCGACACTTTGCAATCGACTTGGCCAGTGCTAAGGGTCATAGCCAGAGCCTGAGCCATATCTTCCTGGATTGAGGGTGGGATGTTGGGGTTCCCGTTGGCAGGGCCAACCCACACCTCAGTCGACCCCTTGTGCTCGAATTCGCTTCCGCCTAGTTGTGAAAGATCGGCACCGCAAACGAGTGACAGCACTACATTGGTCGGGAATCGCTCCTCGATGGCTGATTCGAGGCCAAGCGAGTGTGTGGTATTAACGAGGATACATGTATGCTGAGGCGTAACGACGGAATCGATGACTGAAGCCAAGTCGTAGACATCGGGAAGCGCTTTTATACACAGGATGACGTAGTCGAAGGCGCCTTCTCTGCGCGACGCTGCTTCTTCGGGGGCCCGGACGACTGCAAGAATGTTAGTCTTTCGCGCACGCTTGGTCGCGGGGCGGTGGAGAGAAGGAGGTCGAAGAGGTCGAAGAGTACATACCGTATCGAGGCTTAAACCGCTCATTGCCAAATACAGGAGACCTGATCCCAGCATGTCAGTACGGGTTGTGACGGGAACGGCTTTGCGCGTATGCGAAGGCACTTACTTGAAGGATATCCCGTACTGCGACACATGTTCGTAGCCCGTCTTCCACACAAGGGTGACATCACAAGCATTTGTCGCTTGTAACCGCCATGACAAAAAGGCCGAGACAGGGTTCCCGCCGACTACAACAACTTTCATCAGCTCATATTCTTCCGACATCGTTGGCTCCGTGGGCGAGGGCGCATGTGGCAGCAAGTCCTCTTGTGCTCAATAATAAACGAATGTGGTGAGGAAGGCTGTGGTGACGAGGAGGAAAGTCGGACGAGTAAAGCCAAGCGTCGAGAGATGCCCACTCTTTTGGACTCGTCTGGGGAATTGGTATTGCACTAGGCTGAAGAAGGGGGTATACAGAAAGAGCGGCAAGGGAGTGTATGGGGTCTAACAGGCGCTGAACTGGGTACATACCTGACAAGATCTTGAGTCGGGGCGTCATGGGTGCCATGGTGGAGGGCCCGATCCGGGATAGTGGGCTGAACAAGTTTGAAGCTGCAACAGCAGCGGCAGTCTCTTGGTGGTCAACAGCACTCAGCCAGGAATCGGCCCAAAATGTCGACGCCTGTGCGCAAACACTGGCGCGACCCAATTCCCCTTGTGGCGCGTGGGATGGTTTTTTTTATCTCCTCCTTTCTTTGCTTCTTCTACCTCGTCGTTCGTACCTGATGTGAAGTTAACTCCCAACAATGCAGGACAGTCGGCGGTGCTGATTGTCTCGCGGTGAGGAGGCGATATTCCCCTCAGGAGGCTGACAGGGTTTCGGTGCGGGCAGCAGTCTTGCCCGAGATTTGTCCAACGGGGCTTGCAGATCGGAGATGTGGGTGAAGCGATTAACAGATCACAGACCCATTCGGGGTCTCTTGGTGTCAGAACGACCGGACGGCGTCTCGACGACGACGATGGCTGCAGCAGGCTAGTGGAGAGCAATTCGGCGATCGGCGTGCGGAGTGGCGCTGGAAGAATCTAATCAAAAGAGAGACCAGCGCGATCCAGTGCAGCCAGTGAGCAGCAAAAACGCAGTGAGCGGGAGCTGGCAGCGAGTCCGTCAGTGACGCTAGACGAGCGTGACGCCTGGACAGGGCGACCTCCGCAAGCGTGGGACTCCTGGGATTTGACGGGTCGGGGTATGGGTGGCTGGGCGACGCGGCGTCAGACTGCGGTGACCAAGCCGGCGATGATAGGCCGAGCGAGCAGAAAAGAACGGCCCTCTCCCTACTGCGGTGTTGTTGGCAGGTCTCTTGCGTCTGATCTCGGTCTCACTAGTCTTGATCCGTAGAATCCACGGGGAACGGATGGGAGGGGCGGTGGCCGAGCTGCGCGTTGCTGTTGCGGGATGCAGTTGCTGCTGCAGGCGGGTGAGGTAACGAGCGACGAGTTCGGGCGGGCAGGGAGCCACGGGGAAGGGTGAAAGTGTCAGCTGCGGCTGCTGCTGCTTCAGCCAGATCCCCTTTCGAGACGCTGGGGGCGGCGCCAAGCAGGTGCGCTAACTGCCAGGTGCAGAAAAGTCGTAGCCAGTGTGGCTCCGAGACAGGTAGCGATGGCTTCGTCGGTTGTTTCGTGGGACAGACTGGAGCCCGTGGCAAAACAAGTAGAATTAGAATTAAATGTAGGATAGGAAGCAAGAGAAGAGGAGGGAAAAGAGAAGCGAGCAAGAGAGTCGCGGACACGAAATGCCTGATGGATGCAAAGTGGATGCGGCAACCTGGAAAATGCTAGGTGCGTTGCAACAACCTGCGTGTTTCGCCTGCAGACGGGTCTTCTCTCGTGTTTCTGCTGTGACTGCGACTCTGCCCGCTCTTCCAGGTGGACAGGGGGGAAGGGGTGCTGCCGTCCACTGGGTGCTGGTGGTCACTGATGGATGCCGCGCATGCTCGTGGCAGGGCAGGCGGGCGGACGGGGAAGGTGGGAAGTGGGTAGAGATTCGGGGGCGCGGTTGAATGGCTCGGCGCAACGAGAGGCGTGCATGCGCATCCGGGTTGACGAACCTCCTGAACCCACCACAACAGCACTGCTTGCTTGCTGGCTCAGATGGCTCAATAGATAGCCCCGTTGCTTTCTTCTAAGGCGCCTGGTCTACGCACCGGAACATGCAAGTTATCCGTCACAAAGGACAGGACAGATATCCGATAGATCCAACTGTCTTTATCTCGCCGGGCCTCAATACAAGTTACAAGTTTGCATATCGCGTCACTCACTTTCCTGCCGTGGGTATTCCTCCCTGGCAGAAGCACGGTGTTTACGGCGGTACTCCTCGCCCTGGCGCGGCGCAAGGCACGCATCCCATGTCCAATCTCTGTTCCCGGCTTTTTGGTTGATTTTTCACCAACCCCCCAAAAGCCTGAATGCGGTGCGTCTGCAATGTAAACGGAATTCTAGAATGGCCCGCGGGAACCAACCGGGATCCCACACCTGTTGGCGCGTTCCATCGTTCCATCGAGCTCGACGAAAATAAAATGCAGGGCAGCTCAATCAGGGGGTGACGGATCCCTCGATCAAGAATTTGGCCTGGGCAATCTTGTGCAGTGGATCTGCCTCGGAAGGGATGCGCGCAACACTGCGCACCCCTCTCTGCAAGCGACAAGGACCAGAGCCCATGGTGGATCAGTGACGCGGTGGGCGGTGGGCGTGTGGCTTGGTTCGGCAGCCGGGGGGCCCATCCAGCGAGGTTCCAGTGACGTGGGGTTTTTGCTCAGTGGGAATCTGGGATGGCCATGTTTCGGGCACAAATCCAGATTTCCCAGTTCTTCCGCCGATGACCAGGCTAACTTGCTGAGCACTGCGATGTAGAGACCCAGCCGTGGTGTTATATCCTTCTGCTCAAACTCAGATATTGGTCCTCAACAAAGGGAGAAGGGGAATGTGCGCCCTGAGCAACGGGAATTCCGGACGTTAAATCTATGGTGCTTCTTTTCGGTGATGAGACCCAGACCGACGAGCCGGGGTTCGTTCGTGGGGCAGTGTGTCGTGTGGAGGCCCCCCGTTCGGTACAGGGGATTTAACACTGGATCCGGGCAATCCGGTTCTTGATAACTTTCTCTTCGCCCTCCAGATCAACCTACAGCATGATCGCAACATTTCGGGGTGCTGGTGCTGCCGATAACCCGGTGTTTTCTGTGGCTGCCAATTCTCACGGGAACCAACGCCCTAGCAGAGCTGTGTGTCTGCAGGTTTGGCTCAGTCGGGGCGCCCCTTAAGCTCACCGATACGTGTATGGTGTGTTTTGGGCATCTCGAAATAGGAGCGAGCGACTTGGCTGCGTTATCTTTCAGGAAATGACCCAAGCTCGTCGGTAGCGGTTATGATTTGCTTCCCGTTCCCGAACACGCGCCATGTACCTGGTACCTGGCGCACCCGCAAAGAATGGCAGCATTGGCAGGTGTCTGTCGACACCGACCCGAGAGAGGAGCTGACAGGCAAGGGGCCCGTCAGGGCAGAATCGGATTCATCGACGACAAGGTACTTCGCCTTGGAACAGCGTCGCATTGCCTAGCGCAGTTTTGCGATAGGCTATTTTCCCAAATCAACACCGGCCGGAAACTTCCATTCTACTGCTGCTTGGTTGCGCTCGGTGTTTTTCTCGAGGACGACATCTCACCAAATCAGAGGGGCCTGGAATCCCGGAGCAGAGCACAGCGAGCTGACGCGGGATGGATTTATTGCGAAGTCGGTCGGTGCATGGCGGTGTGATGCGTTGAGCTGTGCTCTGGCAGAGTGGCGAATGGGCTGGTCGTATTCCTGCAAGCTTGCTGCGTAGTTCGTCGAGAGTTCCGTCTGATGGTAAGACACCTCCTGCAGGGAGCCTCCGGAGAGAAAACTCAGGGCCAAGGTCCCGGGCAGCACCAAAAGGGCTAGCCCACATCTGAGATGGCTCGGCCGAAGTGCGTGGTGCATGTGTTTGTCCGCGAGCTCCTGAGTCCAGACGGTGAAGAAGGGGATCCGGAAACCCTGGAGTCGGCAATGCTTCCCGAGCGGTACTTGCCCCAGGACGTCGCTGCAGACACTGCATGCGGATGGCGGTTGCGAAATTCAAGCCGATTTTCTTTTCACACACTCTCTGGTAGCTGGACGAGTCAGAAGGCAGACCAAAAAAATTGCACTAGCACGGTACTCTATCTTGCAGTTGTCCAGTCTGTCCGGGTATTCTGACAACTCGATACGAGGCAACCGGCTTCCTTCCAGCTCGGGATGACGCGAGGTAGCGGGCCCGTTGAAGCGCATGAGAGTGGCCTGATGAGCCCCGAACTTCGCTACCTGAGTTACGGTCTCTTGACCTCGAGGTGAGAACCACAGATCTCTTTCGAGTCTCTCCACATCTGATAAACCCAACGGTTTGCCCGTTGTAGCCCCCACCGTGAGACCTCCACAACGGCTCTGAGCCAGGACTAACAGGAGGCGGAGAAGGCCCAATTCCGCCACTAGGTGTCGGGTTCCTGTCAAGCTGCAGCCCGCTGCGGGTGGATCCTAGTGGCGCGAGTGGCTTGAATTCCGGACAATGACGCACCTACTAGCGGACAAGCCAAGTACCACACAGGCACGCTGCCAGCCACGGCACACATCGCCAGGAACGGGTCGCATCTTGATCACAGTCCAACACTCCTTCAAGTACCAAGCAAGGACGCGCTCTCTCCGAGCTCAAATCAGAGCCCGGCTGTCGCCAGTTTCAGAGGGCACCCATCTCCCCACCACGGGATCCCTATCCCTCCTCCACTGTTGTCCAAGACAGTGAGTCGCGTTTCCAGGCTGTTCCGAGCAACGGCACGGCTAATGGGCGAACACTGGTGCTCGCAGCAACAGGCGCTCAAAATTACTGATTACTGCGGTTTTGCGGTGTGAATGCCGCATGCTCTTCTCGTTGCTCTCGCCATTCCAAAAAACAAGGCACGAAGCACCGTTTATCTGCCGGGTCAGCCAATAGGAACTCCAGTCTCACAGTCAACATCTATAACTCGTACGCTATCGAAGTCTCGGTGGACTAACGCAGGAAACCTTGACAGGGCATCAGAGAAGTGCCAATTGTCGGCAACATCCTTGGAAGTGGGGGTTGCATTCCAGGGGAGTTATTCTCTGGGACGCAACGGCCAGGACTCACAGGAGGTAGCAGTTCCGGATCTGACTTGTATCAGTGGGTGACAGCCCCTCGTGCCCCTCTAACCGTGCACATCCACAACGCGGCGCGCGCGTTAAAATTGCGAGAATCCCATGTTCAAAGAACCAAAGAGCATCTTCTCCCGAGGACGTCTCCCCGCCATCCTTGCCCTATCAAAGCGGCCGAGGCGCCGAACGGGACGGTCCAAAGCCTCCGGGTCGATCCTTGACAGGCGCCATGCTCCCCACCTAGAGAGCCGCATCGGGCAGGTCAGATATAGAGTCATTCTCAACCTCTCGCAGCACGGCACAGTCACCCCTGGCCTTCCGTGAGTGAAGGGTATGTATCCTGCGTCGTTCAACTCTCAACCGCGGCGCGGTGTTCAACATGATGACACGCAGAATGCATGGCCTGTCAGAAATCGTGTTGGACATCTGCAGCCCTGGTTTCCGGACACTCCTTCAGTCACAGACAACTCTGCAATTCGCTATCTGCAGGCGGCCTTGCCTGTAGGCGCACCATTTAGACTCTAGGTCCTACTGCGAACCCCCTGATGTCCCGGTCCGAAGAGGAACGCCCACAATTCGGGCCAACGCACCAACTCAGTCCCACTCGCGATTATTGGCCCAGACATTGCGGGGGGGGCGGGCTTGACAACAGAGCGCGGCAAACAACAAGTGTGGACAAGACACTCTCATCGCTCCATTGGTCGAGGTTGCAAGGCGTTGTAGGCAAATCCGGAAGGCCTCTCCACTGTTACGTTCCCAAGTCGGCCATGAATCCTCTGCCGGCGTCGCCCCCCATGCATACAAGAGGCTGCCGGCCATGATCAGGCTGGGGAAACTATCAATGGCATGCACAGAGACAGCGTCAACGCATCCCCGGATAAGACTATCACTGGCCACGCTGTAATAACGGGGGGAGGGGCCTCCCGCCACATCAGCCCAGCAGACCCGCAGGTTGATCCGCGCCGACTCGACCGAGCTCTCGGTTTTGCGTGGGATTAGGCTTGAGACCGGAACGGTACGGCGGGTGGCGATCCACCACGAGATACTATCTCAAGAAAGCGCAGCCAACGGCCAATCTATCTCGTACATGTCTCCCGACTCGCTCGCCTCCCACCCGTCTCACGGGCGCCGGGAGGCTGCGGTCCCTGAGACACCGGGTCACTGCAGTATGACTCGAGCCCAGCCAGACGAAGGCTTGGCCACGCGAACGTCACCTGTGCCTCGTATCTGTTTACATGTTTTGTGCATCCGCCGCAAGCAAAAACTCCCGCGCCTCTTCTAGAATTCCGTCATTGCCACAACTTCTTTTCAGGCTGCCTTGCCTGCCGTCAGAGGTTGGTCGGAACGGCTGGCGCTTATTGCATTTCGGCCGGCTGAATTGCCAACAGCAAACAGTCGGCGGCATTGACGTGCCCGGGCAGGTTGGACGTCCAATGACGGCGCCAGAAGGGACTTGGTCCAATATACCTGACCAAGGCCTTGTCGTGATGATGGTTGGCCAAGCTTGGCCCACGATGCGACTGTCTTCTTTGCCCTTGCATCTCGATATCAACCTGCTGTTCATTCTGCCATGGCCAGACGGAATGAAGTATTGGCAATATTATTATTCCGACACACCAATGTTGCTGGCCCCGACCACCCGAGAACGATCCAGGAGCTATGTCTCCGGTCAATGCGACCGGTGCCTTGGCAAGACGGTCAAGCTTCAAGGCCCCAAAGTTGGGAGAGCAGGGTTGCCAGGTTGACTGGGGTGTTGGCTTGTGGTGTTTGGATACTCCCTACAGAGCACGACTTTGGCTGGCCCTTCGGCTCACACCCGCTCGGGCGAGTCTGCCGACGATACCACACAGTCCTGTGTAAAACGGGTCGGCGATCGTGGGAAACGATTCGCATATGCTCTCTTGCGACTCTCAGTGATGTGTCCTAGTCAATCGGAACCTCTGCGGGTGTGGCGTTCTGCTACTCCGTACCCCTGACTCCCTCCTGGACGCCGCGGCGCTGAAGACAAGCTGGTTGGGCAGCGTTTCAGCCTCATGCCCGTCCTGTTCTTCAGCGGTGTGAACTGTTGGACTGCAGCCGCAGCAGCGCCTGAGACACATTTGTTATTTGTTGTGCTCCCGCCTCCCCAGTGCTCGGTCAGCAATCTCGCGGGTAGGCAATATCACCTCAGACATTTCATTCACCGGCGGCCACATGGCGCAGCCTCCACGCCCCCTAACCCCTTTTCGAGCTGGCTTCTTTTCTCTTTGAATTCCTTTTTTTTGCGCCTTCTTCATCAACTGCATGCAATCGACCATGTGGGCTTCTCAGCCACGGCATTGCATGAGCGATCGGGAAGGATGCTGGTTTGCTGATAAGGGACATATGCACTACCTACTTCGGGAGAGGCAAATGACGAGGCTGGATTAACTGAGGTTAGTGGGGGGGAGGCTGCCTGGGGACCCTCAACTGGGGTGGTTCCTTGGCTGGCTGGCCGCTTTGCTATCGGGCACCTTCGTGGCTTGGCCCAGTTCGTGTAACGTTTTCGTGCAGCGTTGAAGAGGCGCTTTGGCTGTTACGAGAGTTGTCGGATACGGGATCTGGCCAAGTGGTTTGATTCTGGGGTGTCTTGTGTCGTTACGTGCTGGTGGGCTTGGGTTCGTGGGGGTCTTTTGTCCTGGAGGACACGACCGGCTGCATGTGACAGGTCATTGGTGTGCTGTGGGCTTGTCAAGTGTTCGAATGAGTCCTGGTCTGCAAGGCTGCCGACATGCTTCTGGAAGGTGGAAACACGCATGGTGAAGACAAGGCGAGATTTGGCGCTGGTGGTGTTGTTGTTGCACGCTACATGAGTCTGCTGTCTATACGCTGTCAGATGAGTGTCGAAGGGAAGAACTACCTATGTGCTCCAAGTGGTGCCATCCCGCAAACTCTGTACTTACCTGATGTGAGAGGAGAATCAAAGTCTAGTTCTCAACTCTAAGGTGTCTGGGCAGGCCATGACGCTCAGGAGCTCTGCGTCAATGTCTGGTTTCACCATGTGTTCATGTTTATATATCTCTTACTACATGTATCTCATGGCAACAACCAAATATGATACCGTTCAGCTCTATATTCGAGAGGTAAATAGGTGTGGTCGTGGGTCATGATTTTGTGTGTGCTGTCTTATTTCTTTTCCACCGTGTCAACTTGCGATAGAGACATGACCTTCCTCAGCTAACCATATTCGCATCATACCTAGTCCACATCAACCCCAGGATAAACCGAGGCTTGCTATGGCAAGACTGAAGTTGTTGACACTGCGGGAAGGTGGAGCTTTGTCATGACTTCTTTGGGTTTTTCATAGAGACCAGCTGTGTCCGCCTACCTCACCTAAGATCGGAGCACCTGATGGGATGCTCATAATGGTGTGGTTGCCACAGGGTCAACTCCAGACGCTCCATTGCGCTCGTCCAAAGTCAATCGGATGAACCCTCAACACTACCCTAGCACTAGGTGCACCTCAGGCATAGTATCTTGCAAACATCTCTCTGCATAGTGTCGGTTTGTAGATGTAGCTCGGATAAAGAGTATGGTGACATGGTGAGTGTTTCCATGCACGGGAGGACTGGCAAGACCAGTAGGATCACCATCTTCTAAGGACAACAGGCATAGGTACTGGTGTGTTCAGAATACAACGATTACATTCCTCCAGGAGGACATAGATAACAAACTAGCCTTAAAGTCTCCTTTTATTCTACACCCACTCCCATAAAGCCAAAAGATATCATCCATGTACGTACCAGATGAGATCGTATAGGATAAGGTACGCATTATTGCCCTCGACATACAAACAAAATTGCTATTCCAACTCGCTGAGATCGCAGCCCATGTCCCATCGAGTTCCTGCCGGAGGTCAACGTCCAGAACCTAGACTTGAAAATCAAGAACCCTTCAACTCTTCCCAAAAGACATCAATACCTTCCCTCCAACCACACACAACATACCTGCCTGCCTACTCGCCTGTCTAACAATCTGCCTACCTCCCCACAAACCCTCGCCCCCCCTAACAGCCCCAAAGAAGATAGCTGCCCCAAACCTACACCCACTAGAGACCCGCTAGCAGTGGAGCAGTGCCTCAACAAGCAAAAAGGAAGATTTGATGCCTAATACTGGAATCGAACCAGTGATCTTTGCATGTCATCAGGGAGATGATACAAGTGCAACGCATTACCACTGTGCTAATCAGGCTTCTTTGATGTTTAAGAGGGTCCGAATATTGCATGATCGCGGAGTGAGGGTGTCGTCGGTATTGCTGGACCTGGGGGGTTAGGGCCACAACAAGCTCTTCATGTCGTGTAAAGGTCGGCGGTGAATGCACTACTGCACTCGCCCGTGAAAGGGAGTGGCGGCGCCTTTTTGTAGCAAGTGTTCGGTTCTCACAAGTCTCGGCTGGATGAGCGCGGAGCCCTGCTTACGGTGATACTGTGTCAGGCGTAGACAAGCCCAAGGGAGCAGCCATCAACATATTTATTGTCCCACCTTTATCCGCGAGGAAAGCGAGTTGAGCGCGTGTCTGGTCATGCAGATCATCTCTTCTTCAAAGATATATATACATGGCGCTCCTATATGCTATTAACATGATGCATTCTGACCTCTGAATGTCAACCCCCCCTCCCCTTCGGCGACTTGCTTCGGGGAGGACGAATATAGATGTAGATCAAGCAAACCGAACTGTTTTTTCTCCTTCGCCCTAGAATACAGCCCACATATTCCATCCCACGGCCGATACCTTGGCCATGAAAAAGGCCACCACTGATCCAACGTAAAACATACCCGTGAGTACGATCAGGCCCCAATAATCCCCCTTGTTTGCCTCGACCACCTTGCCAGCAATCGGGATTCCAATCAACACCGCTACAGACACGATGGTGTAGCATGTCGCGTAGTATCTCCCGTAGTTTTGTGTCCTGCATAGTCTCCCAATTGCCACAGGGACCATGCTGATATTACACCCACTCGTAAAGCCGAACACCAGTGCAAATACAATGATGCCGGGCTTCGTATGGCCTAGAGGCAACCAAACACCAAAGCAAGCTATAACGGTTACGAAGGCCGAGATCATGTTGGTGTTGAAGGGGCCGATCCGGTCGGCCCAGTACCCCGGCAGCACGCGCCCGAACACGGATCCCGTATTGAGAATGGTGAGTATGTCGAAACTGAATGCATGACTGAAGCCCTTGCTGAGAACATAACTCGAAATGTACGTCAGCGGAATGAACAAGGCGAACTCGAGCAGAAAGACGGCGAGTGTCGTGAGCGCGAAGGCCTTATTCTTGAAAATGCGTACGTCGGGGTGGACGCTCGCGTTCCGAGCGGGTGGAAGACGTGAGCGGATGAGGAAGTTGGCGACAATGGTGACGGCAAAGCAGAGGAAGGCCAAGATACGAATGCCCCATGCCCAGCCAACCGAGGTGAACAGACGTTGCAGCATCAATGGGAAGATGATGCCACCAACGGAGCCGGCCGTGCTGGCAATGCCCGTTGCGAAGCCACGACGAGCACGGAAAAAGTGACCGATAGCGGCGATGGATGGTGTAAAGAGTAAGGAGCTGGCGATGCCGCTGAGGATTCCAAAGGCAAGCAGGAAGTGCCAGTACTCGTAGCTAATACTGAGCAGCATGAGGCTGATAGCGAGACACGCGGTTCCAGAGAGTATAAGCCATCGAGGGCCATACTTATCAAACAGCGGGCCGACATAGATGCCGAGAAAGAAGCTGATGAAGGTGTAAAGCGAGAAAATCCAGCCGATTGTGCCGGGGTCGTAGCTAGCCAGCTGGTTGCTGGAGACATGGGTCTGGAACGTAGCGAGAATGTTCATGAGCCCGAGTGCGGCGAACAACGCCAACCAGCAGCCAAAAACTACTAGCCACGCCCGGACACCGCCCTCGGGGTAGTCGTTGTCGTCGACCTCGGAAAGCGGTACCGCTTCAGATGCATCGCTTTCGAACCGTGCCGACGCATCGTCGGATGTCGCCGACACGGGCTCGGCCTCCTGCACGACCGGCTTTGGTGACTTCTCGCCATCCGAATCTGACTTGGAATTCGACGTGGGGACAATGGTAATGGGGGCCTTGATGTCTGCGGCTGTCAGATCGGTGTCAAGGTTTGAGGTTGTGACCGGATGCCCCGGTCGTGGGGCCGTCTTGGCGCCGTCTTGTTGCCCGCCAGTTGAGCTCACATCCGGGTCTAAAGCCCATTTTTCGTCCATTTTAGGGCCTGGAGGGGTTTCCGCTGAACCCGTGTCCCGGCGAGGACAGTACAGCTCATGCCGTATGAATACGGGGGGAAGAACGAGCTGTCATTTAAAGGGCGCAAAGGAGTTGGTGACAATAAAAAGAAAGAAAAGAGCAAGAGCTCGACAGATGTGGGATCGGTGAAAGTTTAGTCAATGCGAAGAATGGGGACAGGAATGCACCTAGCAGGTAGCCATGCCCCGTTCCTTTCCCAGATGGCTTTCGGCTAGGGCCACTTGCCGACATTAGTTTGGCCATTACACATCTCATACTGCGTTTGGCATGAGGGACCAAATAGTTACAAGGGGAAGGGGACCGCGCCGAATGCACGCACGTGTTGGTTGTTAGTGTGTGCTTCTTTCCGCAAGTTCCCCTTATAGGCTCTTCTAGGCTCTGGCTCTGAACGGGCCAGACTGCACTCAATCTCCCCGCCTTTTCGGGCATCCCGCACTTCAATATCCACAGTCGACAGGTACCTACAGATTAATAAGGGAAAAGAAGTCGACCCGGCCCCTCACTCAAATAAGGCGCACCACCATTCTGGATGGCATCATTATTGGTGGCGTTGTGCTCACAACCTAGCAAGCAAACGGCTAAAATCCTGGAAGCCAACATGGCAGCCACCCCATTGGAGCAACTCCAGGAACGCAAGCCTCCACACCCTCTCCCTTTCTTCGAGGTTGTCCCGCTTGGTTGGAGATCACAGTCCGATCATTCCCGCCAGGCGAGCACAGGATACCGGGATATAGCAGCGAGACGCTCTGCCAGACGCTTCGAAGCGGCCAGCGATTTCATTTTCCACACGACAGCTCCGTAAACGATGGCCAACGCTGTGTTACAGTGGCCCTGTTTATCTCCACAATGCGGGGAGTCGTGGGAGTGCAACTGCCTGAGACAACGCATCTGTGCACACCCAGACGATCTGACACGGCCAGGGTCGGGACAAACGAATTCGCCAACTGTTGCTCGTTCAGCAAGCCTCATCCGCCCCAATCGAAGACAGATCGCCAGGGCTCGGGTTTCCCAACCACAGTGTCGGTGCATTCCGGAATCCGTCCGTGGGCGAATCGAGACTGACGATGAAGCGGGAGGCGGTTAAGACCCTGGGATGCTTGTCTCCATCCCAATGCAAGCAATGCCGAAGCCAAGACGTTACCGCCAAGGGGTCCCTGAACTCCCTCAACCCATCCCGCTTGGCCACGATGTCGTCCTACTATCGCAGAGGCCAGGCGAGATATTTCCCGTCCTTCCTTCCGACTGCTTGGCGCAGGGCATATTCTGTTCTGTTATGAGAAATAGAACCCAATGAAGCCAGCTTATTCGTTCCGACGCCGAGTTGCATCGCAGGTTCGCCGCGTAGCCCACTTCGGCATTGCAAGGCGGGTCAGGGTTGGCTGATTCTTATCTTCGGGTGAGGAGCAGCGGCACTATTGGGAACGGAGAGAAACATGCCATGCGGGCATCTATAATTGCACAAGTGACCCTTATGTGAGTGAGGCGGCGGGAAGCATTCTGTGTCGATCATAACTCTTCAGTTCATGTGTCCCAATATGACTGAGCTGAAGACCTGAGCTACATGTGAAGCCAAGGTGAATATACAACGTAATGATATGCCACCTCGAACCTGACAGTTCGCTGCAGGGAGTTTCGAAAAGGTATGCCGTGCTTCTGTAGACCAACCGTGACTCACCAGAAAGGGTCTCGAGCACCGTTGAACGAATAGTTGACGCTAGCTTTGATGTTTCCTCTCTTCCTCCATACGTCACACATAGTCCTTACAGCGGAGCTTCGAATCGAAGGCTAGGTAAATAGTTCGTTCGCGGTCCTATAGTTATGAGTCGAAGTGTGACCTTTCGGGTGACGAAACGACCAATGCTGTCACGTCTGAATGGGACGATGGACGTCTTTGCCCGCGCGATCTCGGCAAAGGGTTAAGATGCCGTCAGGGGGGAAGCAGCCAGCCGCAGCCGAAAACGGCGTGGGTAGCCAGGGCGGATTTGCTGTGTGCTAGGAGCAGCCATGTCAAGTGCCCAGCTGCCTCGTCAGTCCTCTTCGTCCTCGACATCCTCGATCATAACTCTCCTCGGGGGAACAGCCTCTTGCTGATCGACGTCCATCTCCCTGTGATCGACAGCTGAGACCGCTTTCAGGTAGCCCTCCCTCTCTAACTGGTCGGCTTCCTCAGGCTCCAGCAACCCCCCTTGACCTTTAACCTTATCAATCTTCATCCTGACTACCGTCGGCATGAAGGCGCTGACAGCCTCCTTTTTGAGGTCTCTGACAACCGGCTTCGCCTCGTACACGGTCTTGGCCTCCACCGGCGCAACCGGCGCAAACGGCTCCTGCCTCTGCCGCTGTCCTTGCCCAAGGTCTCTCTCCTTACCCTCTGTAAGCGGCTCCCGGTTTGCATTGGTCGCCTGAGCTGCGTGCCTCGCCCTGCGCTTGGAATACCATTCATCTAGAACCTCCTTTGGAATCGGAGGAGGCGTATCGCGTGGCATCGGTATCCTCTTCACCTCCTCGGGTACATCGCTACCGCTGCTAGACGCGTCGTCGTCGTCCCGCCGCCGCTTGCCCAGAACACCTTGCCCGTCGTGCCCTCCTGACCTGGGGCCGTGGTAGCTTTTGAAGGCGGGTGCCTTGTCACCTAGCGACTCCCTAGCCTTCTTCACGGCCTTTAGATCTTTCTCGAGCGCCTCGAGGGCTTGTTCTTCGTGTGATGTGAGTTTACCAGCGCCATCTTTGATTGCTTTGAGGTCATCGATCTGTTTCTGAATGCGTTCTGGATTCCGGGTAGCGAGCTTCTCGTTGCGCTTGGCTTGGAGATCTGCTTTGCCTATGGGTGAGGGTTAGCTTCTGGATGCGTTTACGTGTGCGGTCATGATGCTGGGTACCTCTTTTTATGGCCTTGGCCTTATCTGCTTTTCGCTGCTCCTGCACTGGATTGTAATTGCGCTCTTTCGGCATTTTAAACTACGCAGACTCGATGCTTTCGGCGATCGTGGGGTTCCGATATTGTGTTGTGTTGCTGTCGAGGTTTCGCAGCGAGAAGGGACTACATTAGTTTGCGTAGCTAGAGACAGGTAGTCACGAACTTCTTGCCGGTTGGAGAAGTCTTCTATGTGATTGCGTGGTGTTTCATGTAGCTGGGTTACTTCCGGTGACGAAATTTCAACATAGGCGAAGATTAATGGGCATATTCCATGTCGTCGCACGAAGGTTTGCGCTGGACGAAATTCTGGGCCATTGACTGTGTGGCTCGGGCGTCATACGCCAAGACCGCCCCGCGATTCCGATTCGGGTTGCTGCAACAACTTTGTTGATTGCACCCCGCCTCGTCATCACACCCAATCAAGCAAGGGGCAAGAGCGTCAAGTTGGGTCGCAACATTTAAGCTCAACCTGCATACATCACGTCGTCGCGTTGTGCACTCCTCGCCATCTCCACTCAGACATTCACAGCAGCAGCATTGATCCCCTGCATTTATTTTGCGCCCGCACTGGCACGGCCAAACTGCGAACCAGGAACCGACTCAAGTGCAATCCATCACAGCCGCAATCAACAACCCCCTCACTCTGTCCTTGCCTGCTTGCAGGCTGCAGGCGAACTGAACAGATCAACGACATCTACACTACAAGATTGGTCTTGGCACTGCTCCACCGTACGGGACATTGACGGCGCCGATCATAAAGATGGCAAGCTTCATGTCGAGTTTCTTCCCCGGCGGGAAGCAGCAGGAGAAGAGCGACGCCCGGCCCACAACACCAACCAAGGGGAGCAACTCCAACAACTTTGTCACCCCCGTGAGCACTCCACAGGGGAGCCCGAGCAAGAGGACCGTCCCGCCAGGCGCGAACGAGCTTCCGGTGGCCATTGAGAGCATGAAGCTCGGTCCGGCCAGCGTGCTGGACAGTCCCGTCAAGCTGAGCCTGCCACAGGGCGCTGCTGCCCCTCTGTCTCCCGGGAAAAGCAACCTCCAAAACATTGACGAGGGATCGCCTTCGGTCGACAACAGCATCATCCACAAAGGCACATCGTCTACAGGAAGCCCCCTCAGGAACCAGGGTCAGGAGAACACACCGCCCATCCACCCCCGCGACGCGCCCGCCCAACCAGCACCAATCTACCAGCCCAGCCATGCTGCCTCCTCCAGACAGGGGCTCTATCAGATGCGAGAGCGACCCGCGCCGACTGTTAAACGCTTCAACACGCAGCGCGGCCTCACCCCAGAAGAGTTGGAAATCCTGCAAAAGCCGAATATCAAGCGCATGGTCAATGTTACACAGCTTTGTAAGTTCTTGCATTGGAGACAGGAAAACTGTGGCCGCTCTTCTAACTCTGACTTAGACTTCCTCGACTACTATTTTGACCTGCTCACATATGTAGGCTCGAGACAAAACCGCCTCGCTGCCTTCCAGGCCGAGTACCCCGCGCCGCCAGACACAGACCAGGAGACGTACAATCAGATGTGGTCCAAATATGCAGGCCGGGAGCGTGCCAACCTGCGCAAGCGGCGGGTCAGACTGCGACAGGGAGATTTCCAGATCCTGACGCAGGTCGGCCAGGGTGGTTATGGCCAGGTATTCCTTGCCCAGAAGAAAGATACAAAGGAGGTGTGCGCACTCAAGGTCATGAGCAAGAAACTGCTGTTCAAGCTGGACGAGATTCGCCATGTCCTCACGGAGCGCGATATCCTCACTACGGCCAAGTCCGAATGGCTCGTCCGACTGCTGTACTCATTCCAAGACGACAAGAGTATCTATCTTGCCATGGAATACGTACCTGGCGGTGATTTCCGGACACTGCTCAACAATACGGGCGTTCTGTCAAACCGCCACGCGCGATTCTACATTGCCGAGATGTTTTGCTCCGTCGACGCCCTCCATCAGCTTGGGTATATCCATCGCGATCTGAAGCCTGAGAACTTTTTGGTTGACTCGACTGGCCACGTCAAGCTCACCGACTTCGGCTTGGCGGCTGGCTTCCTAGCTCCGGCTAAGATTGAGTCGATGCGTATGCGGCTGGAGAAGGCATCGGAAACATCGGTGCCCTTCGGCAAGCCGATGGAGCAGCGGACGGTGGCGGAGCGTCGTGAGGGATACCGGTCGATGCGAGAAAAGGATGTTAACTACGCCAAGTCAATCGTAGGCTCGCCTGACTATATGGCTCCCGAGGTGCTGCGAGGCGAGGAGTACGACTATACTGTTGACTACTGGAGTCTGGGCTGTATGCTATTTGAAGCACTGACTGGATTCCCACCGTTTGCGGGCTCCAATGCCGATGAGACGTGGCGCAACCTGAAGCACTGGCGTGAGGTGCTGAAGCGCCCGGTCTGGGAAGACCCGAGCTACTTCCTCAGCAACAGGACGTGGAACTTCATCACAACGTAAGTCGTTTCTCTCAAGTCGAGGCCGTGGTGGCAGAGCTAACCTTGCATGTCAGATGCATCAACTCGCGCTCGAAGCGCTTCTCCAACATCAAAGACATCTACGACCACCAATACTTTGCTGAGGTGGACTGGCGGATGCTTCGTGAAACGAAAGCTCCGTTTGTTCCTGAGCTGGACTCGGAGACGGACGCGGGTTATTTCGATGATTTCAGCAACGAAGCTGACATGGCCAAGTACAAAGAGGTGCACGACAAGCAATTGGCGCTCGAGACTATGGCCGATCGCGACGAAGAGATGAGCAAGGGGCTCTTCGTTGGGTTCACATTTCGTCATCGCAAGCCGGCAGGCGAGGACGGCTCGAGCCCGCGGAAGCCGATCCCGTTCGCGACGGAAGATAACACGTTTGGGACGATGTTGTAGGGTGGCAGCCGGCGACCAAGGGCTTTGCGCGTGTCGGAATATCAGCAACGAAGTAAGAGGCCGAGCCTCTTGCCGGTGCGGCAGAAGATGCCGAGATCGCAGTGGTCAGAGGTGCAGAATATCGGGGTACAGGCACAGCAGATGCAAGTGCGGACAGATGCACGCAGGGAGTTTGAGTTGCTGCCATGATGGAACGCATTTCGATACTAAAGAAGCGACGATGGACAACATGGGGGGGTCGATGAGGAGATAATGCTTCTCTTTCTGAGTTTTTTGGTCTGTTGTGTTACACAGTACTGTTGGCATTGCTTTTTTTCTGTCTCTTTTACTGACTCTCTCTCCCCCCCCCCGTGTGTTGTGCATCTCCTTCGGGATATTTCAACGCTTTACTGTTTGTTCAAAAAGAGGAGAGAGTGTGGCAACTGTGGGGATGTGCGAAGACATTAGAGTTAGGACCGGGTGTCCGTGGCGCTGGTGTACTCTAGAAGGAATTGCACGGAGTGTGATGTAATTCCGTTTCTTGGGATGACATCAGCAATGAAATTAAACACGCGAAATACTTCCAAACTTTTCTATGCCCATGGGGTGATAAGAGACGCGTCAATCGAGACACGGCGCAGGGCACAAGAATGCCGACGGTACAAGATCATATGATCATCAGGTTCGGTTGGCTTGGGGGCCGTTGGGAAGGAGTATCGAAACTGGTAACAGAAAAAAAAAAATAGGTGCTGTTGTGGTCGATGCTGCACGAACGGGCCGGACACATCAGATGTGCAGGCGCCAGCTGCAGCTGTGACTAAACACCATGCGGCATGAGCATGGATGCTGCAAAAGTCGGGACTGTTGGTAAACGTCCCTTGGTATTGCTGATCGGACGGCGATTTCACGGTGTATCGGGCTCAGCTTTCGTTGTCGTCGTCATCATCTGCGGCAGTATCGGTGATTGAAAGCGCCGATACATGGAACTAGTGGTGATGGTGTGTTACAGTGACGATGTGGGTGGCCGAGGGGAGGGGAAAACGGCTCTTCGCGTCCGAAGCGAGGGATCGTCGTCGCAAGTGCTGGTCGCCGTACGAAGGCAGTGATATACTCGGTAGTGTAGAGCATTACAAACCAGAACCGCAGCGTCCGAGCATTCAGTGTGTCGGAGGATTCATTCGGCAGTGGTGATCTGGTGTTAGTGGAGAAGGGGGGAAATCGAGATTAGATTAGATCCTCTAATCCTATTGGCGCCCACATGACTTTAAATTTGAATGGGCGGAGCATGCGGCCGTGTGCTGGCTGGGAGCACCCTGAAACACGGGGTATTTTTGGGCAGTCGTTCAGCCACAGGTCGGCGCAGTCCAGTTTTTTCTCCGCGGGAGACTCCGCTCCTCAGCCCTACTTTGATCATTAGCCGTAGCGGCCCAGCCGCGCCTATTTTCCTTCGGGCGCAGGGGAACCAATTAATTATGATAAGCAATTAATCGTGTATCAAGTATCAGGTTCTCTCAGCCTCATCGAGTGAAGGATGTGTTTAAGTGAGAGGACCAAAGAGTCCAGCAGGCTCCCGGTTTTCCACCCCAGGGATGCAGGCATTGATGTGTGGCAGGTGCAGCAGCGAGCAGATGAAAGGGCTCGAGGCTCCTGTGCCGGTCGGAAATCTGACAGCCCGCGGATTGGTGCGTCGGACATTCCCCAATCCCTTCTTGTCAGAGATGGCTCAGATTCAGGATTGTTGAACGGCTGCCCCTTGGTCCGGCCAATAGCATGCAGCCTTGGCAGCCCTCCAGTCGTTCGGATTTGCTGACCTGCCTCCGCCTTCGAAGAGCCTCCGAGGTTGTACCCGCTCGGTCCCGAGAGAGCTGGGCAACAGGCTGTTGTATTGTCAGCCGCTGGAGCTTGTCGGCACACACTTTGTGCGAATGGCTGCGTCGTCCAGAAGCCCACCGGCAGCGCTGCCACACTGCACGCTGCACGCCGCACAGCGCTTGTCGTCTTGTCTCTTGTCTGTGTCCGGACTCCTCGATTCCCACACGGACCTGAGCATTTGATATGCAGGCCGCGCGTCAGCCCCATCCCCATCGTCCTCGATCTGCCCATGGCGCGCCGGCGCATCGGCAGTGCGAGCCCTCCAACGCCGACGATCGCGGCCCATTGGCCTCGCAGTCCGGTCGTCGCCAAGTGGCTCCTAGGGCCGCGCGGTGTGTTGCTCGCGTGTCTCCTCTGCATCGTCTCGTCTCTTGTCCCTCTAGTCTTTGCCTCCGTCATCAGCATCTGTAAGTGCCTGCTGCACATGTCTGCTCGGCATCGCGGGACCTCGCAGCTGCCCAAAGTATGCGTGTGCGCTAAATATACACAGAAATGCGTTCATACCGGGGCCCCTAATGCAGACGCGGCAGTACTTGTGCCGTCAAGGGTGCGAACAGCAGCCGTAAGCTCCAGCTAACGCTCGCCCTGGCCACGGGCGGCCATAGCCTCCTCCTTGCGCCGCCACCGCTCACCCCAGCGGCCCAAACATCGTAGCGGGCAATCCCACACTCCCTGGTGCCTGGTTCGGTCCAGGTCATCACCCATTTTTCCTTTTTGGTGCTTGGGCTGAGGATCGTCTCGCGCCTCGGCCCCCTGTTGCCGGGTCATTCTCCCAGCCCAAGGGTCCAACTCCGTCGAGCCTCAACGCCCATATATCAGGTCCCCTCCGCGCGGGTCAACCCCAGCTTCTCATTCTTTCCCACCCCACACCAATCTATCCAGCTATCCTCGCTTCTGCACAATACCTCTCAGCAGCACGGCCAACCGCACATTGCTAGTAGCACTCAGCTTTCAACCCCAACAGCAACAATGAAGACCTCCAGCATCGCCGCCGTCTTGGCGCCTGCCGTCCTTGCCAACGCCCAGTGGTGGGGTGGAGCTCCGGATTGCGCTGTAAGTCGAGACTGAGCCAAGACAGACAAGATATTGCCATACTAACACCTCATCAGCACCAATGTTTCTCTTCCGCGTGGGACTCTGCTAGCTCCTGGCCGGCACCTACCAGCTACTGCGGCGCTTCTCAGGCACCTACAGTCGCATCGTGCATCAGCTCTGCCTGCTCGGCCACCCCCACCGCCATCACCTCCTACAGCTCGCTCTCGCAGTCCCTCTGCTCCCAGTGGTCCTCTTGCAGCGCTGCTGGCTCCACTGGCGTCGTGACCGTCTCCGCTCCCGCCTTCACTGGCACCGGCGCCTGGGGACCTGGTGGCCGCTTCGGTCCTGGTGGCGGCCCCGGAGGTCCTGGTGGTGGTGGAAGGGGCCCATGGGGCGGAGAATACACCGGCACTAAGACATGGACCGGCGGCGTTTTCACAGTCACCGGCTGTGAGTGGAACGGCTCCCCGTGGATGGGCGGTCCCGGCGGCTGGGGTGCCGGTGGTCTTGGTGGCTCTCCTTGGGGCAACTGGGGCCACGGCTGGAAGTGGTCCACCGCCACCCAGACTGTCACCCAGATCATCACTATCACGACCGGCGGTGTCACCTCCTTCTCGACGAGCATCGGCCTTGCTACGGTCGCCCAGGCTGTCAGCGGCGAGATCACCCAGACCTCCATCATCAACGACGGAACTGCTAAGCCCAGTGGCAACGCCGCGCCGGGCGGCATGAGCGACGTTGCTGGCGTTAAGGTTATGGGTGCCCTCCTCGGCGGTGTCGTTGCCGTCGCTGGCATGCTCTAAACCTTTTCGCTCTATTGGATGACGACAAACTTAATGAGAAAGATACCGGATGATATCATGGGATTTCCCGTCTTTGGGGTTTGGGGGGTTACCGCACTTTGGCTTACTGGGTCTGGGGCATGAGCAGGCAATAATGGTTTTGTCTTCACTCTTGGCTTTCACCTTCTGGTCTATATCCAACTACTGTTTTACCACTTTTTGGACGGGGGAAATACAAAATCGAACAATGTCTAGTTTGCATAGACAGCATAGCCTGCATCATTGTTAGGGTTGATCGGAGGGGGCGAATTAGTAGTTCATAGCATGAGGAATAGAATACTTTGGTCCTCCCACTTTTGCTGCAACTGAAATTGTGACGCATATGGTGTAACATAACTTGCGTCGGGGCTGGCTGATGTGTCAAAGCATCCCGCAATCTCACTTCGCCCCGATTAAGTGATGGCGTTTGTTTACATACCTTTCATGACACGTCCTATCCCACCACGGTAAGCACTTGGAGTAAATCATATCTCTGATATTGCTGCCGCCGGGGTATGGATTGTATTTTTTGTGATGTTTTTACTAAATTTCATGAGTGAGCATCGCTACAGTGTGACACGTCTGCCCACCTTGCGCTTTGAAAAAGCCGCTCTTTAGATGTTGCGAACAGTCAACAGTTTTAGAGTAAGGATTTCATTAATCCCCAGATCCAAGCGTCAAGCGCCATTCTGGTGCATTGTCCTGGCAAAGATGGTGTTGATGTCAAAGAGTCTCCGCACTTACACGCACACATACAGGTGGGTCCTTCAGACGACCCAGTGACTTGGCACGCCAACGGGATCAAACCACGGCCTATGTTTCCCGCCTCCAGCACAGTTATCGATAGGCCCCCGCATTTTGGTTGGTCCAAGATCATCTGATAAGAGCTCTCCCACTTCTTAAGCTCCAAGCTCCCCTCCATTTCCAGCCCATCCACACCTACCCATCAAGGTCCCAGGAAACATCCCCCATCGTAATCATGAAGCCCGCCGCCCTTCTCGCCAGCTGCGCCACCAGCGCTCTCGCAGCTACAATCCCTCCCTCCCCCTCCCCTCAAACACATCGCGTCCCCACCTCGTACGAATCCGCCGTCCTCGGCCGTCGCATCCTCGCCCTCACCCCCCTCGGCACAGTCTCAACCGTCTTCCCGTCCGACTCGGCCCCGTCGGCGAGCGAGAACCGTCCCGCCGGTCTCGCAGGTATGCCTCACGGTTTAATGGAATACATTTCCGACTGTGACCTCTCTTCGAGCGGGAATCCCACCATCCTGGCCATTTCCGTGGAGACGAGCTTCAAGAATGCCGCCGCGGGTAGCAACGTGTCTGTCTCGGTGCAGTGGACGCCGGTGCATCCGCCCGCGAAGAGGATTCAGGGAGGGGGCGGCGAGGAAAACAAGTCGTGGCTGGGCAGGGCTTGGGAGTATGTCACTGGGGGTGAGGGAGAGGTAGAAGAAGGGGGGATTGCCGACCCGTCGACATACTCTGCTGCAAATCTGCCGCGGTTTTCACTGCTGGGGTATATCGAACGGATTGAGGGCGGGGATGAGAGTAAGGAGCTGGCGAAGTGCTTTGTCAAGACACACCCTGATGCGAAGTTCTGGTTGCCGGGCAACAGGATTCACGAGTCGCATTTCGTTCGGCTGGTGGTTAAGGAGGTTTATTGGATTGGGGGGTTTGGGGATCGGGCGTATATCGGGTGGATTCCCGTTGAGGAGTGGAATGCCGTCACGAAGGAGGAGTGGTCGGCTGTGACGCTTCCTGGTGAGAAGAAGGGTTGGAAGGAATGGAGCTTGGAGGGTGATCTTTAATGGAGGAATACCAATGGCTGAATTGCCTTACATCATAGCGGTTTGCATTTTGAGATGGAGGAAATGAGGAGTACATAACGCTGGGGCATTCGAGTCGATTTACCAGCTGTAAATATTTGATGTTATTGGACATCTTGCATTTACATCGCACTACACCGCGGTTGAAACAGCTGTTATTCGAGGCAGCTTTATAGCAACATAGTGGCCACTTTGTTGTGCAGTGGTCTTCTCTATTTCCACATGTTCTGTGACGCGACGAGAGCCTCTCCTTGGAGGGCTTCAAGTTATTCCGGGGGCAAGGTAAGTTAGTGACCGTCAGTCTCAAACTTCGTACCTCGCACCATCGGCGAGTTGACCTAGTGCACCCCTGGCCTTACAGTCAAGTGTATGCAACTCACTGCATCGTCTTAACCCAATCCAGACACAACAGCACCATTCACTCGCACTCGGGGTATCACCAGAGTTTGTGCATTACTTCGTTTTTGTTTTGTAAGTATCTTGGGCCAAGCCCCCGTTGTGCCCACCATGCCTTCCGTGTAACACTACACATTTGCCATGAGTATCATGCTTCCAGAAAGAATCCATCGAAACCTTGTCAACCCCATCGTGACCTATAGCAGAGATCTCAATCCACCCGAATGATTATCTTCCACCCAAGCGCCCCGGCCTCCCTAATCGCACATGATAGACACCCTCTCCGCCGTCGGCTGATCAGGGCGTTCCAGCCCTTATCAGCGCAAAACGCGCGCGCCAGGATTTCCATGTCAGACCCAAATTGCCTGCGTCTCGTCTCTGAGTGCATCTTTTTGGATGCACTCTCCATCGCCCCAGAAAAAGGCCCCGCCCCATTGATCGGGCTTGCCACACCGGCTCTGTTAAAACTCGGGAAGCTCGCCGACGCCGCACTCTCCGTACGGCTCAATATCGGCGACTGTGGGATCTCGTGCTCCTGTGGCAGGGACTGGAACCCTGTGATACAATCCACCACCAGCACCTTGGCTGTGCTATTCGAAGCCGGAGTGAGACTAGGTCGATGGGTTGATGAGTAGTTCCCTAGAAGCGCTTCAAGCGAGAAGTCTTGCTTTGCCAGGAGTTCGGACAGGTGGAGGGCCGTGTAAGTGTAGTATTTATGTAACGGGTGGCCTTGATTAAGTCAGCGTTTTGCTACCCCGTTGAATCAGAGAACACATACCAACCGCGCTGGCGGTCTTACCAGCCACGCCGTAATTGCCAGAGAGATCTACATGCTGAATTGTCGGGCTGGACGGGGATTTGAGGATTTTGACATGCTGCGAAGGAACGCAGGGGTGTGCCGTGAGAAAATTGATATCCTTGGCTAGAGAATAAGCATACTCTTTCTCATCCCCTGAGTCGTACTGCGTCACAGTAAACGACGCAGACGCAGTATAGTTGTGAATCTCTGGAACTTGGCTGCTGGCTTCAGATAGGGGTGTGATACCATGATCCCCAGTCGGAGTAGACTGTACCGACTCCACAGGCGCAAACAAGTTAAGAGCCTTCAGTTCAATCCTCAGGCTGGGAGGCGCCTTGTCGCGGTATATATTTTCAAAAGGAATTATAAAGTCAGCCGGGAGCACAGAAGATGGGTCTGCGTCTCCGAGGACACGCGACTCCCTCTCTACTGTATGCTTGGCCCAGATGCGGGCCTTTTTGTCAACTTCTCGAGCATCTTCTTTGGTTTTATGTTAGCACGTCTTATCCAGCTCAAAGAGTTTACCAACTTGGTTGTCTCACCTGTAGTTTCTTGCACCTCGACATTGATCCAGCCATCGCTGAGACCTCGAGGCAAGATATCGCTAGATATCCAACCCATGCACTCGGCTGAACCTTTACCTGCGGCTAGCACACGGCCCACGATGCACGCCGTACTCCAGAAGCTCTTTCCCGAGTAGACAAAACCACCGCAAAGGTTCGCCATGGGGCCGAGCTTGACCATTGCATCTTGATCATTCTCCAACAGTGTCGCCATCAGGAAGTGACAGAGCCCTTCACCCGGTAACATCAGACCGGAGACATAACTCTTAGAAAGCCAACCGGAAGGGTGCAGCGCTGCCGAGATTTTTCTTCGCCGCGAGGGTTTACGCTTCACCTGCGGTTCGGGTTTCATAGAGTTGCCAAAGTACGACGACCGGTGGCTCCCCGTCTGACTCGCACTGCAAGGGCTGGCGAGCGGCGTGTTGAGCGGAGCGCCTTCCGTGACACTGCGACAGTTCTCTGTGATGTTGGCCGCGTACTCGACATCGGGCCACCGGAGCTGCTTCGCAAAATGAATCAAGCCATTTACCTGGCGCTGGACGTGTCTGCCCTTAATCGCATAGACGGGGCCACGGTGATGGTGGTGAGAACTGCCATGCTCGCGGGATAGTGACATCCGTTTGGTGAGTGTTGCAAGCCAACCAGAAGGTTTCTCTTCATGGGGCGGCTCTTCCACCTCGGATTTGACCACTTCGATGTTTTCCAGCCACGCTCGGGCGAGATGAAGTGACCATTTGACCGATTTGTTTGCGTCCTTCTCAAAGCGGAGAATCTCAGACGGCTTGATGTTCTCAACACCGAGCTCCTCGCCTTCGGTGATGGCGTCAAGTCGCACCAGAAGCTCACATGCCAGCAGAATTTGGATCAGCAGCCAGTATCTCTCCTCATGGACCTCGGCCGCAGAATCCCCTGTCATGGTAGACCCTCCGTCTTCGATTTCGTCCTCCACGTGTTGGCCCCAGAGGAGCTGGCCGAGTCTTATCCGCCACTCAACATGAGAAAAATCAATCCACATGTTTGGCGCGGCAAGCACCTTGACAAGCGCCGAAATCTGCACGGAGAGGCTATAGGGGTCTTTGTGATCAAGCACCTTGGTGGGGGGGTGCAGAATCTGAATGAACAACTCATTGTAAAGTTCGCTCGAGACTCGGCGTTCCCGGAGGTGCTGCTCGCTGTAGCGCCGCCCATTTTTGATCAGCTGCTCGAGAATCAACGTCTCCTCCATGTGGCGGAGGCCGTCTTTGGAAGTGAGCATCCTCTGGCGCTGGTCGACGATGGCGGGCGTACGGGTGCCCAGGTTTTCGAAGCCCCATTGCTCCTCTTGCAGGGCGTCCGCCACACCGAGCTCCAACGCGGCCTGGTATCCTACGCTCCCTTTCTCGAGCCCGGCAATGCTCAGCATGCTGGGGCGCTCACGGCAGCGAGGATAGAAGTGGGCGCGGCGCTTCTCCTCTGAAGCCTTCTTGGCGGCAGAGCGATCGCCCTGGACATCGCGTGTGATGTGCGGCCATGCTGTGACGCAGCCCCACGCCTTGTCCTCTATCTGGGTGTGATCAGTGAGATCGCGGATTTGGAGCTCCTCGTCCCACGGAAAAGCCACCGACGGGTGCGGGGCGCCGGTGTAGTGGCCCTCGGAGCGCGCAAAGTACTGCGGAGCGCCCGAGAAGAGCTTCTCAACCTCGGACTCGGTCAGGGTCGCCATGATACGGGCTAGCTTCAGGACAGGCTTCGCCGGAGGCAGGCGGGCTTCTTCGCTTCCGGGAGGCGGAGGCGACGGCAGCGGTTTATTAGGGTTGAACGGGGAGCGCGGGGACAGCGGCGAGAGTGTCCCTGAGACCTGGATTGTTTGTATCACGAATCGTCAGCCCACAACACTTTGCATGCATGGCCCGCAACACTGCAGAGGCCCCCCGGAGTCCCCACGAGATCTCGTACGATTGGTGTAGCCACACGACCAAGAGACCAAGAGCGTTGTAGCAGTCACGCGGGCGATGTCAGTGCGAGGGGGGAAAGGAGGTGAGCTCGAAGGGGCCTGGTTGCCCTGGATAGGTAGGAAAAAGAAAGGAACGCCTAGGTACGTATGACGAGGTCGATGGGATGAGGGGTGACGACACTGTCTGCAGCTCGCTCTAGAAAGATTAGAGGATCCGCAGCAACGGCAAGAAAATAAGGTACCCTTTTGATCGTCGCCGCAATGAGAGACGCCAAGCGCCAGACAGTACAACCCACAGCTGGAATAGCAAAGAGGCAATTTGGCTGTGCATCGGCCGCCCAACTCGGATCCGTGAACCTCGCAGCACTCGATGATGGAAAGCAGCGAGCAACAGGGGTACCCCGCTAGACGGAGCCCGGGCAGGTGCAGGTGACGCCGGAGGGAATACGTAGGTAAGGGGAGGGGGCATAAATGCGGGGAGTTGTCTTACCACTGATGCAGCATACCCTCGCTGGGTTTGCGGTTGCGAGACCGCTCGTCCCCGCTGAGGGGTTCGTAGGGGTGACGGGGGTGGCTTCCCGACCAGGCGACTCCGTATCTCATAGAGCAGCTCTCTTGTCGAAACTCGTGCCTTTTTTCCGACCTGCCCAAAACTCTGCTGTGCATCACCGGCTGATGGGCTTTGTGGGCTTTTGGGGCTCCCGTTCCCGCTTCCTTCGTCCTCGGTGGTTTCGGCGCTCATCGGGGTTCCATGCTGGGCGGGTCTCTTGGGGGACCTCCGGAGGAGCGCAAATGATGGCATCGTAGGTAGGTTGTTGGCGTGCGCCGGCCAGCTGCTGTGGCGGTTGTGGGCTTGTTCAACGGGTCCCCGAAACCTAACGGCAGCTTGCACCTGCGTCACCTACGCGGCACACCGGCACCGGCAGCGTGCAGATCTGGGGAAAGGGGGGCTGGTGGTCGTTTTCGTGATGGAGGTTTCTGGGTATGTGGAACACAAGTTCCAAGAGGGTGTCGACGAAACAATGAAGAAGAGGAAAAAAAGCTGGACCGAGAGGAACAAGACACAAAGGGCGAGGGAAACCGAGGACGTGTTTGGGTATAGTAGCTAGCTGCAAAAGGCATATACCAGGTCCAATGTAGCTTGTCTCAGGCGTCACTTATATCGCGAAACACCCATCCACACCATCCTGGACACTCCCGCCCAAATCTGGAAGGCCAATGACCGTCGACCGTGGGGTGCGTTATTCAATCGCAAACCTTAGCTGATGATGCTTACAATGCTTAAGGCCGCAGGCTGTGGTCGTGGCGTCCTCCTCCGAGCCCAACGCCCTGCCTGTCTATCTGCACGAGGAATAATACCGGTTCTGTTCCTCGAAGGAGCCCCCGGACCACTCATAGGCATGCGCCTGGCGTCGCATCGTTTCGAGTTCAATTTTGGTCCTCCGAACGACGCCGTAGCAGTGCAGATTCTCCTGCGCGCGCGAGGGTGCATCGCCTTGTCGGCTCCAGCTGATAACCTGATTGCAGCTGGCCCATGTCATTTTGGCGATGCAGACGACGGCTCCAGAAGCCGGGCGAAGCACACCCGCCAAGACCCACCATGGAGATCTCAAACGGGATCTAAGGGTGGTTCGTCCGCGAGAGGTAGGATTGCTTCGAGAGCACCGAGGCAGCACCCCGGAGGCCCGTTTTGGGCCTGTCATGCTGATGATTTGGCCTTCAAATTTGCAAAGACCCAGACACACACGCCCACCATGCGCGCCTCAGCAGGACTTCCAGAGTCATTTGGCTGCGATAGGCTGAATTGTCTCGTCGTGGGAAATCCAAACCTTGTAGCGCGCAAACGGCCCAGCCAACCAGAGGCCGACCCTGTCTCTTCCTCGACGGAGAGGCTCAACGGCGTGCTCCGCGCCCGCGTTACTTCAACTCGCGGAGACATCCCCGACTCCCGGAAGAACGGGTATCTGATATTAAGCGGCGATTACCTTGGGGACTCGCGTCCAAGCAGCGGGGCTCTCACTTATCAGCCGCTCTCGCACAAATCCACTGTAATCTCGGGGTATCATTTCCTGTCAACACCCATTGACGCGCAACCAAGTCCGCCGGTCCATATCCGTCGAGGTCCAAAAACTCAGATACCAATACTCTGCACCGAGAGCGCGACTCCCGTGCTGCCTCGCGTTCCTGCATAAGCAGCTCCCACAGCCCGCAACAGATAGATGAGCCAATCTGTTCTTAATGTTCCTCCCGTCTGCCCCTCGCTCAGTCAAGCTGGAGGCGTGTCGTGGACAAGAATCAACAGAAACTTCGCGTCGGGAACAATGACGAGCTCCTGCTTCTTCGTCCGCAGCCGCAGTAGTTTCAATTCATCCTGCGCGTGTCAGTCGCGAATCTCGTGCACTGCCAAGAGATGTGTGATTAAGTGAAGCGGTACCTCAGTGTCCAACTCCTGCACCAGACCGGCGGCCGTGCCGACGAAGTTCCATACCATAGCAGCCAGCTCCTGGACACCTTGCTCTTGGCTCGAAGGCCCGACGCCTGCGTCGCTGGAGAAGGACCCCGTTGCCTGGTTCGGCACGGGCGAGTTGAGGGGATTCGTCTTGCGAATCGACGAGACCTGGCCGCTCGTTTTCAAAATCGCCCCAGATGCGCGGTCGAGGACGATGGTGGCCTTGACGCCGGGCTTCTTGGAGAGACGGCTCAGCGTCTCTTCAAGGGCATCGGCCGCCCCTGTGCTCTGCGAGGCGCTGTTAGATTAGGGCCTGACTCTGCAAGGCGTTCTGTTTGGGGACCGCCGTACCAAAACCGGGTCTGACATTGCGAGACACGCAGAAATGAGGTCGTCAGCAAGTAATCTCAGTTCAGCTGCGGCGTGGTGCAGGAAAAACAGAGGTCATCAAGACAGTGGACAGCTGAGCAATCAGATGAACTGCATTCGAGACCGGCGATTGGGTTCAATGAAGCCCCCCATCAATCGAACGCCCCAGCCTAACCCTGACCCTGGCTCGCCCGGCCCTGGCCCCGCCAGCCCACTTTCGCCAGTGTCCTGCCGCGTCTCACCGCCAAAGTTTGCATTTTGACCCCTGTCAGTCGAACTTCCGTTCAAGATGCGCAGGTGAGTGAGCCGTATCTGGAGCCCACAGAATCCAGTGTGATACTAGGACTTCCGGCCGCCCAATGAGATCAGAATGGGTTCCAGCAACAAGAAGAAGAAGGAAAAGGCAAAGGACTTCCAGAAAGCCAAGCTGAAGGTCGGAAGAGCCAAAGCCAAGGCAGCCAATTTTACCGACACCAGTTTCAAGTCAAAATGCAGGTTGCGCCCGCATGTCCCACTCCGTCACCATCTCATGAGCGCGCGCTAACCCGCTCCTAGCCATCACTGTCAACCAGCAGACCATATTCGCGGAGGGGGTTGAAGCCGCAGATCAGTTCAAGCAGCAATTGTCGCTCGCTGTCACGGCCAAGTCCGACAACCTGAGGCGCGATGCGCTCGCCTACCTCACCAACCAGGTCTCGGCCAGCCCACCGAACAATCCCGTCGGGACCTCGGCCATCCTGACCAAACTGCTGCCGCTGATATCAGACATCTCCGCCACGGTGCGCACCCGGCTTCTCACCCTCTTCCGGGCCTTGCCGCCATCCGAGGTAGAGCCCCACGTTGAGAAGATTCTCATGTACATCCGCGGCGGCATGGCTCACATGTCCAACATCATCCGCACCGACGCCCTGAATGTCATGGAGTGGCTGCTCACGGTCGCCGGCGACGCGGTCGTCTCGTGTCCGGGTGGGTGGCTGAAGACGCTGAACAGCTTCAGCTCCATGCTAGGCTGGAACCCGAGCGTCGGCTCGTCGCTCAGCAGCCAGGGGTGGTCATCGACATCCAATAATACAACCACGCTCGGCTCCGGGTCTAAAAAGAGTTCGGAGGCACAGTGCCGGCAGATGCAGGTGCTCACACAGTTTCTCGCGGTGGGGTTCAAGCCCGAGACGCCAACACCGTACAACCCGAAGGCGTATTGGGATAATATCTACCGGCTGCCGGGAACTTCGAATCCCTTTGCGCATCTCAATCTCTTCGGGACGCCGCGGGACGAGGACAGCGAGATGTATCCCGATCGGACGTCGAGGCAGCGTGTATTTGATGCCAAGTGGAGGGGCGCCATTGTAGGAGGCATGGATGGAGCGAAAAAGGAGGGCGGCAATGTTGGAAGAGCTGCCGCCGTGCTTAGCAAGGTCCTAAATGACGGTTCTCAAGACAGCGGCTACTTGTTGGGGAGGTAGCGTTGGTGCTTGGGTTCAGGGAGAGTGCAATCGAGATAGACGCATCGTAGACCTCAATCTCCAACCCATCAACACAACTGGATCGTAGTCTCAGACCTGGAAATTCCTTTCCTTTATTCTCTTATATCTTGTCAACATCATCTAGCCGAGTACTCGGTGCGGCGACTGAACGAGCAGACTGTTCAAGTGGATGTGGTCTGCATCAGCCCAATTGCCCCGTACTCTCCCTGCTTTCTTACACGAAATTCGAAATACCCAGATATCAATCCGATACCCTTATTCTGGGTACATATCTATATTAGGCGATTAAAGTCTTTACTACCCCTTACAACTCCTCAATTTCGCCATCACCATGCTTTTAGATGGGATGTTTTTTTGTCTGGCGACGTAGTAAACAAACCCCTTTTTGACGTTTCTATGGAGATTACGACAACGAACCATCTGCATCTCCGGCACAAGGCATATGCAATACAGCTAGGCAGAGTGGAAGCTGATTGATCTTTGTGAGATGTGGTGTCTTTCATGTGGTTCATCATTGTTGTATTTCAAATCCTGCCTCCTTCCAATCCTGGGGCCGACTTGACTGACCCCTCTACCGCCCTTGCCTACCACACTTCATGTTTCCATGCTGGTGTTCACAGTTCGCGAATTCTGGAGCTCGTTAAATTGGAAGTGGTATTTTATTGTAGATGTGACCCATGCTGCCACATGTGCTATTCCATGGTGTTTAACGTTCACGACTTGCTTGTCCCAAGGTCAAGTGTAACATCCTCTAGCCTCTATCTGCACCATCTGGACACCCGGTTTCCGAATTCCGTCTAGTTCATTCTGCAGTAAACAAAACACAAAGCCAGTGGGGTTTCGTCTGGTTCTCCCAGTCTTCGGCGAGCCTGGTCAGTGCAGTTTGTACACTGGAAGTAGCCGTCGCCGCGCTCCTGCCTGCAGTCTATAAATGCATCTCCTCTCTGCCTTTCCATCCTCTGGCTTCCTTCCTACCACACACCACCCACTTGGAAGCCGTCGAAGATTTCTTCCTTGCCCTCTCCATCGCAGTCGCTCTACCGCTTGTGATTACTTCACAAACACCAATCGCAAGGTAAGAATTATTTTATCGTCCGCTTGCCCTCCAATTTCCACCCTCGATCTGTTGCGCTTGGCTTGCTTCGCAAACCTCGCGCCTTCCTTTCTTTTCCTCGCGTGGGTTCTGGAACCTGACCTTGTGTGCCTTTCCTCCGCTCCTTCCTTCCTTCTACTCACAAACAACCCGGAAGCACTCCAGCCCCAACACAAAACTTGCCTTTATTTCCTCTTCCCCAACTCCAACCTCTCCCACTTCTTCCTTCAACATCCTCTCATCTTTGGAAGAAACCATTGACCGGTCTTTGTGCGGTTGGTTCTGCCTTCTCCGTCTCACATACCCTTTTCATCTGCCCTCGCTTCCACTGTCTGGCGGTCTTCATCTGAAAGACCTGAACCTGACGTGAAGAACGAGCCAAGGTAAATGAAGATCACATTCTCCGTGGCACGCCATCACCTTAGCTTCCTTTAGCATCTGAGAAAGATTCCTGCCATCCGCTCCTGCAATTTTATTGCTCTCTGCTCTTCCGCCGCATCTCAGATCACACTCTTGTCGGATCGTTCTCTCAAAATTCCACCCAATCTCAAGTGCTTCCACCAACTAACTCAACACTCTGATTAGACATCAAATCCCACAACAAAACCCCACCATGTCTGACAACTGGGGTTCTGCAGCTCCGGCTGGAGATTCGTGGAATACTCAGGATCTGGCTGCCGCCTTGCCGGAGACCTCCGGCGACAACTTTGGCAATGGCGCTGGAGTTGAGAACGCGAACGACGCCTCCAATGAGGACGCCCCGACCAAAGTCATTCCGGTCATTCAGGTGGTCCCCGATGCTCTCGATGGCTGGGTCCGGCCTACTCCCTATGACTACTCGGAGACCGCCCCCAAGTGGGAGGGCAACGCCACTGTTTACGAGTGGGACGGTGAGACCGGTGACATCGGACCAGAGTTCCCGGAGCTTGAGCTCCAACTCTTCGGAAACCCAGGCGAGCGAACACAGTCGCAGGGTATTGATTTCAGCAAGTAAGTTTGCCAGCCCATCGCAATCCCGACTCATGTACTGACATCATCAGGATTGCTGAGATCAATGTTTTCCAAGAGGGCCCGACCAGAGTGGCCCCAATCATGAAGTTTGATGAGGCTGGCCTTCATCCTGCCATGCTGCAGAATGTCCGCCTGAGTCGGTATGGCAACCCGACACCTATTCAACAATATTGTGTTCCGGCAATCAAGTCCGGACATGATGTGATCGCAATCGCGCAGACTGGTAAGTAAATGCCATTGCCTTGGTGGTTTCGCAGTCAACTAATAGCTCATAGGTTCCGGCAAGACGGCCGCCTACCTGATCCCTATCATTGACAAGTTGATGGGGAAGGCGAAGAAGTTGACGGCCACTCGTCCCAACCCTGCCACGTACCGTCCGGGCATCGATCCTCCGTGCAGAGCGGAGCCTCTCGTGGTTGTCGTGTGCCCAAACCGCGAGCTGGCAATTCAAATTTTCAACGAGGCCAGAAAGTTCTGTTACCGCTCCATGCTTCGCCCATGTGTCATCTACGGCGGAGGTCCCGTCCGGGAGCAGATTGATCAGCTTCAGAAGGGCTGCGACATTCTTGTTGCATCCCCTGGCCGCTTGATTGATTTCATGGACCGACCGACGGTTCTCACGCTTCGTCGCCTGCGTTACTTGGTCATCGATGAAGCAGACGAGATGCTTCACTCAGATTGGGAAGAGGAGTTTACCAAGATTCTTTCTGGTGGTGGTGAGTCTTGCGCAACAGTTAGTCTCTCCCGAAACTTAACTAACAGTATGATTAGACCAGGAAGAGGGAAATGTGAAGTACATGTTCTTCTCGGCAACCTTCCCGAAGGCTGTCAGGGATCTCGCCAAGACTCACTTGGCTGAGACACACGTTCGCCTTCGCGTCGGTCGTGCTGGAAGCACCCATGAGAACATCAAGCAGAACATCCACTTGGTCGATGTCCCCTTGAAGAAGCAGGCCCTCTTTGACCTGCTGCATTCGTTGCCCCCTACCCGGACGATCATCTTCGTCAACAACAAAAGAACAGCGGACGAGCTGGACGATTTCTTGTTCCACAAGGGAGTGCCATGCACATCGATCCACTCGGATCGCACCCAAAAGGAACGAGAGGCTTCAATGCGTGCCTTCCGTCGTGGCGATTCACCGGTGTTGATTGCTACCGGAGTTTCGTCTCGCGGTATTGATGTCCGCAATGTGATGCATGTTATCAACTTCGACCTTCCTTCCATGGATCACGGGGGAATTGAGGAGTATACTCATCGTATCGGTAAGTCCTTCTCAGTCTTCATGTACTTGGTGGCATTGTATCTAACTATTGTAGGTCGGACTGGTCGGATCGGCCATCGCGGTCTGGCGAGCTCTTTCTACACTGATCGCGATGAGCCCATTGCCTCCGTACTGACCCGCACATTGCTCGAGACGAATCAAACGATTCCGGACTTTCTCGAGCCGTATGTTCCAGAGGGCGATGCTCGCACCAACCTCAAGTTCGAGGCCGACTCGGACTTCGAGGACGATGCTGACGCCGACGCCGATGCGGGCGGCGGAGACGACGCCTGGGGCGCCCAGACGAACGAGCTCGAGCCCGAGCCCGAGGCTGTTTCCGCCTGGTAATCAGCAACAAGAGCGAACTGTATGGCGCTTTTTATTCGGCTCAAGGAATGGTGCGCCAGTCTGCTTTGTACGAGATGAGAAGTTGTTGCATGGTTAAGGCTATCTGAATTTGATCGAGGGTCGAGGTCTACCTGAATTTTCGGACGCAGTCAAGTGGCAGAATGGTCGTTTGTCTACCTACTAGCTAGGGTTGGACTTTCAATAGCATATCTGCCATGATGTGACGCATAGTTAGCTAGCTAGCTTCTGGAGATTCAGAATACAAAGTCTTGATCAATATTCCCGTTGGGCGAGCCTCTAAGAATATTAACTGCGTCATTTGCTGTAAGAGGCATTGAACAAACCCTATGCTCCAGTGACGTGTGGAGGAACAACCGCCGACAATGGGATCGGCACGAAGGCTCGATGCGGTATCGCGGTATCAGTGATCTTGAGACCTAGCTGCAACTGGACATCACCAGCGAACTGTGATGAACATTGCATCGCTGATTCCCAGGGTTCAAGTGGGTTGGCATTGCCTTTTTTCTACAACACAACGCAACAGAATACCGAGGCACGTCACATCATTACAAGGTGGTAAGCTCAGAAGTGCTACTGTTTGCACGTATATAGTATTACATTTACATCATCGGGTATTGATATGTCTACCTCTTTTCCGCTAACTCCATCTCCTCGTCCCTGTATTACCAGTCGACAGCCAACAGCGGTGAGATGGCAGACCCCCCCGCAGAAAACGACTCAGCTCCTCCCGGTTCATAATGGAAGCTTTGAAGATAGGTATGTGTTTGTTTGTTTGTCTACACGGACATGACGAATGGAAGGTGGACGTTAGTGCTTTTGAGGCGATGACGAGGTCGATAATCGCCATGCGCGCAGCGGGAGGCTTTGGAGCTGGAGGACCCGAGGGCGGATGTAGAAGATGAAGGAGACTACGCCGAATATCACGCAGACCATGTTGACTAGGTAGTACCCGTCGCGCTGGATATCGCAGGATCCGCCGGCGGCGAGGCAGCGCTCCTTGTCTGGCTGGAGGGCGCAGCTAAAGGGCTGGGTGAGTGTGGATTTGGGAGCGGGGGTGCAGGTTGCTGTAGTGAAGGCGTCGACGAGGCGGAGGACGAAGTACCGCGGGAATGTCCCGCCGAGGTTGCAGACGCTGTGGTGGAGGTTAGATTTGGGTTTGGGAGGGGATGTGGAAGGGGGACGGCTTACGTTGCGAGGAGGGTCATGTAGGTGCCGCCGATGACGGGGTCGGCGACCTTGGCGTGGAAGGCGGACACGGCAACAAACATGACGGTGTTGGTGAAGGTGGAGAAGACGTGAGAAGCGATGACGGCGAGCATGTAGCCGCCGGTGACGCCGCCGCTGGGGAAGGTGGAGACGGTAAGCTGGGCAACAACGGCGGCGAAGAGGCGGCCTGCGAAGCCCCAGCACCAGAGGCGCATGGGGGTGAACTGCTGCGACCACTTGCCGGCGTAGTAGCCAAGGCCGATCTCGAAGGGAAAGTCGATGAGGACGATGAGAGCCATGTTGTCGGTGCCAAAGCCCTTGTCGAGCAGCTTGAGGTTTGTCACGCCGTCGTTGGCCTGGAAGCCGATCTTAGCGATCAGGTGGACGAGGATGATGGTCTGGACGTTCTTGAGCTTGAGAACTCCCCACATGATCTTGTAGACATCCCAGACACCGTCCTCATTGCGCGTGCGCTCCTCGCGCTTGAGCAGGCCGAGGCCGATGGTGACGGCAATGTACGCCCACCCCCAGAAGGTCAGGTAGCCACCCAGGCCCATGAGGCCAAAGTCCAGTGGCTCGGCGCGGAACCAGCGGTTGGCAAAGTCCTTGGAGTAGAAAGCGAGGAAGACGGTGTATGACAGGAATTGGCCAGCGGTGAGACCGACTGTCTGTGCCGTCGAGGCGTAGGAGATGTTGGCTGGGCTGAGCAGGGTCAGCGCCCAGCCATCGACGGCAATGTCCTGTGTCGCGCACATGAGCACAAGGAAGAACCACCAGCCGGTGAAGTTCCAGATAGTGGGGCCGCCGGCCTGTCCTGTCGCGGCCATCATGCTCTCAACGTGAGAGCCGAGCCACAGCATGCCGATGCCCGATAGCAGCTGGATGGGCAGGATCCAGCTCTTCCGGCGGCCGAACCTGGGCGACCACACGGCGTCGACGATGGGGCTCCATAGCAGCTTCAGGGAATAGGGGTATGACGCCAAGCTGAAGATGCCGATCTCGCCGTACGACAGGTGGCTCTTGAGGAGGAAGGGCACGGAGCCGGTGGCGAGACCGAGCGGGACGCCCTGCAGGAAGTAGAGGAGGACGAGAAGCCCGAAATTCCGCTTGTCATTCTCGGGCAGCTCAAAGAAGCCGTTCGCGCCATTGTTGTCCTTGCCCGGCGTGTTGGGGACGGGGTTGTCGAGGGAGAAGCCGTCGCGCGAGATGAGGTTGGCCGTCGAGGGCTCGTGCTTGTTGCGTCGCGACAGCTCGATGTTGCCGTTCATCTTGTCGCCTTTTATTTGCCCGTTAGTCCCGGCCTCGTTGGTGTTCGAGGCGCCGTGGGACGTCCGGTCGTGCGTCGGCGATTTTGTGCGACGAGGTCGGGTCCCCATCGGTAGCTGTCAGGGGTTCGTCCGTGCCTGGGGGTCTGTCAAGGGAGGATTTCGGGCTGTGGGGGCCGCGGGGGTCGGACGGTCGCGTCTGTTCGAAAGCGATGCGCGCTCAGCTCTCTATCTCGGTTTTCTTCCTGGTTCTTCGTCTCGTCTGCGCGGCTGGAACTAGGAGGGATACGTCGGTAAACCGAGGCTTGTGTCGAGGGAGCGTGGGTGATGGCGACCGATGCAAATGGCGCTATACAACAGAGGATTCAACGAAAGACGAGAAGATGGGAGTTGTTGCCCCAGGCGGTCAATGAGGGACGGAATGTGGCCTCTAGCTGCCGACAATATCCAGAGTTCAAGAACAGTTGCGAAGGACAAAATTCTTCTGAACGTAACAACGGCCAAGTCACGGCTCCTCACGCATCTGCACCCGGCGACCTGGCGCCGCGGCAGGTGTGGGGGATGATGCGCCGTGACAGGGGCAATCTGATACCGTGGCCTTTCGTGGGTGGCGACAGGACTTAGTGATCACGATGCTGATGGAACGAGGGTTTCCAACATCCACTTAAACGATTCGAGGTGCTGCTAGTATGCGAATAAATTCCGATACAACGAGGCAACACCAAATTCATCCTGATATCGCACGATTTCTCAATGTCCAGGTCTTCGGCAGCTCCTGAGCCTCGTTTGGGACGCCATCCTCTGCCGTAAGGCACTGGGAAAAGTGTGGGGCATATGGGGTCTTGGCACGAATCGGGGCGGGCTTGCGCAGGGGCCACATGCTCCGAAGCCTTGTGGCCTTCCAGAAGGCTTGCAGGGATCTGACCACCAACCTCAGCCTTCAGGTCTTACTCATGAAGGAAATCAACTTGTAAACATCCATGCCAACGGCCGTTCCGACACACATACAGCCCTTAGAGAAGCCTGCTCTCATACCGCCCTGCCTCTGTAATTGAGCAGAATTTCAAGGGCCTCGCAACCTCCAATTCTCACATTTGGGCTGGTAGACGAAAACACGCGTCGTGACGCGTCTCAAAACGATGTCATCACCAACCCTTGACGATGAGGTCGAGATTCTCCAAGCGCGAAGTAAGCCCACCCCCAAATCTCCCACTTAAAACAAATACTAACAATTTTTAGTCACCGCCTTGAAATCTCAGCTCCACATCCAAACTTCCACCCTGCTCGGCTCACCCTCCATCCGCCAGCTCATCACATCAGACACCACCCCCTCGGGCCAGAAACTCCTCTCGCGGTCTGAGTCCCAGCAAGCACACAACCAGCAGTGCCTGTACCGCGCCTGCGCCGGCCTCACCACATTCCGCGCTCGCGATCCGGACCCGAACGCCGTCGACGGCGGCGCCGTGCTAGGACTGCGCGTCGAGGTCGTCAGCCGCGCCAAGTTCTTGCGGCCCTACTACGTTCTTCTCAACAGACCGTATCCCGGCAGCAGCCAGTTGCGTGTGCACCGCCACACCGTGCCGGCATGTATACCGCTGGCCGGGCTGGCGGCGCGGTACCTACCGTCCCCGTCCGCCGGAGGTAAGCAGGACTTGGCAAGATTTGCAAGGGCGCTGAGGCGAGAGGTGGTGAGATATCACCACCGGTTGGGGGCTGTGGCGGATCTGAGGAAGGCTGCGGGGTTAGGGGGGAAGAGGGGGTCGAAAGCGGGGGATAGGGGTGGGGAAGGCGAGGAGGATGAGGAGGAGGCTGTGGATAGGGATGCGGATGGTGAGGGGAAGTTGGTGAACATCACGGCGGCAGATGCCGGGGCGAAACAAATCAGTATTGAGTGGGCTGATGGGAGGACGGGGAGGTTAGTCATGGGGGATGATGGGGAGGTGCTGAAAGTTGTCGCGGTTGGTGAGAATGGTAGGGACCGTGAGGCTGTGCGGCAGCTGCTTGGGGGAGCTGTGAGGGTCGAAGACGTGGCAAAGAAGCTAGCGTCGGGTTGAACGGATGGTTGGTATTTTGCTATAAGCGGAATTTGACCACGGCATATCTCGCTCGCAAAGGCCGACGTCCGACTTTTGCAGTGGGGACCACAGCGACAAGTCTCATAACAGCCGACTCTGGCAAGTGGTCTAGTTTTTTTTCGGGGGTTGTGTCTTGCTTGCCGGATCAGCCCCAAGTGGGAAATGCGGCTGGCTGCTTACCATCACATCTGCCGTGTTCTGGATCTTCTAGGCTCCTCGTACCACCGCGCCGGAAAGCATGACCGCCACCCCTGCCTAGCCTTATTGGTCGCCTCGACAACTTCCGGAGGACGAGGGAAGCTACAGGAGGAATACCACGTTACCGTCCGACCGAAGCCAACAAGGCTACGGTTTATGGCAAATCCATCGGCTTTTAACGGGATGAAGAAGGACAACTCCTCGCTTTTGGTCATTCGATGGAAGAAACTGTTGTATTCCGCTGTGGCAATTCGCTCAGACGGAAATTTTTAGGTCTTACATCCGGACAGCGAGGCACGGGGAAGGTTGTCGGAGTAATTTCCCAATGCTCTAGAGCAAACACGGTATGTGCCAACAGCCGTGAACAGAACACATACAGGGCTGCGCAGTTCTCCCTCCCAGCCCCGCTTCGGGTCTTAGACACCTGCTGGGATACGTTTCTGGTCTTGGACCTGGTCGAAGGTATCGAAACCTAGTTTCGCGGCGGTTGTGCTACACAACGTCATACGAGGTGTCACGGGACGAAGCAGGAAAAAGAGGCAGCTCCCAACCGCTATGTCTCCAAGGCACAATACCCAGCGGGCCGTGTCTGACAGGTTTTGGGAGGAGTCAGTTGAATCATCACACCGCAACGGCCCGGTAATTGAGGATGAGTAAGTAACTCAGAACAATATACACACACTCCCCCGGCGAGTGCCGTGAGTGCCCAGCATGTTTCTCCAATATGCGACATCATGCTCTCTTCTACTTGCGTCAGCCGCCCAATGAGACAAGACCATCGGGAGTGAAGCGGCAAGCCAATCAATCCTTGTAAAAACCCTCCCAACATACAAAAAAGGCAACTTGGTTATTAAGACGCAGCAAGAAGGCCCACACGCACGCCCCCCCTTTTTATCCTCCCGCTGGTCAGGTTACTATGGGAAGCCTGTACCTGATTTTGTTGGCACTCGAAGGGCAAAAATGCTATCGCGGGGGCGGGTTGTCACCGGGTAAATATACAAACACGAGATGGCAAATGGGCGACAGTGAGACTCAGTGCATACCCGAGATGAGAGCACTATACAGTATGCGCTGTTCTGCATCCTTTCGTCAGGGAAGGGCCCAGTTGAGTGGCGAAGCACACGCGCCGACGTCCCTCCATGGGCCGAAAAGTTGTTGTTGCTGTGCGATGTCTCGTGTATCTTGCATCTAGAATCGACGCAGGTTTTACACACCCGACCAACCGCCCACCAACTCACCCATATTTCCTAATTTCCTGGGTCGGAGATGATGAGTTCACCTGCCTTGCCTGGCAACGCTGTGTTCAACCGCTGCTGTCAAGAAAGGGCTGGGACCGAAATCCCGGTTTTTCGTGTAACCAGAGTTCGGAAAAGGAGGTCGGCTAGATATGCGTCTGTGGGCGATACTGAGAGTGAGAGCGAGACCAAGTCGGAAGACTCATCCTGAGTTCATCACTGTGAGGTAACTATTCGGCTTCAAAGGCATTCACACATTGGTGTCAGTCGCAGTCCAAATGAATAAAAGTAAAAATATGTATTACTACCCCTGAATTTATTACAACTTCTTTGCTTCACTCATTCTCTCCCCGCTAAACCTAAAAAGTGAACCACCAACCGAAATCGCTTCCTCAAGATATCGTCTACACTTAAACCCATGATCCAAGACTCGGCAAGAACCGGTCACAGTAAGAGCAATGGTAGATAGATACTTTCAAATTTGATCCCAACAACAACAGCAACAAAAAAGAACAGAAGAAAGGGGCTGTCAAGTAAAAATGTCTATAATGAACTTTCCCTCTCCTTCCCCTTCCCTCCAGTCAAGGGGTGTTGATGGTTGAAGGAAGGATTTTCCGCCGGCCGTGATCAAAGAAGACGCACACGTAGCAAGCCACACAAAAAGCACACCCGCTCCTCTGTTTTTTGGGGTCGGTTTCCGTCAGATAGTCACGCCCATCTCTCCAGTAGCCTAGAAGAGAGCAGCGGCAACGGCGAGAGCGACAAGAGCGCCACCGGCCTTCTGGACGTTCTGGGCGGCGCCGGCAGTGAAGGAGGGGCTTGGGGGCTTGGTGGGCACGACAGGGGTGATGGTGCCAATTGACTTGTAGGTGGAGGTG
>Ga0247758_1000042_pt1 | contig 85535 bp, 123 predicted proteins | sample UWRJL156409C4_FD_180950 | JGI IMG/M metagenome (GOLD analysis project Ga0247758, IMG submission 180950) | Plant litter microbial communities from Arlington Agricultural Research Station in Wisconsin, United States - UWRJ-L156-409C-4 | ecosystem: Environmental > Terrestrial > Plant litter >... | reverse complement strand
CCCCCGCCCGACCTCCGTCGTCGCGATCGAGTGACCCTAGCCCAGGTGGATGAAATCAACGACAGCTGCGGGCGATTGGAAAAACGTTGCATCCCCCGGTCGAAAACGGTCGTCTGCGGTTTTTCTCTCGGGCAGCGACGCGAACCTGTCCATCGAGTCGAGCGCGGCATGGCATTGGCGCTTTTGCCAGAAGCATGGCTGGCTGTTGAGTCCCCATATGTGCGAGCAATTGACTCGGATTGCCAAAGGCGGCAATTTTGACTAGAGCCCGGAACCTCCTCCAGTGTGCAGAGTGCAGAGCGCTGATTGCGTGGGTGCGCGGGCAACAAAGCGCTATGCTCTGCAGGACTGGTACATACGGCGCCGAAAGCAAGAGGTCGAGCTCAGAGGGTTAATAGGGGGACGGGTAATATTGAATAAGAATAACTCGCTTCAGGGTGGTAGAGTAGAATTATTTTTATTATACCTGCGTCGGAACTCAGCGAGGCCGCGAGGTTAGCTCGTGGCGACGGGAGGAAGGCGGGCGTGCGGGACGGCATCACATTGCTCGCTGCCCTACAGGGTAGGGTGACAAAGGCACTTCCATTTCTGGCGGCCCTAATAAATCTTCGGCTGGAGGTCAGTGCCACCCCACTCCCCCGCCGCACTGGACTTCCCGCCGACCGTTACCGTTTTTGCATCCGTCCCCCGCTGCCAGCCCGCCGAGCATTGCCCTAGATGGAAAGTATCCCTCGCAAGGAGAAAACTTGGTGCACGCACGGCAGAGCATTGGCCCCGTATTTATTATCCATCTTCTGGCACAACAGCCTATTCTCACTAACGCTGACAAAGACTCTTGCCTCAAAGCAGGGCCGTGGTTGTTTCCGCGCCATGCCACCCTCCGGAGAAGAGGAGGCAGTTTCCAGATTGGCAGGAGCCCCAAAGTTACGCTTGGAAGGCATGGAAGGGAAAATACGTGCGGGTGCTGGGTGAGACATTGGGCAATCCAGGTATCTGCTTCATGCCAAAGCTGGCAGGCAAAGGAAACCTATGGGACGGACGGCACATACCTAACCTGCGTGCACCCAAACAACCGACGGCTACGCGGCCTTCCTCAACAAGCAGCCCGACACTGGCGGGTATGGCGGACACACAATCAACCATCAAGCACGGCGCCGATGCGCATAGGCAGGTAGGTAGACGACCGGGCATCTCCCGTCTCCCTATGGGCCATGTTGAATCGAAATGATCGAGCCCCCGCCGCCAGCCCTCGGCAAGCCCAGCCGTGCTGCGGGGCGATCGATTTCGTCACGTCCATCCCTGCTCTCCTAACCCACAAACCCACCTGCCCCGTTCTCTTTGCAACGAGGCCGGCCTAGCGTACCTAGTGTCATTTTCCGCCGTCTCATGCGTTGCAACTGACTCGGGTTGTAGAATTGGATTCATCTCATCTCGTTCGGAGACCTGTCGAAACGGAGCTAAGAATACCGAACCTCCCAACCAGCAGCGTACGCGCTCTGCCACGGGCACGCTGAAATCCCACCCAGTGCGCGACTACCCGCTGAGGATCAAAATATCAGCTCAACTCGACATGTGCTCAGTAAGCCATATCCGATGGCTTGCCTTGACCCTGGCACTCGAGTAGACGGGCACTGGTGACGAGGCTGTTGGGAAAGGACATCGGGGGCTCTGCCTCAGCCCTACCATAGACTCAGCACCGCTTGCAAACCGGGGACGCTCATTGGCCCTTTCGTGCCAGTCAACGCCAGGTCACCCATGCGAGGCTGCTTCACGGCTCCGCATCTCCTCAACAACCCAGAGTGTCTCACCCGAGGCAAGGTCCTCACCGCCCTGCAACACACCGTGAGATCGTGAGGCGAGCCGGGGGAGCGGATGAGGTGCTGGAGTGCCGACCGCTGCGTTTCTTTATGTTCGAGACTGTGCCCGGATACTTCACTCCAAATCCTCTTTTTGGAGCACGCTATTTGGGCCCGGCCCAGCTTGCAGCCGGTCTAAGAATACTCGCAGTGCATGCGGTCTCTTTTCCCCAACCAACAGGGGAGTTCCCACAACCCTGCCGCCAACTGCCGCGAGAGAGCCGAAAGCTGAAGACGCATAGTTCTATGACTCGCCTCTCCACCTGGACTCCTGCATCTCTGAACGCCGTTCCCTCCGATTATATCTTCGCGCGGAATCCATCGTCACCACCTGTCCCCGAAGCACTCCACGTCCAGCAATTTGTGATAGGCAACGTGGTCGTTCGTCCCAGCTCCAACGCAAGCCCGGCTCCTCCACTTGGGTATGGTGTGCCTTGGGGCATGCATACCTCTCCGCACAAGCAAACAATCGTGCATCGTCCGTGACATCGTGAGCGGCCGCCGCTCGTGAGCTCCTTACAGGCTTGGTGACGAAAAGACGGCTCGCTTGCTCGCTCAGTTACATTGCTGCAATGCGGTAATGTAAGTCATTTCCCGCCTACCGTCTGGGTGCTCCAGATAAAACTCCGCGCAAAAGACGCTCGGGGCTCCCTCCTACCTCCTCGTGAGGTGAGTCGACATACGCTCATCGGGCCGGATCCATCCAGGCCGCACCGCTCCCGCGTGTGTTAGATTGAGGCTATAGTGACCTCCAGATTGCACATTTCCAAGGCGGTTCTCTGGGCGAGGATGAGTTGAACACCGTAGACAACCTCCTGTTGTATCTCGGCAAGACTGCTCTGGGAATGGCGATTGGAGCATTTTGGTTTCACCTGCACCAGCACTATCCCCGCCTAAATGAAGGAAGAAAAAGGTCAACGCTCAAAGGTACCCTGCAGCGTAAAACGTGAAGGCAACCCTACAGGGCGACTCAGCATTTATCAGGCAGGGGTGCTGGTCGAGGCATCGTGTGCCCCTTCAACCCGAGGCTCATCGACCGCGGTTATCGTAACCGGAATCACCAACACGAACTAGATCTCTTCCTCCCGACCGTCTACATTTTGTTTTCTCTGAAGTGGATCTTCGTTGGCCCAATGCAGTTCCAATGCAGTCTCGCCGCGGTCACGGGAGAGAAAAACGGAACACACCGCCGCGGCCACTGAAGAAGCAATGCACCCCGACGACGCTCAGCAAAGGTAGTGTGGTAGTATAGTTCTGCCATAGGGAAATCACGGTGCCATCAATGTGCTCCTCGTCGAGTCGTTGGGGGGCGGGGGCCAAGACCCCGCAATGTCGGTTGCCGTGGGTGAACTGGGCTGACGATCGCGTTCGCCGACCCCTGACGTAGCGTGGAACGCGGAAACCCAAGACCCCAGGTAGCCCTACAGAGCCGAACATTGTCTCGCAGACAACGACACCATGGGCATTACACCACCGCGATCCAGTCGCCGGCACGGACGGGCTCCACATTATCCGGGATCGGGGAATGGCTGCAACTTACAAGCACAGGTTTTCCCGTGCTAATGAGCCGAGTGCGAGTTGGCCCACTTGGCAGAGACTGCTAGAGGATCGGGCTTCTGGTCGGAGCGCTCGATGTAGGTACTTCGTCTTGGAACAGTAACTAGCCCCCGCTGCGTAGTCCGTACGGCAGCTCCTGTCACTTTAACCTACAGGATAGACCGGCGGTTTTACTCCTCTTGTTGGGTATCTATCTCGTAGTACAGTCTTCTCTCTTCGAGCGGTGGGGTCGGTAGCATGTACGAGAACCCAACCAGAACACTGCCAGAGGCCACTGCTTCAGTGGCCCAAGATTCCGAATCCAATCCTCGAGGCCCTAGCTCGGGGACCTGTCAAGACGCTCGCCGCTGTGGGTCGGGGCCTCGGCGAACAGCGTGTATGTAATAGCCCCGCGATCTGAAGCAATGAACGAACGACAGGACAATATGCCGGTCTCCAAATCCTAGGTCCGCATAACTCCACTGCCAAGCGAATGGTTGAGCGAGCCAGATCAGAAATGGCAACACTACTCGTGTGGAGCAGGTCACACGCAGCCGAGGTCTCGACCATCAGTACTCCTCCGTAACCTCGACCTCCTCATTTCATCCACGATCGGTGTGGTGCGGTGAGGTGTTAATTGCAATGCGCCAATCTACGGCTTGCACCGATCTCGACTTGGCACGGTGTAACCCGCCAGTATCCAGAGTGGGTGGAGGAGGCCTCCACACATCGCGACCCCAGCCAGTTTGCACTGCGTCTGGAGGGTGATGATCGAGGAGGACGAGGCGTGCGGTAGGGCATCATGGCGTGAAGAAATGTCCAGTCAAGATACTGACGCGCATCGCACCCGGGGTTTCCTTGTTGTCGGCAGGGTCGGCGTTTCGTTGCATCTCGGCGTGTTGATCTCGGCTGCACGTCCAGACGAAACAGAGGGGCAAATTGCTGATCACAGGCCCGCAGACTGGTTCCCTCCTCACGGCAAGGCGATGCGCACATCATAAAAACCCACGAGTTGGGATTGGCCTTGGGCCTCCCTTTCAGCTGGGATGGAACGCAAGACCAGCAACTCACGGCAGGGCGAGGGGTCGTCGCCCCTCCATCCCCGCCTGGCGCTCGAGTCAGGGCCGTCAGGGCCACTGCAACACGCGGATCGTGGCTTAGCAACAGGGGGAAGCGGGGTGGTTGCAGCCCAATGAACCATCTTCCAGCCTCCTCACTGGCTTGCCGCCACGACGCCTGCCGATCACCGACACGGGAGGCTCAACCGGAAACGACTAGTGTGGCGCCAGCGGCCCTACGGTCTCGAGTGGTGCTCATGCTATATACATCTGGGGATGTCTGCTCTGAGTACCTGGCAGCAGGTCGGCATCCAAACACCACATATTGGCTCCTGGTTCCCCGCGGCCATCGCCAATCGTTTACGGTGTCCCTCACATCCCGCTGTTGCCCCGCTTCGGCCGGACGACGCGAGCGCCAGTCAGTCTATTTCGCCCGCGATGTTGCTCTCGGTTGGAGAAGGGCGCCTCGCCCAGGAAGCGAGCAGTGAACACGCTCCTCGCAGCGCCGTGGACGTGTCGCCACTGCAATAAAACAATTGCTGTGAAGGTATTTGCTCGTTCAGCCTTACGGGCGTATGTATCCGCGCGGCTGCCAACGGGGCCGACGCCGCACTGGCGCCCGGGCAGGTGCTCCGCGCAGTCACACATGGCCCAGCTCTTGCGATAGTCACCATACGCTCACCAGCCAGACAACCATATTTGAGCAAGAACACGTGCGGCTGGATGACTCCCCGTTTCGCTCCGTCAGAACATCAGGCCCAAGTCGATCTTCTTGACTCATATGGCCAAAGCTCACCATCCATCAAGCTCCCGAGGTCACTCCGCCAGTGATGAGCGACAGTGCAATGTGTGGCTTGATATGACCAACCCCCATGTCGAAGCCGTAGTCGATTCCGACAGCTTACTGGCTGCCCGGGCTCTTCACAGAGCGACCATCATGCTCACATTTCTTTTCTGTCCCGTGCCTCTGCTGCTGGACCAATCCACCTTGCGATCAACAGCGTCTTGGTCGCATTTCTGGCCGCCGAGACGGCCACCCTGACGCACCATCTTCAAAAGTCCAAAAGAAATTGAACGCCCTGGGTATGGATCCCCATTGTATTTTGGTACACGGCTGGGAGTACGTGGAACTTCTTAACATCCAAAAGCTCTGCAGACAACCCTAACCCTACATCAAGAGCAGCACCCTGACATGAGGGAACAAAACACGGGAACTCGGCAAAGCAGGTATAAGTTACTACTCTGCGTCCAGTAATTCAAATCCGATCTTGGTACGAATGGCCATTTCCAAAACAAACCTGCCTTGCATGGCAAACTTGTTGCAGAGGTTTGGGTTGGCAACCGTTGCATGTTTGTGCATATTCTCCTTAACGTACCGTAACCTATGCCCGCAGTGGTTGATCCGCCCTGACTTTGAAAGGAGAGGATCCGGTGTTGATCCAGCCCTGAATGTCCCGGTGGAATCGGGTCATCGTAGCCCTGGCCGCTTCTGGAATGCTCCCAATGTATCGGATTCCGGGCAGTTTCCCATTAAAGTATCCGTAATGTATTCAGTTGACGAGGAAGGTTGGTCTCGTCCTTGACTTTAGATGCCATATCTACCTACCTTACCTACATAAGACAGCAGGCACAACAACTCGTCTATTGTATGCCAATCTGTGCGCTGCTCCGCAGCGAGTCTCGCATGCTAAGGTAGATTTGCTCAGAGGAATGCCTCGGTTGATCTATTCTCCAGGGACTCAAAAGATCAAGGCCATACCTTACCTAACCAAGCGGTTGCAAAAAAAAAAAAAAAGACGCTCAGTACCCTGCAGTACTTTGTTAAGTCCTTCAAGTCGCCAGGCTGCCAGGTACTTGCAAGTACTGTCACACCACTTACAGATCTCCTGATGATATCAGACTAACAGCCTCTGGAGCGACACCTGATAATTCCTGTTAGATCTTCATCGTCCGCACAGGCCCTAATCTTTTGCAGTGACGATTATTTTTGCAACCGCTTGCTAATATAATCAATGAAAGTTGAGTTGATAATAGAGACACGGAAGCAGTCCCGATTAGCTGCAAAAATAAAATTCAAGCCCTAGGCCATCACATAGTTCATTGGCCTATGCTGGAATAGGGGCCGTCATCATGCGGTGTCTTCTGCATTCAAGGTGCATCAAGCTAGATGGGTGGACTCGTTAGCGCACTTGTATGGTTGATTACACGCGCTCCTGTGTGTGTCCGCTGATGATGTGTCGATGTCTCTGCTTTTGTGATTGACGGCTGGGCCTGTCACGTCACGCCGCGCATGTCTCACCCTTCCTTCAGGCGGCCTATTGAGGTTGGTGATCACGGCCAGTCCTTGCAGGACGGACTTGTTCAGAAGCTCGGGAGGCGCCAGACTATCGAAAACCGGGAAGTTCCTTGTGGCAGCGGCAACGCAAGCGCAGCGCCGGGGCTCCGACGGCGGTTGTCGGTTATCGGTTGGTCTGACTGTCGCAAGCGGCTGGGCACCCACCAGAAAGCGCGCTTCACTGGCTGGTTTTATTGGCTCGCGATTTTGTCCGGTGAGATGCAGCCCACTCACCGGGGGTCAGCTCCCCCTGTTCCGGATGAGCTGGACACGTTCCAGGCACAGTGGTGGCACTGGGCACTGATTGCCGCCCTAGCTGAACCAGAGTGCCGGGAATCTCGACTCACACGGCCTGCGGCGGGCTGTCACGGTGAGTGCAGCTCTGTGAGACCCGAGCTGTGTAGTGTAATTATGTGATCCGTAGGGCTTTTTACAGTACCCCTCCCAGTTGAAGGCCCTTTCCGGCCTGTTTGTCTCTGCATCCCCCATCTTCACTGGCTGGCACGTCTCGCCCGGCGTGTTTCCGCTTGGTTGTTGACTTGATGTGCTCTGAAAAGTTGGTTGCTTCGCCATACGGGCACAGCTGCACCTGCCTCTTGAAATAGGAATCCTTATTACTGGCTGACCAAGGAGCCCCGCCCTGCCATGTCAACGTGGAAGGCACACCTGCTGCTTCCGGTGCCTGCCCGCCCCATGGCATGTTCTGACGGAAGCATATTGTTAGGCCCGGGGACCTAGGTAGTGTAGGCAGACCGAGGGACGAAAGCGGATTCATGCCGCTGCGGCGCCCTCCCCACGGTTACGTAGCGGATGATTCCGATCTGGGCTGACATGGCCCGCCCCCACCTCCAGCCGACAATCGCCATCACCAACGCGCAGTCCTCATGCGGTTCTTGTCTCGTAAACGGACCAACGGCGAAGCAGTCGGGAGGCACGCACGTGTCAGCGCCGCAGGGCTCTTCCAAAACATTTTTCGGCACTCTGTTCGGTTTCTCCCTTCCGATGCTGCAACCCACCTCCAACGGCAACAACTGCGAATGGGATTCTGCCGTGGCGAATCTGCGCCAAAGCGTCATCTGACTGCTTCCATTTTTACTTCTTCCTCGTCATAATTGACCTCTTCAGCATGACTTAGAGCTGGTATGGCTCAATTGACACCCGGACGTCACTTTTCGCCATGCAGGCAGTACCAATGGCACAGCAGTGTTGGCGGGCGGCCGCTGGGCGTGTCCATCCTCTCCGTTTTACATCACTTGGTCTCGCTTTAGCTGTCGGTGTTCGGCAAGACCCCCTGGAAGGATGATGGATGCAACGGGCATCCGAGGGAGCGCCGGGTCTCGCCCGGCACCGGGCCGATAGCGTGGGGCTCTCGGGCGCCGGCCAAGCTCCGCTGACGGGCGACAGCGGGGGTCATCTCCCAGGCTCTGTCCGGGGGGTGGACGTGGGAGAACGGACAAAACGGCCACAAACGCTTCCCTGGCGCACTGGGTGACAACACGGTGCAGTAAGAAACAACAACGGAGGTTGCATCCTGCGTCCTGCATTGCGCTATCTGTGTACGCTTGAAATTTTCTCATTTTATTTTGCAATCCTCTGTTCACCGCCCTTCGGCTAACGTAACAACGGCTCGGTGGTGGCGATTTGCCTCTTTTGCCTGTCCCGTGTTCCCAAGCCTGGCTCATCAATGGATGGCGCCAAGACTTTGCGCGTTCCTGGCCCTCGCAGCAGCTCGTCCGTCCCACGCCGGCCGTCCGCAATTTGCAATTTGCGCCTTTCAGCTGCCTTGGTCACTGCGATGGAGTAACGGTTCTCGAGGCCGAATTCTGTACTCGTCAATGTACCTACAGCACCACGGATTGTTGGATCGCCCTCCTCAAGGACTACTGCGTCCCAGGATGCGGCGCCGCCGTCTCTGCTCGCCCCCCCCCACCCTGGTCCCGTCCCATCGATACGCAGACGCAGGCCATCGTGGCCATCTCCCGCACTGAGAACCGCAGTCGACCCGACGACCGGGAATCCTGCTCGCGTTTTCTCTTGTCGGATTGGCACGAGACCTTGCAAAACACTGAGAAAATGCCCAAGTGAACGGGAAGCAAAGACCGGGAAAAGAGCAGGCAACTGAATTGTCATCATGGGTTCTACGACATCAATGCAACTACTCGAGGGCTGACTTTTGAGTGCTAGACACGGGGCTACCGTTTTTGGGACGACGACACCGTTCTGGTCGAGGGGAAAAGTTGAGCGATTTTGTTCTAGAAGCTTTGTCCTTCTCTACGACGTCCACTCCCTTTCCTAATGCACAACCTTCCTCTTTTTGCTCTCGGGCTGTGTGGTTCCTTTGGTTTTCCCTCTAGGGCAGTAGTCGCACGTCGCACCTTGTCCGCCGTCCACCTGTCATGTCGCCTGCAGTGTCCCGCTCTAAAAAGCAACGGCAGCACACACAGCGGTAACATGAGCGCCACACAACGAGCTGTCCTTTGCAACCAGCTCCCAGGGATACAGGCAAGCCGACCTATTCTGAGACTTGCCCTTGTACAAGGCAACGGAATGGTGGCCACAGACAAGCAAGTTTGCTGCATCTTTGCGACGTTACGTCTTTTGGGCCGCCGCACGCCGCACGCCGGACGGGCGACCCTCGGCGCCCTGTCAGAACTCAATTATGCCGAAAAGGGGGGATCGGTGACGGATCCGTCCGCCACGCCGGGTTCCTATGCGGTAGCAAGTGTCACCCCCCTTCGCATTCTGATAGCCACACCCTCCGCGATCCATAACAAACGACGGGGAACAAAGTGTCACCCAAACGCAGACTTCGAGTATCACCAACCCTACGAAGCTGCAACCGAGCGGCGGAGGTCTCCATTCGAGGCGGCTTTTGACGGTCACTCCCGGCGGCGCAAGCAGTGCACAGTCCCAGCAAGCTGGGAACACCTCGGTGTTTATCCGGGCCTTCCCTTCAGTCGGTAACAGATGGGGGTCAGTCAGTAGCTGGCCTGGCTGCGCTTGTCCGCCAGGAGTTCCAGCCCTGAAACAAGTTCACCGAATACGTGGGCATAGTAGAGTCGATGCGAGTTATCTCTATGCAACTGGTCGATGGTCGCCTATCTCCCCACACGTTTCCTCATGCGGAGGGGAGTCCAATAGGGATGGTGCATCCGTTATGGCATCTCCTCAGCGACCAGTTTGCTGTTGTGTAACCGATAACGGGTTCCACTTGACTCGTCCGCAGATGACGGTGTCCGACTCAGCTAACTGCGCTCTGCATTCAACCAACCGTACCGTGGATTTCCGCGGGTGTTGGCATGGTTGAGGCGGGTTATTTGCACTTTTTGGCCCTTTACGTCCCATCATTGCGCGCACGTCGCCACCGCATCAGATCCGCGTTACGGCACCAACCAGGCGCCCTCTGTTTTCGGGAGAGAGAAATGCCACTTGGCCATCATGTGAGCACGCCACGACCCGAACGGGAGGAACGTTAGCAATCTGAGAGGCTTGACGCTGACCCAACCGGTCGGATTTCGGTGCTTAACTGGAACCGTGAGCGGTGGGTGAGAACCGCTCATGGCTCCGCCTAGTGGCAAAACAACGTGGATTCATTTCTAATTTGTGTCAGTTTGGGAGTATTGTGCTGTCATGGGCAGGAGATTATCCCCGCCAGGCCAGCCCTGTCACCGAAGGGGGACTGATACGGATCGCGGAAATGTCAGAATCAACGCCATCACGCGACACGAGAAGAAAAGTTCATGATGATAGCGCCACAGACAACCTTCGATCTCAGCCTCAAGACTGGTAGCCGCCTGAAACGTCATCACTCTAATCTCTGCACGGAGCTGCTTTTGGAAGCGGGATGGATACTCTAGTTCCAGGGAATCCGACTCCTCCTCTCCGTTTCTTTCTTCTTCTACCCTTTCCTACGACCAACGATGGCTCAGACTCACCATGCATCACCACAATTCAAAACAACCCCCCCCTCCCCCCCCAAAGCGGGATGGGCTGGCTTGCCTGTAGTGGCAACAAAGTTGACGCCCTGACACATAAGGGCGCTGTCACTGGTGGGTGTTTTGATTACTACCCAGCCCCCCTGCCGCCACTGCCTCGGTTCCGGCTTGTCTTGCCTGACATCACCTCGTGCGCATTCGCATGTTGACCAGGGGCATCCAAGAGGTGGCCCTATCAAACCACCTTATCAACACCATCGTGATGAGTCGCGGGAGGGCACGATGGGGGCGGGACGTGCTCGAAGGTGTTCAACGCCTGTCATCGGCGTTAAGACGTCTGAACCCTTCCCCGACGCCCACCCCTGATACTCGCTCTTCACTTCGTCAACTAGACGTCATTTGAAAGTCTCCGATGCTAGGCCTGATAGGGAACCCATTTCCGCTTTTCACGGACCGTGGGGTTGTCATCGACTCCAGATCCCGGCCGACAATGTTTTTCTCTCACCTTTTCCTTCATGAGACGATTTGTTGGTGGCGCGAATGGCTTGGTCATTTCAATATCTATCTGTCACGCTAGCAACGGCGGTGAGTGTTATTTTCCTTGGCGCCACACATGCCCCAGGAGCCAGCACTTGGGGGTGTGCGTGTCTGTGTGTGTCGTGTGTTTTTTTCTTCAGCCTAGTGGCTAGCAATGATATGAACGCCAAGGATGTGAATGGGGGTGGGTGGGTTGTCACCTCCCGTTGGGACCCGATGGCAGGGCTTGTCGTAGGCATGGCTGGTGAGGGTTGACGGGAAGTGTTCCAGTCCAGTCAAGCCTACTTCATAGGCTCTGTGTGGTGCCGGTTGGGTCGTCTAATCATTATATCTGACACCCCGGGGGGTCCCTTCTCGTTTCTCAAATGCGCGGCAGCGTGGCATCGTCGAGTCAGGCCTAGCCGGGCGTCACGCTGGGCGGACAGTGATTCGCGGTCGAGATTGATGGGACGGGACGGGGCCCGTGTTTGAGACTAGTCGCCTCGCCAAGCCCTGCGAGGTTGCGGGATAGGGAGGTCATGTCGGTGTTGTGTCGGAACGGATGACCTGCCCATCGGGTACAGCACGGTACCGGCGGGTACTGGCTTGAAAGTTGTGCGTTTCACCTCTGAGAGCGGCCGGCAATACGGAGCGCTAGAGTGAGGAGGTCTGGGGAAGTGGAGATGCCGTCTGGGGTAGGCGGGTATCTACGTGCGGACGAGGACCGGCTGATAGCGAGATATGTCCGCGGGGTGGAGCTTTTCACACAAAAACGGACCTGGAGTGGTTGAACTGGATCCGTTACGCCTTTCGAGGCTGGATGATTGTGTCATTTCTCTTACGGAAACCGCGAAAGGCCGACCTCCATGCTACCTAATGTGCGTATTCAGGCTGCTTCGGACATCGAAGTGAGGCATCATTGCCTTGGCGGCCGCCGCCCGACGTGCTGATTTTGTCAGGACTGAAAATGAAATCAATACGCGGGCTGTCAGCCGGCCGACCCTCGGTCCGCCATGTTGGGAATGCGGCGCTGAGAGATTCAGGGGGAGAAACCCTAGCTTGCCGGCCGCCTCGGATGCTGATTAACCAGCGCTGGGTGCCTGGGGCGAGCGAGCAATGTTTGTCATCTTGTTAGATAGTAATCAGGAGTTTCGGAGGTAAGATTTTACCGAGTGTGAGTGGGCGGCGTGGAGAGATGCCGCGGTTTGTTGGGCAAAAGTACCGAGCTACGTGCTGTGCTTTACGGCTACGGCAGGCATGTCAGCTTGTCAGGAGGCAAAATTCTTCAACGAGTAGGTTGGTAGAGTAAGCACCTACATGGCGTACCTAACCCAAGGCACGTGGCCGGGATTTTTGCTATTCGCTGCCTACCTATGGATTGGATGGGATGGGGGTTGTTGGTAGGCTTTCAATTCTTGATGTCTACGCAGTAGGGATGTCTTGGTTTGGGGGCTGAAGGGAATGCTGCACTGTAACAGTGGTTCCAAGTTATTTGCCGTTTGTTTATCTTACGATGGAAGGGATGGAGGGAAGAATATATGTACTCTAGCTGGCACCTGACCTGCTGATGCGTCTTGCTTGTTTGATCGGTACCTACTCGAGTAGGGCGAGGTTGGGATAGTTACACTCCCTGCCTGCCTGCCTACCGTACCTCCCGCACCGTTCGAACGGAACGGAAGCCGTCATCCCCATATCTCGGCGAAGGTCCGTCGCAGGTGGAATGGCAGAGCGGCCAAACAGGAAGTCCGGGCGCCCGGGCGATGTCGGCTTGGACCCGGACGGCCGGAGAGATGATCCAGGAGCAAGCAGCAGGGCTTTGCAAGGCACCAGTAATTCCGACAACCATCGCGAGTCAGTTAGGGCGTTTTCGGTGAGACGGGTGGCGGTGAGCATCCAATGAGTCGGTATTCCCCAGTGGATCTGTGTAACGGCGGTGATGAGCTAACCACTTTGGCCCATTTTGCAGGCGTGCGCGCTGATTCAGCACCATGTCTTTGTCATACTCGACCGCCCCAACATGCCTTTCATGATCGCCAAGACTTTTTCCGCGGACGCGTGTCATGGCCCCTGGCACTCTGTGTGGCTTTCTGTTTGTTTCTGACTGAACAGCGGAATGTGGGGCGATGGCTTACGGAGAGCATTCATTAGTTAAGGCGGAAGTTTTCGAGAAGCAACAGAAAACAAGTAAATGGCGGTGGAGGGTTCTGAGACACGCAAGCAAGCTGTGTGCTCTGGGCCCCTGTTGCGAGTTGAGGCATTCGGCGCTGGGCTTGGCATCAGGCAGCCGCGAAAGAAAATCTTGCTGCGCGATGCATTTTGCTGCAAAGGGGTGTCAACACGCATTGCGGGAGCGAATCTGGGTGGTACAGGAGGGTGGATACAGATCTAGGCACCGGCATTCCGGCCTATAGGCAAACAAGAGGCTTTCAGCTGAATTGCGGTTACTTAGTAGTACGAGGGAGACAGGTACAACAGGTAGCTAGTTGCACTTCAGCTCGCACTGCTTGTGAGCAAATCGGAGGGAAGCGGGCCTAGTTGGGCCCTGGAGTGCATCTATGTCTGCGCTAGCGTGGCTGTAGTCGTTGGAGGCCGGCTCCCTCCCTATGCAAGCAGGGAGACTATCATTGCGACAACTCGTATGATGTCCATGTAAACTTGCTTGCAACCATCCGAGATTCAAGCACAGTGCGTCGGCTTCAACCTGCCATCTCGGGAAGCATATGCGAGCCGCAAGCAGCAGATTCCACGCAGTATGCAAGAGACGAGGTTGTGGTAGGGCTCTAGTGCGCCATCGCGTTGCCGATCCTGAATAGCGGGTTGAGGCAGATACTCACACCCGCCCGTACGAGACGCATAGCCTCCGTTTTCAAAGTGGGATGGTCCACTCGATTTGCCAGCGGGCCTTGCATGCAGGCTCAATAGGCAAGGCAAACTCGTCAACGCTCCGTTGCCTTGGCGGAACTGTGAATATGCCTTCGTCTAGTCAACGGCCCCGTATATCAGCGAACCAAACGATGCCGTTTTGCCAATCCTACCAAGAACCATTTTTAGACTGTTTGGGAAACTGCCGATGTCTGTTGCAAAGGCGGCCCTTGCTCAAATTACCGAAGGCGCGGTCGTGGGTTCCAAGCTCGCCAGAACCGATATTATGGCGGCGGCGTAGCACCAACAGCATAACCGTCAAGTGGTTTGCAACCACGCACGCCCCTCTTTTCCCCTATAGGGCGGACTCAACGGGGTTTGGAGCGGAGGTGTGTCCGCGTCGGGGGCGGCAGGAATATCAACACTGACGGTATGATCTTCGCCGAAGGATTTCGTTTAGTCGGGGGCACGTTCCCCTTCTTTTGCATCAACCGCGCCGCTTGCGACTTCTGGGACTGCGTGCCGGTACTAGGGCAGATAAATCCTGGTGTAACGGACAAGCTTTCCGGGATCCCTATGGTGGGGAGGATATGGCTTGCATGGACAAACCACCTAAGAAGGATTCGGATCTGCACCGTCGGCGACGCGAGAGGGTTCGACCAATTTAGTGAATGTGCCGACTCGCAAACTGAAACTGGGAGTTCCAAAGAGGTGGAGATTACTTCCTAGTGTCTAAATATGAGGCGAGGGGTACGAGGTTGACGGATTGAGACCATGGCGAAGTGTGGGATGGTACTCTTACCGTGCCGCCGGCAAGCGCGCAAGGAAAGAAATAAAGCGGCTGGCTATGGTAGGGCAGAAGCGAGGCGTTTCGGCTGGGTTGACAGATAGGTACATCTCAATACTTGCTGAAATGTAGCTCTCCTGGTTGACGTGACTTTGCCAATAGGGGGTTTGATCATGTCCTGGCCCGTTACTTGGCCTTGGATGATAGATGGAATGCTTGGGACCACACCTCACCTGGCTTTGTTAGTTTTTAATGGCATCGAATATCTCTCTTCGTCTGTCTCACCTGCGTCTCCAGGGGCGAGACACAATCCCTTGCCAGCGATGATAATTGCTTCCTGCGATGGGACCCGAGGGCAGAATTGGTGGCGCGTATGTCAAACATTCCCATCCAGCCAAAGACACCTGTTCTTCTATTTGGTGGTCGTAGAGCGGCTACGGGCAACTGATGGCACTGATCTGACACGGTCAAGCGTGGTCGGGAGCTATCACAGCCCATGTGTTTCAGTCCGTCCTGTTTTCTTTCCGTTTGCGATACCGACTCGCACTTCTGTCGACGTACTCGGCGTTAGTCTCCCCCTTTCTAGCTAATAAAGAGAGAGTTGCAAGAGGTGGAGAGGTTGTTTATCGATAAAGAATGAGGGAAAGCGTGGGATCAGTGGTGCCTGCGCAGGAATTCGAACTTCATACAAAAACTGAACACTGATGTGGTCCTTGTATTGTGCGCTATGCGTGCCTACCCGACAGCCGGAATAGAGGCGAGGGAGGACTGCTGAAGTAGAGCTTGATGAGACCTTGCCTGGGTAACGTGATAGGAGCATCGCAGTGCAAACCATCTCGGCTATGTTGTTGAAGCTATACTAGTTCACTGGAGGGAATGAACTGAGTTCTCATTAACGGTTCCCTGTATCTAGCAGACACCTACTCACCAGCACATGGCAAAACGACGCAGTCACCGTGTGGGATGCCTATTTTCCGGCGATCAAATCACATCAAATCACTTAGACCGCCAAGCAACGACACCTCCTGCCCCGTACTAAACGGAGACATGGTGGCTGTCCAGCACGCTCAGCCGCTACCAAGATGCTCTCCTGCGTAACTCGTACGCTCGATTGATGGGACTCGTTCAGCCTGCAATAGCTGAGACATAATCGCCGCGGGTGAGGGTGAGTCGTACAGCCCCAAGCATATGCTGCAGATGAAAGGTTGAGAGTCTACGAGGACACGGGTATTCCCTCAGCAATGGCTCAGACCCAATACCGCCCCCATATGTCGTACTCTTCCTTCGTCCCCTTAAATTTGAACTCGACTTCAACGACGTCTTGGAAGCCCTCTTTCACTTTTGGCTCCTTGAATCGGGATGCAAAGCTGTGGAAGGCAAGTTTGGGGAGCGATTGGCGATCTTCCGGGTTCAACTATTGACTGTCAGCATCCGCGGGCAAGATTTATCGAGGGTGGCAACGCTAACGTACTGTTTTGTTAAGGGCTCTCACTGCGTCGTTATGCTCACAGAGTTGGAGAGATGTCTTGAACCAGACACAACGGATCGGCACCTTGTGTTTCTTCGCGAGGCCAATCCATTGGGCTCTGATCTCAGGATCTGGGTTTGTGTTGTCTGTGGCTATCAGGGTTCTATCCGGATCAGAGCTAGGGGACTGGGGCTTACCGATCACGATAGAGTCGCCCTCCTGAAGGTGGGTGGTCGCAGCCTTAAAACAATTGTCCTTGCTGCGGCATTTAGAGCGGGGCGCTGTCATATCAAAGAACCGGAAACTCTAACCTTTTCAGCTTGTCCTGATTCACTCGCTCGTAACCGAGCGGGTTGAGATGCTTCCAGAAAAACGTGCTCTTGCCTGCCCCTGGCGGCCCGACAAATAGCACCATGTCCTGGCCGTTGTTCTTTGTGAACTGAGTGGGAGCGGGGACATCGCCGTCTTGGCTGGGGAACGGAAAATTGGTCAAGTCAAAGTCCCTCGAATAGCTTCGCGGCACCTCCTCAAGGAAAAACTCCTCGGGCGTCTTGAACGGGATGCCGATGTTATGCGCAAGATTGCGGTCGGAGCAGCTAAAATCTTTGGGTATTGCGGTGCCCGCTTTCATCTCCGCCGCCCGACCTCCCGCATCGCCAACAAATATGCTGTTTTCGTGGTCGATATCTGTGTCGGCAAGGCCGTAGTCGTCCTTCATCTCCTTCCACATGCCGGCCCGTGGTTTTCGGTAGATATCCTTTGCCGTTGCAGCATATAGTGTGATGGGAATGTCTAGCTGGCTCAAGACAACGCTGCATTTCTGCTTGAAGGCCGGGACCCTGTCCTTGTGGCTTTTGGGTGCCTTCGACTTCGGGTCGGGGTGCAGGGTTAATCCGCCTTGATTCGTGAACACAACCACCTGGTAACTGAGGAAAGTTAGCTGCTGCGAGTAGGAGACACACAGTCCAGACATACCCTTCGTCGTGATATAGCTGTCTTAATCGCCCTGGGACAGAATGATGCCACCATTTCCAGTCCGCTGCGTCGCCCGCATGGCGTTTGCCCGATGCAGGGGCGATCAATGTGGAATCCAGATCAAACGCCACTATCTTCCCTCTCTTCTGCAACATCTCTGTTTTATCGCCATCCTTTGCCTCGGGGTTATATTTGGCTACCAGCAGAGTTGCAACGGTATCGTCGTCCGGGCTTCGCTCGGTCCATATGGTTCGGTCTTTCGGCTTCTGCGAAGTGGGGGTGAAGAAGCTCGCAACCGCAGACTCTATGGTAGCGTTAATTATGCAGAGTTTGGGTACAGCCCCTAAGGATGGACGAACTCGTTATGGCGCTCTGAGCTTTGCGCTTGAGAGGAGGCGGAGAAATGGAACCGTCATTCGGCGCGGACCGCTTGCTTGTCGAGGGCGAAGCCGCTCGTTTTTTGGATGACGCCATTGGAGTGCTGGTTGCGAAACTGCGTGCGCAAATTCCCTGGAGCGCTGTAAAGGACGAAATCTCGGGGGGGGTTGGGGTTCGGATTCCTGGTCGCATCGGTGTTCGATCTGTCGACAATTGGCAGCACGGTTGACGCGTCTCGGGGAAGGGCAGGAGCGAGAACATGTGACTTCCCCGCGATTTAAGTGGGGCATCGGGCCGGCACCAACTGTACGCTTCGCTGACGATGTCGCGGCCTGTCCCTTGGAAATTCTTCCATGACTTGACAGGACCTTGGATCTCAGCTCTCAGCTACCCAACCCAAAGATGCTCGATTCCCTTTGGCAAGGGATTTACGGCGCATTATTACACCGAGGTATCAATGTTCCCCAGCAATAGCAACGATAGGACCGGAACAAATGTCAACCGATATTCCCCACTGGAAAGCCACGCATCCAAGATCCCCTGGCTCTCAGTCAGAACTTCATGTGCCTATCACCACGCCTACGACCCCGCGGGCGCGCCCATTCTGTCGCTACATCGATCCTAAATCAAGTGATTGACTCGGTTCTTGGTGTTGCAGGTCCTGGTGACCCTAATCTGCGTTGGTGTTGCGAGAAGGGCCGCCCTGGTAGCCCATCACCCCGGCGCGGGGCCAATTTGGTGAACCAGTCAGATAAAAAGAGATAACGGAAGCTACAAGCACCGGGTCTCGTCCTCTTTTCCATAAGCCCGGAATAATTGCGCCGACACCCGCTGCAACTCACTTCGCAGGAATGGGAGGGACTGCCCTCCCTCTCGTTGAGCTTCCCCAAAACCTCTGCTTTTGCTGCATTCGATCAATAGGGCGCCTTGCATATCTCTAAATAACGAAGGGTGCATTCCTCCACGGTACGTTTATGGATGGGCGGGTCAGGACATAAATGTATTCTTGCGAGATGGGTGGTGCAAGATTGTCTCAGCCGAGAGTATCCGAGCGAAAACGGAACTGGCGCCAGTGCAACTAGCTACCGTTGCAGGAGGGCGCATTCAACTGCAAGTAGGCAAGGGGAACGCTCCAGAAAGCAGTGATCTATTCGTATGGCCTATATTATCGGGCCTTCTCAGACGGCGACATCCAAGCAGAGCAGTCTTGACACTTGACAGTTGAGCTGTGATGGATGGTGGTATGACGTCATGCAGCCATTGCAAGCCCAGGCATGTGCCGATTGCCGACCTCACCAGCAGAACTTCCCGCATGCGCTAAGTGCGGGAGGCGTTTTCTCGAAGCTTGTTCCCACATGCGACGGCTTGAGGACGGGAATGGAATTCAGCATGAAAACTGCCGCCGAGCATTCCAAGTTGAACGGATCTGGTGCACTAGGATGTCAGCTGGGCTGAAGACATACCCGCAATCACATTCAACAGAAATTCCCGGAGTCGTCTACGTGAAGCGTGGCTGCGGTGCAACGTGCCTTTCGTGTCTCCCTCCTGGATTACAGACAACCACCTGATTTAGGGCAATGATCATCGGAAGCTTTCCAGGGACCCTGCGCGTCGCGACGATTGGCTTGGCGAACCTGTTCAAGCATGCACAAGCAGGGATCTTGTTCCCAGGATGCACCTATCCTGCGCAAACAAGCTTATGGCCGAGGCGATCCCGTGGATGAGCCTCTTGCAGGACTCCTACTTGCTAGTGGCTTGATGAGAACTTGGTGAGGGTGCCCCGAGTCCGGAGTCAGGCTGTGGGGAACGGGGAAAACAAGCTTGTCGGATCCGGGGCCACACTGACCCTCAGGATGAATCCAGAACCTCGTACGGCAGGGTCTCATGCCAGTGAATTATTGGGAACAAGGGAAACCTGTACGTACCTAGGTTAAGTTGAACGCGTCGAGAAAAAAGTCCCATGGCTGCGGCTTGGGCTGCTCTTTCCCTTTTCGACCGACCTTTCCCATTGAATCTCCCTGGCTTGCCCCACCTCAACACACTGAGCTGCCATCATTCCTTATAAGCCTGAACCCTTCACACCACCAATTCATTGAAACTTGGGACTCCCTCTTTCTTTCTTCCTTCCGTCCGCCACTTGGCACAGCCGTCCACTGCCTGGTTAACAGACTGCGCATCCCCCAAAACCACACCTGATGCGTTCGTGCCTTCATCAACAAAATGTATAAGGTCGGCAACATCTATTTCATTTCGGCCGTCGCCGTCATCGGTAGGTCTTTGCCCTGCTGCGTGCCCCACTGCGGCAACAATGTCTCACGCTGCTGCTGCGGCTGCGGCTACTTGTTGTCAGGGCTCGGTCTGAGGCACGGGTACATGAAAGCATCACGTTAACACCAATCAGGCGGTGCGCTTTTTGGTTTTGACATTTCATCCATGTCAGCCATCATCGCAACTCAGGCCTATCTCTGCCAGTTCAATCAGCTCGGTCACAACGAAAATGGCCTCTGCATGGGCCCCTCCGAGGACGTCCAAGGAGGCATCGTGGCTGCGATGCCAGGTGGCTCGTGGCTTGGTGCCTTGGTTTCTGGCATCCTGTCCGACATGTTTGGTCGTAAGACTTCAATCCAGATCGGAGCTGTGATTTGGTGAGTGTTGCGCTGTGAAGGGGGATGTTTGGCAGTGCTGATAGAGTCACAGGGTTGTCGGCTCCATCATTGTGTGCGCCTCTGTCAACATTCCGATGCTCGTCGTGGGCCGCATAATAAACGGCTTTTCGGTCGGAATCTGCTCCGCACAGGTCCCTGTTTACATCTCAGAGCTTGCGCCCCCTTCAAAGCGTGGTCGTCTTGTCGGCTTCCAGCAGTGGGCGATTACCTGGGGAATCCTAATCATGTTCTTCATCTGCTATGGTTGTTCATACATCAATGGCAAGGCGGCTTTCAGACTGCCCTGGGGCCTCCAGGCCATCCCTGCTATCCTGCTATTTCTCGGCCTTCTGCTCCTCCCGGAATCGCCACGTTGGCTCGCCAAGAAAGACCGTTGGGAGGAAGCAAAGGGTGTGCTGACTCTAGTTCACGGCAAGGGTAACCCCAACTCACCTTGGGTCAATCGCGAACTTGGCGAGATTCGGGAGATGGTCGAGTTTGAGCGGGCGAATGCAGACGTCAGCTATTTTGAGCTATTCCGGCCTAAGATGTTGAATCGTACATTCATTGGCATTTTTACCCAGATCTGGTCGCAGCTCACTGGAATGAATGTTATGGTAAGCTGCGAAGAGATGACTTATCTTGTTCTTTGCTAATGGGTTCAAACAGATGTACTACATCACCTATGTCTTCACCATGGCCGGTTTAGCCGACAGCAATGGTAAGCTCGAGTGCAGTTCTGGAGTTGAGGAGTAGGCACTAACTACTTGCTCTAGGCGGTAATGCTGTGCTTCTTCCAAGCGGCATTCAGTTCGTCATAAATGTGGTCATGACTGTTCCTGCTCTCTTGTGGATGGACCGTTGGGGTCGCCGCCCTACTCTCCTGGTTGGCGCTTTCCTTATGTGCCTCTGGCTAAGTATTAATGCAGGACTGTTCGCCGTTTACTCAAGACCCACAAGACCAGGCGAGTTCCCGTCAAAGTCTGAGTCAATGGCTATCTCGGGCCCTGCCGCCAAAGCAGTCATTGCATCGACATACCTCTTTGTCGCGTCGTTCGCCCCGACCTGGGGTCCGGTATCGTGGACGTATCCACCAGAGCTCTACCCCCTACGCCTCCGCGGAAAGGCCGTCGCCCTCTCCACGTCGGCAAACTGGGCATTCAACTTCGCACTCGCCTACTTCGTCCCGCCTGCTTTTGTCAACATTACGTGGAAGACATATGTCCTATTCGCCGTCTTCTGTGCCGCTATGTTCCTCCACGTTTATTTCATTTTCCCCGAAACTGCAAACAAGCCTCTAGAGGAGGTGCAAGAAATATTTGATGATTCAAAGCCAGGAGGTAAGTAGCTTTCACCTGAGCAGTGAGAGACCTCCATGCTAACTTCAATAACTACAGCTGTCAGGTTTCTTGGCACACCTGCCTGGAAGACCAGGAATACTCGCCATTTGGTTCTCAAGCAGGAGCGAAATGAGATGTCATCCGAGGAAAAGATCGGAATGCCAGCTGAGGAGCGCAAGGAGACAGCTAACGCCTAAGAGTACTGTAATGGGCACTATCACAAGTGTGATACGAGTATTTGATTTTCGTGACAGAGGGCCAAGCGATCCAGCCCTTGAATTCTAACAACTTATGGTTATGATTTCCATTCCACAGTCAGCAGTCACAGGCAGCAGTAACGTGCTTGAAAAAAGATGACGTGAGAATATTTCCACCTCATTGCCATCTTTCCTCAAAATACATCCCACTCTCTGTATCAGATCCGTCAACCTCGTATGCCGTGATGTCAGTCTTTCGGATCTGTGTCCGTGTAGTACTGTTGCCGGACTGCAATATTAATCAGATCCAGCCCCTACATTTTCGTACGGTAGGCCCGTATACACGCCTTAAGTTCCCTTGGCCGGCGCCGTTTGGTTCTTCTTGAGTCTTTTGCTCGGAGGATACGCCAGCTCATCGTCAACCCTCGACCTAACTACTGCTCCCTTTCGCCTCGATTTGGCGGCATTCGTTTCCCTTTCCTTCATCATGGCCATAATCGCTGGCATCTCAGGAGTCCCTTGGGTCGTCGAAGGCGCCGAAGTTATCTGATGCAGATCCCTTGCTGGCTGCTGTTTTTCTGACCTCTCTGCCATAGATGTCATAGGGGACTCGCCGGTCGCAATGACACCCCTGAGAATCAACGTGGCAGCTTTGGCGCTGACCATGTGGTCCCTATTGGGAAATGCGGGCGCCTGGTCGTTGTGAGACATCTCATGAGGGATGTTTGGTAGTTTGCTGGGAATTTGCTAGCACAATCACACTCTGGTGACTGTTTGATGGAACGGGCCGTTTGTTGCGTCCGTATCGGAAAGCTCGGAATCGACGGGGACAACCTTTTCCGGGTGCGGCCAAGTTCGGTCACGGTTTAGGTTACCGTTATACCGAGACCGAGGCTCCTGCTGTGCCGGTAGTGAACGCCGACAGGCCCAGGGTGTCCGTCTCAAGTTGGTAGGTCGTTATCGCTTGTGATCAAGCTTCTGCTGGATGGGGCCAGATTGCGCCAATCAAGCGGCACTGGCGGCCGGCGATAGATATCTTGGTGATCAAATCCCAAGTCGGTGCTATGGTGCGTGTTGTTCTTAGTGATTGGTTAATCGGGATGGCATCTCGTGTGAGGCTCACGCCCAATTTGCTGGATTGCAACCGAGGAAAGTGTCGGAAAATGAGAAGCGGGAAAAATCGCAACGGGTGTTGGTTGAAACACTGGACCCGTCACCGCTGTGGAGTCTGGTGCCAATCTGCCTGCCCTGTTTCAGAATGGACGGCGCGCTGTTGGCGGGCGCTGGCGGGCGCTGACAGGCGCAGGCAGGTGCCTCAGCCGGCCGCCGTTCAGTGGGCCAAGCTGCGTGCCAAGCAAAATCCGGATTTTGGGAGGAATTCGCCCCGACCGGACCCCTCAAAGCACGTCACCGGCGGAAGGGCGGACGCAACACCACCGCAACATCAACTGCAGGCAATCCGCGCGATACACAACTTTGTTTTGACCTCAGCCGTTCGCTTGAGTATCCCGCCAGCCATGCGGACAGAATACATCGCGCCCGTCCTGTCGGGCATCGCAAACCTGCAGAATCTCGCCCAACAGTGGTACCTCGATAAGGGCGTCACCTGGCCGCCGCAGCCACCGGTCAATAAAATCGATATTCATCACCACTTTGTCCCAGACTTTTATGCACAGGGTATGCAGCCCTGTTTCTGAACCAGAGATTTAGAATTGGTGCTGACTTTTAGCTCATAGCGGTTGAGGATGCTGGAGGTAGGTTTTGGCCCGAGACACTCAGACTTAGAGTGGGATGTGCTGGTGCTGAGCTCCGAGACTTTAGGTGATCCCAGCGGCTGGCCGACACCTCGGTGGTCGCTGTCATCGTCGCGCATGATCATGAAGCATCTGGGCGTCCAGTCCGCCATCTTGTCTGTCACGGCGCCGGGGCCTTGTATCGTCCGGGACCCTGATGGACAGGCCGCGCTTGCCCGACAGCTGAACGAGTACGCCGCAAAGATCCGCGACGAGGACCACCACGGATTCGGATTCTTCGCATCGCTGCCCGATATCACCAACACGTCGGCGGCCCTGGCAGAGATCGACCATGCCTTCGACGCACTCGGCGCAGACGGCGTCACGCTGTTCACTCGGTATGGCCCCAACGCAACGTACTTAGGCAACCAGCTGGTGGAGCCCGTATGGAAAGAGCTCGACCGGCGCGGCGCCACTGTGTTTGTGCACCCCACCCATCCCGTCGATACGGAACGGGTCAACCCGTACATGTCGCAGCCAGTGATCGACTATCCACATGAGACGACCCGGACAGCCGTCGATATGATCACCAGCCGCACACTCCACAAGTACCCCAACGTGAAAGTGATATTAAGCCATGCGGGCGGCACGCTGCCGTTTGTTGCAAGCCGGTTGCTGACGCCGCTGCGGCGGACGACGGGTGTTGCGGCCTGGTGGGCCGTAGGGACGACGTACGATGAAGCTGCACAGGCGCTCCGCAGCTTCTACTACGATGTGGCGCTTTCGACGTCACCGCAGGCACTGAGAACGCTGCTGGAGATGGTCCCCGAGGACCACATTGTCTACGGGGTAGGTGACAAATTCCGCATCCGCTTCGGTGAGCTCCGTTGACTGACCCCTGCCGGTGTGATAGAGCGACTTCCCATATGCGCCATCGTCGGCATACCCAGCGTTTCTGGAGGACCTCGAGACGTTCGAAATGACACCCGAGCTACGCAACAAGGTGAACTTCGGCAACGCGCAGTCGCTAATTTCCCGGCTGGGAAAACAGGTTGAAATTGTCGAATCAAGGGGTTGAGTTGAGAGTCCTTGAAGAACCGGGGAACTCCCCGACGCGCTTTCCCATCACTTATCTTCATTTGAATTCCTTATCGATTTTGCGGATCGAGACTATGCACCTACTGTAATGGGTGATGACGGATCGTTGGGGGTAACTGTGATATCGGTTGGTTGGCTCGGCATGGACTAGTATTATTTTCTTGAATAGTTAACTGATAAGAATTATCAATCAAGATGGCTAGGTATTTGATTTCGGCTCCCAACCGGCCGCTCGGGAGTCCCGGCCGTGCTATATCCCCGACACCGTTGCCACGGGCGGGGCCCTCGGCGAACGACACTAATCCGGGAATTCGAAGATGGTTGAGCAGGGGTTCGTTTTTCTGAGACACCCAAAATGGAAGGTGCAACCACAAGATGCTGTAGCACCATTTGTGCATGAGGAATGGTAGGCGGGGCATCCGATATGGATGCCGCTCTTCTATTTGCTACAGGTCAAGTTACGCTGGGATCCGCGTCGAGTCCTACGCCGAGGCCTACTAATTGATATCAGCCAGTTGGCCTCAGTGCACGAGATAAGCATGCTGATGTGGTTGGGCTGGGTGCGAGGAGCGGCGTGGATGTGACAGTAAATACCTGCCCGTCAGGAGCCAATGGAGGTGCTATGGATGTTATACTTTCCAATGCTACGATGCAAATTATACCCGCTTTGGGGAGGGGTTCATTGTTCCGCAACGGTGAACGGCTCTCCTGGTACGGCGCTGCACCTGCCCGTAGTTTTAGCGGTCGGCGCTGTCGTCCGCCCCGACACAAGCTTCGAGACGCTAAGATACACCAAACGAGAAGGTCGCAGTTGATCGGACGCGCCCGGCTCTTTTGCTGGCGCCGATCTCTTCGTCGCCGCCAGATCCCTGCACCTTGAGTGGCTCCAACATTTGGACCCAATGGGAACTTCTGTGCAATCTTTCGCCTCAGGAGGCGCGCAATTGCCACTGATTGGCCAATGCATCTGACGCACTTTCTTGGTTGCCCCGAGTTGATCTCCCTCCGCATTCAACCATGCTCCCTGTTTCCCTCCCCGCCAAGATGCCGCCTCTGACCGTCATCGGCAGCACCCCGGACGGGCCATGATACGCTGCATCTGCCATGCGCGCATGTGCGAAAGCTGCCGCAGGTATGACCGAGGTCGCGGGTGGACACGAGGGGTCTCGGTCGCTCGATTCGTCCCTTCCATCCCTCCATGAAGTGCCACGGGCCAAGGTTTTGTCGAGATTGGGGCCCGCCGTTCCCGTCCTTCGTCTTATCTACACTGGTGCTTGTTGGTCTGGTATCTGTCTTATGCCGTCAGTTTAAGTTAAATACCATCGCCACTCTTACTTCAACCCGCTCGTATGGCGTGAGGCGTTGAACCTGTTTTGCACTCCTGCTTAACCAGCGTTCGATCATCACGGCACCCGCCGAGCTACCGCACCCGCCGAGCTACCGCACCCCCCGGTCTCAACACCCAGAGCGCGATCATGTCTTCAACGTCCAAGGCCCCCTACGAGGGCGACATCCAGGACGCGATCCGACCCGGACCACCCCCTGTTAGCTCCCACGACCGCCGGAGCTCCAAGTCGAGCGATGGCAGCCCCTCGCTTGATGAAAAGAAGTCCCCGCCTGTTGGCCAGTTCGATGTGGACCCGGAGAACCAGAGCGACAAAGTCGGCTCCATCCGCGGCGACGGCGCCGAGTTGGACGCGACCCAGAAGCGGAACCACACTATCAAGCTTTGGGTAAAGCGTGCCTGGCTGACCATCTTCTTTCTTCTCATGACCGCGTCAGTACCCAATCTCCCTCTTCCACTGGGAAATCTGGTAGATGGGATGACGAAGCTAACGCGTGTACAGCTGGTGGATTTTCGGACTTGTCCGCCACCGCAATACCGAAGGCCTCGGATGGCTGAAGCCCACGCTGCTATATCTCGCCATCTGCATCCGTTACTTCTTCTGGTTGGTGCCCAGTCGGTTGGCTATGGTCCCAATCCGCTGGGTCTGGCAGAACACGGCGGGGGTAGTCTACCGGTTGACTCCCTCGAAATTGCGCCAACCTCTTGCCGCAGTCGTGACCCTCGCCGTCTTCCTAGTCGGTACGTTTGTCCCGGAAGAGACGGGGGACAATACTCGCGCAAGCCGTGCCATATCCATCTTTGGTCTGCTAGTCATGATCTTCCTTCTCGCCGCTTCATCGCGCGACAGAAAGAATATCCCTTGGCACACAGTCATCGGCGGTATGCTGACCCAGTTCATCATTGCTGTCTTCGTCCTGCGAACCCAGGCCGGTTATGACATCTTCAGCTTTATCTCGGAGATGGCCCGGACTCTGCTTGGATTTGCCATCGACGGTCTTGCGTTCCTGACTTTCGACGGAATTCGGGATGTCCACTGGTTCTTGACAGGCGTCGTCCCGCCCATCATCTTCTTCATCGCCCTTGTACAGGCGCTATACCATCTGGGGTTCTTGCAGTGGTTCATCAAGAAATTCGCCGTCTTCTTCTTCTGGAGCTTGCGCGTGTCGGGCGCCGAGGCTGTTGTGGCTGCTGCGACCCCCTTTATCGGCCAGGGCGAGTCGGCAATGCTGATCCGGCCCTTCATCTCCCATTTGACGAAGGCCGAGATCCACCAGATCATGACTTGCGGCTTTGCCACCATCGCCGGTTCCGTCCTGGTGGCGTACATTGGTATGGGTTTGAATGCACAGGCACTCGTCTCCAGCTGCATCATGTCTATTCCTGCCTCCCTGGCCATCTCGAAGTTGCGTTACCCCGAGACCGAAGAGACGATGACATCCGGCAAGGTAGAGGTGCCAGAAGACGAAGAACACGCGACTGTCAACTGGATCCACGCCTTCTCAAACGGCGCTTGGCTCGGTATCAAAATTGGAGCCACCATCATTGCCTGCCTTTTGTGTGTCATCGCCCTCGTTAGCCTAGTCAACGGCCTTCTAGGCTGGTGGGGCAGGTACTGGGGTGCGGGCTTGAACGGCAGGCCTGCACTGTCTCTCGAATGGTTCCTCGGTTACATCTTATATCCTGTTGCCTGGCTCCTGGGCGTGCCGAATAAGGATCTACTCCCCGTGGCGAGGCTCATTGGCACCAAGATCATTACCAACGAATTTGTTGCCTTCAACTCTCTCACAACTCTGGAACCCTACAAGAGCATGAGCCCCCGCTCTATCGTCATCGCCACCTACGCCTGCTGCGTGAGTACTGATCACTTTGGCAGTCAATGGATATTATGCTAATATGGATTTTAGGGCTTTGGGAATATCAGCTCCCTGGGTATTCAAATTGGCATCCTATCGCAGCTTGCGCCTAAGCGCAGCGGCGATGTCGTGCGCGTTGCCGTTTCGGCGCTCATATGCGGTGTGATTGCAACGCTGACCTCGGCCAGTGTGGCGGGCATGCTTTTCCACGACGGGATGATTTCGAAAACGACGTAGGAGGTAAAAAATAGGGCAGGGATGGTGGCAGACTCTGTGGTAATTATAATGATTGTTACGAAATTGCGAGCTCCTTCCGCCACGCAGAGGGAGGATGGTCGCGGGGACTATGATTCCGCCTCGATAACATAGAATATTTCTCCTTTCCAATACAGGAGCTATATAGTAAAAGCTTCTACTTGTTCAAATCCCATCCTCTTCCAATCGTGAAGTGCTAAGGTATCTCTCCGGAAAATTCAATAGAAATATGAAGTTAGGAATTCAAGGCCAATGATTAAACGATAGACCGAAGACTTTAAGACTTTGTATCCAGGGGGGAGCATGAAGAGGGTACGTATGCTATGTGCTTCGCACTTGTGTCAACCCCTTTTGTGTGGCAGCGAGGTGTCGGGGGTTAGGGTTATTGCCCCTCCGTCTCAACCTTGGCTCCGGCAATTGCCCCAACTGCCGCTGCCAGGCGAGTGACCTCCAACTGCCGGGCAACCGAATGCTTATCGTGAGTTGCATCCCAAGCCCCGATCAGTCAACAAGCAGCGGGTCCTGTTACGGTCTCATCACGGCGATAAGGCGTGATGTTGACGCTGCCAAACCCTCGAAATGAAGATGTGTTGATGGGTGGTGTGACCAAGATTTCTGCTGCCCGCACCCGGTCCCCCACCCGACTGCCTGACTGCCATTTGATGGGACGGCAGCCCAAAGACCGAGGATCGCCGAGCGCCGTGGCGCGTCTGCAGTCGGCAAAGCAGAGTTGCAGCGCACAGTGAGCGCCACGCGCTGACGGCCTCCAGGCTCCGGGATGGACCAAACCAGTTCAACCAGATCGATGAAGCTATTCCGGGGGAGGTGCAGTCACAGCAAGCAGTGTTTTCCACCCCGCAATCGCGGACTCTGTCTCGACGATCGGATAGTGTGTAATGGAAGGGTACTGCGTATCACTCGACCCCTCACGATCCCCTCACCATCACGCGGGCGTTGACCCCATGTTATCGCAACGGCGCACCGGTAGCGACATCTGATGCACCCTCTCCAAGTTTTGGTGAGGTCATGCGAATGCCGCATGCCCGATCGTCGCTCTGGGCAGCAGCCACACCGCAACCATGACCACGACCACGACCACGACGGCCCGGTGGCTGGCCGCGGGGGTGCGGAGGGCCCGGGGAGAAGGGAGTCGTGGCAGTCAATTGTTTGTTGTGCTGTTTGTGTGGATGAGTCTTGCAAGATGTTTGCAGCTACCCCTAGTTGATGGCGGTGTGAGTGGGCGCCCCGCTGCCCGCGTCGGCTTTGTTGGCCAGTTATTTCGTCAGTGCCGGTGTGCCAGCGTGCCAGCGCGACAGACTAGCCAAGTACCTGACGGCCGCGCCTGCTGCCCAACGGCCAGTTGTCTTGCGACAATTGAGGGCCAAGTCTCGAATGGCGGCTGGCAATTGGGAGGGCGTATCATCGTCATCGGGCAGGGCCCCCGGAGTTGGTGGTGGGCAGGTTTCACCCCGCCAAAAGCAAGGAGAAAAAAAACGATGGCCACCCTTCGCGACACCGGCATTTCAGCGCGACACGGGACGGCCTTGGAAGAGAGACACTAGCCCCCCGGTCGCTGTCGCATTCGAGGCTGTCCGTCCTGTTGTCTCATCACGTCAGGTTTGCAGGCGGTCTGGAATCGTGCATTATTTTTTGGGACGCAAGGGAGTTAGTCATTGTTCGTTCCCAATACGCAGTACGCAGGTCTCATTCCGTCACTTATTAAGGGGGCGCATCCCTTTGCCGACGGCTCCGCAGCAACCTGCTTTGTCTTGCGTTTGTCGACCCGGACGAGCCGCAAGGGAATAACTAATAAATACCTGTCAGCGGCCGTCTTGCGATCCGCATCCGCATTTTGCACTTTTCATCCACCCACATCCACCCAACGCCGCCGTCCGCCGTTGTCTGCACCATGTCGTCGCTTACCTGGCAGCCGTCTGCCGGCCCCGAGCGGCCCCACACCAACGGCTCGCGCCGGCCGATCTTCGACCGACGGGCCAGCACCTCCCTCGGCTCCACGTCCTGCTCGTCGACAGCATCATTCAGCGACGACGAAGACGCAATCACTCCCTGCCCGCCGCAGAGTTTTCCCCCTCAGCCAGAACAGCGCAAACAGGATCAAGAGCCAAGACAGCAGCCGAGACCCAAATCACACCGCCCCAGTGCCCAGAGACCAGAGTCGTGGCGGAGCAGTCAGGTGATGCAGATGCCCGACGACGTGCCGCACACGGGAGCCCAGAACAGCGAATTTGAAGTCGACTCGGTAACGCTTTGGAGGCGCATGCTGGTCATCCAACGCATGTTTGGCTGCTACAACTCGGCCCGTATGCAAGCTGCTATCGACCTGGGCGTCGAGGACAGCTTCATCCGTAAGTTTCTTCACGCTTTCTGTCTTTAGTTGCAGGCGTGATATACTGACTAAACTCCGAACAGCATCAAGGACTTGCCTCGATCTACTCAACGACAGCATCGACCAACTTCCCGAGGAATCGAGAAAGCAACTCGAGAATTTCCTCGAGCACGGCGAGAACGGCAAACAATCGAGAAGAAAATCCTGGCGACAAAGGCTCCATGATATGCGTCAGCTCAACTGATCTAGATCGAGCGACCAATTGGTGCTGTGGGTGGGGGTGGGCATTGTTTGGCTTTGTTGTGCGGGTGGTTCCGCTCCGGAAACGGACATTGTCACGGCATTCCGGGCTAGCGGGCCGGCATTTTGGAAGGTTGTTCTTTGTTCTACATGGCTTACTCGGCGTCGGTGGATGGTGGATTTTCAGATCGTTTATTGATACCCCCTTTTTACAGGATGCCGGATGGCGTGGTATAGTTTTGGGTGACGGTTTCGTTCCACCATCCCACTCGGGAGTTGGAGTATTCATTTGTATTGGCATGGCCACATAGTTTTGGTTGCATATGGCTGGCTCCGCGATTTACGGGTTGAATCCTGCTATCCGAAAATATGGGTCTATTATACATACCCAACCTCCTTGCTATTCCCGACATATCATGCATATGCACACGTGGATTGGCACCAACCTCCACACATTACATTTATGAATCATATTGAATCATGAAGCTCATCTCTGCCCGATATTAAGGGCCGTGGTATCCCGTATTTTTCTGTCGGGATGGATGACTTCTTATCATCAGCCCATTATTCAGTTTCAGTACGCATTTTCACAACGACTTGAACAGGCGATGGCTTCCCCCAAGCCACAACCAGACATGCTGGCCAACCTCCCACCCATCCCAGAAGACGAGTTCTGCGTCTTTGGTCGCGTAACTACCCCCTCCCGTTTCTGCTTTCCTGCTCCCCAATTTCCCATTTTCCCCGCCCTTTTATCCCCCTTTCAACCTCCAACCCTCTCTGACAGCCTCCAGGTCTATGCCCACCGGCAACACGCCGACGCCCTAGAGCAAGTCTATGCACTCACCACCAAGCTCGCAAAGTCAGAACCGGGAATCATATACTACTGTATCTGTCGGGACTCGGAGGACCCGACTATGTTTCACTTCTTTGAGCGGTATACGGGGCGCGAGGCGTTCGAGACGCATAACAGGCAGCCGGTCATTGTGAAGTTGTTGGAGGTGGATCGGTATATTGAAAGGGTAGATGCGAGCTTCGTGAAGCCGATTTTGGGGGTGGGAGGGAAAGGGGGGAGCTAGGCAGGGATTGTAAATCGGTGGGTGGCCGAGGGATAGGACAGAAAGAGGGCTGAGGGGGAGTGGAAGGGGCTGTTTGGACGGAGCGCGTCATCAACCGGCTGGATGAGGGTGAAGGTTTGGACTGCAATGGTCTGGATTCATGGAGAGCGAGACCGGATTTATAGCATCGGGGTTGCTGCCAAATAAGCGGGATAATCCCGTCAGTATCTCAGAGGCTCGTCGGCTTTAATACGGAATGGTGAGGGATCACGATCTCCCCTAGCAGAGATAAATATGACTTATTTGCCACGCAAGTAGGGTCCAGTGGCGGTCTTGGCACACATGTGGTGGCTTGCTGAAAAAGGAGGGTGGTACGGACTAAGGACGGTTGTCGACCAGAGGGCGTGGAGGATCAAGTTATAATCCCGACTGTATGGACTGGATACCACGGCATCGCTTCGCTGCCGACAGTGGAGCGCTGAAGCGGAAAACAGTCAGCTTTGTGCTGTTTGGGCGCAGATTTCCGGTTATTTCGCCTTTGTGGTTGGCTCGTATGCGTGGCGTTGCTGGAGCTGAACAAGCACCCCGGTCAAATGTGTCGTTTGGGGTTTAGAGTCGCTCAGCTGTCTCGTTCCGGGTGGGTGACCAAGAACTCAGGGTTTGGAATCTTGTCAGCAAGCAAAATAGTATTAAACCTCTCACGAGCTCAGTGCTTTACCATTCATAGAATTTGCCCTCTTCATTGTCCAATCGCCATCGTTCCACCTCAGCCTTCCCCCCAGTGACATCCAACAGCCTCTCCTCAAAATGGCAGCCCCTGTATACGCAGACCACCCTTTCAAAATGATGGCAACGCCAACACACATAAAGTCTCAAGATCCCCACGCTGGCGAGGTACTTTCCCCCGGCCCATATTTCAACCCTTTCACCTTTGCCCCAAGCATTAACCCCAGTGCCTCCAGCCCGACATGTTCGACGCCATGGCCTCCGAAATGACCCTCGTGCACAACGCCATCGGCCGCGGCCTCAACTCCATCTACCTGCAAGCGCCACACATCACGCCCGCCGATGAAAAAGCCTTCCTCTCGTACATCAGCGGGTGGCACCTCGTCGTGCGCGTCCACCACAAGAACGAAGAGACCGACTTCTTCCCTGCCGTGGAGGAACTGGCTGGTGAGAAGGGCATCATGGAGGGCAACGTGGCGCAGCACCACGCCTTTGAGGGCGGGCTGGAGAAGCTCAAGGCATATGTCGATGCTGTGGTGGCTGGGAAGGAGAAGTACAACGGGGAGAGGGTGGTGGCGCTCGTGGATGAGTTTGGGGAGGTTCTCATGCAGCATTTGGAGGATGAGATTGAGACGCTGCTGGGGCTAAGGAAGTATGGAGCGGAGAAGATGGGGGGGTTGATGGCGAAGATGGCTGAAGAGGCGGAGAAGGGGATGAAGGAGATGGGGTTTGGCGGGATGGTGTGGATTTGGGCGCATATCGATGCGAACTATGAGGGGGGGAGGTGGTCGCACTGGCCGCCTGCGCCGGCGCCGGTGAAGTTTTTGATTGTGAACTTGTTTTGGAGGTTTCATGCGAGTATGGCGAAGTTTGGGGCTGTTGATAGGAATAACAGATTGAGGCCGCTCTATGCGTTGTCTAAGGGGGAAGAGCAGACGGAGAAATAGGAGTGGATGATACTGTTGTTCTGGAAGGCTTTCCTATCATCTCGGAGGCATGGCGGAGTTTCGTGCTATGGAGATCAATGATATCACTGTCGTTGTCACCGGGCATCCACGTGTGATGCAGGCAGGGGTCAGGTGTCAGGTGAGCCTCTAGCACCGAAAGACCCTAGATGCGGGCCGCTATCTTCGGCTTCAACAAAACGAGGGCTTAGCCTGCGGAGCTAGGCCTATTGCCGCTTGTTCCGTGATCGTTAGACAGCAATCGGCGGAAGTTCGAAAACCAGGCGATAGGTAGACACCCAACCCGCACCGGCGAAATTTCGACTGCCACGGAACCACTCGGTCAGCGGGAAGATGGCCCCCAACTCCAACGTCTTGGAGCGGGGTTTTCTCGTGACAAACGGGAACAGCCTGCACAGTAGCGTCGCAACACACCTCGACCACACCACCGAACTACCCCGTAACGATTGGGCGCTGCGTGCTGGACATAACTGGGGGTCGCTGCCGGCAGCAGTCTTCAACACGGGGTTAACTTCCAATTCGAGCATGGTTCGTCGCCGAGTGGGTATCAACACCGCCCACAGCACCACGCTTCATTGGTGCTCCCGCCACGCTAACCTCTTCCCCCTGGTAGCGTTCCCGTATCGCTTAGACGCCGGCGAGGGCCGCCCCCGCATGCGTCCCGCTGTCACTCAACAAGCGCTCTGTCAGGCCTTTTCCCTCAAGCCCCTCGCTGCGATTTCTCCTGAGACACACGTCATACCAGAACGACACCTCCCCACTCCCCGATAGTCATATCGACAACGCGACGATGCACGATAACGACGGCGACCGCGTCGAGGTAGACGACGCCGCCTCCACCTATGGCAGCGGGGCATCCTTAGCGAGCACCTCGATCACCAGCAGCGTCCTAAAGTACGAATGGAAGCATGGGCGACGGTACCACAGCTACCAATCCGGCGCGTACAACTTCCCCAACGACGAGAAGGAACAGGATCGCCTGGACATGATCCACCACGTCTACTACCGCCTGATGGGGGATCGGTTGTTTCTGGCGCCCATCAAGCCCGACGATGGATTGCGCGTGCTCGATCTCGGCGCTGGCACCGGGCTGTGGGCTATCCAGCTGGGCGACGAGCATCCAGGGGCAGCCCAGATTGTGGGTAACGACCTGAGCCCGATCCAGTCACAGTGGTGCCCCCCGAACGTCAAGTTTGTTGTTGATGATGTTGAGCTGGATTGGGCTGAGCCCGAGCCGTATGACTACATTCATTGCCGCTATATGGCAGGTTCCATCAAGGATTGGCCGCGGTTGGTGAAGCAGATCTACGCCAATCTGAAGCCCGGCGGTTGGGTAGAGTTTCAGGAGACAGCCAACACGCTGTATTCGCAGGACGGGACACTGAAGCCTGACAACGCCATGGTAAAGTTGATGGAGGGCCTCGTCGAGGCTTGCAACAAGATCGGCCGCACGCTCGACCCGGCGCCGTCGATGGAAGGATGGACGAAGGATGCCGGCTTTCAGAACGTCAAGGTCGACACCATGAGGTTACCTGTCGGTAGCTGGCCGCGCGATCCCCGCCTGAAGGAAGTCGGCACGCTGATGGATGTTAATTTCATTGAAGGCGTCGAGGCCTTCACGGCGGCATTGTTCAGGGATGTTCTGGGCTGGCCGCAAGACGATGTGACCGCGTTGAATGAGAACGTGCGCAGTGCGATTCGCAAGGGCGACGCCCATGCTATCTTTGACTACCACGTCATTACGGGCCAGAAGCCACTATAGTTACCAGACTAAGAGCTTCGGACAGAGGTGTGGCGGATTAATGAGCCACGGCGTCTGGCGGTGGGATTGAAGGTTTACAGCAACTGGAGGTGTTGGACGTTAAGTCCTTCGGGAAATCCGAAATAATCGACAATCTTATTATGGCTCATTAGTTCGACAGGAATCTTGCAACGACTTGTGCGGAGTCTTATGGATACAAATACGGTAATCGATCTCAAAACGGTTGGTGACCTTTGGTTGCGGCCATTGGCGGCGACTCGATGACCGTGATTTCGTCCTTGTCGATGCTTGTACCCTTGTTGGCCGCCTCGAACTGTGGCCTGCTTTCCAAAACAATATGATCCTCGCTGCCGCTCGCCTCTGTGACTATCTGTGACTTTTCTTGGTTGTCGCTACTGCTTCTGACCGAGAACATTTGCACTCCTTTTCTCCAGGGCGAATTGTCGGCGATGCTGCCGATGGAGTTGAGGAAGGGGGATGGCCCGATTGTCTTGGGCTTCTTGGCTGAGGCGGTATAACTGGAGCCGTTCGATCCGCCTTTCAGCCCTCCTTTCTTGAACACGTGGGCGTAGAGTGGGCGGACGGCGGGGATGCTCGAGAGTGAAATGGCCGAGCCCAACTCGGCGATAGTCCAGATGACGATGTTCACCACGCTCCCTGGAAGCAATTTGTCAATTTCTGTGTGAAATTTCACAGCGCTTTGCAAAACTCCGCCAACTTCCTGTCTGGACTCACATGTAGGATCCACTGATTGGTTCAGATCATGAAGGTAGGGTAATCTGAGAACGCTGGAGATCAAGGTACTGGAAAGAAAGTCAGGGTTGAAGCAGACAATCAGCAGCGGAAATACCACATACAAGACACCCAGCGAGCAGATAGCAACAACGGTATATCTTTGCCGCCTGGAAACGTTGAGCTCTATCAGGGATTAGCAAATTAACTGAGCGCGGTGTCTGGGAGACTCACTGCGGAAAAGCACCCAGGGAAGAGACAAAATGACCATGTCGGTCGCCATGTTGAAAGCAGCATCGGTGTAGTAGAAAGCCGGTTGGTTAAAGCAAGCTCCCTCAACAGTCTTGTCCCAGTAGAAGTTGAGGGGTCGGCATTGCAGGAAGAGTGCTATCGTGAAGGCGGCCTCTTCAGCGAAGATGAACCCGGCGAAACCGTATAGAAAGGGTTTTCTATCATGGACTTCCGGGAGGCAGCGGATGAAAAAGAAGACGATAGAAAGCTTGATCGCACACAGGGCCGGGGGGTAGAGGACCTGGGAGCTGAAGCCACACTATGATTTGTAGTTCTTAGCGAAGGGCTCGAGGCAGCATTCCGGACAAGTCGATCATACACGTACCTTTTGCATCAAAACGCCTCCCTCTTCGGTGATAGTCCAGATGTGGTGGCCGAGCCCAAACTTGGTTGCTTCTCCATATTAGCTACCGGTGTTAAGCTACCGGTCTCGAATGTAAGGAGAAAATTTCCCACCGAATACGGTTGCTACCACCAAGCCAATGTAGAGAATCTGCGATGGATAGTCAGCCGGATGGCACTGCCGGGGTCAGGAGCCATGGGCATACGAAGCTCATCGTGACGAGGACATCATCTTTGCCGATGCCTGTGAATCGCCAGCGGGAATAGAGGCGTAGGACAAGAATCACGAAGGCGACCGGCACGAATGATCCCATGAATCCATAGAGGAGGGGCACCCGAGACTCGCCAGCAGCAGCTGCAAGGTCTGGAGGCAGGTCCTGTACACTTGTTAGCGGGTAGTAAGGGGGTTGTTGGGGGGATATTGGTGCCATTCTAGCGGGGGGAAACTCACCAGCGCTCTACCATATATCAACGACCCCGCAAATGCCATGGTGAGAGGCGGCCGACGCGACCCGGTGTGCGGGATTATCAAAGGCAGTTACAATGTCGCTTTCTACAAAAATTGGTGAGATGCAATGAACACGCGAACCCCGGCTCTGTGGTTCACGACTCTATTAAGGTCGCCGCTGGCAGCGGGATGCTGTGCACAGGCCCCCCGTTGCTTTCTGGTGGCGAGCCAGGGAGGCGGGTTGCAGATCGTGGGATCCTGACATCGCGGCCCTCGGACAGGGGAGGGAATGACGCCTGGTGGTCCCACCTCATGGAGGTTGCGGCCTGACAGCACCAAAAGAGCCAATTGCTGGGGGCGACGAATCTCCGACCTGGCCGGCAAGGTTAGCGCGGCGAGCAGCGGCGTCGAACGTGCGGGACAGCGTTGTCATTTGATTCGATGGGCGTGTGTTGGGCTGCAGCGCCCAGTCCGCTTCAGTCCGTGCGCGATGTGGATGTCAACCACGATCAAGGAACTTGCAAAACCGAGCCCGTGAATGGGTGCGAAAACGGTTCATCTTCCTTCGTGCAAAAAAAAAAATCTACTATAAGACACGATGTGGGAAATGGTAAGTAAGGTTGCGTGCCCGGGCCCCACTGAGAAAGCCGAATTGACCACTATGGAAGGGGCGGCCCGCGTTCGGTCACACCTCACCATTTCGACGCCAAACCTGGGCTCGCCCCACAACTGCATCCGCGCCAGCCAGTATGGTTCCGTTGTGGCTCTCGGGGTCTTCAAGTTTCTGGTAATCTCCCTGGCCTGGGCTCCGACCCTTCGGACGACCCACCTTAATTTCAGCCTTCGGGAAGGCGTTGCTGGAGACTTTGATTGAAACTGCTTGCCCGTCACATCATGATGATGATGCAGAAGCTCCTTCCAGATATGCAGCCACTGTGTGTCCATCGCGGCTTCCAAGAACTCGCCAACTCGAGGACTATAAACTCCCCCCTCGCCTCAGGATTCGACCGTAATTTTGCCTTTGGCTACTCCGAACTTTCCCTCCTCGGCCAAACTAACAGATCGCGGGGAATGCTAGGTATTCGATCATGCGGTGTTGGCCGGGAGATGATAGTGTCTTCAAAGTCTGCAGGCCTGACTGCGCAGAATAATCTCGGGCTGTTGACGAACAATTGGAAAATGAGTGCCCTGCAGCAGTTGCTTCTCTCTCAGGCCCCGATCGTCCGTTGTTCGCGTAGACCGCCCGCAATTTCTTCGGGCGATGCAGACATGCCAGTAGAATTAGCTGCGCCAGAAAGATGTGTCGTTGTTTCGCAGCACTAAATTTATTTACGACCGTGACAACTTGAAAGCTAAAAAGGAAGCCACCTAACTTCCATGGCCGAGAATCAATATGCGCACTCCTGAAGGAAAACCAGGGTCTTTGCCCCAGAACCTGGGCCTCGGGGCGAAGGCAATGCACATCATATTGCTCGCGTGCTCCTTCGTGGTACTTCGTACACTGCATCCGGCAACTGGCACATGCTGGAAACTTGTCGAGACTAACCGTCTGTCCACTGTGTCCAGCTGGCCGCTCGATGGAATATAAAGGCCTGAGTGGTGAGATTCTGCCTGCTAATTCCGGCTTAGCCCCGCATGCCGGCAGTTGTCAATATACTGAAGATCTTATATAGTCTTGGTATCACGGGGCGAGATGCCATCTATTTTCCCGAACTCTAAGCACAGCCAACGGCCAGCTGCCCATCCCCGCAATCTCCGTCCTACGAGACACTGCTTTCCGTGCCCCTCATGCAGCGCCCAACATAGCCGGATAACAGTCGCCTGCCCGATATGGACAGCCAATGCGCCTCCCCGCATCTCGCAAAGGGCCGACGCCGACCGCTGGCCGTTGCACGGGAGCGGAGAAGAAGCCGTACATAAGGTTATTGTTCTGTCCGCGCCCCGCGCCACAGAGTTGGACATGTCGCCACCGTCTCCTCCCGATCGCCAGGGGCTCTCCCAAACTCGACATAGCCGTCTTCGATTCACCAGATTGGCACCATGGCGGAAAAGACTGGGGTCACCGTTGTCGACGGCGACGACATCAACCATGATGTCTCGGATCGCGATGCCGAAAAGACACAGGCGCGGTCAGGGGCGCACGAGGGCTATGCCGACCAGATCCCCGACGACCTGCTCAAGGTGATAGCACCAAATGGCGAGGGAGAGTACATCCTCGACAAAATCAACAATATGACCGAAGAAGAGGCCATCGCCATCATCACGGAGTCTCACAACTTCCACGCCGATGATTGGAATTTCCCCTCCGGTTCGTGAATCCTATCTCCAATTACCCCTCCTAGAGCATTGACTGATAGAAGCTTCTGCCAGACATGCGTGATCGCATGGGCCGGCTGCTGAAGGGCCCGAAACAGTATGGCGAGTTCTACGACCGAGACCTGCGAATCGACGCCGTGATGATGCGATACTCATCGCCGTATCCTGGAGTTCGTGCCGTGGCCGATCCTATCGATGACCAAAATGTCCCCATTGAGACGATACGTGCCTACTTTCTAGGAATCTCAGTGAGTACAATGACAACCACAATGTCCCGTCGTCATGATAAGCTAACAAGTCAAGTTTGCGGTCATAGGGAAGTCCAAGTCGAACAGCTCGAACTTCGAACTTTCAAGCTAACCCCGACAAGGGACCTTCGTCAGCACCTTCTTCAACAGTCGGTTCCCGTCAATCAGTCAGTAGATCGTTCAGTTTCGCCCCATCCCGTGTGTCTGCAGCTGTCTTACTCTCCGTCGACAGGTCTCAGCGGGTCCGTGATCCAGATCCTCCTGTTCCCATGCGCCAAATTCCTCGAGTACACCCTCCCCGACTGGGGTGTTACCGTCTTCGGCAGCCGCCATTCTCTCAACCCAGGTCCTTGGACATTCAAGGAACAGATGTTTGCGACTATCACTTTCAACATTGCTATTTACACCACGAACTCGTACGGAATGGTAGGGCCCTCCGAATGCGGTTTTGCGAAGTGTGAGACGCTGACATCAAAGCAGATCCTCGTTCAGAAGCTCGACCTTTTCTATGGCTTGAAGTTTGTCAACTTTGGATACCAGCTCATGTTGACTCTCTTTGTTCAGTTGATGGGTAGGGTCCCTGTTTCTTTGATTCATTTGATTGAAAAACTTCAAAATGCTGACTCTGTATTGACAGGAATGGGATTTGCAGGGTGAGACCCGTTGATGCTTGGATTCCGAAGACTCTGTTACTAACCCTCTACGAAGATATCTCCGCAGATTCAGTGTCTATCCGGTCAAAGCGCTATGGCCTACAGTGCTTCCAATCGTGGCCATGAATCGCGCGCTGACTCGCCCAGAAGCCAAAGTCAACATTTACGGCTGGACCATCTCGCGGTATCGGTTCTTCTACATCTCCTGTTTGGCGATGATAGTGTACTACTGGCTCCCCGGTTACCTCTTCACCGCCCTAGCAACGTTCAACTGGATGACATGGATTGCACCCGAGAACTTCACTCTCGCTATTCTGACGGGATCTTCGATGGGGCTTGGTCTGTTTAACCCCATCACGACGTTTGACTGGAACGTTGCCACGAGCTCGTACGCCGCGCTGGCACAGCCGTTCTTTGCCACCTGCACCATGTGGATCTCGGCGATATTTGGCGGATGCATCATTCTCGCCATCTTTTACACCAATATGAACTACACCGCGTACCTCCCAATCAACTCCAGCTCCGCGTTTGCCAACGACGGGACAATCTACGATGTGAAGAAGGTAGTCCGGAACAACAAACTTGTGGAGGAACTCTACCAGAATTACTCGATGCCTTACTACTCGGCGGGATACATCCTGACAGTGGGCGCCAACTTCGTGTTTTACGTATATCCCCTTATTCCTTGTTCAGTCTTGGTGAAATGAATGTTTGTTGACATGTGACGATGCAGCCTGTATACTTCTTTTACATCATGGTAAACCAATGGACGACTGTTGGCAACGCCTATGTCGACTTCTACAAGGGACTTCGACATGGAAAAGGCAACTATGAGGGGGCCATGGATATCCACAACAGGTTGATGTCCAAGTACCCTGAGGTGCCGGACTGGTGGTTTGTATGTGCAATTCACTTTGGGTCTTATTCCAACCCCCCGATGAGTGTTAACTGACTCATAATACAGATCGGAATCCTTCTCGGAGCTATTGGTGTCTCCGTAGCATTCCTGACTTATTATCCGCTTGACACACCCTGGTGGTTGGTGTTCCTCATGATAGGCATCAACCTCATCTTCGCCGTTCCGCTGTCCTTCCTCTCGGCCACGACCGGAACAAACCTAGGCCTCGGCGCCCTGATCCAGGTCATTACCGGCTACATGCTTCCAGGCAACCCCAATGCCTTCCTCTTCAGTCAAACACTTGGCAGTTGGGCTCTTGCAGGATACGGCGACAACTACGTGCAGGATCAGAAGATGGCACACTACGTCAAGATTCCCCCGCGTGCCGTTTTCCGCAGCCAAATAGGCACCATCGTCATCACTTGTTTTGTTGCCGTTGCTACCCAGAACTTCATTCTCGAGAATGTCCAGGGGCTCTGTACACCCCTTCAGCCGAGTCGCTTTACCTGCGCGAACGATGGCCATCCACTCTACGCCAGCTCCCTAATGTGGGGTCTTTTGGGGTCTGAACGCATGTTCAATCACCTCTACCCGCTCTTCAAGGTGAGACCTGCCCTGACTGACTCTAGGCTTTTTCGGAGATGGATTTGCTGACAGGGTCTTAACCCTGAACAGTGGTGCTTCCTGATCGGAGTCGGTATCAGTTTCGTCTTCCTGTTCTGCCAGGGCCTCGGACCGAAGTATCTCCCTGGAGTACGAGAGAAACTTCGTGCCCGGCTCAGCGCACGAACCTTTGCCCTATGCGAAAAGACCCTCTTCCCCTTCGTTGCGTCGCTGCTGTGGCTGAACCCCATCCTCATCATCCAAGGCGTGCAGCACTGGGCACCATCGAACTTGTCTTACAAGACGCCGGGCTTCATACTGTCGTTTATTTTCATGTATTGGCTCCCGCGCCACCGTCTGGCATGGTGGGAGAAGTACAACTACGTGCTTTCGGCGGCGTTGACGGCAGGGGTGGCTATCAGCGCCCTGATCATGTTCTTTGCTGTGGTATGTGTGATTTCCTCGTATATCTGGCAGTTGACTGACATTTATCAGGGGTATAACCCGATCAAGCTTGAGTGGTGGGGTAATACGGTCAGTTATGCTGGAGTTGATGGGAAGGGCGTTGGGCTTTTGCCGATTCCGGAAAGGGGGTACTTTGGATTGGAAAAGGGGGAGTTTCCGTAGGAGATCAAGTGATGTACGAAGGCTCTGGCCAAAAGAAAGAGTCTCTAATCTCCGTGTGAGAATGCGTTCTTGAAATCCTCACACACAGTCTTGTTCAGGGACGGTAAGGCCTTGGCTTGTTACACCACCAGCCATTTTAACATACAGGAAGGCCTTTCTAGAATGCAGGAAGGCCTTTTCAGTATTACTGTAGATGTTTTCGGAATGGGAAATGGCCTGTAGTGTAATAACGACAGCTATAGGCGGTCCTTACAGTAACAAACACTTTTCGCGCTGGCTAAGGGGACCCTTTCTTTTGGCACGAGCCTTCGTACAGCAGTGAGTTGATGGTCCTTGGTGTCTGTCTGCTGAGCTTCCATCATCACTGCTTCACACTTAGCCCATAACTATGTATTCGACGCGGCAATGGGCTTCTGACGCCGCATGGTTTGGTTGACCTGAATTATTATTTTCAGCTTAAAAAAGACCTTGTGTTGTAGTGGTTACCACACCACAGCCATAGCCATAGCCATGACATCTCAAGGACCAATTCGGGAACTAGACTGGGACCATACGGTGCGGACAGACAGATTCAGAACCTCCCCCCAACCAAGGATCTCTCTATTGATTTCCCCACCTTCACATCTTTGATGACCAGCTCATGCCTTGATTACGCTCAAGCGGACTTCTACCACTTACATCTCGATTGGCAGCGCCGGTCAACCGACTCCAAGAAACATTATTGCGCTCTCCGGCAAAAATTACCCTATCCGTGACCGACGCCTCAAGTTGCCAACGCCATCAAGTGCCCCAAGCTCACCAAGGATTCAAGCAGCTCGACACTGTGCTTGAACGCCCACCCCCCCTCGTGACCGCCAGATCCGCTTACCGGACATAATCATCCGCGATCGATGGGCGCTTCTTTCTCGTCGGCTTCTTCTCAGTCACCGTGACCTCGGCCCTCTCATTGACAGCTCCGTTCATTGCACGCACAGACAGGGGGAATCACTGTGACATCCCGCCCCCGCGATGCGCTCTTATCGTACTGCGAGCCCGTCTTGCACTGTATCATCTTGGACTGTAGTAGGCGGCCATATCTGTGACAAGTTGTACTAGCCCTTGCATTATCATGCGGCTCGGCCGTGTTATGACCGGCCAAGCTCTACTAGTTTCTACCGTAGCACCAACTTCCATGCATCGTGCTAGGTCTTGAGTGCATTGAAATATGCCCGACTTTCTTCCATCAACTGGTTCTAGAATTGTGGTGGTTGGGTTGCCTAACGCAATGTGTCACGAAAAAAGAGGGAGAAGGGTGGTGGTCCGTGATGGTCTTGCATGTCTGCCCATGGTGGTCCGGCACGTTTGGTCGTCACAGTGGCTTGGGCTGGCAAACTTGTTTATCACGCACGCCGGTCTTGCATCTTTCGTACATGCGCAGTAATGTGTCATGAGAAGAAGGGGCAGGATGATGGTCCGTGATGGTCTCGCAGGTCCGCCCTCCTCATTCCGGATCCGGCCGTCCACGTGGGAAGTAACGCATTGCGAGACCGTACCTCCCTGTCTTGGGCACTGTCACGCATCGTAGTAACGCTGTTCCCGGCAAGGGCGGCAAGTGAGATTGTCCCTAGAGTTTTATCACGTCAAGGGGGGAGCACAATGCCTACCTACCTAGGAAGCGCAAGGAATCTACTCTCACGGCTTCCTTTTCAGAAAATTGTGGCTTGTGGGGGGTCTCCCGAACGACCTTCCTCTTTCGTCTCATAGGGCTGCATGCTATCTTCGTTGTGGAATCCGCATTAGATATGACGATTTTCTTTGTGATTCTCACATGGAAAATGGGCTCTGGCCGTTCTTCGAGAAGCACACTTGGATCAGTTGTCGTGATGGCTGCCGAATTTCCGAGCCGCGGCACGTGGAATCCCGTTTCCTTGCAACCAGACGTCGCCCAGACTTCAAGTTGGCCAGTGTGGTGCAGTTGCGCGGTGTCCTGATCGCGACAAGGGGATCGCACGTCCCATCCCGGTCTGGGCTCCAAACACAAGTTAATTGCCGTCAACCTTGCAGCGCATCAAATGCCCGTGCAAATGAACGGCCAGACTAGACAGAATTCCCGTTTCTGATGAGGTACATCGTACCCACATTCCGGCGTCCGCTCGACCGACCTCGGCGTCCCGCGGGCAGCAGCTGCCTTGCCTCCTGATAGCACCGGCCGGGCCTGGCCCGCCTGCATGTGAACGCTGACAGGGGAGGGATGCGGAGCGCTCCAAGTCTTGGCTCGGCCCCTGTTCCTCGCCCCTCCCCCTTTTTACCACTCTGGAGACAGCCAGCCTACCACGTTACCAGGGCTACTACAATATAGAAGCGTTTGTTGCTAACCTTTCGTTCACCAGTCCCCCTTTCCGGATAAATCCTTCCACCTTCGATGCTGCACCGGGTTGAGCCTCACCACGTCGCCTCTTGAGACAGTTTGCTTCTCCACATTGATGCTCTCGTAAGCGCACTGGTAAGTGTTCCTGGGAACCGGCTCGGGGCCTGGAACCACGCTTGGTTTGATTATTCGGGCCTTTAATTGCACTCGCGGGACGCGCTGTGGCTCGTGTCCGCGAGCTGACAAGTTGGGCTCACCCCTCCTGACACCTTGGTGCGATGCTGCGAACCACTTTGGCTGCGACGAAGTATTGAACGAGACGTGTGAGCGTGTTCGACCACGCATGCCACACATACGACACAGACGGCGGTACCAAGTAAAGTTAGGTCCATGTGAGCCCGGACGGTCTTGACACACGATATCGCAGCCACTTTGGGGTGCGGGAGAGGAGCCGCCAATAGCAGCGTCGGGCTGTCGAGCCACCATGGAAGCTGCATAGAAGCTTTCCATCGAAGCCTGTGCTGCTTGTGGAAGCTGCATGCGCGGGTGTGCAGAAGGAACAGATCGGTGTCTCTGAAGGTGGAAGCCGCCAATCTGCGGCGAGATAAAGGAAGAAGGGCGAGAGAGATGGCGGGAAAAAATAACGCAGCGCAAGCCACATTGCCACTCATCGCCACCCCCCTGGCGTACGATGTTGGAAGTTCGAGTGTCCCGAAGAGTGGTTCCGACAGGGGCACCCCTTGTCGGCCAGACCACTTACACTAGCGCGAAGGGGTCCACCGTACACCGCGGAATGGCGGAGAGGATATGAGCTACTAACGTCCAATGAGCTCGGAATCCTTTATCCATCCGCTTGGTATGCTTGTCTGAAACCCAAGCACCGTACACGCATGTCCCCGTTTGTCACAACACTGTCGGCAGTCACCGCCAGATATATCGACCGGAAACACACTCCGTGCTGTGGGGCTTGAGAACGAGAACCGCCCGTCGCCTCGACTTGCAGCTGCCGATAGTGTCCATGGGAGCCAGTTCTCGTCCGGTTGTTCGTCAAAGGCATCCATGACCGCGATCAAAATCTCTTCACATGTCAGCACCCTCGAAGCTCTTCAACCTCCAAGGGTGAGCGGGAAATCATCACCATGAGTCTGTATACTCCCGCGCCGCCTGCGCGGCCCTTCAGTAACGACAAACCAACACTGCTCGTAGCATGGTGGATCGCTGGCCTATGCTCCATCGTCGTCGGCCTCCGTCTTGCAGGTCGTTACATCCGAGTCGAGAAGCTCTTCCTGGAAGACAAGATCGCAGCCATCTTTCTCATCCCGCTATTTTTGCGCACGGCAGTCTTGCACGTCGTTCTCTTATACGGCACGAACAATGTCCTTGTCGATGGCGACACCGCACTCCGTTTCTCGCAGGAGGAAATACAACGTCGCTCCATCGGCAGTGGTTTGGTCCTCCTCACACGCATCCTCCATCCAGCAGCGTAAAGCCCCCTTTTCTGCCCTCACCAAATTCAAAGGCATGTGACTGACAGCAACGGCAGCCTATGGACGCTGAAGTTTGTGAACCTCGAGTTCTTCGGTCGCCTCGTTGCCGGTAGCCATAGGCGCTACATAATCACCCTCTGGTCGCTCCGCAGCGCACTGTTCGCAAGTTTCGTCGCCATTATCATCAGCAACCTTGCGGAGTGCCGGCCCTTCGCAAACTACTGGGCCGTTGTGCCCGATCCAGGCGGCCAGTGCCGTCAGGGCTACGCACAGCTATTCACCACCTCCGTCTGCAGCGTGCTGACTGACCTGATGCTCGTCGTTTTCCCGGTACCCATCATCGCGTCTAGCCGGCTCAAACTCAGCCGAAAGATTATCTTGGTCCTACTCTTCTGCTTGGGACTTTGCAACGTCGCTGTGACGTTGTACGGGGTGCCGAGAGTGCTGTCTGAGCATGGCTATCAAGGGACGCGCTCGACGTGGGCATCTGCCGAGATCCTCGTCGCAACCTTTGTTGCCAACGCGCTGGCTTTGGGGTCCTTTATGCGTGACGCGGGTGCAAAGAAGCCCAGATTCCGCCACTATGAGCAAGGCAGCTCTGGGCCGCGAAGCGGACTCAGCGGAGACCGGGGAACACTGGACCCGGAAAGGGGCAGGGGGAAGGTGATGGTAGGTATGGCGGCGAAGCGGGCCGCGTCAGGGGAGACAACGGACTCGGGGTCGCTGGCGAAAGGTGGAAGAACAGGTATGAGTCGGACGGCGAGTCGAGATTCGTTGATTCCGAGGGGACATGCGCCTTCACCTTCAGACGGGGCGGGCGTGATGAAGACTACAACGATCCAGGTTACGGTTTCCGAGTCAGCGGAGAAGACGGGCCGGAACCACACAAGAGGGACTATGTCGCCCCCTGTGATGCCTCAAGCTGTGTCGCGAAGCATTCCGGCAAGTGATAGGGGCCTGGAACGAGGATCCACTGCCATCCTGCAACAGATGGAGACGTTGCCTGGGCCGGGCTCACGAAATTGACAAGATGACGAGGCTGGTTAATGTCATTAATGTTGTGTATCTTAATGTCTACCTACCAATGTGACATCAGAGCGTTGTTTTTTTTGTCCAATTTGGGCCCTTGCTACCGCCTACCTGTGTTGGTGCGAGACGCTTGATACTTCGAAATCGGAAGTACACAAGCATGGATATTCAACACAATACGGCAGAGCTTTTGCCCGAACTGCCGAGATCCCAAGCAGCAATTGCAAGCAGGTCTGCACAGAGGACCGTCACTGCTTGCTGCATGTGTCGCTGTCGACTGTCAATGGTGTCGAAATTAGCGTCAAAAGACAAACATGGGGGATGCTCAACGCATAACACACCAAGGCAATGCCAAGACTATGCACTGCGGCATGCTACTCAACGGATCTCAAACAGGGCGAGGTCTGTGTGCTGGAAAGCCGCTGGCATCAATTTGTGCTCAGAGTCGATCCATCGTGGCCGGCTTGCTAGTAAGTCATGTGACGCGGGGAGGTCTGTTCTGGATTTTTGCTCACCTCCTAGTGCTTCCCCGCACTATGTGAACAAAAGGGGAGCGGTGACAGATGTAGGTACCAAACCATTCGGACCGGTGGCGTGCACGCTTGCATTTTCTGGGAGTAGGCGAGCGAGCGGATAGAGGCGAGCCGAATTGGCCGAGCAAGCGTGGAATCTCGGGCGCATCACGGCGTGTTTGGCGATGGCGCAAGCTTGATCTTGCTATCGCAGCGCTTGAGGGCGCCCGTCTGTTCGAGCAGCCCCTGCATTGCTGCGACAGACTACGGCCGCAGTGTGGACTCAAATCCAGAAGTTCGGACAAAGTTGTGAGATGCGCTGCAAATGAAATGCTGCTGATGGATGTCTCGGGTGGAGACGGCCAGCCATTTTCGGTGGGTGCCCGGCGCGCCGTTGAACGTCCCTTCCCTTGCACCTCACTGCAATTTGAGCAGTCGGTGGGGGGGCGGGCAGATCCACATCCCTGGTTTATCGCTTTTCGAAGTCAGCGTCTATCTGGGACCGGAAGGTGCGACGTCAGGCCATCCCGCGCCGTGCTCCCGCCAGGTTTGTTGCACGCCGGGCATGCAGATCCTAGGTGATGTCGGCCGCACGTGCTGCCGGCCATGTCTTCCAACCTTCTCGAAGGCGGCCTCGGTGGCTCGTGAGGGTCAGATGTCTCAGACGGCCGCACTTCTTTGCCAACTTCGAGCAGCCACCACGCGGCAGCCACCCACGCACCCACGCGACCAGTCGCGGCCCTGACCAGTGGTGATGGGGCCCCAATGTGCGCTGTGCGCAGCGGCGTTTCCTCGCAAGCCCACCAGAAGTCGCAATCGATTCTTGAACACACCAATCTCACAGCGGCCGGGCTAATGCAGCTCACTGCTGGACCCCTGCAACGGAGCTCTTCGCAGAATTATGGGGGTGGAGGGCCGGCCCACCAATGGAGAACCCCTGTTTCCGCTTCGCCGAGGACGCCGTTGCCACTTTTCGATTTGCCGTTCGCCTTTTTTGGGGACTCACCGACCTGGGGCCTTCCATCCTTATCACAGCAATTGTCCTGAAGCGACCAACAAGGGGCATTTCGATCCACCGCGTGCGTACACCCCTAACCTTGTGCGGCAGGCCTGTTGCGATATGCCTCGACGGCAGACCACCTCTCGACACTGGACGCACTGGACACTGCACTGGATGCACTCGACGTACACCACGCGTGGTCTCAGATATATCGACGAGGGATCGGAGCGCTAACCCGCAGGCGGCCCAGGGCCCCAGCGAGATCACATCCCGCCATTCTCATCTCTCTTGCGCCCCCCTCAGTGCGGGGTGGCCAGTACCAGCGAAATCACTCTCAGGGTCGGGTCACGCCTAGTCCCGGCTCATTGTCATTGCTACTACTGCGTACCTGGTATTGTCTTATTTACGGAGCAGTCACTACGACCCGGGGCTTATAAGCTCGCTTCAATTGCCTGCCTCTCGCCTCGCCCCTTCTGCACCCACGAACGGTTAAGCGGCAAGCGGCACACGTCCCCAGGGCCCGGATCCCCATCGCACTGGCCAGGCAGCGCCGTAGGTGCCCGGCGCACGCAGTACATCCATACATCACACCAGCGCCAGACGCTTCTCTTCAGCATAAGACGCAAAATCCGTCCCTAATGAACACCGCGCGATGACAGTCGGTCGCGATCTTGAGCTGAATGACCTGCAGCGTGGCGGGAGCCACGCCGAAGGCAGCAGCTTCACCGTCTATGGCCAGCCCGGGTACGCTGTGGGGAAAGGGGCAGATGCCCGGGGTGCCTTCGGCCGCTTTGTCGACTCGTTCCGCCGCGACGAGAGTGCCGGCACTGGTGACGACGACGACCAGCCACCCTCGCCCGCCGCCGCCGATGGCTTCGGCACACCTGGCGTGCAGGTGGCACGCGACCACCGCGGCGGGCGCTACTACGATATACGCACGGCCACCGCCAAAACGGCCAACTCGTTGTTGACGCGCGAGCTCAAAGGTCGTCATCTCCAGATGATCGCCATCGGAGGGTCCATCGGTACCGGTCTCTTCGTTGCCTCGGGCAAGACGCTCAGCCAAGGAGGTCCTGCTTCGGTTCTGTTCGCCTACCTCACCATCGGCATCATGCTGTACTGCACCGTGCAGGCTCTTGGCGAGATGGCCGTCGTCTTTCCCGTGGCCGGTTCCTTTTCTGCCTTCTCAACCCGCTTCCTGGACCCTTCATGGGGGTTCGCAATGGGCTGGAAGTGAGTTTGTCCTTTTTTCCATGTACAAGAGAGTAAGCTGACAGTATGCGTTCAAGTTATGCCCTGCAATGGATAGTAGTGCTTCCGCTGGAGATCATCGCTGGTGCCTACACCATTGGGTATTGGAACCCAAATCTGAACCAGGCCATATTTGTCACCCTGTTCCTTTTCGTCATTGTGGTTATCAACCTCTTTGGCGTGAAGGGGTATGGTGAGGCCGAGTTTGTGTTTGCAATCCTCAAGGTGACGGCCGTCATCGGCTTCATGTGAGTAACTTGCGAACTTGCTGGCACTCGGGCTTCGCTGACAACCACGCAGCCTTCTAGGCATTGTCATCAATATCGGTGGCACACCTACGGGTGGCTATATCGGTGGAAAGTACTGGTCTGATCCCGGTGCCTTCAACAATGGTTTCAAGGGTTTCGTCAGTGTGTTTGTTACGGCCGCTTTTGCCTTTGCCGGCACCGAGCTGGTCGGGTTAGCAGCGGCTGAGACAGCCAACCCCCGCAAGTCCCTCCCCAAAGCCATCAAGCAGGTGTTCTGGCGTATCAGTCTGTTCTACATTGTTGCATTGACGCTTGTCGGCCTGTTGGTGCCCTACAACGAGCCACGGCTGATGGGGGCGTCCAACATTGCTGATGCATCGGCAAGTCCATTCGTCATCGCCATTGAAAGTGCTGGCGCGACGGTTCTGCCAAGCGTCATGAATGGTGTTATCCTTGTCTCGGTCGTTAGCGTGGGTAACTCGGCCGTTTTTGGATCATCACGCACCCTTGCTGCGCTGGCGGATCAGGGACAAGCACCCAAGATTCTCTCGTACGTGGACCGCAGCGGTCGCCCTCTGGTGGCCATCCTCGCCAGCTCCGCCGTCGGGTTCCTCGCATACCTATCCGACACCGAGATACAGGGCCACGTCTTCGACTGGTTGCTGGCCATCAGCGGGCTGAGTACTATCTTTACCTGGGCTAGTATTTGTCTTTCCCACATCCGTCTGCGAAAGGCCTGGGAATACCACCACCGCTCACTACGTGATATGGCCTTTCGCGCCCAGGCCGGTGTCGTTGGGTCATGGATTGGATTTGGTCTGAACGTGTTCATTCTTATTATGCAGATATGGGTGGCTATCGACCCCATTGCTTCCACGGTGGATACGCCAAAAGAGGCAGCGCGAAATTTCTTTGTGCAGTGCGCCGCCATCCCTGTAGTTCTAGTGTTCTACCTAGGGCACAAACTGTGGTGTAAGACAGTGCCGGTCAGGGTGGAGGACATGGATATCGATACAGGGAGGAGAGATTTTGGACGACTGGGTATCATCAAGGCTCAGGAGGAGGAGGAACGTCAAGCCTGGCCAAAGTGGAAAAGGGTATATAGGTACATCTGCTGAATTGGTAGTACTGAGATACGTACCTAGTACTGTTGAATATGATCGTTTTTGTTTCTTTGGTTTGGGGCCTAGTTTGGTTTCACTCTCTTCCGGCACTAGTATGCCCATGGCGGTTCCGTGAAAGTCGGGTCGTTGTGAATGGGGAAGGCTCTCGTGAAGACTACTTCTTCCCTAGCAGACCCTACTTGTACGTGCCCCTTATAAATTCCGAGATCTAGTTGCGAGATATTCGGGGAAGCATCTTCACAATTGACAGCGCCCGGTGAAGGGCCCAAGGTTTTACTGGAATCAAATGCAAAATTTCTGGCTGCGTCAGATCTGACTGCAATCAGTATAACTCAGGTACGTAGCTATACCGGGTGTGGAGGACAGTAGATGTCTCCCTACTCTTTGGTGGATGATAATGCGTTCTACTTAGCACGAATAGCAGCGACAATCCGTTCCTGAACTGAGCAGTTCGTTAACGAGGAGATATTTATCGTATCCTGAAACACATCGCAACTGACCGTGGCGTCACTGTCCCCAGTTCAGTACTGAGTATCGATGTTGCAGGGTATGCCAGAGTGGCAACGCCACATTGAGTCAGCTCTCAGAATCTCTTACCCACCGTTTTGACAAGAGAAAGATTCGGAACGACAACCTCGGTTTGAGAGTGGCGTGATTTTCCCAGGCTAGACGGATCAGCTCTCCAATGCAACACGAACTGAAGTTGTGGAGACAGCAGCGGTGCATGTGTGCGGTTTGAAAACGGGACATAACACTCAGATCAGCGCGCTACCAGAAAAGTCAACTGGACTGCAACTACTTTCGGCTTCTACAGCTATGGCTCGCGATAACTAGGGTTTGCCTATTACTATACAATTTTGAGAGAGAACTAGAAGTAAACAGAGCTGATAGAAAAAAAGTGGAGCATGATTCAGGGGTTGGCCACCGTTCCCCACACGGGGTTCCGGACCTCGGCGATTCGGTCAGGTCACGGTCTCGAAATGGCCACCCAGCCCGTCACATGGCGTTTATCCTGCCGACATTTCCCTTTCGTGGTGTCGGCTGAGTTTGCGATGCAGGAAATGTTTGTCCCAAAGACATGAAATTGACTCAACGCTGTGCCAACTCTCGTGGCGCTTCGGATTTATCCACCGTTCCCTAGCAATAGTATTGATCGTATTTTCAAGCGTATCTACGCAAGGTAAACGGATCCAAACGGTCGGTAAATACTTAACTGTGGGCTGACGATGATAGCGAAGAAGTGGACAAAATGTTCATCACCAGGGCAGTCTCGCTCACAAACTTTCTCGTCGCCTCATCGGCATTGGCGTTCCAGGTCTGCGTGCTGTACCCCTGGCACAAGCAACTGGACAACGACTTTGAGAAGTTGAGGATGGAGCACACGAGGGTTCTGCAAGAAAGGGGGCGCGGTGCCGAAATGGAGATGCACCACGATCACGAAGAGCGGAGAAGCTTGCGAGATATGATTGGTGGCTTGATGTGGAAGCACTGAGGCCAGAGGTATGCGCTCAGTTGCATTCCACCATGGCTGGGTGTCGTTGAATCTTATGCAGGGGGCTAACAATACATTACGCGGAGTTTTGTGTCTCTTCGTTCGGGTCTTATCATCTACATTATTTCGTCTAGCATCATCAAGCGTAGTACTTATAGCGTTGAACATTGCCTTTATTACTCAAATGCTCCCAAGTCGATTCGATTATGTCCTGGTGACTTCATTCTGAGTTGCCCCGTCGGCTTCTAGGTTCACATGCCAACTCTGTCCTACTTGGCGATATCCCAAGGCTATTTCGTCTGATGCGCGTCAGCTATCAATTGCTACGAGCTTTTCAGAAACACTGCCTCTATGCGGGTAGCTCCCAGGGGCTCCCATGGCGGCTGGCCTGGAGCTGTCAGCATTCCCAGACATCTCAGCCTGCGACATACTCAGACCCTGAAAGAACAATGCAGAGTAAATTGAGTGATTTGTGAGGCTTGGGGATGCCGCCCCGCCACGTTTTCAGCCAAAGCTGCCGTGAAGCCTTGCCGTTTGCATATACTGGGCACTGGCTCCTGGTTGAGATAGCTTGTCAAGCCCGGAAACCACAAGACACCGAGTACGAGGCCTAGGTTGTGACATCGATAAAGTGAATAGTGATCATAACATGTCGAAACTCTATCGACGCGATTAACTTTGGCGCTACATCAACGCCGCCCTATCATATGCAACCGAGGGTCGATGTCAAGTTTGCAGCTGCCCAGGGACATGGCCTCGGCATCGATGGCGTAGACGCTATCATGACGCGCCGTCACAGCTAGCATATCTGCTAGTGATCTCCAGGCGATCCGTCGTCAAGTTTCCTCAGACAGAGACCGTCGAGGTGCCCCGAATAGATATCGACCGGCGTCTCGGGGATCCCAGCAACGGCAGACGGTCTTGGCTCGCCTCGCACCGTGACCCGGGAAACCGGGACTCGGACTAAGCCTCAATTTAGATAAGGTCGGCGCCGCGTATCCCCACAGAACTCCCAAGGACCGTTATACTGTGGTGTTGGTCCATCGACTCCGCTAATCATCAGATCACTCGCCTCCTCGGTCCGGTCCACCCCACAAAGATGGGCGGCAGGACGTCGGAGCAAGTCTTGTGCTCAGCTCAGCCCAGCTGCTAAACAAAGAAAACCGAACAAGTCTCAGGTGTCATCACCTACGAAATAGTCGGCAATAGTATCCAGGCAGCCGAATACCTCGGCAACGCTAATGGCGGCTGGCTGCCTCCTTCTTCCAGCTGGCTGGACACTAGCAGCCCGTGGCGCCGGTTGTCGTGAAGACGGTGCGACAGCCAGGCGCCCGAGACTCCCGAAGACCTCTGCTCACTCGCTGCACCCACTGAGATACAGCGTAGAGGACGGGAAGGACTGTAGAGCCACGGGAAAAAAAAGCACAGTGTCCGTAAACTCCGCTCACGCAGATGCCAGCCGCAAAAAAAAAAAAGAGGGTGCAAGTCAGGCAGACATACATTCCCCTCTTCGCATTGCGCCGTCTCCGGGCGGGCGGACTTTGCTGGGCCTTCCGGAAGGCTCTGTTGCCGCACTCTGTGCTGTTCCGAGTGCATTCCCGCCCTGACGGTAACATACATCCCCATCCATGCCGGCTACCGCATGCTATCGGGCGTAAGCAATAACCACTGCCGCATTTCCTTCTCAACAGCAAGCCAGCCAACCAGCCAGCCAGCCAGCAAAAAGAGGCCCCGCCAAGCAGCCCATCTTCAGCCCCAAGGGTCTTCCTTGCCTCTGGTCTCCGAGCGCGACTCCCGCGCCCGTCCGCCCGCCCGTGTGTATGTGTGTCAAACTTGAAGCCGTCAACCTCTTCCTCCCCGACCCCCTCACGTCCTGTCTCAGTGCCTACCCAGACCCAGACCCGTGCATCCCCTCACTCTTGCCCTAGCATTCGTAGCCAGCCTTTTTTTTTTGTCTCCCACAAAACAGGCATGCCCAGCCGATGGAACTCTGGAGGCAGTGTCTCCGTTTCCCCGCACCCTCGCAGCGTCGCACCAAGAGAGGAGCACGCAAGGAAGCAAGCATTGGGAGCGCAGCTTCTCTGCCCGCTGCACTGCCAGTGCCAGTGGCACTGCCAATGGGCACCGCATCGCGCCGACCTGACTGCGCTGCCCGTCGGCTCTCGCTCCCGCCACTCATCTGCCTCGGCGGGCTCTCGACCCCGCCCCCTGCTCCTCCTCCCAACCATAAGTTTTGTGTTAACATGTGTGTGTGTGTGTGTATGTGCGCGTGTACCACGACCACCGCACCACGCGTACCCAGGGGAGGGGACACAGCGCCGCCCGCCCGCCGCCGGGATGTCTGTCTCTGTCGTGCCCTGGCGTTATCGCGGGTAGATATCGAGAGTGCCACCACGCAGTCCTCAGTGTTCAGTGCTCGCTCCAGCGGCGGGCTTAAGTCCCTTCCTACAGACCCACACGGAGAAGGGAAAGAAGACGAACCGGGTCTCGCCAATCTCGATAGTCCCCCCTCACTTATTGCCTGGTGGAACCATTCCGCATGCCCGCTTACCACCTCCTAAGCTCCAACCTAACAAACCTAGATCTGGGCCGGGTGGCCTAGCAGGCGGTGGTGACGACTAAGACGGGACGGGACGGGGCAGCAGCCACGTCTAGAATCACAATCTAGATGCGGAGGTCATGTTTCCATGTGTAGAATACGTGCTAGTAGGTAGGTATGTCGTCCGTAGTCTTCCCCGCAGACTCCTGGTACCGAAGGTGGTCGGCCAGCACGTAGCAAGTCCCTTCGTGCTGCGGCCGGAGTCCGGCTGAAGTACCCACATACACCCAGTGCACGCCCGCGCCCACTGCAACCAAGCCCAGACCGGTCTCCAAAGTCCATTACCCACATTCATCAATACCCAGGTAAACTTCCGCTCGCTCCGGTTCTGCCCATCTGAGGATGGCTGGATGGTATCTTCCCCTTCCGCACACCCAGGTAGGTCTGGTCATATCCGTTAGCGGGACCCAGAAGTAGGTAGGTCACAGGCGAGTGACTGAGTGAGTGAGTGGTGCTGTCCAAAAGGTCGTAGCCAAGGTACTGTGCTGTACGTAGGTAGGGACCTATTTTTGGAAGCGATGCCCTTTCCCATGCCAACATCAACAACGCCGCCGCCGCCGCCGGCACCGGCTCGCCCTCCTGCGGCCCTGCAGAACCGGGGACTCTGCGACGAAAAGTGCATTTGGGTCTGCGGTCACCGCGGTCCCCCGCGTCATATAAGGGAAACGCGGTTGCGTGAGACACAACTGCCGCTGGCCGACAAAAAGGTGGTGGGCGGTGGGTGGTCAATGGGAGCCGGAAGCCGGGAAGAAGCCCCGTTGGACGCCACGTGTTTCGGCTGCGAGGAGTCACTTGCGATTAGGGGGCCTAGAGGGGGGCCGGAGCTCGCGATTGGCTTGTGATGTGTGGCTTGCCTGGGACCACATCGTGGTCTCACGCTGAGGGGCATGGCCCGGCAGCGGAGATCGCGTGGACGCGTCAGTGGGCGTCAGTGGCTTGAACAATGTTCCGAACACGAAACCGCATCTTGTCTGGTAGTATTCTTTTAAATTTTTTGGCTGTCTTTGGCGTTCTGGATTGCCGTGAGCCGTGATCTGCCCGAGGTCTTGCATCCATTCGCGCGTCTGTTCCGGTCCCCGCCATGGACCGCCAACATGATATGACTGGTGTACAAAAAAGCAGTGCACGCGGCAAGATGCCTCTGCCTCCCTCTTCTCCTTCCGAACCGTACGTCCCATTCGTGGTTCGCCTTTTTGGCTCTCAAGCAACAAAACCCCAACCCAAATGTCGTGAGCCGTAAATCCCGCCTTCTTCCGTCTATTTCGAGTCATCATCGTGCCACGCTCACCAACCCGGTTTGATCCGTGGCTGGCTGCTTGATACAAAGGGAACTGGTCCCAAAGGGATATGTACAACACGACGGCGATGCTGCGCCGCCGAGATAATAAGGTCTAGACAACAAGGCTTAAGTGTAAACAATAGTTGTAAGATGCCTGGTGTGGCAGAAAGAAAAAAAAGACATGGCCTGTCTAGGCGATGAAAGGAGTGATGTTCCGTCATCCGGGGTATCTCGAGTTGGAATCGCGTAGAAAATCAGTGCAGTTGTAAAAATGATGGGACCGGGAAACACGCCACGAGGCGTTTCGCACTCGCGGGGCCCCTCGCCCGTATAGTATCACACGGCTCGCACTGCCGAGAGCTCATCTCCGGAGCTTCACCTTCCCGGCGAGGTTTTTGAACCACGAGGGAGCTCCTGTTTTGCGGTCGTATTTGCCGTCGCGGATCATGACCGCATCGCGGATCATGGGTCCAACGATATCCATATCCCCACGCTCAGGGAACTTCTCGTCGTTGATGATCCACGGGATGACGAAGTGGGGTACGTCCTCGGTTGGGCGGCGGTGGTCTAGCGTGGCCAGCAGGTCGCTGCTACTCTGCGCATCAAGACGGTGTATGAGCTCGTCTTCAATACGGTGCCACTCCAGTTCGATCTCGGCCCACTTTGCCTCAGTCAGCCCGAAAGCCTTGGAGGTGCCGCCGTAATGCTCCCCGATACGGGCCAGGTGCTTCGTGTAGTTGACCCGCGCAAGACTCCAGTCTGCGCGGAAGGCTTGGAGGGTGGCAAGGTCGGCCCGTTCAGGTGTATACGGCCGCGGCTCAATGACGAAATTGGCATGACCGAGACGGTCTGACCATGCATCGTGATCGAGGAGAGATGGTATGGGACAGGGTGCCTCGCTATATGTGCTGGACACCGTGCCGCGACGGAAAGACGTCACCGATGCCTTGGCGCTCAAGGGCGGCGTGGGATACGTCTGGCAGACTTCGGCCGCCGGAGAAGGGGCAACCGTGGGAGACTGTAACGGCGAAGGCTGCACCGAGCGTGTTGAGGAGGTTTCGGTCAGCAATGGTGGGAGTAAAGGTGTTGTTGCCAGGGCTCGATCCCGCTCGATGCTTCTCCCAGCGACGGCCTGGCTGATATCGACGGGGGATGGTAGGCTTTCTAGGCTCTCGTAGAAGGAAAGGGCTGGCGTCGCTGGGAGTGGTGGCTCCAGGCTGCGGTCCGAGGCTCCGCGCGCCGGGACTGAGATAGATGATGACCTGCTCGAGGCAGCACGGGAGAAGCCTAATGGCTGATCCAATGCCGGATCGGAGGCGGGAGAGAAGGCAAAGTTGTTTCTTCTTGTTGACGACTTCCAGCGTGGTAAGCTTGTCAACCGCGAGCTGAGTCTTGAACTCCAGCTCGAGGTACCAGTGTCGGACCCGTGGCGTCTCTTCTTCTGCCTCGGGCTCCCGGTGAAATCGCTGTCACTAAGAAAGCCAAGATCGTAGTCAAACTCGCTCGACATGTACGGGTAGATGGTCGCACTCTGAGCAAGCACGTTGTGATGTTCGCACGGCTCGTCGCCTATGGAGCAAGTCAGTAATGAGCAAAAACAAAGTAGAAACGACGCCACGCCGGTCGACATACAGAGGCAGTCGTAAAGACCTGGCCTGGGCTCTCGATAGTCCGGGAGGACGGTGGCATCCTCCTCTTCCCTCTCCAGCGGCTCCTCCTGCACGTCCGGCAGTTGCGACTTGCTGCTCTTGTTTGTTGGGTGGACGGACTGCACTGGCGAGGCGGGGCTGTCCGAGGACACCGAGGTCAGCGACGAGGCGGACCCGGGAAATCGCGAATGCGCGCGAGCGGATGTGGGCGTGACGGGCGAAGGCGATGCGATGTCGGGCGACGACCGGTTGTGGGTGTAGTAGGCGACGGCGTGTTCAGGTCCATGTTCATGCTCGTCCTCGGCGGCCTGCTGCAGCTCCAGCTCCAGCTTCCTCTTTTCCTCCACCAGCTGCGGCAGGAGCAACGGTTTGAGCCTGGGCGACATGGTGGGCGCCGGTGTCAGAGACACCGCAACAGCGTGGTCGATTGCTTCCGTGTGGGTTGGCGAACATGTAGCGAGGTTGCGTCGTGGGTGCGTCGGGCGGAAAGGTGGCGGGGGTGGGTAGGTATTTGTTGTTCTTGGGGTTCGGGATGACACGAGAGCGCAGGCGGGCGGGTGGGGTCGAATTGGCTTCGGTGGTTTTTTCTTTTGTGGGGCACTCATGCGCCCGGTCCACAGTCAGAGGGAAAAATCCAAATCCTGGATCAGGGCTTTGAGTTAGCCGATGTGGCGCAAGGCAAGCGCAACGCTGGGCGGCGGTTGGTGATGACGCGCCGAAAGCGACGCCGGTCCAGGCTTGGAGCTGCCGTCGCAGCGATCAAGATCAAGCTCCGCGTGTCTAACGAGCTAGGTGTATGCTTTCTGGAAAGCCTAGACTGGCAATTATATTCGGCGCCTTCACACCCTTTCGCCGCGGTGCGTTTCGCCAACGAAGTGCGTCGCACGCGCGACCCAAGGTTGGTCCGTTCTTGTCTCCCCCGCGTCGGGGCGACCTTTGCACTGGGAGCTTGGGAGGTTTCCGCTGCCGACCCGCCAGGCGAAACGAAGCGCGCTCGTTCGCAGTCTGGGACGCCGAACTGCGGCGGTCAGGCAGCGGCCGGCCAGGATGCGGCGGCCTTCTTCTCGTCAATTCGTTGTGCCGCCTCCCTCAGAGCCGGCCTCCACTCAGCGGGCTCCAAAACACGGGTGCGTACGTGGGTCGTCGAAAACCGGAGTCTCAGGTATCGGTCGCACTGGACTGGCACCACGTGTAATCGGGCACTGTAGGCTAGGATGCCGTCGGGCGTGGGGTTGGCAGACACGGATGGCTGGCTGGCTGGAGTCGTGGATTACGGCCTTCGGTTGGCCAACGGGCCTTGGGGTTTGGGGGGCCGAACACCAATCAATCCTCGCCGACTCGCTCCCCGCCCGACAGAGCTCCGTATCCCGGCAGCGCTGTCGACAGAGTCTGAGTCAATAGACCGGGCAACTTGGTCAACACGACCACGTGAGGGCTGATGGGCAGATGGGCAGATGGGCAGATGAATAACACGGCGTTTCGGGACGCAGAGCGCAATCAAGAGGGCCCATGAAAGAAAGAAAACTGGGGTTTCAGTGCACCTGCAGTGGTAGATGGGTCCGACCCGTCCGTCTTGAGCACACTGGCTGCGTGTGTGTGTGTTGTGACGTTGTGTCTCTACAGAACAAGTACGGGTGGACGAAAGCCTGGTTTTGATCGTGGTAAGGGTGGCTTGAAGGGCCAGGCAAGAGTGAGTGTGGTGGTGCACACTGGTGGTGGTGTCGGGAACTCGATTCCGGGGACAACCTCGGGTTAAAAGCTGATTGGTCTGGCCTCGCTCAGCCAATCGACCAGAAAGAGCAGCATGGAACGGCCTCACAGTTCATTCAGCATCGCTCGTCTGCATTGAGCTGTCTTGGTTGACCTGCAGACGACGTGCTTTGCCGTCGCGGTGCAAAATCACTGATGATGACCTGACCGGCACCATCGGATTCTGGGGTCGTAGCCGGGTCGGGCTCACACCCGTTGGAAGCGGCGGCTTTCCTGACCGCCCAGAGCGGGCATCTGGCATGGCATTGCACTCAACCTAAGCCCAGAACGGACGTCACCTGCTTCGCGACAGCGGCAGTCAAGCTGATGTCAACAGCACCAGCACCAGTGTCGGCGGTAAACGGGAACCGGGCGCCAATTCTAGGTACGTCCAAGAAGGCCAATCTAAACCACCGTCTGGGTAGACACGATCCGTACGGGTGGTGATTGAGCGGCAAGAAGAACGCTTCCCGGAGCTTCACCCAGGTCTCGTTGCTCTGTGCCGTCTCCAGCTTGTGGGCTCCTAGGAAGCTCCCTGCCCCTCGCCCGCCTTTTGTGGAGCGAACTAAGTGGTTGTCCAGCAGACTTCGTCGTTGCTAGGGGCCACGACTCGCCATTGTGCCATTTGCACAAGCTAATAGCAGGAGTCTACAACGCATCTTGTGTGCATTTTTGGGACTCCCTGTTGGCCCAGATGACTGAAGGGACCTAGCGGTCTGGGTTGCTGGGCCGGGAACTGAGTTCATCTGACCAGGAATCCGAGGTTGGGGCTCAGCCAAAACAAGCCGGGCACGAAGGGCGGCGGGGAAGTGGAGGCGGAACACGTGGGGCTCAAGGCAAAAAGCAAACTCGATCCAAATTCTCCCAACACAACAGAATCCAGCAGGGCAACGCACCATGCTTCCCCATTCCGGTACCCAACGGGTCCGCGCGGAGGAGAATTTTCACTTCAATGCCCAAAGAAGAACTGTTCAATTCATGCGCCCACCTTTGGAACCCCATTGCTCCACGTTCGCCGCTCGCAACCCGGAACCTGCCCTCCAAGGCTAGCGCCCCAATCGACCCGCGTCTCTGGATGACCAAGCGACGGACAAATTGATCGAGGTCAAAACGGCTAAAAGCGCCCGCAAGAAGACACGGCGCCGTGCTCTTGCTGATCGCAGTTAGCGGTGTTTTCCCTTCTTTGGAAACCACCAAAGGTAATCTGGATCCAGACGGACCATCCAGATCGTCGTGTGGCAGTGTGGCATTCTCGCGAGTGGAGCACCGCACCAAACACCACGACTCCTCCCCCATCGATGGAGCCGGGCCCACCAGCCAGCAACACTCTTTCTGAGGCCCAACCTGGAGGGCACTCTATCTATTTCGCTCCTCTCTATTCGTCCTCCCTCGCGTACCTTACACAAGCGTGTGCTTCTGTCGCCCTCGGGCCGCCGTGCCAACCCCTTCCATCCCCTCACCGTCACAAGCGAAGAACCGGGCGGCCAGTGCGGTGGGCAAACCTTGGTCTCGAAAAGCCGTGCCATGGAACAGGCCACGCCGGCGACACTGGCTTCTGCCGTCCCACGAACTCACGGCAGCCTTGGACAGCGTTCGCCAAGATGACCCGCTAGCGAATCAACGTCGTGCTGTTTGTTCCCAACTCCCAAACAATTTCCCCAACCAATTATCCCCTATCAGCTTTCCCACCCCAGAGGTTCTCGCAGTAGCCGCTGCTTGCCCAAGTGGGATTGAGCGGGAAGAATCTTGTACGCCGGGCGGCACAAAAATGGTCGGTTTCTGGTAGAACCAGACTGTCGCGAGGTTTTGTCCAGTCGGCATTCTCAGGAGCGCGACGCTACCCTTCTGGCATCCCGCTCGCCAGTCGCCTTGGCGTCACTCAGCAATACCTCGAGCAGACTTAGACGCGCCCTTCCATCACACAACTGCCGATACCACGTAAGACTCGCTTATTCATCCAGAAATCGCTGCTCGCGCGCCTCTCGTTCTGCCTGACTCAGTGTGACATGGCTCAAGAAAGTTCGAGGCTAGAGGCTCACGGAGGACGGCGTCGATGCTGTGGTACCCCGTTATGCGTCGAGATCTGAAGCCCCGCCTCATGGGACGTGACTCGAGATCAGAATACCATCGTAAAGCATCATGACCTGGCAGCCCGTTGTGTCCCGTTTTGTGCGAATGCAGATTGGCCCTGGTCAATCTGGTGACCTCCTTACAAAGCAAAATCTGGCAGTCCACCCTCCCACGACACGAGGGGAGCATGTATCTTCCCGGAGCAATGAGCGATCTCGAAGGCTATTCGCCTCCAACCACTTTGCCAGCTCCAGGTTGAGCGTGGGTTGGTTCATGGGCTCACCTCAAAAGGCTGCCGGTCCCAACCGCCATGAGAAAGGCCAGGTTTGCCTGCACCTGGGCATACACAGCATGGAGAGAACCGCCGACATGACAACGAGCTGCGCTATATTCAGGTGCTGAGATGGATGGCCGGAGCTCGGCGGCAGCGTCAAGCGACAGGCACGCACGATGGGGTATCCCCTCGGAATGATGTCTGGGAATAGAAATGCCCATCAAAGGCTCTGCGACGCTGCCCAGAGTCTGGCCCAGGATGTCAGACGTGAAAGGTGGAGCTCTCCGGGTTGCAGCCGGACTTTGCAGGTACCGCGACGTTCAGGTCTGTTCGGACCAAAGCCATCTCGTCGTTGACTTGGCGCCGACCCCGCCGCTCCGAGGGCTTCGCTGGCAGCACGCACTCGGGATAGTTGATGGATTGCCGGCATGTTGGCCTGCTGTCATGCGGCAGAGATACCACGATCACCCCGGTTCAACAGATTCCACGTTGCGCTGCTTCTGCGGTGCGTCCACCACTCCACACATGTCAACGGTTCGCGCTCTCCGAACTCAAGCGGCCTCCCCCAAGCCGCGCATGCGAGTCTGCACCTCTGCACCGCTGCATGCTAGAGCTGTAGCAGATACATGGCAAGCCCTCCATAATCGCGCAATTGGCACCTCCCTTACAGCAAAACAACTGACAGGCCGCCATGTGGGAGATTGACGTGAGTGCGCCTCGCTTCCACTGATGTTGATAACCTGCTGTCGTCCCTTGCATTAGCAGCTGCTGAAGGAGGGGTGCTCGCCCAGCGATTCGCCCCGACAGCGACCAGCCTTTTTGGGACAAACCGCCGCCAAAAAGCAATCGGACGCGAGAAATTAGGTCCACTGAAGCTTTTTCATTTTCACATCACATCTGCCGGCAACGGTCCCAACGGTTTCCAGGTGGCGGTCCACACCGTCGAGGCGCCAACCGGATCTTTGACGCGGGTGGATCCGAACCATGCCGTTCATTGACCGGCGAGATCAAGGCACGAGCCCTTCAACACGTCACAGTTGGCGGTGACGTCTAATTCAGGTATTCTGCCCCCCACAACGTCCGCTCCCCGTCTACTGAAAAAGGACGAATGCCACGTTGTCTGCCGACTCACTCACCCGGAATCGCTCACGTTCTGTCTACCATGCTCAGCACGTGCCCGATTCCGGAAGACTAACGGATTAATATGCGTAAATGAGAATTTTTTCTTCGCTTCCTCCCGCCCACAGATGTTGCACCCCGCCACCTAGAAGGGTTATTGAAGGAATTTAGACGAGCTTCCGCTTACGACGCTCCATCATGGATGCTAAAGCCCCTGCGCCGAAGAGCCTGACAGGGCAGATACTCTCGAGGTTGGGGCGAAACGCGAAGCAGACGCAAACATCACATTAGTTCAAGTCGAACGAGAGCTGTTTTACGACACGCTGACCCATTTATCTGTCGGCAAATAGGATCCTCCTTCATGCTCGGCTGATTCAATAAATCCATGGTTTCTCCTCCTGATGCAGCTGAAGGCATGTGCTACAGTCAGCTTCTCAGGCCTATCCACAGCGAATCTGACATAGAATATGCAGCGTCCTCTCCGCTTCGCAGCCTCCTCACCAGGTCCAAGATCTTATTCGTCAGCCCCATCGCAGATCCATCGCCGGCCTATTGACTGTGCCTTGATCCATCTGTTGGCTGCCGCTGACAGCCGCTTGCAATCATGGCCCATTTACACAAGCCCCCTGGACCTGGAAATTCTGATATTGACATTATGATGGCGGAAAACTTTCTCAGGGCTTGCCGGGACAAGATTTTGTAATCGGTCTTCTCGACCACGGCACGCTGTCGGCAATGTGGGATTGCCAGCTCGACGTAGACTGTCCCGATGCGGGCCCTTTGCAGCGTACCAAGAAACGCCACGCCGCCGTTGTCCCTTGCTCGTCACGCTGATGGTTTTATTTTTCGTGGGAATCTATCTCGTCAAATTGGCAACAGTTGAGCCCAACCACGCAAACTGCGCACGTGTGGACCCGGACCAGCCGGGAGGAGAATTTCGGGCATATTTCTACCCACCCCCGGATTCGGGGCGGGACAACCCTGGCTTGTCATATTGCGGCTTCTATCCGCGTGGTGCCGACCATCCGAGGTCGGTGATGCAGGGTCTTGGACAGTCTCGTGCTACTGTGAAGAGTGTACGACACCGGCTAGATCTTTGCAGCTCCGGTGATCTTGGCCCCAAGGATCATGGGTCTTCGTTCTGCTGCCGTCCCAGGCAGTGATTCGGGCCCTCGTGGAGAATGTTGTAGAGTGCCGATGTAGTCGATATTCCGGCTCTGGCATGGCGGTCGGGGTATTGGACTTGGATTTGTTGACGCGCTTGCCGCCATCGACATTCGGAACTGTGGTGCCGTGGAGCTGGATTGTGGATCGCTGTCTGTTCCAGATGCTAGCCAAGCAAACTCGCAGCTCCATGACAGAGGGCACGATATTACATCCTGTTCGGCAGTTCAGAGTCAATGTTCCCAACTTGACGTACCCAGCAACGTTGAGAATTGAAACAAGACTGGTAAGCATGAGAGATATCTTCCGCCCTCAGTAGATTACCGCTCCTTGGTTTTCTAAAGCCCTCGAACTGGAGAGGTCGGCAGATGATAGGCCAGGGACAAGCTTGTGTCCTTCCAGGAACAGTAGTGCCTTCCACTCAAGAAAACCGACCCACATTCCTCAATAGGCTAGAAACCGAACATCTATGGACACAGACTCTTTTGACAAGAATATTTACAACTGGTGAAGCAGAAGAATCTTTTTAACTCGCAAAAGCTCAGTAAAATATTCAAACTAGAAGGGTTGATAGAGCTACATCCCGGAAGCGGAATAACTGCGCGGTCGGCTCTCTAGACAAAATTTCAAGAGTCGGTCCAATATTCTCTCTTCTTGCAAAGCACAATATCAAACAATCGAATCTAGTATGATCGCGGCTAGAGCGAGGAATGGCGGGTTTTTTTGGTTCTTCAACTGTAAGTGCTAGAACATCATGAGAAATGACATCACGGCGATCGAAACGTACCAGCACTAGAACCAAGACCAGCAGTCGAAAAAGCTCTAGAAATGGCAGACCAAAGTAAGATAGCGCAATGCCCGCCGGTGTTTGTGCTCTCCACGAAAACCGAACCCGCCAAGCAGCTCCAGCTGGTTCGCCCAAGGCGCCTTGTGGGCCCCCAAGTCAACAAAGCTCCTCTCACCACCAATGATATCCCCTGGCAATCTAAACACCCTCTGGAACCAGTTTCACAAAGAACGACCAAACCAAGGAAGAAGAGGGAAACCCAGCGAATCAACTGTTTTCTGTGCTTGTTTCTCCATCCAAGGAACGATCCAGCTTGCCGGGACTCACCCGCCGGGTGTAGGTCGTCGCCACGTCAATGCCAGCCCAGTCGTCATCTTAACACCCTCGATATTCACCCGCCACCAAACCGCCCGCAAAGACCTCATCAGTTTGAAACAACACCCTCCTCTTCACCCACTCTCCCGCCGCCTCCTGCCACGGTACCACCACCACCGCCATTCCCATTCGGCCTCGGCCCTGCCGCCGTAAGAAACCCAAAATCCGCCCCCTCTTCCGCCTGATTCACCTCGCGCACATAAAGCCCACGATACCCTCTCGCCCCAGCCCTACCCTCCCACGCCTTTGGAACCTCCCTCTCCGCCTTCCGCCTCGCAATCTCCGCCTCGCTCACCTCCAGCCTCAGCAACCTCTCCGTCCCATCGCACACAATAATATCCCCGTCCTTCACCACCCCCAGCACAGACTCGGGATCCGCCGACTCAGGCGACACATGCAATATGATCGTCCCTCCGGCAGTCCCACTCATCCTCCCGTCCGAAATGCGCAGCATGTCCTGCACGCCCTGGGCCGCAAGCTTTCGCGGGATGGGAATCAGTCCCGCCTCCGGCATGCCTGGGTTTCCGACGGGGCCGATGGATTGCAGGACCAGCACGGTAGACGGGGTTACGTCCAGGAGGGGGGAGTCGATGCGCGCTGCCATATCAGAGGGGGAGGTGAATACCAGGGCGGGGCCGCGGTGGTGCAAGAGGTGCGGGTATTTGGAGGCGGAGGCTTTGCAGACTGCGCCGCCCGGGGCGAGGTTTCCGCGGAGGACGATGAGGGAGGAGGAGGGGTGGAGGGGGGAGGCGAAGGGGCGGATGACGTTGGCGGGGGAGCCGGAGGGGAGGGGGCGGAAGGGGGTGAGGGCGAGTTCGGCGCCGAGGGGGCGGCCGGTGATGGTTAGGGCGGAGAGGTGGAGGAGGGGTTTGAGCTCGTGAAGGAGGGCGAGCATGCCGCCGGCATGGTGGAAGTCGGTCATGTAGTTGTTGCCGCTAGGCTTGAGGTCGACGAGCAGGGGGGTGGTGCGGCCGATGGAGTCGACGGTGTCGAGGGTGATGGTTCCGGCGATAGTGGGGTGGCGGCCGGCGATGGCAATGAGGTGGACGATGGCGTTGGTGGAGCCGCCGATGGCTTGCAGGACGGTGATGGCGTTGAGGAAAGATTCACGCGTGAGGAGGGTCTGCGGCCGGAGCTGGGACTTTGCGAGCTGCACAGCGAGGGTTCCGGTTGACTCGGCGATGCGGAGCCGGGCGGAGGATACGGCTGGGGCGGTTGCTCCGTTTATAGGCATCATGCCGAGCGCGACGAGGATGCAGGCCATGGTGCTGGCGGTGCCCATGACGCCGCAAGTGCCGCCCTGGGGGGATCAGCTATGATGTGTGACACGAAAAGGGGTAAGAGGACTGCGACTAACAGTGGGGGCGAGCTCCTCGTTGAGGGCGGCAATGTCTTCGATGTCGATGGTTCCAGCCCTGAACTTGGCCCAGTTGTTCCGGCAGTCAGTGCAGGCGCCGATGCGGACGCCCTTGTAGCTTCCGGGCATCATGGGTCCAGTGACGAGGTGAATGATGGGTTTGTTGGCTGAGATACCGCCCATCAACTGAGCCGGCGTTGTCTTGTCGCAGCCTGACCTAGTCCAAGGGTTGTCAGCTGCCATGAAAGACTGGTAACGATGAATACGAAAGGGTCAGGTACCGCCGATGAGAACAACTGTATCGACTGGCTGAGCTTGGATCATCTCCTCGGTGTCCATGCTCATCAAGTTCCGCAGATACATGCTTGTGGGCGAGGAAAACGACTCATGCAGGCTGATGGTGGGAAAGTCGATGGCCAGTCCCCCGCTGAGCTGTACTCCGCGCTTGACAGCATCGAGGAGTTGCGGGATATTCGCATGGCACGGGTTGAAGCTTGAGTAAGTGTTGACGACTCCAACGATGGGCCGAGAGAGTGCGTCCTCGCTGTAGCCCAGTGCTTTGATGAACAGCTTTCGCATGAAGAGTGAAAAGTGAGCATCGCCATATCCGGGCAACTTTTGCCGTAAGCCAACGGCGTTGGGATCGATAGGGGTCGACAAGTCATAATCGGCGTTTGGGCGGCTCTGGGCCGAGGCCTCTTCTGATGACATTTTGAGAACCTGGGTATTTGGCAATGAATCGAAGAGAAATGAAGAGGTTTGGCTGTGACGAGAGACAGGAACTGAGCTTTCCGTTTCTCCGAAGAATGATATCCGGTGCGGGGAACTGAGAGCGACCCGTTGCCATTCGGCGCTAGTATTGCGTGACCGTATCCGAGATGCCCAGACAAAGAGAATACCTACCTACCTGGTTAATTGAAAAGGCGGAGGTTTAAAACACATCTGCGTATACATGTATCCGCAAAGAGAAAATAGAGTCCAAAACATATATCAGAGAAATCAACTTCCAAAACACCAAAAGAGGGTTATCACCACGCACATTAACCCCCATACTTCCCCAAAAACTCCAGCATCTTCTCCGCAACAACCTCATGCGCCTCCTCCGGCAAGTAATGTCCGACACCCGGCCCAACAGACACAGCCTCATACACCACCCCCTCCGCAACCCAATCCCTCCATTCTCCCTCCACATCAATCCTTCTCCCCAGCCCCTCCGCCGAAAACACTACCACAACCGGCACCTCAATCTTCCTCCCGGCCTTCTGATCCGCCTCCTGCTCGCCATACTCCGGCCTCGCCCCACTAGCATAGTCCTCACAGCTGCATCGTAACGTCTCCTCCTTCTCAAACAACGCAGCATACACCTCCACCGCTCCATCCGCCGCCATCCGCGCCGCTGACTGCTCACTCCTCCCCGTAAGTCGCGTATTTGCGTCGCGCGCCCAGTTCCCGCCGCCGTAGGCCATTAGCATTTTCGTTGCGAAGTTGACGTTCGCAAGCAGCGGCCAGTGGAAATACCCCTGCGCAATATCCGGGTTGGAGAACTTATCCCATTGGGCTTTAGTGGGGATGATGTCTAAGAGGATGGTGCCGACGAGATGCAAGGCGGGAGGGAGGGAGTCTTTGTCGACTGTAAGGCGGTGGCAAATGCGGGCGCCGCGGTCGTGGCCGGCGAGGATGAGATTACGCGGGGAGGTGGGGGAGGCGTTGGGGAAGGTTGCGAGCACGGCTGAGATTAGCGCGTTGCCGATGGCGGTTTTGGAGTGGGAATCGGAGGGGGTGCTGATTCCGTAGCCGGGGAGTTCGGGGATGAAGAGGGAGACTTTGGGGAGGAGGGCGGGGACGATGTACCGCCAGCTGGGGGGAGGCTAGTTGAAGGGAGTTTGGGGTCTTGCAGTGGGAGCGACGCACATGAATGCGGACTGGGGATAGCCGTGGATGAGTGTCAGGATTGGGCCGGTTCCTAGGTCTGACGTGTAGCTCACCAAGGTTGAGCCAGACGCCGTGGGAGTGACATTGCGTTGGAGAGCTGGGAAGAAGTTGCGGGTTTCGATGGACTGAGCCATTGTCTGTGTCTGGCCTTGTTGTGATGGAGAGCGATGGTAGGCTTGTGGACGCTGTGGTTTTCACTCGTGTCTTTCAAGTTAAAGGTAGGAGCTCCCCTCCCGAAAGGGAAAGAGCTCTGCATTGGGGAGCGCGGTCGTGGATGGAGTGCTGCTGAGTAACCCGACCATGACGTCGTGTGGAAAGGGTTCAGGATTGTGGGTAATGTTTTATCCAATCACTGCGCCTCGGCTTCGATACTTGGATGTGTCAAAATCAGAAAGGCGCGCCCAAACTGAAATTCTGGCAGCGCTGTCCACCGTAGGTATTGTTCTCGAAGTATTGTCGGCCCTCCCTTCACGCACACCCTCCGATTTTTTCTGCCGCAAAGCTACTGCGGCACTTTCTTCGTCCCCCGCATCAACAAAAATGTCGGCTTGATCGTGTCGTTTGGGTGGTCAGCAGCCAGAAGCGGATTTGCTTCGATCTCTTCCTTGGTGGGATGCCACTCGTTGAACCCTGTCAACTCAAACCCGGCATCCAGCAGAATGTTGATGTACGATGCCGTCGTGCGATGATACTTCCGCACACCGTCTGCAAGCCAGTTGGTGACACGCAGACCCTCGATTTGGTAGTCGTTGAGCGGCCAGACTCTGCGGAGAGTCTCTTCCCCCGTCTCCGCCCCTTGCCGCCGTGGCACTGGGATCTCCACGATTCCAGGGCCTGACGGTGCCGTGAAGATAGGATGCTCCGCTGAGAAGACAAACGTGCCGCCGGGCTTGAGGATGCGATGCACATGAGGGACGAGTTGCGGCAGGTTCACAAAGTAATGGACCGCCAGGGAGCTGAAGACGAAGTCGACTGTACTAGTGTCAGACTCCGGGAAAAGCTGTTGCTGCACTTCGATTTTGTCAAGATCGGCGCGCTCGTAGCTGATGCCATCGTGCCCCCCAATCTCGTCCATCTCGCGAGCACGGGTCAACATATTCTCCGACAAATCGATGCCTCGGACAGATGCGGCGCCGTGCTCGCGCATCCAGCGGCAGTACCAACCCATTCCGCAGCCGAGATCGACAACGCGCGCTCCGGTCAAATCGGGCAGCAACATTTGGAGCCGTGGCCACTCGACTGCTCCGGCCAATCCCTCCCGCGACCGCCTGATCTGGGAGTAGTTGGCGAAGAACTCCGGCGTGTCATAGATGTTCTGCGACATTTTGGGTGGTCTTTGCTTGCGTGATCTCGTCTCAAGGATCGCCAGATGGCCAAGGACAAAGTAATATTGATGTCGCGTCAAGTCATGGGTGGCTCCTTTCCGACGTTTTAACTCAGTAATTCCGGGCAGGTTTCCTTTCTGCGGCGCCCTTCCATCAACATCTGGCGACGCCAGTGATTGGGAGGCACTGCCACGAAAGTCGATCGGCATGAGTCACCGGCCAATCGCTACTTAGATGCACCTCGCACGCAATTCAAGATCCCTCCTCTCGGCATCGCCGCTGCATCAGCCACGTTCCAATGATGAGGCTGATCTATGACTTTAACTTTTCTGGCTTTTCGAGAATCCCGAGCCCCCAACATCCTCTCAAATTACCTACAATCTTGAGTTGTTACCTCCTCCACCCTCCTACAGACACCACAGCGGATGGGAAAATGACGGACCCCATCTCGAATTCGCAGCATGCGAGTATGCCGCCTCGGAGAAACCATCCCACGGCTCGGCCCCCCTCTTTGCATCTGCAGCTACCTTGAAGCCCCCAATGTCGACACCTTTGTGCATGTACGGCAAATCGACCTTGCCCTTGAAGTGGGTGTAGAACTTGTCAGCAAACTCCAAATAGCCAACAATTATGGCCGTATTGATCTTTCCCGTCCCGGTTTCGCGACCTCGAAAAATAATGGAGAACCGACGTGGAGACGGCCTCGCCTTCTTGGCACGACCACGGGCCTTCGTTACAGGCGTCTTTCTCTTTCTTGAATGGCCTGCTTCGTCTTCATCTTCCACATCCTCACCTTCCTCCTCGTCGTGTCCATCGCCAGGAGGGGCAAATTCATCAAGCTCGTTCTTATGTTCTTCTAGTGCTACAAGCATCATGCCCTCGAAGTACGACAGCTTCAAGACGCCAGCCACGATCTTTGGCTGTCGAGGGGCACCTGTGCGGCCGATGTCAAGCGTGAAGAGGTGCCTCGACGGCCACTGCTTTTGGACTCGATCGCAGTGGATGACGTACGAGCCCTTGATCTTCTGCAAGTCTTGCGGCTCGGGGCTGAACATGACCTTAGGCCCTTCCTTCTTGGTGATTTTTCACCAGATATTTATGCTCCTCCATAGCATCCTCCCACAGCTCCTCCATTTCCTCACCCTCAAGCTCGCGAGACTGGGCGTCGATTCTCATTGCCAATTCGAATACCTAACTTCGGTTCCACCCAATGCAGACGACGCGTTTGGCATCGTCATCGCCGCCTCCGGTTTTGGTTTCTAGCCCGCGGACACGTTCTGCCAACTGATGGAGCTCGGAGCGGTTACTGAAGCCATGTACCGCGATAGCTTGTGTCGTCTTCGTCGGGTCCGGTTTGCCGTTGGTGAGGAAATAGTGATCCATGAAGCGATGGAGGCTATGGTTCGCTCGCTCTCCTAGTGTCGTGCACTTGTTCTAGGCCTCGTCTTTGCGCTGCTGTTCTTCATCCCCTCTGCCTATTTTGCTCGGATTCAAAGTCGTTGGCCTTGATGAGCTATTCCTGGCGCATCTTTTCGTAATCCTTTCTCATCGACTGCTCCAGCTTGACCACCGTCGGATGCACCTCATCGCACTATTGTGATGATCAACCCTGGCGACGACAAGACTGTTGGCAAGGAAGTGGGCACCTTTTTGGCAAGTGCGGACTCTTTAAGAAGTGCTTCGAGATCTCCCAGGGGGGTGGTCGCTTTGAACGGGATGCCGTACCACCTGAGATGACCATGCACAAATGGCTTGCTGCGAAGACATCAATGCCTCCTTTTTCGCGGCCTCTCGCTTCCATTGGGGCTCGAGGCGGTCAGGGGAGTAGAGCTCTAGAAGATGAGCGCCTGAAAGCCGTTCATCTAACCCGCCGGTCGGGAAGAATTTGAGTTCGGCACCTGCGATGGTGAACCCCTTTTTCTTCAGCATGGGTTCGATCGGTCGGTCCCATTGTGTGAGTTGAGTAGCCATGGTGTTGAGACTGTGATCTGGAAGACGAGAGAGCGTTGCTTCATGTTGTTGAAGAGGGGGGGAGGGCGATAATAAGCTGGACGGGAAATTGTTTTCCTGCTAGCGGGCCACTGGCGTGGTTTTCACGATGAGGCCTACCATCTGCTTCAAGTTGGGTGAATGAACCAGGGGTCTTATCGTGGTAGATTCTTGTCCACACTGGTTGACCAGGCAATGCAGTGGAGCTGACTCTCAAGGGCAGGGATCATAGGCTCCATTCGACTTCATCAGTCGTTCAAGTGAAAAGGTCCGCGTCTCTTATCCTTCCGACGACTGACTAGCATAACTAACAGCGGCGTCTGTCTCGACTTCACCCATGATCTTATGAGCTTCCTGCCAGAGTGCTCCCAAGCGTTGGACCGTGCTGAATGTTCGTTCCTTCTCCTGTCTTTCCACTTCCAGTTGGTGTTGATAGCCCTCGAGGGTCTGCTCGAAGTACACCTTCTGATCATTCAACAACAGCGACTGGCCGACAGATGCTCTCTCCTGCTCCTCAAGCTTCCGCTGCGCATCCGAGAGGCTCCATTCCACCCTGGACAGCTCTTCTCCCTGGATTCTCATGGCCTCCTTCATGTTTTGCAGCTCCAGCGCCAGACCTTCAATCTCCACCTTTGCCTGCTCCGCAGATCGTGCAGCCTCCTCCTGGGACGAAGAATGCAGCGCCATCAGCAAGTCGTACTTTTCCCGCCAGGAACTGACCAAAGCATCTGTGTCTTGTTGTGCACGAATCTCCGTTGAAAGCTTCTCGTATTGTGCTTTCCATGCCTCGATGATCTTGTCTTTGCCGTCTGGCGCGTTCTTGCTGTTCTGCAGCTCCTCTACCTGCCGAGTGAGCACCGCATTCTCACTCCTGAGCTCGAAATACAGTATTTTGACGTTTTTGTACTTGGTCACAAGGTCGCGAAATACTTGCTCTTGCTTACGAGGGGCTGTTATGGTGGTTGGGCTGTCTCGAGAGCGCTTCAGTTCGGCGACCTCTGCCTCTAGGTTGGCAATGCGCTTGTCCTTGGCTGACTTTTGGTCCTCTGCTTTATGCATTGTTGGGCTGGAATCGTGGTTGTAAGCCTCAAGAGTCGTTGCAGAATCTCCGAGCCCTGGAAGTGATCGGAGCTGCTGGCTCGAGCGACTGATGTGCAGGGGTCTCAAGGGGAATGAGTGGGCGTCAAAATCGGAGGCGGGACGACAGAGAGGTGGACTTTGATATCTTGCCATGGCATAGGGTGTTGATTCGCTGCTTTCTGAAGTGCCTTTCTCGAACGGGTCTGGATTCTTTGAGCGCCCCAAAGGCTCTGGTTGGGCGAGAACGCTGAAGCGAAAGGGAGGTGCTGGAGGTGCTGGAGGTGCTGAGATGGCGTTGGGAGCTTGTTCCGACTGGAGAGAATTGATCATCTCGCGGGCTCTCCGCAACTGGTCGGTCATGTCATATGGCTTGGGTCTAATTAGTGCATAAACCGAGGTATTTCAGCAAGTCGAAACAAACGTTGTGAGGAGTGAGACGCTCAAGCGAGTGGGGGACCTACAGTTGAACCGAAGACTCTAGTGTCCGAATGACAATCTCGATAGTGTGTAATCTGCTTATTGTTCTCTCCAGTAGACCGACGCTTATGGCGTCTGTAAAAGTGGTCCATGACGCCTCAATAGGTCGCACGATCCGGAGCTGGCTCCACTCGTATAAAGGTGCCTGAAGAGCACTGAATTCGATACCTGTGGCATCAACGAGACGAGCCACTTCAGTCAACCAGTCGTCTGGCCATTTCGACCGTCCCTGTGGCGCCGACTGAAGGAGTTCTGTGAGACGCGTGATGCCCGAGCTGATATTCCGGGCAGCGCTCTGAAGCGACCGTACGTCGGCGGGGCCGTTGCCAATTGTGGCAATGGCCTGCGAAAGAGCCTCTGCGGTGTCTGATGCTGTAGAGACGACAGAGATGGCGGCAGACACGATTGAAAAAGGGTCAGACATGACGCGGGAGTTGCTTCTCGAGTTGGGTTGAGAGGCCCGGTCATCAAGATCAGGTTGTTGTGGAGATGATGATACGCGCGACACGGCGTCGGCGTGAAACACAGCGAAAACCTGTTGCGGCGCCTGTTAGCAATTAGGCCGCAAGTGGATTGTTTGTACCTCCAACGCAGGCATTGTGCATGTGTGGCTGGCGGCTAGTTTTCTTGGCCAAGCGAAATCGTTTTAATGACAGGTCTAGAGCTTTGCATGTCTGTGGTCTAGGCCTTTAATGGGGGCTACCTCATGAAGTGGAGGTGCCCGTAAGTCACACCTGATTCGGTCCCTGAAGGCAGAAGGTGCCCGGCGAGTTGAACCCCGCCGACTAGCCAGCGCCACGCTGAATCCTGAGGTGAAGCGCAAAAAAACGAGACGCATCAGCCTCCAAGACATCACGTGCTCCCTTCGGCCACCAGAGCATTTCGCCGGCACCATGTCGACATCTGAGAGAGTGCTTCCAGGCCGAGCGCGCATATCTCCCTCGGGTAGTTGCACCATCTTCCTTGCCACTAATACGGACAAGAGAGGCGACTATAATGTCGACTTCCTAGGCAAGCTATTTTTAGGACACCTTTCTGCTCCAAATATCAATGCATTACTTTTACGCTGTCACTATGACTGAAGGTCGCTAACCTACTACAATCCCAGGTCTCAAAGCTCCTTGGGCGCCATCTTGACGATTATGACGCCAATTTCAACTAGACCAGCTCGCTCAAGAGACGGGTAAAATATGAACCGTACACAGCAACACTCGACTTCAGCCCTTCGTTCACTCTGACCAGCATGATCCTCACCATCGCAAACTCGCTAGCCCGTTCTCAGGTCCGGAAATCAGGGAAGACAAGACAACTGATGGACGATGAGGTTGTGCAGTACCGCATCTAGGTGCAAACTTCCGATGACGGGTTGGAGACGCCATTCATCCTCAGTGCTGACTGTCTTGATATGGTGCGCTCTTCCTACTCTATCTACCTTATCCTATATTAACCTGACCGTAAGTTGAATAACGTATGCAGCGTGGCGTGAAGGCGCTGCGCCAATGGAAGACGGGTGGATGGATCCTTAATAAGTCAGTCCACGCTTCGCGCATGGAGTCAGAGAACTGTCACGATCTCGGAGCTGGTCCAATTTGATCACGCCGATGCTGTGGGATAGCATTCTGCGGCGCATTCTGCCGCGGAAAGAGAAACTTACTGTGGTCTACGGATATGGTATGATAAACATGTCAGCACGGTCCGTTATGAGCCGTACCCCGAGCTAAACCCTTTATAAGCAAAAACTAATTACCCCATCGCTCTAAAGGGAGGGTCATGTAGTTAGTTTTGAACGAGCTCATTGTCCTTCTGGTCTTTCTCCAGATATTGAAACGCCGTTGCCAGCTTCCAGCAATCACCAAAGACAACCGGATCGGCGGAACGAAAGAAAAAGGGTTGGAAATGAAAGTCCTTGTTTCAACAATGGCCTTTGTGGGCCATATCAACCCCATGCAACTAATTTGCCGCGTTACTGGCAACGGATCGGGCAAGACAACGAACCACAGGATTGCAGCGTGAATACTTGGGAGTGAATCTACTGTGAAATGCAGGACATTTCTATAGACAAATGGGGAGCTAAGGTCTCTTCGCTGATCAGTGAAAGAATGATTGGAGGCACGGTTGGAGGATTGTAGGTATGCTTCAATCTCACTGTATTGATTCATTCACAAACCACAACACTCCCAAATCAAGCATCCCCGCAACCCGCCTCGAAGTCGCCAGCACTCTTCAGTTCGAGTCCCATGCGGAGAAAACCTGTGTCATGGTGGTGCAAAACCCAATACCGCTAAACCAAGTCACGGCCAACACAGCAACGAAAACAATTCCCAAGTTGGTCTCAAAAACTCTCAAGATACTCACCCACAAGAAAAACTGCCGAACGCAGGCAACAGACCATGGCTTGCGGGTCATCGCGAAGACGTACACCACAAGGAGATACGCAGTTGCCACGAGAGCGAGATATCGAAGGTCGGTGGAGATTAGCATTACTTACGTTCAAGCTCGACCCTTTCGTTGTATTATATCTGGTTTTGAAACCAGTAATGTGGTGGGTGGGAGGAGTAGCTCATGACCAAATAGAAATGATGAGGTTGTGGTTTTTATGAATGGGATTCTGATTAAGCGGAGACCTTATGTTGGAGATAAAAGTGCTCTTACAAAGCAGAAGGAGCAGAAGCCGTTTGTGAGGAGCGAGCATGAGGAAGGAGTGACTATCAAGGTGGATGTAGATGGCACGGTTGAAGACTAGGAGTTAAAGAAATGGGGCATGGACAGCATAGAGTAAGCAGGGCAATCTGATCGTCACCTTTCAAGGAATAGGGCCCTTGTAGCCTGGACTTCTCGGCCCTTTCGACAATTTTCTTGACCTGTGCAATTTCTTAAATCCACCAAGCTACCCGGAGTGGTTCGTCTTCGGCAAAGCGTTATATTTGTGGGCTGCTTCGTGGTGGTAGAATCACAACGCGAGACATCTGAAAATGAGCATGAAAATGGAAATGGACTGTTAGTGAGTTATTTCTGGGAAGAGTGAGTGCCATGTCTCATGGCGGTGATTGGGAAACAAAGGGTCCTGGAGCCACAGTTGCTTGGCATCGCCGCGCAAATGAGCGCTCAGGCTAAATCATTTCCGAAATCTGCCTTCAAGTACTTTTGCGGTATGGACTCTGTGCCAAAACCACGTCGGGTAAAATCGCAACCCCTAATGCTCCCGTTTATGCGGGTAGGCTAACTTGAAGTAAGCTTAATCCGACAACTTGCACCAATTCTGCTATATGCGGCCGAAGCGAGATAAAGCTGGAGCCTCAGTATCGTCAACAAGCGAACCCAGAAAAAGAACAAACTACAACCCAAGCCCGTCTGTATGCACGAGTGCGGAACAGCTCCCAAAGGGAAAATTGCCTCGTACGATATCAAAGCCTTGGGGGCTAGCGATATATGGAACTCAATGCAAGATGTTGGTTAGCTTCATCTCTTCGCGACGCACGTGCTGCTGTCGTTAGATTCTGATGGCTAGGTATGGAGAGCAATGGACGGGCTCGGACTGCCCAAGCTCGACGGCGGTACTCCTCGATGCAATCAGAAACTAGCGGAACATAACCCAGAATATGAAAGCGAGGCCTATAAATACGAGTGGCAGGGCCTGATTTTGATCAGCTCCCAGAGACACATCATCACCCTACCGCACTCCCATCTCCAAACACGCAAACATCATCAAAAACTATCAGTCCATCTCCACCCCCTGACATCTCCAACCTCCTCACCCCAACACTATCAACGAAAGCTCACACAATGCACCCCATCCTCGTTCTCACCCTCACCACCCTCGCCACAGCCTTCCCCACCGAGGGTGCTCCGAGCACTTCCAACTCCCCCCCCACCCTCACCAAGCGTGGCAGCTGCCAGTCCCGCTACACAACCAACAACTACTGCCATTGGTTCTGCTCCGACTGCACCCCCGGTGGCCCCGGCGATCTCGGTTGCATCGGATTCTTGTGCGTGGATGGTTGCAAAGCCGCCGTGGGCTACGACAACGGGGGCGAGTGCACGAGCCACTGGAACGATGGCAACACGTGGGCGTTCAAGTGCACTCATGGAAGTTCAGGAACGTTTGGCATGAGCCGGTGGAAGATGAGAGAGATGGGGTTTAATTGTTGGGGCGGGAATGGCGGGGCGGGGGAGGAGTTTTGGTGTAATTGCTAAGGGGGTGATTGATGGAACACTAATTTAAATAAGAGAGAGGGGGGGGGAGGGCAAGGGAGAGAGGAGAGTAATTTTCTTAATGTTCTTATTGTAAAGGTTGCCTGCCTTTCGGAAAAGGCTGGAGGGAAGATCAGGTACACACAACATAGTAACACCTGAATACCTTTCCCCGGTTACCCAAACAGGAAAGCGTACACTGCGTATTGCGTGTATGATACACATTTACTGTTTGGTGTTCCAAATTTGACATAATCCCGGTGTATCTAATCGATGCCCGTTCAACTGCCCGTGCACACATGTGCGGTTGTTCCGTGGCTACAACTGCAACCTGTCCCACTCACCTACCATTGACCACGTTTACGGCGCCTTGTCTTACGAGCGTGGCGACGAGATCTATCTCGGTCCCGCTATCATCATCAACAGGCTCCCCTTTCCCCGGCAGCATGCAAAAGGACCTCGAACGCGCCCTCCTCGAAATCCGAAGCTCTATCGAAGACGTGACCCTCTAGATAGACGCCATATGCATCAATTAATCCGATCCCCCCGAGAAAGACCACCAACTCGTCATGATGGGAAATGTTTTTCGTAAAGCTGACAGTGTTATGGGTTGCCTTGGTCTCGAAGTAAATAATTGCGAGATGGGCATGGATTTGAGCAGTACCGATATGCTAGATTAGCTAGCATTTGACACTTGACAGTTTCAACTCTAGTCTTGCTTGCTTCTAGCCGCAAAGCTTCCTCCAGGACAGTGCATGCCAAGGCCAGGATCAGCCGTGAGAATAGCTGAGTTGATAATCTTGGTTTGTAGAACGTGGAGTGTCGCCAAGTCGGCGTAAGCCGAGTGCCCAACCAGATCCGTGTTCTCATCATCCCCGAAAGTGTGGCTGGCGGTAGTGGTGGCCTGCTTTTGTGCGAGCGAGCATAGCTCAGGCCGCCTCGTTGCTAACTACGTGCCACATGCGGCACATCCGAAGCCTCTCGGGGCTGGCTCTAGCCTAGCCATGATGTCTTTGCGATTTGCCAACAGTGAACGTCTTGAATATGAAGAGAAACTCTGCACCTAGCTTGGGCCGGATGTCTGGCGCGTTGCTTTGGTGGAAATTTTCTTCCCTCTCGCGGTTGTATCTTCAGGCCCATGCATTGCAACCGCCCTTCGAGGGGTTGGTCTGGAAATTTGTCACCGAGGAGAAGTGCGTGGCGACAGAGCTTATAGTAGAGAATCTACCGACTGGGTGGCAATCTCATGTAAGCTTCCTCGACAGGGTCGCGGTTCCGTTGCGGAATGGTTTCGTCCACACCCCGGGACCAAGAATCGATTTTGACCCGAAGTTTCCACATCCGTTGTGCCTGGTCGAAATCCTTACGGATGGTTTCCTACAACCCACCTAATGACGAGGCGTCTTGATTTAGACAATTTGCAATCTCGCAAGGGGAATTCCGAGATAACAACCTAGCACCAGATAGCTCCGCAAGGACTCGTTCTCTGGCTTGCCAATTTGCTCGAAAAAGTCCTTGATCGTTTCGTCTTCCTCGACAATAAGCTTCTTAAACACCCACTGGTTGGCTTTTTGCCAGTTAAGAAAGGCTTCATGAATCACATGGCCCTTGTCGTGAATATGGAGCGTGGTAGAGACGGTTTCACCATTAAGCCGAGTGAGCGAGATGACCTCCAGCTTCCGCAGCGACTCCCCGTGGCTATCCTCCTCCATGCTAGACAGAATTCTCCCAAAGGAAGAGGGCGAGGTAAGAAACCACTCCAAGGTCCTAGCAAACGTCGCGGTAGTCTCAAAAATTACACGGGTGGAAGGCCAGAGGTTACCCAGGAAGAGAGAGTTGATGATGTTCACTTGTCGGCGGTCGATGGGAAAGGAATCCGAGTAGAACCGATCTTCCTTCTTCTCACCGTCCCATCCTGGAATCATGGTCAAGCGACCGTTAACGACCTTACTGTAACTATTTTAGCGAGGTCTTCACCGAACGCACCGAGGTCCATCCTGCACTCCATCTCTCGTTTCCGCCTTATTTCGTCGTCCGCGTCTTCAAGTGGGTTCGGGAGAAGGGCGCTGCGTAAGACGATCATAAGCTTCTGAGACAGGGGCGAACAGGTATAGAGGGGCGAAAAGAGACTGTTAAACCTTTCCCGTCTACTTGTTTCTGACGAATGTATTCGGTGCCTCAAATACATTATAGCTATTATCAGTTAACAAGAACTCGTCGCCGGGATTCGCCAGCGTGCAGATTCACATTTCACTATGCATAAAAAACCTCATAGCGTCATCCAGGTACATGCTTTCGGGAAGCTCACAAACCCAGTTATACTCCAAATCCATGTCCATATCGATGATTTGCTTGATATTGTCGAGCCACAGATTTAATGGGCGCTGGTACAACTTCTCGACCATATATTCGTACAGGTGCTCCCTATCATCTGCGACGTAGGCTCCAGGCGTCTGGTGGTTGTAACGCTGGTGGTCCATCAGGCCTCGTTACTTGAGAATGTAGAGAAACTTCCGAATACAATCCCGTTCGCTACGTGTCAAACATACAGCACCCATGAGCACTGGCTGTTCCTGCTCCCCCTCCCTCTCTTGCATCACCTGGTGCTCAGCATACGCCTTCTTGAATTTGGTGAAGGCCAACGCGGCCTGGTTCTCAAACCAACCGAGTGCCTCTTCTATTCTTCGTTATTCCTTACTGGACTTGGTTATGTCGTCGTACATGTCCATCTGGCCGAGGATGCGGTTGGTGTGTTTCTTGCAGACGACCGGGGCGTCAGAAGTCAGATCCACGCTACGGACGACCGCCTCACCGCAGTGGATGCCGTCACATGCAAGCGCACAGATAGCCTTCACTGAGGCCTACCATTTGTCCAGTCTAGATTACGTGATTTGTCAGTTTTTATCAACAGACAGCGTGTCATGCAGACGTAATACGATACATCACTTTTCGTTTCCTGGAGACCACCAATGATATGGTAAGCAGCAAACGACAGGGCGGAGCGGGGGCCCTCGCGGACGATAAATCATACCACCCATCCAGGAAGCGAGCCCCTCTCTCCCTCTCTTTCTAAACTATTTGCCGCTCCTAGTTGGCCGTCTCTGCAATCATGGGCGGCTCTAAGACAAAACTAAAGCCCACCAAATCCAAGATCATACCCGGCTCCAAGGCCCCCGTGGCTATATTCCCGCACTTTCACAGCAAGATATTGAGAACCATTGGCAATTCCATCAATCCCAAACCTTCCTTCTTTAAGGGAAAACAACGTTCTATTGATGAATATTCTACTTTCATTATGGGAACATTCACTTGCGAAAACGATACATGGTGAGTGACTCCTTGGTAACGTTATTTAGGTATCCTTTCTACATACCTGTGCAAGAAATAATGATAAGTCTTAGTTCGCAGAGAGGCTGGGGAAGCAAGAAGATCTGCATTGTCATACGCAAATACCCAAACAATGGGTACAACGCCCAGGTGTTTAACCAAGAGTGTGTCTCATGTGGCGAGCTTGGGAGAATGCATATCAATGTGGATTCCTACGTTGAACGTGTGGCATACAGGCTGAAGAAGTGGGCAGGGATCGCCGTAGAGAGACCGGCACACGCAGGGAGCCTGGACCGCCCACCGCATAAATCGGAGCTCTGTGAGGGCTGCAAAAGAGGATTTTGCCAAGCGGGCGATTGGGAGTGAGCCGAGCATCCTACAGATACTATCTAGAAGCTTCGACCCCCAAACCGATCCCCCCATGCCGATCTTCATAATTTCCAACACACCGCGACGCACTTCCCCATTGCAATAACCACAACACTACTTTTTCCTACTCAATTGCTTCCAAATTTACCATAGATAAGCTGAGCGAGCAGGATATTTAGTCGGCTATCGACTTGGTCAATTCTAGCGCCACTTTGCGAGATGTGGACTTACAGACAAAGGTAGGCTACAGCAGGGGTTGGCATTGGGCAGCGAGGTGTGAGGGTGGTCCGGGCTCCATGGGTGAAGACCCTGAAGGAAAGGGCAAGTGTTTTTTGGCTGTGAAGGCTCCCGTCGCTGTTCAGACCGGGAGTCGGTGGCACTGTTTCGTGGGTTCGCTCATCACCGTCATATGGCGCGGGATGACTGCGGATGTCCCGAACTTGAATCACCAAAATATTGCATGGTCCAACACCATTAACCCTAACCCTATATCTAACCCTAAATAACGGTCCACTTTTCAACCTCTAATCGTATAGGTTCGCTTACTCCACCAATAGAAGGGGTAGCTTGCAACAGCTTGTGGGCCATTCCACCTCGGGCCCAATGATTGTTTAGCGCCTCAGCCCTTCCGGCTGCGCCGGCCCAAGTGACGACCTCTCAAAAGTCGGTCGGCCATATTCCGCAACCATTCAGCGAAGGGCGTGGAAGTGAACTAATGTGAGTTTGCCACGGGAGCCGAAATGATATCTTCCTGGCCCACGGTTTAGCGCTGTCCTATTCGCAGTTAGCCACATGCAGTGTAACTTGCTGTGCGGAAGCTTACTGCGGTTTATCATTATATGCCAATTGGGATCTTGACTTATTGCACCTTTGGGCACCAATTTAATTCCCTCAGACTCTTGGCGCAGTAGGGGCCAGTATCTGCTCTCTCGCGAAAATTTTGCTCGTTTTTTCAACGCCATTCCTAAATCCAGCCGATTTCAAGAATTTGGCACACTCTCTCTACTTCTCCCGGTCATACACCCTCCAAAGCCATGGGAATACTCGACGATCTCTTCGGCATCTCGCGGCCGGTAACTCCTATAATCTCAAACCTCGAGGCGCGACGCCCTGAGCGACTGTTCTGGGACACCGAAGTTGCTGAGATCATTGTCGTCAGAGATGGTAATACAAGTAGCAATAGGTTCTGCGCCACTTCCTCGGCGACTTCGATCGCAGGCTCGCGTCTTCCCAAGCGCAACCCCATACCTCCCTTATCGGGGTCGGGGAAGGACGGCCTACCTGTGCCGACGGAAGAATCAGCACTTGGGTCAAGCGTTCCTAGGCTCCAGCAAGCAACGCCAAGACCAGACTTAGGCGTTCCGGAGACTGCTGGTACAACTCCTCCCCCAGGAATCCCACTGCTAGGAGTAAGCCCTCCTACGCATCCTGGTACGCCGAACTCGACGGCGCCTACCCCACAAATTGCCGGACACCCCGCAACAGGGAGCGCGGTCCCGCGCGCCCCTCCCACCCCCACGTTCCACGACGCAGCCCCATCATTTGGGCAAATCCCGCCGCCTGCGGCCCCTTCGCCGCCGTTTCCGGTCCCCCCTCCGAATTTTCCGTATTACGGCACAGGGCAGACAACCGGGCCGGTGATGCCCTCCGGATTCCCGGCCCCAGCCTTTGGCGGTCCTCCTGCGATATCAGGCCTGAGCCCTTCCGCGCCGTGGCCCACTGCTGGGCCAGCGCCTGTATTGTTTCCCCCCGGCCCCGAAGCAACAATCTCTGGTCCGTACCCGCCCACCCCATATTACCACCCCTCACCAGTGCAACCGCCCGTGCTATACGGTTCAGGGGCATCTCCAATCGCTAACCTACGACCTCCCAACGTACTCAATTCCGCGGTAAGGCTGCAGCAAAACCCTCCTTCAGGCCAGGCCGCATCTGTATCCTCAGCGGCAGCGACACCAAAGCTACCCAGGCTACTTGGGCCAGAGTGCGTGGCTCTCGAGGCGATATCTCTGTCAAGACCTGACGAACCAGACGTCGCCGCTAGGATTCTCATCGTAGTCGGAGATGACAGTCTTGGGAGTTCCCTTGCGATTTGGGTCGGTGAGAAAAGCAACAGGGCTGTTGATACAGAACAACGGCTCGGGTTCACCAAGGACAGCTTCCTCAAGTTCGTGAAGGCCCACACCGAGGGAGATGCATACCTGCAGCAAGAACTCGTTGGTTCGGGATGCGACGTGTTTTTCGTCGATTGGTGGAGGAGGGTAGCCCAAGGAGCGGATCATTATCGGATCCAGCAGAAGCTCCTGCGCAAGAAACCCTGGAGTCTTACGACCGACATTAACCCTGCAAAGTATCACCTCGACCATGAGGTCTATTCGCGGTGGCCAAGTCGCCCTCACCGCCCTTACCACGCGCTCTCTCCCCCAGGAAGCAGCAGTATTGGAAGAAAGGCGTATCATACCGCTCAGGAGTGCATGTCCTTCTACTGCGAAACAATCGACGGGATCCCGACAGGTAAATATCAATTTCGAACCTAGTGGTGATTTACTTTCTCTGATTAACTGACCTTGTCGAGCAGGAGTGCTGCTGGTAGATCCTACGCGATGCTTTAGGATTCAAAAGAAGAGATTCGGCTCAAAGCCCGAGGGAGAGGAGGAGGAGGAGCTCGAGGATAAGTTAGAGGAGTGCTTCGAGATGGTTGATGGAAATGTGGAAAAAGATCTGCCAGACGAAGGGCTATCCGAGGACGGAAGGGAAGAAGGATGGTGGGCAGGGAGAGCAAGGAAGAAGGAGGAAAAGAAAAAGCAGAGAGGGCGAGAGAAAGAGCCCTACGACGGGGAAAGCCTGTCCGGCGGACCGCACCAAACTCGAGACGAACCCCTCCATGGCAAAGCCCCGCAGGCCGACCGAGACCCTGCTGAGGAGCTTTTCCAAAGTCCCGTGGGCCGGTTTATTGGCGCGCTTGCAGACCTGAACGACAAGGCAACTACCCGAAACCCCATAGCTCTCGTTAGAGAAGCTATTTCTCGGATTGTGTGCGAGGACATAACTGATGTCTTGCGTGACATGGGCCGGTCTCTCGACACCATCGAGCTTGAACTACACAATGACGAGACTCTCCAGAAGGCTATGCCGATGTGGAGGGAGCAACTGGGGAAATGGAAAAATGCACTGTTCCACCAAGGAAGATCGATAAAGCAAATGATGGAGAATAGCGCGGCTCTGAACGGTCGACCAGTGGGCGAGTCTACAGCTGGGGACGGAGATGCAGAGGTTTCTACGTCCATCCCCCATACTACTGCCACGAGTGATAGTCAGAATCTGGAACGGAAATTGAAGCGGATAGGGGACGACGTAAAGAATACCTACTCCCGGATCGAGTCGACATTCCAGGCGCTGATGTCGAGTATCACCATTGTTGAGAGTGAACGGGCCATAAAGGAGGCGGAATCAGTGTCGCGACTTAGCCAGCTGGCTTTCTTCTTCATTCCCCTTAGCCTCGTGGCAA
>Ga0247758_1000041_pt1 | contig 85904 bp, 99 predicted proteins | sample UWRJL156409C4_FD_180950 | JGI IMG/M metagenome (GOLD analysis project Ga0247758, IMG submission 180950) | Plant litter microbial communities from Arlington Agricultural Research Station in Wisconsin, United States - UWRJ-L156-409C-4 | ecosystem: Environmental > Terrestrial > Plant litter >... | reverse complement strand
TACACCCGACACATACTAACTTCCCTCCCTACCAGAAACGTAACAGACTACACCTTCAAATGCCACCGCGAAACCACCAGCTCAGCAACCAAAAAGCCCATCACCACCACCACCAACGTCTACACTATCAACACCATCGCCTTCTACCCCTCCCCCGATACCCCTATCGTGGCCACCGGCGGCTCCGACGGCGCCTTCACCTTCTGGGACATCGTCCACCAGTCCCGCCGCAGGCAGTTCCCCAAGGTGTCCGACGGCGCCGTGACCAGCTGCACGTTCAGTTCCGACGGGGCGTACTTTGTCTATGCGGTTGGGTATGACTGGACGAGGGGGTGTAATCCACAACCGCAAGGCGGCAGGATAGGGCAGGGGGCGAGGCTGGTTTTACACGGGGGTGTTGACGGGGATGTAAAGAGCGTGTGAGGATTGGGTGGAGTATATGGGAGAGAACATGAGGAGGGCACATGGGGAGAGAACGGCGGGAAAGGCCTGCGTGGGGCTAGAAGGGTTTGGATACCAAAGTGTTTGTCTGTAGACTGGATGGGAGATTGGGTAGAGCCCAGAATGGGATTAGTTTGGCAACGGGAAGTGGTGAGCCACCCAGCCTATACGTGGTGGGTCATGTGAGCCAGTGAGTTGGGTCAGTATGTCGATGTCACTCTCCGGGAGGACACTACAGGAAGCTAGACATGTGAGCTACGAGCCTGTAACTCGTCAGGCGGCCATTATAGGAAGAAAATACGGATAACCGTCTACTGAACTTGAACAAAGAATACTGTGAATGATATGCCTGATGGGATCAAGACAAGAGAGTACCTTGCACGCCGTAATGTTGACGAGACGATAAGAAAACCTCTCCTACACCAGCCGGGAGCAAGGTGTCCAGGTGGTCAGTCACTCTTGTCCAAAGCTCTGTGCATTGCCCACGGTGAGTCAGGAGACGACACATAGCTGGCGAGCTATCAGACTATCAGAAAGGGGCTCACTCAATGCACTCCGTTCGAGACCGACACTATGTATTCATTTTCCCCCATCTAGTCCCTCAATATCAGAATCTGTCTATACTTGCCCCCTCTCCCATCACGTAAACCATCCAAAACGGGGAAAGCCACCGCAAGCCAGGTATCAATATCATCGCAACACATCCGTCCAAATCCCAACGCGGAAACCCTCAGCACAAATCCAAATCAGCGCGCCGGTTCGTTCTCATGACATATCACCACCCATCGCTGAGTAAAAATACATGCCCGCGTTGTCCTCGGGATCCCCCCAAAAGAGCAGACAGAAAGCAAAGACACGACACTTGGCATCACAAACCCGTTTTGCAAGTAGTAGTTTGTAGCCGATCTCCCGTTTCCGCTGTATCCTTCTCCTATTGAGTCCAAAGGGAGATCCGAACGAGGCCCGTTTCCCTCTAAAAACCAAAGCCCAATATGTGATTGTTACCTCTCGCTTATCCCGTTAGCTATGCCACGAGAATGATAAAATAAGAACCAACCAGACCAGTCCCGATTATTAACCACGCTGTTTTGTTCTCGTCCAGAAACACACACGCCTGAGAGACACCATCATGGCTCTCTTGAAAACACCGACGGGAAACCAGTAAATCATCCCAGAATATGAGCAAGAATCAGCCCGGTCCAAAGGGCTATCTCAGCCAGGCCAAGTCGGCATGTCCCGACAAGAACCCACTGCATGCAAAAACAGGACCCAAAAAAAACCAGCACTGCACCACTCGATGCCGAGCGGCCACATATCTGAGTACATCTCTCCTTTTGAAGAGTTTTATGGTCCAGGCCGCGTATGTGAACCCTCGCTGCTGCACGATAATTTATGTGTCTCCCCACTCACGAGGAGGAAAGCATCCATATTGGGAAAGTGAACCCGGGGAGGGACAGACCCCCCGAATAAGTAATGTGGGAGGGAACAAAACCAAAAAGGATATTCTGGATCGCGAACGAGCAGCGTTCTGGCCACATGCTAATGTACCGGCGGGTTTGCGCATGTTGAGTGTGAACGTCCGTAACGTCATAATGATGCTGAAATCAGGATGAACAGGCAGTGTGATGTTCGATGATGTGCTCCAATAACACTTCAATTCCCGACGGCGAAGTGTACTGGTAACCACCCAAGGAATTACGACAAGGTCTTGGGTCAGTCAAACCAGGGACGGGAATGGAGGCCCAGCCGGACAACGGCTCCGACTAAGAGAGCGAGGTTGTGCCGGCCTTGGACAGCTTTGCGCTAGCATGTTCGACAGTGACGGCAGCTGAGTCGCCGAGGACGCCGTCATTGGTGCTCGGCGGGCTACTCGAGGGGCTGTTGTGTCCCGTTGTAAGGCCTGGCGTTGGGATGGCTGAGCCTTCATCAGCCGGAAGGGCGGGCGAGTCTGGTGCCGTTGTCGAGGCGGGTGTAGGCTGGTTTATCAAGCGCTCAATCGCAGCGACCTGCCTCTGGCTGGTATTCGCTTTCTTGAGCATGGCAACATGCGGCCTGATAACATCAATGTACGCCTCTCTCTCGCTGCCTACCAACTGGCTGAGGAGTTTTTCTGTCATTTGTCAGCGGAGCGTCCTAGGGATGACATCTTGAGTGGCGCGGGCAGGCACAACTTACGAATCACATAGTTGCCGTACTGGTCCTTGATCATCAGTGGCATGGGACTGTTGAGCTCGTCTCCTGGGACAGATAGCCCTTCGCGGATCCGGCTCAATTCCTCGGGGGTGCCGCATTCGATGCATTTTTCCACCACGTTCGAGGCGAATTTGTGCTTCGAGAACACGAGAAGCTCTCCAGTGACGATGTCGATTATTTTCGAACTGTCCTCGGGCTTTCCGTGGGAGATGACATGCTGGGTGACATAGTTCCCGTACTGATCTGTGATTAGCATATGAGCGCACTGATGCAACTCGTGCATGATGACCGTCTTGTCGTTCTCCGAGCCGTGCTCAAGAACCCTCTGGATCACTCGGCATCCGTAAGTATGGGATGAGAGTTCGCTGACACGGCCTTTAAGGCAGGTCATGATGAAGTCGAGATGCTGGCGAGGGACCAGCTCGATGATCTTCTGGACAACATGGTTGCCATTCTGATCTTTAACGACCTTGAGGATGTCAACTTCCAATTCCCTCACCAACTCGGCTTGCTGCTCCACAAGGACGTGTTCGAGCGCCTAGAGAAGTTAGCGAGAGTTTCATGAACATCTAATGTTGAGTGGCACCCACCTTCTGGACCACCCTGCACGCATACATCTGCAGGGATAGGTCTATGACTTTGCCTTTCATCACCCCCGCTAATAACTTCTTCTGGACCTGGTTTCCATGCTCGAAGAACTTCTGAATCACATAGTTGCCAAACACATCTCTCATGAGTTGGAGGGCGTTTGGCTCAATCTCTTTGAAGACTTGGTCCTTCTCGTCGCTGTTGGCCGACTCCAGCTTCTCCTGTATGAAACGGGAGCCATGCTGGTCACCACTGAATTCGACGATGTGGTCATAAATATGCTTCAGTTCAAAGCGCTTGCTGGATTTGGAAGTTGACCGGAAATCATCCAACAGCTGGCTTCTCATTCCCCTCGCAGGGTCTTGGTCCTTGGCTGGCCTGATTGGTGGCACGCCGGACATGTACGGATGCAGCGACAACTCGTACCCAGTCCCGATTTGCGCGGGGTGTCTGAAGTTGGCAGGGTAGTTGTAGAGCTGTGCAGGGTAAGGATATCCATAGTATTGTTGTTGTGGAGGGAAATAGGCCCCAGATGATTGATGCTGAGGTGGAAACTGTTGGGAGGTAGGACCACGGCGCTCAAGCTCGGGGCCGTTCCGGTGGTCGCGGGAGGCAGGCCTGGACCAGGCGTCCGACGGCTGCTGGGGCGTACCAGTGTAGCTCTTTGGGCTGTTCAGCGCTCCCCGGTAGGTGCTCCCCGCGGGCGAGCCTCGGTCTGGAATCGATCCTCGCTTCTCAAACCCAGCGTGGTTGGGGTAAATCTCTTTTGGGTAATCGACGCCGTATCCCTGCGCCGACCAAGACTGAGACTGTGGATTGAACTGGGTTTGGCTGGAACCGTTGCCGTACGGCAGGCTCCCCAAACCGTTTGAAGAGACGCCTGGGCCATCAGTCAGCGACAACCCTGAGAATTTTCCTTCAATCTCGTCACGGCCCAGCTGCTCTAGCCCATTGTTGAACCCTCTACCAGACTGGGAGAAGGACATGGAATGCCTTTGAGAGTGCGAGTGGCCCCCATAAGCTAGGTCGCCGAAGGAGCTGGCATGGGCGTGAGCGTGAGCATCGGTCTCGGAATGACTTGATGTCGGCATGCCGGGATCGCGCGGAGCGACGCCGGGCAAGCTCTGGTACGCAACATCCTGCGACGGTCGCTTAGATGCCATATACCCGTTCAGGCCAGAAATCTCGTTGAACTTTATCGGACCAAAGCTTGCGCCGTCGTCGGTGTCGCCCATGTAGTCACCGGCGAACGAGGAGATGCCGAAGGGGCTCGCTGTAGGCTCTGACGGAGGCCCTGCTTTGGACCGAACCGGCGCTCGCTGTCCAATGGCTGGCTGTATATGGGACTGGGCAGCTGCGTAGAACCCTGTGTTGCCATTCAGGTCGTGCATTTGGGCCTCAATTCGAGATCTGTTTGGAGATGTGCTGCCAGAGACATTTCGGGCTTGATTCAATTCAGGGTTGTTCCAGCCCGAACGGCCTGTCCATGACGGCTCGGCCTCGGAAGTGGCAGCCAGAGCACCGGAACCGGAAGGGGCCTTGGGGAACCCATCAATCGAATCTGTAGGTTCAGTCAGTCTCTGTTGCGCAGACGACGGTAGCTCTTGCGCGCGCGCACCTTTAGAGCCGACGGCCTCTCCAGGTTTTCTAAACGGGCCAATCGTGCTGTTGCCCCATATCGTAGGTCCGGGAGTTCCCCAGGTCGATGTGCCTCCAAATGTGGCTCCTAGCGGCTGTGTGGGCTTCTCGTTTCCGTTCCCCATGGTCATTTGGAAGCGACTGCCACGGCTCTGGTGAAAATGGACAAGTCAGCCCGGCGCCACAGCGAATATGATAAAAAGACAAAATGGACAGAAGACACTTGGAATGATACAGGCAGGGGCCTGGAGGTCATCGCATCATAAAGTTTCCGACCTGCGCTAGGCAGGCATGAGACACGCGACCCGAGCACCCGCCAGCTCAGACTAGCGACGAAGAAGGGACGAGGAGTAGGAAAGCGATGTTACTCACAGTGGCCGCCATGTTGCCGGCCGGTCTCTGCGTGTTGCTGGAAGTCATCAGAGGTCGAATCGGACGAACCGGTCGAGGATTGTCGAACGATGAGTAGGAGAGGACGTGGAAGCCTGCTCGCAGAGATTCGGTTGGTGCTTCCAATGTCGCTGGGTTTTCGGATGACTGCGGGGGAAGGGGGGTTTCGTGCGGATAGTCGGTGCGAAAGTTTGGCGGCGGAAAAAGAAATAAGAGTCGGGCTCCAGGTCTCAACGCTTCCTTATATACGTTGGGTATCTAGAAGCATAAAAAGTCTAACGAGACTGGGCACCCAGAAAGGCGCGAAGGTTGACGGTCAGCTTGCATTTTAGAGTGTCCAAGAAATGTGGTAGAGGGGGGGGGACAATAAAGTTGGTAAGGCTGATGGGCACCCGTAGCAAAACCAAAGCGAGAGATGTTGGGGGGGCCCGATCCCCCGCTGACCTGGGCCTGGATGTTGGACCAAGTGCTTGGCCCGAGGAACACCAACTGCCTGGGCTCCAGACGGAAACAGCTGAGCTGCTGCTAGGATTGATGTGAGGGTGCAGGCTTGAGAATGCAACCACTTACCACGGGTGAATTGATTGTTTTTTGACCCACAGACAGCTTGGTCCAAACCGAGGGAGATGCGGGAATGTGACGGTCGATTATGCAAAGGGGTGCCAGCAGCCAGTCAGTGCAGCAGTCCCGTCGTCCTTCATGTACGGTTATATGGAGATCGAAATCGTCACCATATGTGAACAATACAGTAAAATGCCAGGGCAGCTCTGCCCAGAGCTGTTCGCGGTCGTTGCCGCGCCGGTTGGGCTGGCCAGGGTGGAGACGTTCGTCTGGGGCAGAGGGGCGATATCGAGCCAGAGAGGGTCCAAGGCTGCACGAGAGAGGGTGAGGATGTTGAGTGTCGAGAAGAGGGGAGGGAAGAATAAAACCAAGAACGAGCTCGGCAATAGAAAAAGAAGACGGCGTGTCGAAAACGCGATGGATCACGGTAGGTAGTAAGAATGGAGCAGCAATGCACAGCTGGTGACAGGAATGTAATCCTGTGTCCAACAAGGGAGAGATCTGGAAAGGCCAAGGGATGGCTGTCTTGCCCTTTGCTCGGAGTGCGCAGCAGCGATGGCGGGCCCGGGGGAGGGGTTTGCTTTTCTGGCAGACCGGGATGGGATGGAGTCGCGACTGGATGGGATTGGCCTGTCTGATGCTGGGTTTGTGTCGAGGTGCCCACGGGTCTTCGAGCTGGAGGAGCGGCGCAGGCGAGCGGGCGGGCAGCAGCTCGGAAGCTTGGAAGCCAAAAAGCCCAGGAGCAAACAAGCCAGGCCGACAGGGTTAGGCCAGGGACCGGGGCAGGGGGTAGGTGCGATCCAGGACGGTGCTCAGAGGCGCATCGCCCGAAAAAGAAGTTTTTGTGGGGAAACCTAGTGCGTTTCCCAGGCGGCCTGGGGAGAGGGCCCTACTTTAGGGCGGGGCCTAACGTTACAGGGGGGATCCAGCCAGCAGTTGACGTCGATGCAGGTCACAACGCGAGCGATCGACTCAACCTCAGACGAGGGGCATGGAGCAGGAGGCCGAGAGAAAGGCAACCGGGAGGGGTTTACCTGCCAGCAACGCCAGGAGTGGAAGCGGGGAAAAGAGGCCGTCCAAGTGTTGGGCGCGGCTGATGTCTGATGTGCAGTGGTTGCCGGCTGCTGCCCTGGCTGGTCGGTCAACGAGTTTGCTCTGCCGTCTTCACGGACGAGATGTCGTCGTCGCAGGACAGAGCGCCGCCGTCAGCCACCAGAGTGGGAGGTGGCGACCTGGTGCTGCGGAGGGACACTTCGGGGGCACGTCGCTTGCTGACGGCCAACGAAATCGCCGGTTGGAAACGCTCGCAATTCGCCGTGCAGCAGGTATCCGGGCCCGGCTGGTGACACAGTGACAATGGGGGCAGCAGGCGTTGCAGCCGCCTGTGTGCGCCTCTCCCGTGCGAGTGCAGGCGGACCCCTCACAGGCTACAGACTGGTCGTCCTGGGATATCGTGGATATCGTGGAGCAGAGGGAGCAGGCAGCACCGTGCACCAGCCAGTTCCCAAGATGAGGTGTCCAGGCGCCGAGTGATGATCTGCTGGCAGGACTGTGCTCCCGCCGGGGAGACAATGGGGATGGTGGTGCTGGCCCGACGTGCGAGCAAGCGTCCGATGTTAAACTTGGACGACTTGCGGCCGAACTGGAGTGATTCGCGATTGGTGATTGTCTGTGTGTGGGATTGGCGATTCGCGTCTCCCTCTTGTCGGGGAGGACCTGGCAGCCGTGGGTCGTCAGCCGAGCTAGCGTCTTGCCGCTCACTCTGTTTGTCACTCAAGTTGGGGCTAAAACGCAAGCCAACACTCTGTTTTTGTTCGGAACAAGCAACTTTCTCGTGACGATCGGGATCTGTCTAGCAGGCGGCTCATGCACTATTATGTATGAAGGCGAACCTCGTATGGAGCGAGCCTAGGCACTTAAGTGCCCGAGTGAATGAGCCGTGGCATTTCTATGGGCAAACAAGACAGCGGACGCTGGCTGGAGCGGGGGTTGACGACGTGTATGCGATGTCGTACCCAGTCCAGTCCTGATACGATATATTACTCCTCTCTGCTCCCATACACCTCTGCTGCCAGTTCCAGGGCGAGCGAAGTCTCTGTGGTGCAGCTACTTGTGGCTCTGCCTCGCTCCCTTCGGGCAAAGCTGCTGCAATGGCCGCCGTCCCCGTTCCGGAAGGGCAAAAGCGCAGCCCATCACGCCAGACGCACTCTCCGCAAGAGGGGAGGGAGGCTGTCACGCGTTTACCGTATGTATTTCGCGCAGCACTAGTGAGACACGGGCTTGGGCGATCTCGTGCGGTGCCGAGTCGACCAACGAACTCGACACCGGGATATCAGACAGCGTGTGCGGGATTCTCCGGTGGGCAGAGGACAATCGATGAAATCGGAAATCGGGCAGAATCTGGTGTTATCTGACGCCATTTGGCCCAATAACAGCATGCTGCAGCCCTCTCTCTGCCGCGCGATGCGAGCTTCTCATTACCGCCCATGCCAACGCCCTACTCGATTCGACCTTGGCTGAGAGGCAAGGGATGAAGGAGGGACGGACCGGGCGTGATAGCGAGGAACGTCCTCATCTCATCTCCACTCCCACAACCGGCCGAAAAATGCAGGATGAAGTGACTGAGACGACTCAACCCCCTCCTCCGATGCTGCATTGAAGCCGGTGAATCTGGGGTAGAGAGTCTGTCCTCCCACCGCACAGGCTTGCTCGATGTCTGATATTCGCTTGTTTCAGGAGGCAAGGGTAGCCCACTGCTGCCACCCACACCTTAACCTCCAGATGGGGCCTGGATTTGGGCTCCATGCACAGTCGCCCGATTGAGGCGCGCCCAAGCATGCTGGGATATACTTCCACTTCTTTCCTGGGCGGGGAACACGAGGACGGCTAACAGAAGTAGAACCCCAACCCAAGGTCGTCCGCAGGGGCGGTGGCTGTCTCTCAACGAACGGAAGGTGGACCTACTGCAAGGTGACCTATTGAGGTGCAACAATTTTGCCTTGCACCACCGAATGGGCGAAACGCCCACGCAAGGCCTTAGATCCGGTGAATCTCGGTCTGGATGAGCACCAGACCCACTGTGTAGACATGAGTCTTCCCGTTCGCCGGGTTGCGGACGGAGGTTGTGCGAAGTCTCTGCCGTCCGGCCGGATTCCACAGCGATGCTGATTTGTTAGAGCCGTCTCGCGGACCCGCGCGCTAAGTCGTATCTGACCGAAAACTAACATTATTAGCGTCGACCCCGATCATGCATGCTGAGGCTGTAAGCCGATCGAGACCTACACCTCTCCTCCAGACCAACCCTTCTGTCTCTCAACAGTGGGCTGCCTTTTTTTCAGATGCTCTGGAAGCTGATGAAGAAATCCCAAGCTCCATCGGGCGCGTGCATCCCCTCTCCCGACATACATGCTCGAGCAGCTGTGGTGAGACTCGCGGATCGTGTAGACTGCCGATTGGGCCCCTTCAGAAGAACCGTTACGGGCGAACGACAGGCCATTCATTACTGGAGACACCAAGAAACCAAACGTCTTGCTTGTTCAAACTGACGGCGCTTGCTACTACCTTCACCGCCAGCCATTGAGGCTACATTTTTCCAGTAACGGGCCACGCTCGATACCTGACGATGCACCGGGAACTGACCCGGTGTACAGGGGCAGATTTTGGCTGGACAAGCCGCTCTTCCCATTCGGCCCAGTCTGCAGTCTCACCATCACGAGGCACTCGCCCACACCAGACAGACCAGGCAGCCGCAGCGGGACGAGGAGTGAGATGAGTCAGGCGAATGAGGGGTTCCCTTGTGCTGCAGACAGGAAAGAAACGGACACGGCAGGCGTACAACCAAGTGGCACCGACGCTGTCCGCATGATTGGGGTCCGCGCTGTTCGGGCGCGACACCTGCGATCCGGGCGACCACGCCGGAGCCATGCGCCGAAAAACGACATGGGGGCCGTCCGGCACGGAAACGAAGACGCGGCGGCAGAATCCCGGAATAGCTATGCCTCAGGATGCAACGCTGGGGCGGAGACTCAGGTGGTCACCCCCATTTAGGAGACAGCGTTTAAACGAGTGCGCAGGCTGACGGCTCAGAAGCGCCAGAGTAGTATTCGCAGCAACATACTAGTTGCGCGGACTTCCCTCGAACACAAACATTGAGAAGAGAAATCGGTTTGGTGACGAACACTGTAAATCTCAATCCCACGAAGACGGAAAACCTGGGAAATTCACAGCGGCTAATAAAGGTTGACGGTTGGAGAGTGAACAATGCACCTGCTGCGACGTTTTGACAAAACGTCCAAGCTCCCGCACCGCCCACATCGACAGGGGCCCTAGCGCCAAGCAGCAAATTGGACAGCCCGATTCAGGCGGTCTGATTGGCGAATTGGTATTAACTACCCAAAGGAGGTGGGGAACTTCATCAGTCGCCTCTGGCTTCGAATGGTGGCTGCCCCTGAGGCAGGCGCCAGCCAAGCCCCAGCCGATCCATTTACCTGGGGTCCATCGCCAACTTGCCTTTTTTCTCGTCTTCTCGTTCTCTCATCAGGCCTCCTCGACGTCACGGTCCTGTCGTTCTTTCTCGTCATTCTTATGCTGCCTCGTCTATTTCGCTGAGTTGCGAATCAGAGGGGCTTGGTATCGACTTCATTCTTTCAGTCGATTTCCGTCCGATCATTTTTCATATGTGACGCAGTCGTTCTCTCAGAAACGACAACGATAACAAAAACGACCCGACCGATCAGTGCCTTTTCGTGGCAGTTTTGACAGCTGCGCGGCTCAGGACTCGACAGCAGCTCACTGCCGACGTCGAATTTGACGACATTCATTTTGACAAACTTGTCACACATACAAAAACACACACACTCGTTTATCATTATCCAACGCGATGGAGTCGATCAGGAATATCGTCGCCCGCGAGGCCCCGGCGCTGGTGGACGGCACCAACGCTTACATGGTCAACCTCCTTATTGCCCTCTTCGTGCTCATCTTCTTCGGCCTGCTGTCGTTCTCGCTTCTCATGCTGCTCCGGAGGTACCGTCTGAAGCAGCAGATGATGTCCCAGATGTCACTACCGCAGTACAACGATGCCAAGCGGACGGGCAACCACCGGCGTTTGACTATCCAGACGGGAAATGGGCGGTCGAGCGTTATTGTCCTCAGCCGGGACGGTACGCCAATGTTGGCGAACCCGCACTCGCCACCGCACTCGCCTGACAACGTGCCACAAATCCACATCACTTTCCCCGACGAGCATGACGAGCAAGGCCGACCCAAGAGTGGCCGCGCTTTCGTGGTCCGTGTTGGCGAGACTACTGTCGGCCTGGAACCTCTACACGAGGAGCAACTGCCTGCCTACGAGAAGGAGAGCAAGTCGCAGTTTTACGCCATTGACATTGACAAGATCGGTGGCCTCAAGGAGAAGGAGTACCGCTAAGCCCATTGGTCTGGGCTCAAAAGACACATGGGAGGGACAACCCGGTGCTTACGCTTCTTTTTTAGGCGGCACTGGCAGCGAATATTTTTACGAACGACGACTGTTACCTGGCGGGGTTGCGCATTGGCGGCCAACAGGTTTGGAGTTGACGCCACACAGCTAAGCGCACCGTTTCTTGGTCAGAAACTCTAATTTTCACGTGGCCTTCGGGCGGGTGTTTGGAGGCGGTGGGGAGGATGGAGAAGGCGTGGTTGATGAGCGATCTACGAGCGCTGAAGCATCTACGACATGGACATATACTGGATGCGCTTGTACATATCATCCGTGGTCCTGCGGTCCGGTTGCCCGGCCACCCCTACATTTTCTCGTCATCTGGGACATATGTCTGATTATACATGAGGGAAAGCGAGGCAGACTGCGAGGCGGCGCTCATATGTTATTGATATCCAGCGCTTTTTGAAGAACAGACATAGCGGCTCGGTGCACACCGATATTCTAGTATTGTATAATTACTATTCTGTTGCGCGGCCTTCTACCTCCTTTCTCCCCCTGCCCAGACGTGGCGTGACTTTCGGCCTGTTCTCGTCAAACCAGGTTTGGTTCGGGATGTGAGGAGTTCCAGTGACGGAGGAAACGAAACACCTGCGGGATCTTTATGCATTGACCGTTGGGAAATCTCCGGGCCAGCCGATGGTTTCACCCCGGTGCTGTGTCCGGTAGACCCGGTCCTGTAAATCCGGGTTAGGGTCTGCATAGGACACTTTCGCAACGCTCAGTATTGTCAACACAACATTGTTAGCTTTGATCCACTGCTCAGGTTTTTCCATTGCCGTATCTAAGCAACTGTAACAATTCAAACCCCCGATTTGATGCAAGCTTGGTTTAGTGTCGCCCGCAAAGTGTTTGGACGTCGTAAGTGAGGATTATGTCATATCTTTCGAGGCGCTGAGGCTTGAGATGCCTGCCGGTAGGGGTGGACAAGTGGTGTGGAATTTTAACGGGGAGCTTTGGGTTAGAGCTTCACTTGTCAGCCGTCAGAAAACAGTGCCGCAATTCAAACAACAGACAACCCGGACATGCACAGCTCCCCTCAAAATGGCGCATCTGCGTCTTCCTAAAACTTCAATTCGATACCCATAGGCCCAATGGAAGCTGTAGTGCCCTGATCGGCTGTCTCCACAACCCTTCTTTTTTTCTTTCCATTCTCCCCCTTTTCTTGTGTTGTGTCTTGATCGGATTTTCCCTGCTTCTTTTCGTGTCCCCATTTCGAGCGCAAGGCGAACGTCGCCCCGCCACAATGCCGCCGCCGAACCCGACCAAAGGGAAACCTTTGCCCCAGTCCGAATACAAGGCCATCCAGGCGCAATTCGCCGCGGCGAAGCGCGCGAAGGACGACGCGGATGCGGCCGAAATCGAAGAAGACGAAGAAGCCGTCCAGGAGCGCGCCAACCTACGCCAGCGCCAGCGGGCAGCCCTACAGAAGGTCCGCAAGAAGAGCTACGAGGCCCGTTGGGCGTGGACGGCGGGCTTCTGGTTCTGGATGCTGTGCATCCACGCCGTCGGCACCGCCTACTTCACCAGCGGTTTCCTCCTGACGCGCCATATGCTTGACGACAAATCGATCTGTGCTGCCCCACCGACTCTGAACGCCAGCGGCCCTCTCGACATCTTGCCGAACTGGGAGGGCAAGGGCACTGTCGACGGCGGTTGCTGGCACCCCCGCACCTTCAAGCGCGCCGTGGTCTTGGTCATCGATGCGCTGCGCTACGACTTTGCTGTCCCTGTGGGTGACAACGAGGCCTTCCACGATGCGTTCCCCTTCATGTACGACACCGCCCTGCGGTCGCCTGGGAACGCCTTCCTGCGGCCGTTTATCGCCGACCCGCCGACAACCACGCTGCAGAGGCTCAAGGGCCTGACAACGGGCACATTGCCGACCTTTATCGACATGGGCAGCAGCTTCGCCGGCACCGCCATTGAGGAGGATAACCTGTTAATGCAGCTACGCGAAGCCGGGCGGCGCATTGTACACCTCGGTGATGACACGTGGGAAGCCTTGTTCCCGGGGTACTTCGTAGGCAACCTGAGCCACGCCGACGACAGCTTCTTTGTCTACGACCTGCACACGGTGGACAACGGTGTCATAGAGCGTATTTTCCCGCTCATGGACCGCAAGAGCGAGTGGGATGTGGTCATTGGTCACTGCCTGGGTGTGGACCACGCCGGCCATCGCTATGGACCGAACCACGTGGAGATGACCAAGAAGCTGCGCCAGATGGACACATTTGTGCGAGATCTCGCAGCAACCATCGATGACGAGACGGTATTAGTGGTCATGGGGGACCACGGAATGGACGGGAAGGGCGATCATGGGGGTGAGAGCGACGATGAGATCGAATCAACCGTCTGGATGTACTCCTCGAAGCCCGTGTTTGGCAGGACGAAGCCCGAGTTCGTCACACCCCCCGCCAATGCCAAAATCCGGCCTGTCAACCAAATCGATCTGGTCCCTACCTTGGCTCTGCTGCTGGGAATCCCCATCCCGTACAACAATCTGGGCCGGCCGATCGAGGAGGCCTTTGCTGGCTCCGCCGGCAATGCCTGGAAAGCGCTGGCAGCCGCTGAGAGAACAACGGCGGCCGGTATTCGGCGCTACCAGGATTCGTACTTTGCTGCTCGAGGAATCGAGCAGACCACGGCACCCGGCTCTCCTGCTGAGCTCTGGGCTGAGGCGGACGCCCTGTATGTCAAGAACGCAGGCCAGAAAAAGCCCGACTGGCCTTCTGTGTACTCGTCCTTCGCCAAATACCAGGAGGAGACGCTGAAGCTCTGCAAGGGGCTGTGGGCGAGGTTCGATGTCAAGAACATGGTCATCGGACTCAGCATTATGGCGTTGGGTGTCATTGCACTCGTCATCTACGTGACCAGGGGCGGGGATGACGACGTCGAGGCTCTGGACGATTGGGAGCTGGATCTCGCAGAACAGAGCCTTCAGATGCAAGGTGTTAAAGCTGACGCCGAAGACAGCGAGAGCCATCTCGAGAAGAACTTGGTGGCAGCTGCTATGTTTGGAGCACTTCCCGTTCTTGGCGGCGGCGTTGTGAAGGCGTATCTCTCTGGGGCTGGCGATTGGCATCGCGGAGCTGGGTTCGCGGCCTTGACAAGCGCTGCGACTGTGCTGGTGAAGCTGTACGAGGCGCAAGAGTCTCTTTTCAACCTTGTCCCGACAACCATTTGGGGCTGGATGGCAGTGGTCTTCACGCTCAGTCAGTCGATCGGGTTCGCATCCAACTCGTACACCATCTGGGAGGATTCAATCACCCTCTTCTTCCTGACAACGTTCGGCGTCGTCAGTGCCCTGTCGGCGCTCAGACTGCCAAAGCCGGCGGATCGGTATCTCAGCATCTACCACTCCGTCGTGTTTGTCGTGCTCGGCCGCATCGCGTCCCTTTCTAAACTGTGCCGCGAAGAGCAAATGCCGTACTGCACATCAACATACTACGCCTCCGCCACCTCGTCCACCTCGGCCCCATGGCAGCTGGTGATGCCTTTCCTCGTCTTCCTCGTTCTCCCATTCATCGTCAAGGCCTATCTCGTGCCGACACGGTCTTACGAGGGACTTGCCCCTGCTTGGATCGGCTACGGCCTCCGTGCGGGACTCTTCCTGTCGGCCATTTACTGGACCCTCGACGCTGCTGACAACGGCGATTGGCTCCCCGATCTGCCCGAAAAGACGCTCAAGTATCTGAGCGTCTACCTCGCCCAAATGATCATCGGCGGTGCCCTTGTTGTCGGCACCACTGCCTTCGTCTGGGCTCCGCCTTCGGTTGACATTGTCAGACCTGCAACAAGCGGCAAAACAAAAAAGATCCAAGTTGCCATCCTTGGATATGGCAATGCCCACGGCGCGCGCTACCTCCTGCTCGTCGTTAACATCCTAATCGCATGTTTCCTCCTCTCTAAGCCCATGGGTGGTGGCGCTCTAGGCATCATGATGTGGCAGATTCTAGCACTCGTCGAGATCCTCGACCTCAACACTCTCACCGCATCTCCCATCGGCCCCATCGTCCTCGCTCTGCTCGGCACCTTCTATTTCTTCAAGACAGGCCACCAGGCCGTGCTCAGCAGCATCCAGTGGGACAGCGCCTTCATCCCCCTCTTCACCATCCGCTACCCCTGGAGCCCGCTCATCATCGCGCTCAACTCCCTCGCCGGCCAGATCATCGCTACCGTCGCCGTCCCCCTCCTCGTCATGTGGAAGACGAGCCCGAAGCGCAAGGGCCTTCTCGAAGCAGTCAGCCGCGCCCTCGGCACCTTCATCGCCTACTTCGCCGTCGAGGCCCTCGCCACCATGGCTTGGGCAGGCCACCTGCGCCGCCACCTGATGCTCTACCGCGTCTTCAGCCCGCGCTTCATGACCGCCGCCGTGGTTCTCCTGGTGGTCGACCTCGTTGGCATCCTGGTCGCCCTGGCCGGCACCAGGACCAACACCATTGCCATTGGGGACGTGTTCGGGTGGGCGGAGTAAACTAGTGAAAGTGTAAAAGTTGTATAATACCTTGTTCGTATACAGGGCTTAAATGCACTGACATAAATAATGTTGGCGTATCGGTGCATGTGCGTTTGGCTAGTCAAAAGCGACAAGCAGAAGAATACAACTGTTGGAGTTTCCGAAGCCTGGGTCCCCGAGATCGAACCGTGTATATGTGCATTCATTGCCTCCTACAGGATAAAATGACGTCTTTGTTCAAGATTAGTTTCGAAACCCTGCGGACATTTCGGTGAATAATGTCTTATGGTGTGAATATGGATGTCTAGCGTGTCATAAATTTGTGTCGAGGTTTACTCTCAATCGCCTGCATCTTACCCTACCCTACCTATGGCATGAAAAGGTTTATAAGCACTCTGACTCACAAAACACTTACACACTAGCATCGGAGACGGTGAAGGGTGACTGAATCTATTGACCATTTCCATATATATGGTTGATCTTACTGTCTTTCCCGAGCCATTATTTGGCATCACCAGACTTCCCTATGCGTCTTGTTGAAGACCTACTACATAGCCCATTGACCAAATCCCATAAACACATCCCATTCCGTAACCGAACCCGAATACATCCCTGCTCATCTCCGGCAACCAACGCCAAGTTGAGTATGGCGGCCCCTCATTATGCTATGCTGTTGAAAACAGAATCCGGATTTTTCCTTTCCCTATCAAACGCCGTGTTGAGAATGGCGCGCCTTGAGGTATCATTGATCATCCCCGTTTTAGAATCCGTTGAAAGACCCGATCTCTCAAAATGCTATGCTGTTGAAAACAAAATCCGGACCAAGCATACGACATCATCTGTTAATGCCTCTCACCGGTTACACACACTCACACACACAAGACACTTAAGCCTTCTTCTCGTACTGCTCACGGAAGTACTTGGCAGCCGAGACCATGTGGGTGAGGGCTCCCTTGACCTCATCCCACTTACGGGTCTTCAAGCCGCAGTCAGGGTTGATCCAGAGCTGCTCAGGGCGGAGGAACTGAAGCATCTCCTGGATGCGCTGCTTGAACTCAGCCTCGGCGGGGACACGCGGGCTGTGGATGTCATAGACACCAGGGCCGATGTGGCGGGGGTAGGACTTGTCAACGAAGACCTTGAGGAGCTTGGCATCAGACTTAGAGTTCTCAATCGAGAGGACATCGGCGTCCAAGGCAGCGATGGCTGGAGAACGTCAGTGAGAATTTTCTCATAGCGTAGGAGAGCAGACAAGAGACATACCATGGAAGAAGTCCTGGAACTCAGAGTAGCAGAAATGGGAGTGAATCTGGGTAGAGTCCTCGACGCCGGCGGTTGCGAGCTTAAAGCTATCGACAGCCCACTGGAGATAGGCGTCACGCTCAGATCCCTTGCGGAGAGGAAGACCCTCCTGGTAGGAAATCAGTAACAAGGTAACCTAAGCGAGATGCCTGGATAATATAACTTACGCGAAGGGCGGGCTCGTCAACCTGGATGACGAAGATGCCGTTCTTCTCGAGGTCAACAACCTCGTCGCGGAGGGCAAGGGCCAGCTGCTGGCACTGGACGGACTGGTGAACATCGTTACGGGGGAACGACCACCGGAGGCAGGTGACGGGGCCGGTAAGCATGCCCTTCATGGGCTTCTTGGAAACGGAAGCGGCGTACTTCGACTCCTTGACGGTCATGGGAGCGGGTCGGGAAATGTCGCCCACGATGATGGGGGGGCGGACACAGCGGGAACCATAGGACTGAACCCAGGCGTGGGTGGTGAAGACATAACCAGTCAAACGCTCACCAAAGTACTGTACCATGTCGTTACGCTCGGGCTCGCCGTGGACGTAGACGTCAAGGTCAAGCTCATCCTGAATGGAGATGGCAAGATCGATCTCCTTCTTGATGAAGTCATCGTACTGTTCAGCGGTGATCTCACCCTTGGTGAATTTGTTGCGCTGGACGCGGATCTCCTGGGTCTGGGGGAAAGATCCGATGGTGGTGGTGGGGAACAGGGGAAGCTTCAGGTGGGTCTTCTGCTGGGCATAGCGGGTCTCGAATGTAGACTTGCGGTCGTGCATCTCAGGTGTGACCTGGGCTTGACGCTCCTTGACCTTGGGGTCGTTCGTGCGGGCAGACTCGGAGCGAGCCTTGACGGTAGCGGCGTTGGCCTCAAGCTCGGCCTTCACAGACTCGGGGCTGGTGACGGCCTTTGCGAGGATAGCAACCTCCTTGACCTTCTCGACGGCAAAAGAGAACCAGTCGTAGACCTCAGCGGGGAGCTTCTTCTCGCTAGTGAGGGTGTGGGGAGTGTGGAGAAGGGAGCTGGAGGTGGCAACGATGACACGGTCAGGGCCAAGGGCCTTGATGGCAGTCTGGACGAGTTCGATCGACTTCTGGAAGTTGTTCTTCCAGATGTTTCTGCCGTCAACAACACCGGCGGAGAGGGTCTGGGTTGGGCCGAGCTGTTTGAGGACGGGCTCGAGCTGCTCGGGGTTGCGGACAAGGTCGATGTGGAGACCCTTGAGGCTGGAGAAGGCGGGGAGGATATCGAAGTTGTGGACGATGTCGCCGAAGTAAGTGGCGACAATAATGGAGGGAGCAGCATCACCGAGGGCGCTGATGGCCTCGTAGGCGGGCTTGAAGGCGTTCTTGATCTCGGGGAGGAGATCAAAGACAAGCACGGGCTCGTCAATCTGGACGCTCTCGGCACCGGCGGCCTTGAGGGCCTTCAGGAGCTCAACATAGACAGGCACGAGCTTGTCGAGGAGGGTAATGGGGTTGACGGATGAACCTCTGTCGGCCTTGCCAAGAGCAAGGAACGAGACGGGGCCTAGGAGAACGGGGCGGGTCTGGATGCCAGCCTCCTTGGCCTCGAGGAACTCACGCACAGGCTTGGGGTCCTTGGCGAGGGAGAAGGTCTGGTTGTCTTGGAGGGTGGGCTTGACGTAGTGGTAGTTGGAGTCAAACCACTTGACCATCTCGAGGGCGGGGACATCCACACCGCCCTTCTGGTGGCCGCGGCCCATGGCGAAGTACTCATCGATGGGATCGAGCTTCTGCGAGGTGTAGCGCTCAGGGGCGGCCTATAAAGATGGTCAGCTTGCGTTTTCTTCCCGAGGTCTGTGGCACTGGTGGGCCAACTCACGCTGAAGAGCTGGATGTGGTCGAGGACATGGTCGTAGTGAGCAAAGTCGTTGGAGGGGATAATGTCGACACCGGCATCCTTCTGGATCTTCCAGTGTGCGAGTCTAAGTCTCTTGCCCTCGGCGAGGAGGTCGGCCTGCGAGAGCTTGTCGCCCCAGTAGGCCTCGTTGGCCTTCTTCAGGTCACGGAGGACACCAATTCGGCTTTGGGCAACGGTTAGTGCCCGACAAAAAAAATCTGAGGGGTCGGAGACTTACGGAAACCCCAGAACGGATGACTGAACCATCTTGGCGGGGGAGGGGTAATGGTGAGAAGATCGGGTGAGAAGATGGCAATTGCAACGATACCTCTGGCCCTGTGAGTCTAGAGGGTAAAAGAGGTGTGAATGAGGGGAATGGGAGAAGGAAGGAGAAAGAGAAAACTCAAAAGAAGTGGGAGGCGGTCAACATAAAAAGTTGACGGTGCTGCCGCGATCGGTGGTACAAAGGAGCTCGACCAGACGTTGCCTCTTCGAGGTAGTTCCACGGGTATGGTGGGGGGGGCGAGGGGCAAAGGAAGGAGGGGGGGTAGCAACCGCTTCGGAGCTCTAGGGTAGGCCGCATTGCAGTCTGTGCGGCGACCTAGTTTCTCGGTTGGGCCGAGCTTAGATCGTGCCCGCCGTTAAGCAATAGCAGTCAGAATGCTAAGCAGCGGGCATGTGGATGCAGCAAGAACGGTGCATCCAAAGCTGCCTCTAGTTGTCAAAGGAATGTGACGGGGCCGAGAAAATTTCGAGTATTCACATACAGACAAACTATCACGCAGCAATGCGAGGGAAGACGATTTGCTGTTGCCAATCTGTCTCGTCCAAGTGAGATCTCAGGTCTTGGCACCGAATTACTCCGATTATCAGCAGTCAGGCAGCAATGAAACACCCGTAATCCGGGCTCCGTCTGCCCTCCCATTGCCCGCTTAAACCCTTTCCCTAGCTGTTTAACCACCCTGGCTGGAATGAATCTGGCGACGGAAAACGCTATTATGGCGTGACCGAGGTCCCCATCGTTTGGGTGAGTGATTCTAACCCGGATTTTCAAACGGAGTGCAGCCTGCAGGAGCCCACCCCCGGGGTTGTCAACTGCAAGGAAACCCTGACAAGCCCGGGCCTTCACTAGGTACTTCCCCTTCAGGCATAGACCCGGAAAATACTACGGCCGGCCTCCAGCCTCGGGTAATCCCAGGTTAATCTTCCAGCGCTGCACCTCCGACAGGCGGCTGCTGTCCCAGCCGCGAGATTGGCTTGAGGCACGCAACGCAAAGCCGAGCAGTGTTGACAGACAGCCTCGCAAGAGCTTCGTCATCACCTTCACTGCGGGTCCCACAAACCGGTGTTTCTCACAGTCTTTTGAACTCGCATTGTATCATTCGGCAAGCACCATATAACTCGTGAGGCCACTGCAGAGCGCAGCCGCTGACGAGCTCGACGCTCCGCCGTCGCTCCGGCACGCCCCTTTTCGGTCCGTGACCGCTATCGCGCGCCATTTCCGCGACCATGTATTCGAATCCGAACTCGTTTCTCGGCGGCAACAGCATCCGGCCAGGCCAGCCGCAGTATGGCAACTCGTTTGGACCGCCCGCTGGCCAGCCGCAGCAACAGCAGCAGCAGCAACAACCCAGCCCGTTCGCTCCGCAGCCGACGGGCTTCGGCCAAGCTCCGCTCCAGCAGCAGTATACCGGCTACCCGGGACTGCAGCCCCAAGGCCCCGGGCCGATGCAACAGCAGTACACCGGCTTTGGTCAGCCTGCCCCCCAACCGGGATTCCAATCTGCGCCGCCCATGCCGTCAATGCCAGCGCAGTTCCAGCAGCAGTATCAACAGCAACAGCAGCAGCAACCGCAGCAACCGCAGCAGCAGCAACAGCAACAGCCCGGCATGTTTGCCTCCGCGCCCCCCGCGCAACCTTCCGCTCAGACGTTGGCGCCACCTCCGGCTCCTGTAAAGCCGCAAGCTACCGGCTTCAGCGAAATGGCGGCTTCTTTCCACACAGGCGGTGCGGCGAAGCCCAAAGGGCGCAGGGCCGAGAAGGCGACGACCAAAATCCCAAACATCCGACTGTCGTTCATTTCCGCCCAAGACCAGGCCAAGTTTGAGTCCGTCTTCAAATCCGCCGTCGGTGAAACAGGGCAGACTACAATGACTGGTGAGAAGGCCAGAGACCTGCTCCTACGGTCTAGGCTCGACGGAGACTCGCTATCTCACATTTGGTAGGTGAAACTGCATACTGGAGGCTTAAGTGAACAGGACAACAGCTTACCGTGATCACCAGGACATTGGCTGATACCACAAGGGCTGGCCAACTTCACTTCCCCGAGTTTGCCCTGGCAATGTATCTCTGCAACTTGAAGCTTACTGGAAAGAGCATCCCTTCGGCTCTTCCGGAGAACATCAAGAACGAGGTATCCAGCATGGTGGATATCATCAATTTCAGTGTTGCGGAAGAAGCCGCTGGAGCCTCTAGCAGCACCGCACCGGACTTTGGTATGCGGCAGAGTACAGCCACTCCACCTACTATCCAGCATCCGCAGCCTCAGCCATCAAATGCGCAAATTCTGCAGGCACAGATGACCGGGTTTCCTACCCAGCAGACTGGTTTCTTGGCCCAGAATCAGGGTCTTCAGGCGCAGGCAACGGGCATGCCGCAGGTTGGCGGCTACACTGGACCTCGCCCGCCGATGCCCCCGATGCCCACCGGTTTCGGCCCCGGGCTATCGCCGAACAGTGGGCCTGGTGGAATGATGGCTCCACTGAACGCCCAACCCACCGGGAGACCCGGCCAGTGGGGACTCGTGAACACTCCGGCTACCGGCCTTCCCAACATTGACGCCTTACAAGCGCGTATGATGCCTCAGCAGGGCCGAGAGCAGGGGAGCTACACCACTGCCGGCTTGCAGGGGAATGCCGTGATTCCCTGGGCCATCACCAAGGATGAGAAGAAGAGATACGACGCGCTCTTTCGGGCGTGGGACGGCTTGAACAAAGGGTACATTGGCGGAGACCAGGCAATTGAGATTTTCGGACAGAGCGGCCTCGATAAACCCGACCTTGAGCGCGTCTGGACTCTTGCTGACCATGGCAATAAGGGCCGGCTGGATTTGGACGAGTTTGCCGTTGCTATGCACTTGATCTATCGCAAGCTCAATGGCTATCCCATGCCCAACCAGCTGCCCCCCGAGCTTGTTCCTCCGTCAACTCGGAACATCAACGAGTCCCTCGGGGCGATTAAGGGCATGCTTCAGCAAGAGTCAGAGTTCCGTAAGAACTCGGGCGCTGCTCTACTACCCCAAAAGACAGGAGTCAGCTACTTAAAGGGTCACTCATTCAGGGGCAGCCCTGGACCATTCGGCGGCGCTGCTGGCCGAAAGGATGCTACGGTCTTCAAGAACAATGATGACGCTGTTGGATATCGGTCTAGCGCTCGCCGACGACTTGGTAACGGCTCACCTCGGCCGGACTCGCCGTCATCTGTTACATCGAGTGACGACTTGACTGTGGATCAGCTCCGAAAGAAGATTAAGGAGAAGCAGGTTCTTCTTGACGCGATGGACTTTGCAGACGAGAAGGGTGCCGAAGAAGATGATATCCTTGATCGGCGCGATCGTCGCGAAGCTGAGGAGCTCTACCGCCGCATTAGAAGAGTCCAGGAGGATATCGACAATCACCCTGATGCTGCCTTCATCGGAGGCGACTCGGAGGCCGAGAGGAGAGCGATGAAACGCCAGCTCCAGAATCTGACGGATAAGATTCCCGATCTAGCTTCTCAAGTCAGAAAGACCGAGAAGGCCATCGCGGATGCAAGACTTGAGCTCTTCCGCCTGAAGGATGCCAAAGCTCATCCGGGCAGCGCGTCTGCTATCTTCGGCACTGGCCCTGGTGGCATGGTGACTGAGTCCGACAGACTCAAGGCACGCGCAAAGGCCATGATGCAGCAGCGAACTGCTGCCTTGACTGGTAAGAAGGCCGATGTCGGTGGCGATGACGTAGACGGGCCGAAGCGGCTCGAGGAAGAGAGTATCAGGATTAGAACCGAGAAAGAGAACAACGAGCGGATGGTTCGAGATGTTGAGGACAGCGTCCGCGACTTCTCCAAGGGCATTGAGGATACGCTGAAGGAAGGCGGCCAAGACTCTACCACGGAGCACGAGAAACGTCGTTGGGATGACGCTCTCGGTGTGGAAGATGAGGTCCGGGACTTTATCTACGACCTGCAGCGCTCGAGCCGAGCCGCCCGCATCCGATCGCAAGACCGTCAAGGTGGGCGCAAGGCTACCCAGGAGCCGGTGAGGGCAGAGGCACCCCCTACCTCTCTTGCTGATCCCTCGCCCTCGACTTCTCGTACTTCCACCCCTACTACTGCTGCTGCTGCCTCTGGAGGCGGCTCCTATTCATCATACAAGACGCCTGAGGAGCGAGCCGCATTCATCAAGCAGCAAGCAGAGCAGCGCATGGCCGAACGCCTGGCGGCGCTTGGAATTAAGGCCCCCACAAAGCCTGGCGAGACTGCAGCTCAAAGAGCGGAGCGCGAGAGGGCTGAGCGAGCTGCCAAGCTGCGGCAGGCAGAAGAAGAAGACGCACGCCGAGAGGCCGAGAGGCTGGCCAGGCTCAACGAAGAACAGGGTGTCCCACCGCCTACGGTTCAATCACCCAAGGGCGATTCTAAACGACCCCCTCCGCCGCCGAGCAGGAAGGGGCCCAGGGGAGACGACAAGCGAGCCGACGAAGACGCTGCCGCGAAGAAGGCGGAAGAACAACGCCTGGAGAGGGAGCGGGAAGAGCAGCATCGCGCAACTCGCGAGCTAGAGTAAGTCGACACCTCTGCGTGTCGTGGATTACCGTGTTACTGACATATGAACAGAGAGAGCGCTCGGGCCCAGGAGGATGACTTGGCTAACGAGCGCGAGGCGGCTGATGCGCGCCTCAGAGCGCTGGAAGAGCAGGTGCGGCAAGGCAAGCTGAAAAAGGAAGAGGAGAAGCGAAAGAAGAAGGCTGCCTTGGCCGAGCAAAAGGAGAAGGAAACTAAGTTGGCTCAACGGCGAGCGGAGATCGAGGCCGCGCGCAAGCGTGAGGAAGAGCTCCGAAAGCAGCTCGAGTCAATGGACGACGACGACAGCTCGTCAGACGACGATGAAGGACCGCAGCAAATCACACCCCAGGCTTCTACGCCAACTCTGGGAGGGAGTCAACTTGGCAGTCAAGAGCTGGAACCCAAGAACACCCCGCCAGCCATTCCAGTCACTTCCCCGCCGCAAATCGTCACCAGCCCAGCAGCCGATACCGAGAGCCGTAATCCGTACTTTAAGATGATGTCTCATTCGTCCGACGCGTCGACTCCGATCGCGGCAGCACCGGTGGTCCCTCCAGTCGCGCCGCCCGCTCCGCCCCAGGCGGAATCCAACAACCCATTTCACCGCTTGCCACAAGCAGCCCCATCTGTGCCAGCGTCGAGAAAGCGGCCGGATGATGACGGATGGGGTTCCGACAAGGATGAAGACGATGATGATTCTGACGACGATAGACCAGGCGGCCGGAGCGCTGCCGCTCTTGCATCTATTCTCTTCGGTACTATGGCACCAACACGCCCTCTATCGGCTACTGATGATAGATCCGCGACGTCTCCACCCATCACTTCGCCAACTTCACCGCCTCCGCCCGAGGTAAATGCCTCGCCCACAGGCGCGCCGCCCCCGCCCCCGCCGCCCCCGCCGCCGATGCCTACGGGCGCCCCGGGCGGACCGCCCCCACCTCCGCCGATGCCTCCTTCGATGGCCCCGGCAGCGCCTCCTCCGCCCCCTCCACCGCCGCCGGCAATGGGAGACATGGCGGCAGCAGCACCCCGGCCCATGGCATTGCTGGGTGAGATCCAGGCAGGCAGGGCGCTCAAGAAGACGCAAACAAAAGACAAGAGCGTGGCGGCTGTGGCGGGTCGGGTCCTGGATTAATATAAAGGTTCATGCGGCGGGCCAGCCGCCGGTGCTCGTGGCCAGTCGGGCGGTACCAATGCACGCATCCCCGAGCGGGACGGGGTAGCGATAAGCTGATATAGGGAGCTTGTGTGGGGACATGTATGGGGAAGGAGTGGGACACAATATCGGAGATGTGTTCTGATTGTACGTAGTACCTCGACACGGCATGCAATAATCATCCTTTCACAGCACCGAATCACCACAGCGGTCTAGTCTGACAATAGCGAAACATTTCAACCCCCCTCTCCCTTGGCCAATCTTTGCTCTGTGCGGTGTAAACAAAGTTCTTGTGACCTATGGGTTGCTTTCCTGATATGCGGTGCTCTTTGACCGGGCGAGTCGGGCCTGTGGATGGTGGGATCGGGATCGAAAATTCGTGTCCCATCCCCGACGGCATGCAGCTTTTAGTGGAGAAGTGTCGTCTCTTACGAGGCTTGCGATAAAGCCGACATACACGAGTGAAATGCTCCAACGAGAGGAATGGACGTGAGGCAGGGAGGGGGTGTCATCCGGATAGTCTTTGAGTTTACATGTCGAATGATGGGCTGTCAGATAGCTCGTTTACGTTTTGGGGGCTTTAGAGGGGCGTGCATCCAAGGTCTAGAATGCAGACCCAGAGTTTGGGTGCGCTGTGCTTTTCTGCGCTTCTTGCATCAGGCTGTGGTAGTGTAGAGTAGGAAACGGGAGGTCGTATATCTTGCATCTCATGATGAAACGCGCTTGCGCGGTGCTGAGAGAGAGAGACGCAGTGAGGGGGCACAATGTACTCGACAAGACGGGAGTCTGGTATCGGCCCAAACGGTAAAGTACTCTCGCAGAGGAGCTACCTTGTGCGTAGTTCTGCCGACGTCACATCGAAGCATGCAGCCACTCTGTCACCCGAGTGTCATTGACAAAAATGAAGAAGGCATCTGTGTGCTTGCAGGAGGCGAGCGGACTGTGATTCAAGGTTGAAACTTTTTTTTATTTTACTGGGTGGACATCTCTGGCTGGGGTTAAAGTGAAGGTACAAAGCAGGAGACAAACGGGCACGGGCAGGGATTCGCGCTGGAACGCGGGGAGGAATGATCGGACCCTCTGCAGAGGGATATTTCGGGACCCTCTGCACCTCTTCCTGGGCTCATCCCGGGGCTCGTTTTTCGTCCGCCTCGCTTGTGACAGCTCAGCAAGGAGAGGGAAGGGAGGGATGTGCGAGCTTGTGAAAAAGCTGTCGAAACGAAGTTGAAGTGGAAAAAAAAAACCCCCTGCTAAAATTCTCTGTGCGAAGGGATCTGCCGCCGAAAAAGCAGGGAATAGGATGTCTACAGGCATGCTCTGAGTCACGATGTAGCCTTTTCTACGTGCTGCGTTATTAGTATATGGAAGGGTAATTGTCCTATAGCGGCGCTGTCCTAACTTCCAAGTTAGGACCCAAGACCCGGCACCAGTAGCACGAAAATTACTACGATCTAATCGCATCGGGACCGCAGGTGCAGTGCCGGGCGCAGATGCGCAATTCGAGTCGGTAGACATTCTTCGACAGGCGCAAACGCTCTCCATGGCGCCCCGCCCAGCCTACCCGGCAGAGAAGGATGCCATGGCCTTGGTGGTGTCATTTGTGGGCCTGGATGACACTCTCACGGGCCCGTCCCCGTTGGAGCCAATGATGTCAGCTCGTCGATCTGGCTCTCAGACGAGTCCGCCTGGAGACCCAGACCATCCAAGCGGTGCGAACTGGTCGCCTGCCTGGCGGACGCTGGAGATGACCGAGATGAGCAAGATTGGGAAGAGAAAAGCAGCGGTGTGCTGGTGCCGGCTTGTGGCGAGCTGAGCAGTGGCTCGAAATCAGGTCCCCTAGGCACATTCCTGACGGGCTCGCGACGCGGCGGCCTCGACATTTTTCATGCGTTCTTTAGTCGAGCGGAGAAGACATGGCAGATATGAACGGCCCTGATTGATACGGGCTGGGCTGGCGTTTGATGATAGCGTGGGTAGGTGCTGAACGCCGCTCTTGGGGGTCCCTCGACGTCGGAAGCCCCGCGAATAAATGGGCGACGGGCGGCCCTGATTGGCTAGGGGCAGTGGGCACGCGACTGTGACGCGAAGATTCGCGCCAGTCGTTTTCAATCGATAAACAAAAAGCGCGACGCCGCCTCTTCCCGTTGGGCCGCCTCAACTCCAGCCCGGCGTCGCCAAAAGATTGCATTGCAGCCAACCAACGGCCGCCCGCCAGTCTTTGCCAAACGTGCGCTCGATTCCGCCATTGTCAGGACTCGGCAGTATCTGTCTCGAAACCATTTTCGAGTCTTCTGGTCTGCGCGGTGGAGAGCAGTGCAGTGCACGCATCGAGATCTCCCGCCGAGAGAGACCGGCCCAGTGCGCTGTGTGCGACGTGCTGCCGCTGCGTTCGCTGCCCGCCAGGGATCCTGCATGGCACAGCCCGCTTTTCGCTGGTCTCCACGGTCTCCTGCTGGCCTCATCCACCATTCATCCGGAATCCAGCTTTCCAGCTTCCCCGCCCGTCAGGAACCTTGATCCGCTGCCGCCTTCGCATTGCCCTCTCACTTTGATGGAACCCGTCGACATATCTTTGACGACAGAGCACCCGTCGGCCACTTAAACGCGAGAGGCCCTGCCACACACCCCGGCGCCGCGTCTCCGCTCCCCTCCACTCCCCTCACCTCGTGCACCACCACCCAGAGCCCATACCCCTGCTCCCCATATGGTCAGCCCGCGTTAGCCTTCGTCGTCCAATCCGTTTGCCTGCTCTCCCTCCTTTGGCTGCTCAGCGTCCCCACTTCGGCTGCGCTCCCAGAGACAGGCGTGTGTGAGCTGGCGGTCGGCATCCTTTGACGCTCGTCCAGTCAGCCCTCTTCAGTTCGGGTCTCCCACATCGCTTTGGCGCCCAAGGCAGCCTCTCCCTCCTCCCTCTCTCCTCTCCCGGTTCTTGATAGCCAGCCGTCGTCGACAATCGCCTCCAGGACCATCATTGAGAGCCAGAACACGATCTTCGCTAATTTTGCTTCCCGCCGCCGTCCCGCTCAGAAGAAGCCGGACCCAACCCGTTTGCTCCGCCATCAACGATCATCCCATCCGCCGCTGGCCTGCGCGACTCTTTTCAGCCCATAACGGCTTACACGCCACATTATCCCTTGCCAGCGCTCCCCCCACATTTAATTAAACTCGCACACCGTCGCTTGAGGTTAGTTGAGAGAGAGCCTTAACACCGCCAGCCCGCCTCCCCCGTCAGTCAAGCACACACTACTCCACTTTCAAAGACGACGCGAGGGACTTCGAGCCTCGCTTCAGCTCCGACAACGACGACTTTTCAAGCTGGCGCCGACATAACAAGGACCACTAACTGAGGTTCAGAAGAATCTTGCTTCCATCAGCTACTGTCGCACGTAGACACGCGTTCAGCTCGGCCATTCAATGGCCAAGCAAACGCGTTTCGGGGCTCCCGAGCCGCCGCTCCAGATCTTCCAGGATGAATTCCACTACGATCTCACAGCACCTTCGATGATCAGCCACGCACCGATGCCCCAGACATCGAAACCCCGACGACCTCTTCAGAGTGCTAACGCCAACGTTGTGCTAAACCCTCCGAATGCTTCCTTCGTCAACCAGTCTCCATTCAAGTCAAATATGCGGATGGCCGACTCGCCTCTCACTCCTTTGAAACCGGCGCAGGGAAACAAGCTCAACATGGTACCGATGATGCCTCCAGGACGCCTACCTAAATCTACGTCGACGGATTCGCTTGAGAAAAAGCCGCCCATGATGTCAAGATTCAAGACGGTAGCACAAAAACCCCCACATCATCAGCAGCAGCAGCAGCAGCAGCAACAGCACCCTCTAGTCCCGCCCGAGATCAACTTCCACAGCATGGGCAAAGAGAACTCGCACCCATTAATCTATCCAGCCCCGGCACCTCCGCAGTTCAATATTCCACTCGAGAACTACTACCAGAAACCGTCCGGAAAGCGGGTGTTGTTAGAGGCTGCCCCGATCAAGGAACTGAGACCGGCAAAGAAGCCAAGATTAGAAGAGCCCCTCCCTCCGCACGACTCGTTTCCGGTCATTCAAGACGATGGGACGAAGCCAAACCACAGCTATGCCACCCTCATTGGAATGGCGATCCTCCGGTCACCGCAACGGCGACTTACTCTGGCTCAGATCTACAAGTGGATCTCCGACACCTATTCTTTCTACAACCCTAACGATGCTGGTTGGCAGAACAGTATCCGGCACAACCTCAGCCTGAACAAGAACTTTGTGAAGCAGGAACGACCGAAGGACGACCCGGGTAAAGGGCACTATTGGGCAATCGAGCCAGGAACAGAACACCTATTCATGAAAGAGAAGCCTTCACGGAAGTCGGCGCCCACGAACGAGAACTTGCCTGTAATGTCGACACGCTTGGAGCCATCGCACCCTCAGATGCATCTTCTTCAGGAACCAATGTTGCCGCCTCAGCCTCCCATGAACCACTCCTCGCTCCCTCCATTGCCGCCATTGTCGCAACACGCCCCTATGCAAATGCCCGCTCCTGAGATCTCATCGGACGCCACGATCCCGGCCTCAGATCTAGCTACCATCGATGAGATGACTGAGCCGATAACCGAGCATGACATCTTGAACGATCCTGATTTGTATTCGCCCCTCCCGGTAGCAATGCACTCTTCTCCTCCTATCCCGCGACACATTGAGTCTCGCCATAGCGGCACACCGCCGCCCCAGCATTCGATACGCGGTTCATCAGTCACGAAATCTCGCTCCCAAAAGCGAAGGTTTGCGCAGATGGACGACAGCGGCTATATCTCTTCGCTTGAATCTTCAGCGATGCGCCCCAGCCAGCACGCCACGTTACTGACGTCCGAGGCCGACCGTCCGCGGATCAAAAGGGGCCGCGCCGAGGAAGAGATCGCCCGTCTCCGTGCCTCCTCCTACGACAGCCCGTCAAAGGGTCGGTCTTTTGGATACCCGCCAGCTTCCTCTTCACCGCTTCGCCCCCCGGTATCACATGGGCTTGGGCAAATGCTCCCACCACTAACTCCAGCCACTAAGCTGAAGGCACCGATGAAGCCTCCGCCATCCGTCTCTCCGAGCACCAATCTTCGTCTTCACCGGGAAAGCGTCCAGTCGATGGTTGACTCTCCCTATCGACGGGTTTCTGCCTTGCTGCCAGATGAAAGCGCCCTCCAGCTTACTCCTAGCTTCAATGTTGACGAGGTCTTTTTTGGCATTGACCGCAAGGTCGAAGACGACACCAGTGCCTTCGACATCTTCCAGGATAACCCGTTCGACTCGATTTTCTCCCTCTCGCCGCTTCCTGTACACAACGGCTCGCCGATAAAGCGGTCAGTCAAGAGGCAGAAGATGGATCGGTCACTGTCGACGAGTGCGCTCGGCGATCTCACTGGCTCTCACCACGGCCTCGGCAACTCATTCCTAAAAGTGCCAGGCCAGGCCAACGCTCTGGCATTGGAGACACCGAGCAAGATGTTCGATGGTCTCCTATCTTCCCCTAGCAAGGTTTTTCTGCAATCCCCCAGCAAGATGTCCACGATGAACGACGAGAACCTGGCTCCGTGGATTTCAATGGATGAACTTTGCACGGACTTCTACGAAGACAATGACTTTTCCGGCATCGACATGCTAGCCGGGTTTGAGAAGATTGGCTCGAGCAATACGCAACCACGACCTCCAGCAAAATCTTCGCAAAAACCGGGTTTCGGTCGCGCTTATTCGACCACATTCTAGCATGGTCTTACTCTCGATTTTTGCTCACGCCACACCACCCGCGGCCGGGAAGGTCGCGAATACTTGGCTGACGACTGTTACGATTGACGAATAAACCGCATCTTATTCGCCTCATGTGCCTATTGACTAGACAATATCTGTCGGGGCTACATGGTTCATCATCCTCTCACCTGAGAGACCCTGGGATGGGAGGTTTGCATTGAGATGTATCAAAAGCCACCCGCTCCTATTATACCTTTTCCCATCTCCCTACAGAGGGTTTTCCTTTTTCTTGTCATGATAATGAAGGGATGTCATGGAGTACATATCACAGCAAAGCAGCATATGGAAGGAGTCAAATGACGGGGGTTTCCTTACGATTTCTTTGAGTATTTGGGAAGGATGGCCAACGAACAGTGCCGAGCTATTTGAACTGTTTCCCCTTGCTCGGTTCTCTATATGTCACGGTTTCGTTTTGGGTCTGGATGAATATCAGCAGGGGAAAGCGTGGTGTGTTTGTTTGTAGCCCACCGGGATGGCTAGGTATAGTTTGCCATGTTGTGTATAATCCTGCGAGGATTACGTGTCAGGAAATGAAAATGGTTTTCCCGTCTCCCTAATCATGCAACGCTCCATGGCCAAGTACGTAACCAGAATCGGAACGGACCATTATGATCCAATGCTGTGACTGGCCGGCGTCTAACGTCCGTTCATGTGGTTGGCAGACAGAAGCGAATGAGACTTGTACAACGCAGGCCTAATGTGTATCTATGGGTATATCTATCTGAGCTATCGATAGGGGTAAAAGCAAGACACCAAACAACAGCCTGACAACCAGTCATCCAAAAATGCTTACCGAATAACATACCTCAAGCCAAACCCCTGCAACGTGATGTCTGTTCCTAGTTCTATGCGCTAAAATCACAACCGCTGTAACGCCCACCGAGCCAAGATTCCCCAAACCTCCCCAAACCACATGAGTGAGGTAAGCCAGTACTCCATATGATTTTAGAATGTGCCGAATCGACGATGGCCGCGAAAATCCCTAAGCAACGGAGTCCTCTTATCCACCCTGTTCTCCGTCCCGACAGCTCGCGGCTCCGAAGATCGTCGCTGAATGCCTCGATTATGTGCCCCAGTACCTAGCTCCAAGCCAAGCCATTGCCGAGCAAATTCCACAGGAGAAAGATAGGCTTTGCCGTAGAACCCAAAGGCGGAGACAACCTCCTAGTAAAGCCCCATCCGCGAGACCCAGCCAGTATCGGCAGACTTTTGAGGGTTGATGAGTATCTCGTAAGGGAACGGATTGGAATCTGTTGTGGTGATTGGCGGGATATGATCCTTGTGGGCGTTTACAAGAGTGATGATCTTCATGACAGTGTTGTTGAGCGTCGTCATCGTTGCCTTGCGGACTTTGGCGCGTTCTAGGTGGCCACGTCAGTAAATTGCTCGGTCCTCCTGGGACTTCGCCGACGAGTTACCGTCCACTTCCAGCGGGCCCAGGACGCAATGGGGACACAACTCCAGGATCATGCTCACCACCCTCTGTTTTCGGATCCGCCACCGTCACTTTGACAACCCAGTTCTCCCAGCACACTTCGTCCTCGCCGCGCATGGTATACCAGTTTTTCCGGCGCCTCTTCTCGAAGAACTGTACCGTCACCTGCCCACGACCGCTGCCGTTCCCGGCCCCTAAACTCGGATGCTGGGGGTGGTGATTTGCATGATGCGGTTGGCTGCGTTCGGCTTCGAGGTCGCGCACCAGGGTGGTTACGCGCTGCTCGATGAGCGTTTCGATCTCGGCGACTGGCACATAGGCAAGGTCAAGCCCCAGCACGTCGCGTGTCCGCGGGGCAACCGTGGGGAAGAAGCGAAGAAAAAAGATCAAGTTTAGTATCCCTATGATTTGGATGTTAGCGATCTTTTCTTGCTTGGAAAGCAGTAGAGTGATCACACAATAGGGGTGGCCGGGCATTTTGGTGGGGGAGGAGGAGGGTTGTGGGGAGTTGCTCACCTCGGACCACATCGCGCACGGAGTTAGGGTCAGCGAAGGCCTCGAGAATAAATTCGGGAGCACCGGGCTGCTCCATGGTGAGAAACAATAGTCGCAAGTGTCAACTCTTAATGGCCGGTGTTGAGGGATGAGAGGACGTATAATGTCTCGTAATCACTACCCCTCATGAGTACTGGGGATTGAGGGGCAGACGGAGAAGCGAAATGATTGTGAGTGACGTTTTGGGCGGAGCTAAACCACACTGCGGGTCACCTGCAGCACTGGCGGTCTCCGCTGAATCTAGCGGGCAAGGGCCAGGTGGGACCCAAAGAAAGGATCTCCTGGTCACATTCTGGTTTTCTTTAGAGGGTTAGGGTTTCGGCTGTCCTTCCGATCAGCCCTGTCAGCGCAATCCGCAATCGAGCCGAGGTAAATTGGCCCAAGAGGCTGGGCAGCTGGCAGCTGGGAGCTCCGCCAACTCAAGCGTGCAGATTCAAGCCCGACGAAGACGCAACGCCCTATGAATTGAACCCAGCGAGAGACGCCTGGCGACTGAACTGCAACCGAAGGCCATCATAATGTTCGGCGCCACACGGCGCTGGTTCCGTCGGAACCGCACGCCCGTCGCCATCAGCGTCGGCGTCGTCGGTGCGGGATACGTTGTCACGCAATATGTGCTGAGCAAGATCAACGATGCGCGCGAGCGCATGAGCAGCGACCGCATCGCCAAGGAGAAGTAGGTGCATCCAATGCACCCATCACCGTCCCTGTGGTACGGCTTGTGCTAACCTGACACTCTTGTCATGTGCAGCTTGCGCCGACGCTTCGAGCAGAACCAAGAGGACTGCACATTCACTGTGCTCGCGCTGCTGCCGACCGCGACGACGAACATCCTGGAGGCTATGAACACCGAGAAGATCACGTACGAGATCCAACAAATGAAGGGGTCCACGACGGCCAAAACCCGGAGTATCGGGTCTCTAAGTCCGCCCACGGCATCCGAGGCTGCCACCACCGACGACGATGGGCGCAGCACCATCAGTGTCAGCGTGCACAGCGAGGCCGGTGTACACACAAGCCAGATTTCGATACCCCCTATGACACCCGCTGAGAGCACCGAGGTCCCGGCTCAGGATGCGCCTCAGACGCCGCAAAAGCCGCGCAAGACGAAGCGCCAGCTTTGGGATGATCTGACCATCAGCTGTAAGTTGAGAGAGGGGGTTGTTAGGGAAAAGGGGCTAACATACCATCACCAACAGCCATCACAAGAGCCTACACGTTAATCTATACCCTAGGGCTCCTTGCTATGCTCACCCGAATCCAGCTAAACCTGCTTGGACGCCGCAGCTACCTCTCCAGCGTCGTCTCGCTCGCTACTGGCGGCGCCCAGGCGACCATCAGCCTCGAGAACAACGATGACGACGGCAGCTCCAGCCAGGCCTATGGCAGCGATTTCGATGTCAATCGCAAGTATCTGACCTTTAGCTGGTGGCTGCTCAACCGCGGCTGGGTGGACGTGATGCAGCGCGTGGAGGCAGCCGTGCGCCAGGTATTCGGTCATCTAAGCCCGCGCGACACCATCTCTCTCGAAACCTTCTCCCGCCTTACCTCAGAAGTGCGCCGTCTTGTCGAAGGCAGCTCCCCCGGCTCCGCCGCCGGTACACAGTGGCTTCCCTTCCTGCTTCCGCCTGCCAGCATGGAGGACTTTGTCCTCCGTGAGTCGGGCATCCTTGACGACTCCCCGCCCCCTCCTTACGACCCCACATCTAACACGCCCTCCCCTTCGTCATCCGCATCCCTCCGCCTTCTTCTTGACGAGACAGCCGACCTGGTCGAATCGCCTGCCTTTGGGCAGGTTCTCACACAACTCCTTGACGCCGCCTTCGCCGTTCTGCTCACCAACAAGCTCGCCGCTGGCGCCTTTGAGGCTCCCCTCGCGGCTGAGCTCCGCGACCCGCTGTCGTCGTCCAGTGCTGGCTACAGCCGGGCTGTACTGTTGCCCAAGATACTGAGCGTGCTGACACGCCAGGCACATGTTATCGGGAACGGGATGCCCAACGAGTATTTGCAGTCAATGGAAGCAGTACGCGACCTTGAAGGCTTTGCCGCCATAGTGTACTCAAGCAACTGGCAGGCTGAAATTGCAAGGGATGGGGAAGCCGAACCCGCCGCGAAGACCGCTGCCGGGAGCGGAAGCAGGGGTGTCGTTGTGCCAGTCATAGAGAGCTCCGCGTCGCGTCACAGCCACGTGTCCGGCACAACGGTGGTGGTGACCGAGTCAAGCCTCGTGATGGTAGAGCCGCAGGCAAGTTTCGACAGCGCTTGGGATAGGGCTGTCACGGACAAGGTGGGCGGCAACTAACGGCTTCGAAACGGGCGAAGCAAATAGCATGGAGCGGAGTCAGGGTTTTTTGGTCGTGGGTTGGCTTTGTGATAGTCATGATACTGGATACTAGAGATAAAGTTTGTTCGGAATACCACATAGGAGAGCATTTTGTCATGGGCATAAATTAGGGCTAAAGTGTATTACTATATATGGGGGCGCAGGAACGAGCATCTAGGGCAGCATGTATCAATATCAAATATGAGGGTTTGGATGAGCTACTTCACCATCTGCCTTTTGGTCAGAGCACCCGATACGGTGTGCCTGTCTGTTACCCATGCCAGTGCAGGGACCAAACTACCATAGTACCCCAGACGGCCGGCTTTGGATTGCCTGGGCTCCAGCCACGCCCGTGGCCCGTGTTGATTACACCGGAACGCGGCATCTTCAGGTCGTCCCACACACCCCAAACCAGCTCCAGCATCCTTCCTCCCTCAGGTAATAACCCGTAGCTCTTTTCATGTCGGTGGAGATCTGCGGCACGCACACATCCAAGGGTCAGCGGACAACTTCTTCCCCTCCTCCACACCGGGGAATATCGTCCGGGCAGGTCGTTGGATAGGAGTGCTCCTCGCGGGTCGGCGGTGGCGGCGGACGGGAATCTCACATCAAACCCCTGATGAACTGGTCAAGCCCTAACTCAAACAGCTCGTTCTTCACTCCCTCGCCGCCCTTATGCTCAACAGGCGACAGCGGATTCTTGACAACTGTGTTTCCTATCAGCTACACACACATCTCCCCCACCCCGCAAGTAAAAACACATACCGTATTCCACCCACAGGTTGATGTATATCTGATGCAGGACATTCCGCATGCTCGGCGCCGCCGTGTCGGTGAGCATGACGAAGCGCAGATTGCTCACTGTCTCGTAGTAATGCAGCTTGTACTGCCCCGTGCGGTAGCTGATGAAGGCGTCGTCTTCACCGCCCAGCTTGCGCACCATGTTGCGCAGCGAGAAGACGGTGCCGTAGATCAGCTTGGCATCGTCGCCGGCGCGCGCGGCCTTGGATCGCCGGTCCGGGCGCGGGTGGTGGTCGGGCGCCGGATTCGGGTTCACGGGGGCTTCTGCGAGCGCCGGGGGCACCCATGATTTAGAGTAGATGCATTCCGCTGGGTGATGGGCAGTCTGTCAGCGGTGGTGCGGGAGGGCGGGTAAGGAAAGGGGTAGGTCGCGAGCGCGAGTCCGCAAGGGGGCCGACTCACTGTGGCGGTCGAAGATGTAAAAAGAGTAGATAACCATTGCAACAGGGGATTTGATTCTCACCCGAGACTCGGGTGAGCGGGCAAGCTGTTGCAGTTGCAAGGTTCGGCTGTCGCGCTCGTCACATTGAGGTCGATATCTAATCTTCAATGCGGAATTATGTCGTCGAGATGGGATGCTGCAGCTGATTGCACGGATTACGACCCCTTGTCTTCGGCCGGCAATGAACGAATCGAAGGCCAGGTCGGTAAACCCCACCACCCACCTGTGTCGCACAAGTTTCCTGCTGGTAACATCCCGAATATGTGCAAGCCCCGGTTACAATACAAAATATCAGAGGATAAATCTTAAACGGAGATAGAGACGAGTAGGTTCAATTCGGCGACCTGAAGTCCACCTCCATTTTCTCTTTCTCTCTCAAAGTATAACAGCACAAAACAGGGCACCTTCAACCATGAACTGCACGGCGACCCATGTACACTGGAATACCTCCCCTGTAGGGTCCGTGCCTTGAGGCTCACCAGTGCGGGGTTTGAGGGGTTGCGTCCATCACCCCTCTACCAAGGTGGTCGCAACTGGCTTCCCAGCTCGTCTCAACCGCTCCCGTCCAGACAAGGAAGCTCAGCGCCCTGTAAGGCCAGCCGCGTCCGTTGAATGGCCGCGCATACGAAAAATAATAATAATACAGTCAGAGTATAGAAGAAGAGCTTGGCTCCCAGGCGGAAAGTCAAAACCACCAGAAACATCTGACTGGGCGAAAGAAAAAGGATCTTCCGCTGCAGTATACGTTCCGTCTCTGCTCCGGTGTGCTTGTTTTCCTGCTTACCGACCGCCGAGCCGCTGGCGCACCCAGCCGATGAAGAGGTCCGGCAGGCACCTAACCTCATGAAAAGCACGAATCTGCCTACTTGTTGCCCTGCCTCCCCCGACGCGAACTTAGGCCCACAAGTGTTAAGGTCACTCGATACTTGTCTCAGCCGGACAATCCGCTACCTGTATTACTTACATCACGAGTTGCCCATCGGTACGCAACCCAGCCTGCTTCTCCAACAGCGAGAAATCGCCGTGTGAGCGAAGAAAATGGCAAGCCAATCCACTTCCCCCACCCGACCGACGACATTTGCACTTCCAATCCGCCCCCGAGCGAGCGAAAACGAGACCATGGAATCGGGCACAAGCTCCGGTCGGCACTCCGGCCTCCTCTCTCCCGATATATCGATTGAATTTCACGACGCGCCCGAACCGAGTCCCTTGTCGGCGCCTCCGCGGTAGGTTAGGCACCTCGCGCGAACGCCGAATAGAAACTGACTGCCTCCCGCCGAAGCTCCGCACCGCCAGATATGCAGCACTTCCAGAGCCCCATGAGACACCACAGGCGCACGCCATCTGCCCAGCGCGAGGTGAAGGTACGGCAGTTCGAAGGACTCCGAACGGATCGGCTAAGGCTGACAAGCTCCAGGAAACACTCAACGCGAGGTCCGAGTATGCAAACGACGACTCAGACGGGCGGTCGCACCACCGTATCAACCAATATATCATCAAGGAGGAGATTGGCCGTGGCTCCTTCGGTGCCGTTCACCTGGCGACAGATCAGTTTGGCGAAGAGTTTGTGCGTTTCGTCCTTTCTAGGCACATAGGGGGCTAGCCTAGGAAAGACCATCCAATATTGCTAACCCATGCATTTGACAGGCTGTCAAGGAGTTTTCCAAGGCGCGGCTCAGGAAACGGGTACAGTCGAGCCTACTCCGCCAAGGCCCGAAAAGGCTTGGGTATCCTCCAGGACGAGCAGGATTTGGTGCCCCTGATGCCCCTATCGCCCGGTTGACCAACCAAAAGGCCGACGAGGCCAAGGATGCGCTCTTCCTGATCCGTGAGGAAATCGCCATCATGAAGAAGCTAAACCATGAAAATCTCGTACAGCTGATCGAGGTTCTGGACGACCCCGAGGACGACTCATTGTATATGGTGCTTGAGATGTGCAAGAAGGGCGTTGTGATGAAGGTCGGGGTTCATGAGCCCGCGGAGCCATACGAGGAAGAAAAATGCCGCCACTTTTTCCGTGATCTGATACTTGGGATCGAGTATTGTAAGTCCTCCGTGGCAACCCACAGAGATGATGTATCTCATAACCTTTGCTCGCAGTGCACTCGCAAGGCGTCGTACATCGCGATATTAAGCCTGACAACCTCTTGATAACGAAGAATGACGTTCTCAAAGTCGTCGACTTTGGCGTGTCGGAAATGTTTGAACGGGCTGGCGAGATGAGGACCGCAAAGTCTGCCGGCTCGCCAGCTTTCTTGCCCCCGGAGCTATGCGTCGCTAGACACGGCGATGTCTCGGGCAAGGCTGCCGACGTTTGGTCCATGGGTGTTACACTTTATTGCCTTCGATATGGCAGGATCCCCTTCGAGCGCGACAGTGTGCTTGAAATGTACGGCGCGATCAAGACCGAAACACCAAAGTACCCACTCAATGAGAATGAGGTGTTTCTAGATCTGATGTCAAGACTCATGGAGAAGGATCCCGAAAAGAGGATAACCATGGACGAGCTTAGGGTGAGCGCTTTGAGTCTCTCAGAGCGAATTCCAAAGGTACCATAGTCTGACTTGTCTTAGGAACACCCCTGGGTAACCAAAGGAGGGCAAGACCCTCTGCTGAGCCCGGACGAGAACTGTACCGACCCCGTCGACCTACCTAACGCCCTTGAAGTGAACCACGCCTTCACTAGAAGAATGAGCCACTTGCTCTGTGTTGTAATGCGTGCCGTTTCCACCAAACCACTCCTGTTGATCAGTCTAACGCAGTGACTTAGATGAGAGCGATAAAGAAGTTTAAGGCCCTCCTGGCCCCGAAGGACGCCGCACCTCCGCCACATGAGCCCAATCCCGAAATCAAGCACAATGAAGAGGTGACGGCCCAGCCACTCAGCAATGCAGCAGAGAAGGTCAAGGAGAACGTGGCCCCTGAGGAGGAGTCTACAGCGGACCACATCGCCAAGATCCTCAGAGAACGCGAGCTGTTCCTGAAATCGACTCGTGGCGGAAAGCTAAAACTGGGCATGGTTGCAAAACCAGACTCTGCAACCTCGTCAGCTGAGAGATCCGACACGCTCCTCCTGGGCATTGGGACCGGTGGGATCGATTCCTTTGGGGCGGAGTCGCTGCCATTTGACGTCGTATCCGATTCTCCGACCGCCGTAGACTTCAACATTTATGACCGAGCCTTCAGGGAGGAGGTCGACCGCATTAAGAGATCAACGAGCCGCAAGGGCAGCCGCGGGGGCGGCAGGGTCTACCACACCAAGCTTAACGAGAAAGGCAGTAGCAGCAGTGGGGGATCTGACGAAACCGTCGTAAACTCGGGCGGGAAACTAGGAAATGAAACAACGCCGAGAAGCTCCATCTCAACCCTGGCGTCACAACCAAAGGGCTCCCGGCTTGCGGAACTAGTCGCCCAGGCGATGACGGACGTCAAGTCCAAGGCGCAATAGATCTGGGACAGAAATCCCCTTTCCGGATATCGGGGAGATGGATCGGCAATAGAGGAGGAGAACCCCCCGGTTGTGTCACCATCTGAGCGATTTCTTTGTCAGTTTCGGCTTTTTTTATATCTCTCCAAAGCTTGAAGTGTGAGACCCGAGAGAGAGCCGAAAATCGGAGGCGCGGGGATTTTGCGATGATTGTGGGTGATTAGGTGTTGATTTATTTGAACCGAAATGTAGCCTCGGATGGCTTGGGTACGTAGTCGGAAAGTAGCAGTTGTATGTCGTAAAAGACTTGCTTTGCTTGGGTATCTTGTTGGCCTTCCCAGGTGTACTATAACTAGGAACGTCGTCGGTGGTGAAGAGAAGGTTTGCACTGCCACGCTGCCCCTCCCGGCTCCTGCACTTGCTGCTTCCGCGGCTACAGCACCCGCTTGAGGCGTCACAAGATCCGGGTAAAACAAATGTTTATCGGTGCTTAACCCCGGTTGGGCCCCAAGTTACTTATCTACGTAGCGCCGATTGATTTTTGAACAAGTCCTGTTGTAAGTTGAACGGCAACAATCCGGTCGTAGTCGAATCGCGACTTCGGCACTCAGCTGAGTGCCAAGAGAATGCCAGCTTCGTTCCCCTTGCCGCTTCCGGCTTGGCGAAAGCTTGTTGATCTGAAGCCCACACCACCAGGCCTCACTGGTGGGTTGGCAAAGATAAAAACTTGGATGAGTGATGCCCTGCTGCTGCGTATTGAGGTCGCCGCAGAGAAGGTATGACGGCATCTCCGTCTCCAGTCGGAGCAGCACCCAGAGCGGAGTTAGCGTATACGGAGGAACCCGGGCAGTCAGTGTTTGAGCGACGAGCGACGAGCCGCCGTAGAGCAGACGGATGCTGGTCTCGATTTCCGCGGCAGATGCCAAGCCCAAGCCACTGCTGCACGGCGTGGGCCGAACCGGTCTGGGTGGTTGAACGAGTTCCGGAGAGAAAATATCTATGCATACATACCTGGAAATGCGTGCGAACCTGCGCAGTATGTACTTCGACGGACGGAGGGACATGCATGTGCTTTGCTGGCGAGGTGTTGTGGTGTGATGTTGCGGTGTGTGTCGCCCATCGGAAAACGCTAAACCACATGCCAGGGAGGGGAATGGAAAACGTTTCGTTTCAAATCGCATGTGGATCACTGCCAGGGGGGACCCTCCATAAATGACGAACACCCGGCTTGTGAGGTACAGAACTTGTGGTCCGTCATCATGCCTCCCAACACTGGGCTGCTCGCATCTGGTTCCGGGCCACCTTCCTGGGCGAGAGTATTGGAGGAGCTTGCTTCCCCAGCCGATTTCACCTTGCACTGGTCTAGGCCGACGGCTGTTAGCCGGAGGCTGTGTAAGTGACCATTGCCTGGTACCTGCTAGGGTCCGGCGCCAGAGGTCAAACGGACAGCTAGCCACTACTATCCTTAGGGCTACATTCGGGTGCTACAAGATGTCCGCCCTCGCTCCTAGGCATCGGTGAGTAGAGTGATGTTGCCCGGTGTCGGGCATCTTGGGAAAACACCTATCCCAACTGCTGTCGTGAAACAGTCGCTTCGGTCATCTGCTCGCCGCCAGTTGCTTGATTCACGCCAGTGGCGTTGCGTAGCCTCCTAGTATCTGAGCGACCGTCGGGCTTCCGATGCCATATAGCCAGGGGTGATTTTCCAGGACTTTGCCGGATAGACGGCAGGCCAAAAGCCGGCAAGCCGGTGCCGTGGCCGGCGGCCTACACCGACACCAGCAAACGCACACCTCAGCAAGTTCTCCGAACGCAATGGACGCCCGGGACAGCGTGCCCGAGACCAAACTGGCTCGAGGTTGCAGCCTCGACTCATTGGCCGCATAGGATGGTGGTGGTAGTGTTGGTGGGCGAGAGTTGCCATGGTCTTTGCCGGGCGGAACATGTCCCGAGGGCCGCCAGTGCGACAGCCAGAATGGTGATGAGTAGCTGTGAGATGTCTTCTTGGCATTGTGCAAGGTGCTTCTGCAGAGCCTGGACTGTCTGTTGCAAGACATTCATCCTGGAAGCAGCAGTGTGGATACACAGTAACCTGTGTTCGAGATGGTATTGCAGTGACAGTTCAGCAGAGGCCCGAGCGGGCCAATGGGCACCCGTTCGGGTTGCGCAAGCCATGGCCGGCGCCGACTAGTAGAAGCAGGCGGGCTTGTTTGTAAGTGCTATCCGATGTTGAGGACAGCGTCGAAGAAGAAAATGCCTCATACTACCGATGGGAGAGCGTGGTTGCCGTCAGACGCACGACACCGACAACGCGTGTGGGTTACGAATTGGTCTGCTTGCAGCAGCTGGAAGACCTCTGAGAGCCAGGCCAGTCTTGGGCCGTAGCGTGCATCGGCCCTTTGTTGGGGGAGGGGGCCCCTTTGTCCTCCCCGAGATTCAGAGCCAGAACCCTCGAAGACGACGACTACATCGCAGCTCCTGCGTAGGCGAGCAAAGGACGCAGGCACGGTTCGCCTGCCCGTCCAATGATGGTCTCCGGACCGATGTACGACCTATAGCGGCTGCATACAGGCCGACAGGTCGCTATCCCCATCCCAAGATCCCATTCAGCATGATTGTAAATCCCGTTGGGGGTCGATCCAACACCTCACCTACATAATAAGGTGGAGAACCAGACTAGCCGGAGGCCGCCCGCTAGGTAGATACAACCGCAAATGGGTAGGACCTCGGGATGCAGATGACGAGAACTGGAGCCCACCACGCATGGAGACGTCCATGCAGACCTGCTTGGTAAGAGCGTGAAATCTCGGCTCGGTGCACTGCTGGGACTGTCCAGCACGATGCCACTGAGATGCCTCATGCGCCGCAACGCTGACGGTGCCGGAACGGGAATGGAAGGACCTCGCTGATTTTCTGATAGTTGATGGCGTTTCACGATGTCTCAGTCAGTTCCGATAGGGTGGTGGTGGGTTACAGGTGGTGCATGTCTTGGACTTGCTAGAGCCGCTGGAGAAATGATCATTTTACACCGTGCGAGGATACATGGGGGATCCCACCATACTCTTTCCCCAACAGCAAGACCTAACTTACGTTAGAATATACCTCTAGAAATGGAGGAAAGCCCCTGATGAATGCAGCTCCTCCCTGAGCTCCCTGACAAGGATCTCCCATTCTGCAAGTTTCCGCACTGTCCTTAGTGACCCTCTCGGTTCAAGTTGTTGACCGCCAACTACTTGTCGTGGCTTACGTTTTTAATTTTTGCGTCGGGCCACGGGAGGATGGAGATTTTTTGGGCGATTAATAAGTGGAGCGCTGGCACTGGCACGCCGGTCAAAGACGGTCAGCAAGTGCTCTGGACTGGCTTCGCATGTTCCCAAGGCGGGCAGCAGCTGTTCCATGTTCGTATCTGGTACGACTTTGTACGAAGTACGTGGGCTGCTTCTGATGTCGCCGACCTGCCATTGTAGTGGGTGTGTCAATTCGGAAATTCGGTTTACACAGAGGGAGGTGCTGCAGATGTACACCCAAGTACCTACACCCATTCGTCAATCTCTCCGACTGGCTGGGTCAGGTCTGGGTGTGCCATCTGAGCCAAAGTCTCGTATGTATTTATCATCCGGGTTCTCCGCCACCTAGCCCCTTGGTTTCCCGTTTTCTATCCCATTGTTTTCTTGTCCTTCACGTCTTCCTCGCCTTTGGCGAGTCCGGCTGTGGAATCCGGAAGTGACACTGTGCCCTCACCCTCTCCCGTCAAGTACCCTTCCAGCCCACTGCCTTAACAATGCAGTTACAACACCGCAGCCAGGCCACCAGGTGAAGCGCAGCCAGCGCTCTCGTTTCGTTTCTGTTGGGGCGGCACAATATATTTCCCCCCCTGTGTTTGGTTTGTGACGGCAGAGTTACCCAGTAGCCGCATCTAAACAGGCTTCGGCTTTGTGCTGCGTGGAGTCAGCTCTTCGTCACCTCCGTCACCCTCCCAACAGCACTTTCCATTCTTGCCATCAGCCGAGGCCGATTTGCCTCCCAGCCTGCTCCCGGCGCCCAGCAAAGGTGGGAAGCCACCACAACCTGAAAGACCTGACGTTTTCCTGCGCATTGGCCGATTACCTAACCACGAATACCAACAACGACCAACCTTACACATCTCCCCAGTAACTTCCAGCTTCTCCATCATGACACAGCAGCAGCAACCCTGGACCGCCCTATTTCCCCGCCATTGTTTTTGATACTAGGCTAGCACTTCACCAACGCATTCAAGAGAAGGACAAACCAAGTCGAGGAGCTCTGCAAGTTAAGAACCTACCTACCGTCCTAGTATCGCCCTACCGACCACAGGCGCAACCTTGCGCTCCCACTCCACTTCCCTACCACTTGTCGGGACGCTCCGCTCCTCGCTCCTCGCCCCTCGCCCCAGCGCAGCCCTCGTCCAGAATCTGGATTTTCACGTCCACACAATTTTCCATCCTCTGCCACTCAGAACAGCAATATCGAAATCGACGTCGTCGGCCAGCTTTGCTGTTTTGACCGGCTCAAAGGACAACGGGGCGTTGTGAAGGCGCGCTCGCCGCCACAATTGCTGTCGCTTGCATAAGCGCAGTGACTGCCCCTCCAGACTCGCTTGCATCACTTGCCCAGTGACCAACAACCCTGCACCACCACCTCACGGTCGGCCGCCTGCCCCGCGCAACCACAGCCAAGTTCCGGAGCCCGACGTTTCCAAACCGAACATCTCCCGCTCGAAACATGTCGACCACGCCGGACACCAAGACGAGCGCCTCGCAGCGCTCGTCGCAGCCGTCGTCGGTCAAGTCGGGCACATCAGTCGACTTAGCTTCTCGATCCCCTAACCTGGTTGGCCAGAACGGGCAACCCCTCCCCGCCGGCTCGGTCGAACAGCTCCAGAAGCCGGCCGAAAAAGGTTCAGTAAAGGACCGCCTTACGCGCATGTTCTCGACCAGAGACTCGTCTCGGAACGTTACTCCTTCCCCCGCCGACGCGGCGGCACATCCTAACGGGTCGGGTACGCCTGGTGCGGCGACTACGCATCCCCCTCCGAAGCCCAGCGTGCCGCAGAGGAAACCCTCGTCTACCGACAAGCCCAAGACGCCCAGTGGCAAGGATGTGCCTTACCAGCGTTTCGTGCTGATCGCCGACGTCCCAGGCGGCCACGAGCACCATCTAAAGACAAGTCGTCGACAAGAGAAGCTAACGGACATGATCAAGGGGCTCCTCGGTGCCAAGAAGCCTGAGCAGACACCTGATCATGACCTGTCATTGGTGTCGAGCTGGGTTGACACGCTCAAGCTGGAGAAGGACAACTTGGCAACCGACAAGAAAGGCGGGCCCAACACGTCGGTCTCGCTGGCAGACAAGTACGGCAAGTGTCAGGAAGTCGTGGGCCGCGGTGCCTTCGGCATTGTCAGAATATCACACAAGAAGATGGAGAACGGCAACGGCGAGAAGCTTTTTGCCGTCAAGGAGTTCCGCCGAAGACCCGAGGAGACGGAAAAGAAGTACAGCAAACGATTGACAGCCGAGTTCTGCATCTCTTCCTCATTGAGGCATCCCAACGTCATCCACACCCTCGACCTGCTTAAGGACGCCAAAGGCGATTACTGTGAGGTGATGGAGTTTTGTGCTGGAGGTGACCTGTACACCCTCGTGCTTTCTGCCGGAAAGCTCGAGGTGCAGGAGGCAGACTGCTTCTTCAAGCAGATGATGCGGGGCGTCGAGTATATGCACGAGATGGGTGTGGCGCATCGTGACTTGAAGCCAGAAAACCTCCTCCTGACGCCTCGGGGAGGCCTGAAAATCACAGACTTCGGCAACGGTGAATGTTTCCGAATGGCATGGGAGAACGACGCACACATGGTATCCGGGCTCTGCGGTTCCGCCCCGTATATCTCCCCAGAGGAATATGTCGACAAGGAGTTCGATGCCCGCGCCGTTGACGTTTGGGCCTGCGGTGTGATCTACATGGCCATGCGGACGGGTAGGCACTTGTGGCGCGTTGCCAAAAAGGACGACGACGAATTCTACGCTCGCTATCTAGAGGGCCGGAGAGACGAGGAGGGATACGGGCCGATTGAGTCACTCCACAGGGTAGGTGCTCAAAGACATGGCTGCAGTGACACGCGATCCATGGATTCTGACATTGATAACCAGGCTCGGTGCCGCAACGTGATCTACTCGATACTTGATCCAAACCCCTCGAGGAGAATCACAGCCTCGCAGGTTCTCAAGTCAGAGTGGGGGCGCGAGATAAAACTGTGCAAGGCTGGCGAGGAGGGCCTTTAACACATGCACCGTCAGACACCAGGCGCTGCTACGTAGCAACACCCTCCGTCTGACGGGCAAAGGCAGATAACCCCGAATCTCAAGCAAACGGCCACGACCAACTTTTATACACTTTCGCCCAGCCGGCTTAGCACTCTATCCATAATGGCAAGCCTTCTTACCTACGGCGGAATAACGACGGCACTATAACGAGTGAAATGCCTCGATTTGGCCAGCATAGGAGTTTGGAGTTACCATTGTTTGTTTAATTCTCTTCTTCACTTCATTACTCTACTTGGGTGGACACAGCTGCTGCACTCTCGTTTTATTCTCATGGGCAGAAAAGATTTGCTCAGCACTTTCTGGCAACATCGGGGGAACTGGGCAAGATGGGCATGGCGGTTCGTCTCTTTTTTGTTCTTAACGTTTGCAAACAAAGTTGATTGCTGTCATACTTCATATTATCAGCTTGCGCGCAAGTCTGGAGGCATGGTAGACTTTGTGTGTGTGTGTGTGTGTGTGTGTGTGCATGTGTGTGCGTTTTCATCAAGCTATCTTCCCTTCGTTGACCAAACTCTGTGTCTTGAATATCATTGGGCGACACATAAATAACGGTGAGGGGTGGCTGACATGGGAGGATAGCCTTTCCTGAATTACTCTGCATTTACGGTTTTAGGGGTGGTGGCCTTCTGATTTATGTACTGGTGCCGCGTAAACTAGGGAGAAACTCGGACGGCAGGATGATCGTTATGAGCAATACTTCATGGAGGTGGATGACACTGTTATGGGCGGCTGGGCAATACTCAAGCGGGTGGCGGGGCTTTTCTGTCGAGGAATTACTTTGGTCTCTACGATCAACTCGCAATGCATCATCCTGTCGACTCGGTGGCGGGATGGTGGAGGTGTGGTTGCAGGAAAGAACATGGAGGAATTGATACATTGTTCCAACACCAACTGCTGGGTCTACGTTGCATGCTTTGTGTTCTTGAACTTCTATCACGTCTGGCATCAGCGCCTCGTCTCTTTCGTCTCTTCTCTCCATCTCCCCTCTCTGCGTGCCCTAGACTGGAGCCCTGCCCGGCATCGTTTTCGTTCCCTCGGCGCATTGTTCTTTTATCCACCCAAATCTGGATATATTTCCGCCTCAGAATTCCTGGCGTAGTACCAGGACTCCCTTGCCCCGAGTTAAGACGGCTATGAGTAACCCTTACGGCCAGGGGAAAGAGGTGCTCACTCGAGGTAGTGCGATGGGGTAGTGGAGCATGTTAGGATACAGAGCACGCCTGATCTCAGCAGCAGTCACTTCGTCATGTCAACTCTTGGATACCCAAGGATGGTTTCCATACTATGAAATATCTACAGTTTTGACTCCGTTGGCGTGTTGGTTAGACAATGGTGACATTCATTTGTATCAAGGGACGGTGAAGTCATCTTTGGCCCGAGGCGTTCCGGGGCGGGATGTTCAGCCCCTGTCCTATTACTGCCCATCTATGCATAGCATTACGCAGAGCACAAGACTTTTACCTCGTGCGTGAGCCTAAACGCCCACACTCCGCCATCATGAATGCCCGTGAACATATACCTCAGTTTCTTCATTATACATGATAGAACTTACACACCATCAAGCCTAAGCACTCGGTATCAAAATCACACAATCACATCCCATCAAGAGGCAAAATGTCAATGGTAGGTACGTCAACCCAAGATATTATATTCCCGTTCCCCATCCGCCTTCCCCTTCCGAAATTACACCCACCGCCCACACCCAACAGCCACCTCCCTAGATTGAAATTCGTCATCCGCCCCTCCGGCTTCCGCTCCCTACACGGAACCCACACCGGCCCAGTCCGGCCATGGTTTCCATCTAGAGAGATCAGACAAAGTAATATAAGAGGAGGTCGGAGATCAGTACCGTCATCCATCCATGCCCGCCGACATACTTCCGCTGTAGTAGAAAATGAACCAGATACGCAGGGGTGAGAGCCAGAAACAGAGAACGGATGACAAACAAACAAAAGATAGGTAATACGACAGCCATTTCAACTCCACAACTCAAACCCGTACGCCAGCTTCGCGCAGCCTGTGCCTGTGCACCTGTGTTTTACACATCCAAACAGGGGTTGAGGCGGAAAAACACCCGAGAATCAGCCAACTGCGCACATTCGCAAAATGCTGATTCTCCCCATAGACACAGGTAAAAATTCCACTAGAACCGCCCGGTATCTCTCATAACCATAAACATAACCCTGTCGATCCAGATACAGAGGAGACCCACCCGTTTCACGAGTGGAATAAATCCCATGCCCGCTCGCATATCCTCAGGAACTCTTCCCTCTTGGCACGCTGTGTTTCGGGGCTGTCGCGGCTTTCGCCAAAGGGACCTCTCCTGGTCGAGGCTCTGCCGTTACCCAGCGGGGGACTGCCTCCCTCCTCATACTCTGCTCGCGTTCTTCGCTTACTGGCGCTTCGGCTGGCGTCAGTGAATGGTCTATTGTTTTGCGCCCCAGGAGATGGCGGGGTTGGGGGCTGGTGCCCCCCGTAGTGTACTAACTTCGGCAGCAGCTCGGGTCGTCCCCCAGCCAGTTCGGCTTGGGCTTCCTCTGCGGATTTGTATTCCCTCGGGCGGCCTGGGGTTGGCGCCTGGTGTGGGAGCTGTTGGTGTTGTTGCTGTTGATGCTGGTGTTGCTGTTGCTGCTGCTGTTGTTGGGGATGGTGAGGATGGTGGGGAGACGCGAGCGGGCCTCGGCTCTGGCTGGCAAACATCTGGTGGCCGCTCGACTCGGGGTGGCCCGAAAGGCCTTGTCCGAACACGTCGGCAATTGGGGGCAGACGGTTGTTGGTCTGATTGGCAGGTACGTGGTGGATATGGGATGTGCTCGCGAGATTCGAGGGCTGGTTGGTGATGTGTCGCGTCAGCGGGTGGGGATTATGCCGACCGGTGAACGTCTGGCCGAGCGGCGCGGACTGGATCACCCTCTCGTGGGCGAATGTCTCGTGCGATGGGGCGACGATGCTGAGTCCCGGAGGCGGGCCACGCTTGCGCGCCAGGCCAGGCGTCTTCGCCATGAACTGGCCATCCCTGTCGGGGCCTTCACCCTTGGCTGATTGCTGCTGTAGCCTTTGCTCGATAATCTGCCTCTGGTGCTCCCTGACGCTCATGCTGCGCTGCAATTGCTCCTTCATCACTGGATCCTGGGTCACGAAACCGGGCGACAGGCAGGCAAGGCCAACTTCCTGGATTCCTAGACCTCCGTCGCCGCGCGCTGTCAATGGGCCGCGCGCTGTTCCGGGGCCGCCGCCGGTGCTGTTGTTTTTGGAAAGGTCCAGTTTTCTTGGCCTGTGGCGGGCGGTCTCTAGGTTGGGGGAGCTAGGCTCCTTCTTCACAATGATCTTTGGTGGGCCGCCGGCATTTCTTGCTCTACACGTTGTGGGACGAGAAATTGATTAGTCAGGGCAGTTAAGAGTTGGGAAGGCGGAGGGGAAAATGCGACGCGGATGGATTTTAGATCAGGATCAGGGGATGGGAATTGCTTACGCGCTGGGCGGAGAGGATTTGTGCGCGCTCGTCGCACCGACGCCTCGGGGGCTACCACTGCCGGAACGCGAAGTGGGCGCATTCGGGGTGGCCGACACCTGAAGAGGCGGTGGTGGTACGGCTGCCGTCCTTTGCGATGACGGCGACGATGTGGCAGGGGGTGCAGAGAGAACTTCGCCAAACGACGGCCTCTCGTGGGGAGCCGGGGAAGGGGCCATTGCGATTGCGGTGCTCATGATCGATGGTGTTGCGAGGGGGAGTTGCGCTCCTCGAATTGGGAACCGGGGTCGTCAAACGTAAATGAAGCCCGAGCTACCAGCACGCGCTGGAAACTGGAAAATTGGGGGGCAGGTCAGCTGCAAATTGGGAGTTCGCTAGATGGTCGGAAGCGAGCGATATGGCGGGAATAGTCGTCCTCAGCGCAGATGAAGATCCTCGATGCCGAGTCCGACAGCACAAAGATTCGAGTCGCTGCAGCTGTCTCTGCTGCTGCGACGGGTGCGCGCGGATTATCTGGAAAAATTCGGAGGACAACTGCGAGGCCGAGCTGGTCATCCAAATCCAAACCTAGCTGGCTGGTCGGCGCTTCCGCGAGTTCCAGACAGACTGGCACGACAGTGCGAAATCGAATGCGAAACCAGCGATCCAAACACTTTGCGCGGGTCCAGGCGCTGGGGTTGTCTCGTAGGCCGTAGGTTTCGTTCGCTACAGCGTTGGAGTCAATGCTGCACCTTCCTTTTTTTGGCAATGCACGTCGCAAAGGGGGAACTCGAAACTCGCGCCCCAATATTTCCTAGGTTCCAATGGCCGGTTTGCGGTTAGGTTGGCGGGCGCTTCCAGTGCTTGCGCCGAAAAGTGTCGAGACTGGTCAGAAGTCGGCAATGATGAGTTGCAAGTCGAGTCGACAAGTCGCTTCTTGCTCTTCTGGCCCTTTTCTCTCGCGCACTTTTTTCTGCCTCCTCTACAAAGATCTCCTGCGCTGTCGCTGCGTGTAATGCGCTGCGCCGAAACGGGCGGCTTTGTGTCACCTGAACGGTCCGCGGAGTGCTGGCGGGCGGGCGAGCTGGGGAAGTCGGCTGATGCGACTGGCGTAGCACAGGCACGGGAAGCCTCGAGGTCGGAAGCAGGGGATGGACGAGCGATGCCAACAACGAGACAAACGACTGGCAGCTGGAGAACCGAGGGCCTCGCGAAGAATAGGGAGAGGGTAGAAAAAGCGAGAGACTCGAGTGCAGGCAAGACAGGGGAGGTCACGGTAGGTATAGGTGAAGGGGGAAAAAGGAGGAGGGGTTGCTTGGGTGTAAGCCAAGTGGGTGGCGGGATCTTTTAGGGGGGGTGGGAGGTCGTCACCGATCCTAACTGGGGCAGCTCCGGGACGCTGGTTATGAAAGGGGACGACGGAGGGGCAATGATGCACGACGTGTGTGAGGTCTGTGGCTACATGTGTCCGTCCCTGGTCATGGTCACAGGTGTCAGCCCAAGCCCGGCGAGGATGGAGCGCGGCGGGCGGAGGGCGACTTGGAGAGGGAAGCAGTGGTTCAGTAGTCCCAGTGTTTGAGCTTCAACGCCGTGGAGCCCCGAGTGGAGGTTGCTGGCGAGGGGCAGAGGGAGCAGGGCAGGGCTACGTTAGTCTCAGAACGAGGTCACCGCCTGGGCCAGCGCCGTGCGTGCTCCTACCTACGCCCCTCCAAGGGGCACAAGGTGGGCGTGGAATGGCCCGCTGGCCAGCCAAAACCTCGAGGTTTTTCCTGACATCCAGAAGGGGTCACAGGGGAAGGCATTAAGCTCTGTGGTTTGTTTCAAATTGGGGGCGTTTTCTGCTCTGCTATTGGTCTTTTCCCGGGGCCAGTTGTCCAGACCCCTGTCGACGCTTGACAGCTTTGCAGGCCTGAAACGAAGGGGACCACACCAACAGATGGCACGCCGCCCTTTGCTCGATTCGATGCCGTTGCCGCAGCGCTGAGCAAACATAGCCGAATAGCATCACTATGTGTGTTGCGTCGTTTGCCGCACCCTACACTGCCGTATCTCTCTGTGACGTTCGTGCGCACTGCACCTTGGCCGAGAAGCGTTGATATTCGGGTCGTGAACTTGACTTCGGGGTGGGGTTGTATTGTCCGCAGCCGACCTCGTCGTTGCCCCTCTTCTTTCCGGGCCTCGAACACCGCATCCTCGAAGCAAAGAAAACTATACGGGCGGTGCGCGCCGTACACACTGCAGTGACCAGCCATCCTCGTTTTACTCGTCAGCAAAGCAGGAAGAAGCCAACCAGTTCTCGAGGGATCGGGCTAGAGGCACCGAGAAGCCAAGCTTGGAGCTCGCCCTCAGGGGCTGCTGGAACCTCTCTCGGGGACATATTCCTCTTCTGCATAACAGTTTTCGGAAGAGTTACCACCGGCTCAATAGACCACACACCTCGGGAAACTACCGTTCGACTGGCTCTCCTCCGCCGCCGCGTGATATGGGGTGGTATGGAGAGCTTTGTAAATATATTGATTCCCAACGCGCTAGAGTCGGCCGGTTCCATTTTTATCCCCTGGGATTTCACTCCATCTCGACGATCGAGGCGATCCCTCCGTCGAACTCGACGACAACCGAAGGAAGTGTCGCCACGGGCTCCACATCCGCCAACGGTTGTCCCGCGTACGGGTCTGCTCCGTTGGCGCCAGGCTGTGCGGATGGGAATCAGCCAGATTGCCCTATACTACCAGCCTAGGTCTACCAGGAGAGACGGCCAGACAGTCCGGACCGCTGTGTTATGTGTTGTTTCCAGGCCTTTGCAATTTTAACATGCGACAGCCGTGCCATGAGTTTATTCCGCGGCAGAGCGAGCGCGGCGAGGCAGAACGCCCTGGCCAATACGGAATAAGTGTCAAGTTGATGGCTGTATAGACAGGCATGCGGCAGTTAAGAGGCTCCTGTAACGGGGGGGGCGAGGAAAAGGGGAACTCCCCAAGATGGGATGGCAGCCCCAGCTTCCTCGGTCTCCTTTGCACACTCCTGGAAACACGACCCGGAAAATATGTCTTCTCCCCCCTCCATCGGGAGCATCGGTAAGAGCTGCAGGCTGCAAATCCATCCCTACATGGACAAAAAAGTTTCTGCTTCACCGGGATGTTTTGTGGTCTAGCGGTCTGGTGTTGAGATCCACGGCATCCAGTGAGGCATGAACTGGAAGAGCGTGAATGCACCATGTCTGCGCCGTGCCTCTTCAGCGGTGAGCATCAACGGCCCCCATCCATGCCACTGTACCGCATTTTATTCTTTCCAAAGACATTTCTCTCCTCGGTCGAGCAAAACCAATTCTGTGCTTCTGTGGTTGCAGTGACCAGACCTGCGGACGGGCCCGTGCTCGCTAGCTCGATATCTCTCGCGGTCGGGCGGTGCACGGACTCGGGAAATATTTTGAGGAGCAATTGGTCGACTCCTTTCATGTTCGTGTCGGCGAGGATCTGCTCTGCTTGTCTGTGCTTGCGAACGGCACGGCATCCCCTCCCGCGCGACTGACCAAAGTTCCTCTCTACTGGAAACAAACCGGCCTACCTCAGCGTGCCGGCCAAGTACGCCCGCCTTTTGCTTTGCCAAGTTGCCACAGCGGTATACCCAACACGGTTTCTCGGTAATTTATCTTGTGACTCAACTTGACTGATGGAGCGCCGGACCGAGGAAAGGCGGTGTCGCGCCAAATACCTGTTCTGATCTTCGACGCGACTCAGGCGGTAGTTGTGTTTCAGGTGGGCAATATTCCGTAAGCCCATGACGACGGGCGCATCACGGCCCTGCAGCAGCCTCCGTTCCGGGAACGATCTAAGTCGTCGACTGGGATGTCAAACGCAACTGGATCGATCCCTAGAAATCTAGTAGGGAAGGTCTCGATGACGAAAGCTGGAATGATAGGCCACGATTGTTTCCCTTTCCCACCATCGTCTGAAGTGCGCCCCGCCGTTAGCCATGAACGCCAATGAGGGGCCAATGATGCCTGGACGTTGGTTTGGCGTGCAAGATCATCGTATTCGAGAAAAAAGGAGGTAGAATCGACAACTCGGAGGGCCTCACTACTCATGAGAGACGCATCCTGGGCTTCCAGTCAGAAGAAGACCTCTGCGGCGTGGTGTGGTGGTACTCCCTCTCGACCGTTACGGCAGCCAAATCGCGTCTTGCCGCGCGCGACAACCTTCCCTCTCAATCAAAAGCACTTCGCGCGGGAGTGCTCCCATCGGCTGCTCTCACCAATAAGAGGCGCAGCTTCAAGTACCACACTGAGGGCTCCCCATCTCGTTGGCCCAGAGCAGCCGCTGGATTCGATGAAGGTGGTGAGGATATGTTTCTTCCGCCGATAATGACAATTAATCGGCGCCACACTTGATGCAGGCAGTTTTGTCTGGTGTCCAGGGCTCAGGTTAGACTTGAGAGATGACGGATTAGAAAGGCCTCGTTGATCGGTCGAACGCTCCGTTTGCTCCAAGAAAAGTGTTTGGAAGCTAGCAACTCGGACCACCTAAAGATGCAACCAGGTCAGCAACATCAATACACAGTAAGCTACGGCTGGCTGCTTTACAGAGGAATAATAACTTTTTGTACTTGTTCAGGTTGCAGTAAGAGGCCAACTGAATATCTGACACGTTCCAGCATTCTTCCTCCTCGATTGCGTTCAAGTTTGCTGGCGAATAGCGATCCAGATGGCTTAAGGCGACTGTTGGAACCAACAGCAAGCAAACAACCTTATCCGCGCTTAGTCGGCGCTGTGTGGCGGCCTCTGGAAATTTAATTTCCAGTACTCGTTATTCCATTGAACATGCACCTCAATCCAAATGTTTATCTGGTCGAGAAGAACTGGCTGCGTGGATTGCCTTTCTGGCTGGCGTGCGAGTGGCAGGCCGCAGCTGCAGCCCACCATAACCAGGACCCTGAGGCGCTACAGTTTCTACCAATCGTAATCGCGCCTTGGTAAGGCAAAGGTCCAAGTTTCGGTATCCAAAAAAAAATCCCACACCACGTCCAGGGTCTTCGACATTTTGCGATTGGCGAACTTCAAGGTCAACCACTAAATTAGGAATTGGTTAGGTCGGACCATCCTCATTTTTTTTTCTCACGCAGAAAAGATGCCGCGATCAAAGAGCAAGCAAGAAACGCCCCAGGGTGCGGGGGAGGACGACGTTGTCATGCATGAGCCCCCGACGTCCCATCAGCCCTCTTTTGATGAGACTGACGACGCCTCCATGGCTGATCCGGATGCCGAAGACGGCGTAGGTCAGGAGGATGAGGAGGATCTTGAGGAGGAAGAGCCGCAGAGAGTTAAGCTCGTGAGTTGTTCTTACATGCTGGGCAAAAATGGTGAGAAGGAAATGATCGCTGACATTCCAATAGCTCCCCGGCTCCACGCCTACAGCTGCTTCATTCGAGTTCCTGAACGAGGGCCACACTCTGGGGAACGCGCTGAGATATGTCATTATGAAAAAGTGAGACTGCTTCAGAGCATCCCAATCATCTATTCTGGGAGGCTGACAAACGCATAGCCCGGATGTTGAGTTCTGCGCCTATGCCATCCCGCATCCTTCAGAGCCGAAGATGAATGTGAGAATTCAGACATGGGGTAAGTCACCTGATATTTTTCATCGTCGCATGCGGCACTGACAAGAATTCAAGAGGGAACAACTGCGATCCAAGCCCTGGAGAAGGGCCTGAGGGACATCCAGGAGCTCTGCGATGTCGTCACGGACAAGTTCCTGGTGGCACGGAAGGACTTTAAGGAGCAGATGTCGTCGTAAATCCCATTGATATTCGACAACTGGCATTGGATGGCGTTATTGGCGTGGCCCAGCTCATGACATAGAAAAAGGGACTCGTGTTTATGCGAACGGCTAGACTTAGGAAGTCATTTTTGTTTAGGGAATCTTTCATTTGCTTATATACACATGATGCGGTGGTTGCTGCGCCGCCTCTAGTTGCGTCCCTAAAGGTATGTGAGCATACTGGGAGGACTTTGGGGGCATGTTCACGTACCTCGAGGAAACCAAACATGAAGCTGGAAGGCAGAGTCCTCTCCCCCCTGAAGTTTTCCTCCTTGAAGTAGGACATGATATGGGTAGTTTGGCGCCAGAAGTTCATGGTTTCCTACAGCGCAATATGTTAGCCCCCTCCCTGAAACTGCCGCCGTGACCCAAGTCCGGCACTGTCTCCAATGTGACTCCTCGGCCTCTCAATTTTTGGGCGGTGCAACTGACTTGATAATCGGCGTGGCTTCGGAAGATCAACACATCGACGACCGAGAGCTTGTTGACAAAGCGATGTCGCTCAAACTCCTGCCTTATGCGTGTACGGATGGCGGAGACTGGTTTAGGGACGGAGTACATAGTCTGGATCTCGGGGGCCTAGACAAACTGCTCGTTAGCACGCGTCTCGCTCCGGGAAAACGGGGTGTCCCTCGTCGGTTCGAATATCCAGAATTGAGGACGTACCGCACGGAGCCAGCTTCGGTAGGTCGCCAGCACCCGCCGCTTCGCTTCGGCCGCATTGGCCGCTGTTGCCCGTTAGTACTGGTTTGATGCTCTGCAGGTGTCGGATACTCACACTGCCGGGTGGTGATGGCGAATTGGGTTGGTGTAATCGCCATGGCATCTATCCGGCGGGCGGCGCTGTGTCTTGACGTTGCTCGTTTGACGGAAGCTTCCCTGGGTTTGGAGCCTCAGTCGCCTGCCGAACAGCACGGGCCAGCCAACGCCGAATGAGGTTCGGCGTGCCAAGATTAGTCACCCACTTGTCTTGGCAGCTTGAGCATCAACTTCTCGACGGTTCCTTTCCCACCTGTTTAGTGAAAGGTAAAAGCATCATATCCCCTTCAGCTCTCCTACCCGTATCTTTTCCACCAGACGCAGACGGGAAATCGCAAAAACCGCAAAACCATGCCGGCCATTAGACCCGCGTCCAAGCGCAAGGCGCCGCCAGATGGATTCAGCGACATCGAGGAGGACCTGCTGATCTTCAGCAACAAGATGAAGGATGCGCAAAATGCGCCGACGGACAACATGCCCAAACATCAGGCGCAATGGCCCATCTTCCAGATCTCCCACCAACGGAGCCGATACATCTACGAGCTCTACTACGAGAAGGAGGCCATCAGCAAGCAGCTTTACGAGTGGCTTCTTAAGAACGGATATGCCGACGCGATGCTGATCGCAAAGTGGAAGAAGCAGGGCTACGAGAAGCTCTGCTGTCTGCGCTGTATTCAGACAAAGGAGACGAACTTTAACTCGACATGCATCTGCCGCGTGCCCAAGACGGGGCTGAAGGAGGATCAGGATATCCAGTGCGTGTCGTGCGGATGTCGGGGCTGCGCATCGAGCGACTGAGTGGGAGGTAGTTGATGGTTGGAGTGGCTACGTTATTTTACAAAGATACCACGGACTTTTCTTTTCGTCTCTTACGATGGGGTCCGGATTTCGCAATCATCACAGTGGCGTTAGAGAGTAAGGGATGCTTCAAGTCACGAGAGTTTGCACCAATGCGCTTACACATTCAGGGGCAGCAGCGAAAATCGGGTTGGTTGGTTGCATGTAGCCTGGCAGGCTATGGGAATATCATATATTACGAAGTAATGAAGTACAGAATGCGATGGATATCAAAGCCACACCATAGGTACCGAACGCCGCTTTTATGTGCTCCCGTCATTATGCTCATCAAATTCGTACCAAGGCAACTGCCGCCATACGAGACTGACTATCGCTTGGCGAACCCAGCCTTCCTTCCACCCCGACCAAATCGAATGCTCGGCGGAACGAACTGCAATGCAGACATTGAGCTTGCCAGGTCATCCATTGCCACATCGGGCTTCTGGTTGGGGCTTGTTGGGCTGTCAGTTGTCGCCTGAGGAATGTCTGTCGACGCTTCAGCATTTTCCGGGTCGGCAAGTGCCTGGTTTCCTGACTCTGGCTTTGCCGAGGAGCTGGTCGTTGCGACGCTTGACCTTCGCCGGCGGTGGCCACTCTCTAGTAGCAGTGATCTCCGTCCGTCGATACCCTCCCTGGTGACAGCGAAGAAGAAGTTCTTTGGGTACATGTGCTTGTCGATCAGATGCAGTCTTCGCTTCTGAGGGGTGGAGCATTTCCTATCACAACCCTCCACGAAGCAGGAATACTAGTGACTTGTCAGAGAAGGTCGTGATCCAGCGGAATGGGGTGAAATTACGGTGCGCTCTCCACGGTCTCTCATTACCTGAGCGAAGGAATCGTGCATCTCCTCGATGTGAACCCCCAGGAGATGAGCGGAAGGGAAATTCCTGCGGCACTCGAGACACCGGTTTGTGTGGGTTTTTTGATAGTGAGTCTCATAATCTTCGTATGTGGCGAAGAATAGAGGCTCCCGGTGAGGAGGCAGTGAGCACCGCATCGCGACGTCGCTGCTTGCTGAGGATGATGGATCCAATCCAGCGATTTTAGAAGCGGGTGGTGAAGTATCCGTAGCCTCGTCCTCGTAACTTGGGACTGAGCCACCTGATCCAGGGTCGCCGACGCTGGAAAGGGTTGTCGGCGATGCGGGATCCGGGGTGTCTTCATCGAGCCCGCGTGAGCGCTTCATCCTGACTTGTAGGTGCTTGTATGTGTTGAGAAAGGGTGATCAGGACTATACTTTATATGTGACAACGCCTGCTTTATCCCTATCTCTCGTCGTCCCGTGCTGGCTGAGATTCGTTTGTTTGTATGAATAGGGAGGTAAAGTATGGACAGACTTGCGGTTATTCCGAAGGCGATGTTTGCTGTTGTGATTTCTCACTCACCTCTATCATGTTCGGGCTGTCTTTGGGCTTGGGTGGGACTCTGATCGGCGGTGAACAAGAGGTTCCAGCAAAAGCGGCCCCCCCTAGCCAGTGCGCAATGTACCTTCTTACTGTCTTTCAACCACGCCACTATTGGGACAGGCCAGAGGGAACAACCCCACAGGCCACGATGTATCTCTGAGAGAGTTTTATAACAAACGAAAGTACAAGATTTATTACAGTATACCAAAGTCTGATGCAATGCACATAGTGACTTGTTGCTTGGGAATAGTGTGATAATCTTCAATGTCTCTTTGCACTGAGTGAGGAGACCCTTTTTTGACTGGGCCTCAGCTAAGTCGAGCCTGAAGATCGCACGGGCCAAGGCGCTGTCGGCCGGAATGGAGATTGGGAGGGGCTGTGGGCTCCAACTTCAAGACTCGCCCGCCGAATGCTCTTCTCATCCCCATCACCACGCATGTCGAGCTGTGCGTTTGCGAGCACTGACCGTATAACAACGCTGAGATTTTCATCCCCCTCCCAATGTGCTTCCTACGGGCTGTCAACAACCGATGGATCGCATCTGCGGAGCCACGGTTTTTCCTCGAGTTCGTGTGAGCTAAGTTTCTGAGCCCTGGGCTCCCGCAAACCTAGCTGCACGACCGACCTTTTAAACGCCCGCAGCCCTTGCTTCGAGCCTGCGAGCCCTCGCAGTTGCATCATAGCAGCAATGGCGGCGCCGGTACCCAACGCCAAGGCCGCGGCCGCTGTATCATCGACGGCGACGGCGATGGCGCCACCCACGGCCTCGGACGCGGTTGCGACAAACCCCAAGGATCCGAAGGAGATTATCGATCAGCATTGGAAGTATGTTGTCGCCCTGGACCAGTCGGTTTCTCTGGCGCTCGGAGTAGGCGCAATGCTTTTTTGCTTTGCGCTGTCCGCTGGCGAAGCCTTCGCGAATACTGCAGATCGCTAACAAGCAACAATTTAGGTCTGCGCAACGGCTGCGCAGCGCGATCGACAAGGAGCTTAGCAAAATCCAGAATGCTGGAGAAGAAATCGACATGGCCATGGGTTGCTTTGACAAGGTGGAAGAGCTCATGAAAAAGTGCGCGCATGCTATCTCCCCTGCAGAAGTGCCGCTGCTAACCATCCCAGGTACCGGCTCTATTCCCTCCAGATCATCTGGGTCGATATCCGTGCAGCTGCTGCCGAAGACAGGAAGATCGAAAGCTGCCTTTGGCAGACACACGTCAACATTACCAAAACCTACCGCAAGGTGATAAGTTGGCTCCATGAGGCCGGTCTTGCCGTGCTCAAGCGGAAAGTGGAGAAGCAATACACCGGCTTCTTGATGCTATCGCTATCATTCTACAGGGCCTACTTGCAGCGTTTCTGCGGCCACTTCAAGGTCAAGGGCCTAGACCGGGTTGCTCGCAAAGTCAAGTTTGACGATCCGCTCGGGCCAGCCGAAGTCCCTTCTCGCAATGCGGACCCAGAGGTCTTGGAACTTGTCAACGCCTCCTTCCACAGGACCCTCATATACTTGGGCGACTTATCCAGATATCGCGCGCTTGTGCGGTCAAAGGACCGCTCCTTCGAGACGGCCCTGACCTATTATACCCTGGCCAACGAGTTGATGCCAGAGTCTGGGTATGGGTACCACCAATCCGGAGTCATATACGCTGAAGCCGAGAACCATCTTGAAATCGTTTACAACATGTATCGCGCCATGGCGTGCGATCGTCCGCACCCACTCGCGCAACAAAACCTTGAGCGAGAGTTTCGCGATCTTCGGCAACAGAAGGGAGGTGGTGGCGCGAAGGGTAGCCTCGACGCGATGGTGAACTGGTTTGTCAAGCTTCACGCATTCTACTACAAAGGAGACGAGTTCCCCGGAAGGAAAGAATTGGAGGGCGAGGTTGATCACCGTCTCGCCATGACTCTGAAAGCCGACAACGAGGGTGATGTCGACAAGATCTTGCTCAAAATGGTTCTAATTAACATCACTGCCTATGTCGCTGGAATGGCCGGGATACAGACCGACTGGACGGATGCCAGGTCTCGATCCTGCCAGTTTGTCCTCCAGCTGAATGCCCGAACTATCTACACCATCTCGCGGCTGCTTTCAGGGGAACTCGAGGATATTGTCCAGCAGAAGCCCTTACAAGCCGTTGCCAAGGATGCAGCTGTCTCAGCCGGAGGGGGAAATGCAGTCAAGTTCACGCCCACCTTCTGTCGCATATTGCCTCTATTCCGTGTCTACATGACTTGGCTGTGTTTCTACACCTCGGACCTCGACGACTATCGGGAGCATCTGCAGCCGCAGTTTGGAAACATGTGCAAATCACTCGCGCATACTCTGACACTCCTGCTCGACCTTCTGACCGACATCAGCGATAAAACATCAGTCTCTTGGCTCTTTCCGGAGGACGAGGAAACCATTGGAATGAAGTGTCTGAATGGTCCTGAACTCTACGAGGGTTGCCAACTGCGCTATGACGCTTTGGAGAAAAAGCTCAAGCCACCAGCTGATGAAGTCTCCAGCGCTGACCGCACAGCGGATAATGCCGCTTCCGTTCGAGTATTTGACGCGGTACTTTGTGGACTTCGTTTATCTCAGGACAGCTCATTCCCTATCATTCTGTCGGAAGGGTCAAAATCTTTCTCGTACGTGGAAGGGGTAAAGCCGTCGAAAGCAGCCTGGAATCCATCAATGGCACAGTCACATGGCCCTCCTGTTGACTCTGCTGGCACCCTTGCCGCTGCAGCTCCTCTTCCCGCCGCGGTGCTAACCCCCAAGGAACCCGCTCCGAACATGCCCGCAGCAGCAGCAGCAGCAGTACCTGTTGCCACCGACTCGGAGGACTTCTCTGATGACGGGGAGTTCTATCGGCCTGCTGTGGCAAATACCCGTGATGCTAACCGTCAACCCACGGTAGCTCCAGATGTAGCAGTGGTAGCCTCTGGGTCCGAGTTTCCCATCGATACTCAGCTTTTCCAGATCTTAAACGAATTCCTGGTCCCGCCAGAGCGCCCTGCTGGCCAAGCGGAACCTGGCCCAGAGGACACATCCTATGGCATGGGATCAAAAACAGCAGCTGAGGTCTTTGGTGCTGCCTCTACGAGTCCTGCTCCGGGCTCTGCTACGTCCAAGACGTTCCCGAGCTTACCCTGGAACTATTTCTTCCCCACTGCACCTAAGGACCCTAGTCTTCGGGATCTAGGGACTCTACGAAGCCCTAGTAACGGATGGGATTCTCGTCCAGCTAGCTCAGGCAGCCCGAGAGGCGCTCCAGGTGTTCCTAGGATGAGCGAATCATTTGCATCTCGCAGTGGAGAGCCGGTGAGCCAGGCTCGTCTTAGCGGCTCGTTTGCTGCGTCGCCGTTCGCATACCACGGCCCGCAAGATTGGGCAGCGCAAACTGCACTCGCGTCCATGGCGGTCCGAGACCAGTCCTTGCAGGCACAGAATATCAGGCAGATGTGGCCAGAGGCGAGCAGCGGCTCGGCCTCGCATAGCAAGAAATCATCATCGCTATCTTCTCCTTCAGGTCCCTGGCAACAAGGAACGTCCCAGGTTCCTGTGGCGACTGGTCACCCGGCCCAGAATTCTCCGTTCTCATTGACAGGATTCTCTGCCGATTCCAGTCTTCCACCAGTAAATTCGGCCTGGGGAGTGCCGATGGCGCATGCACAAGCATACCCATACCAAGGACAGCAATCGCCTGGATTTCCCGGCTCCTTTACTTCGATGCACACTTCGGGTTACTCACCTAGCATGCCCCCGGGGCTTTCTGGGCTACAGGGGACTGTCTATGGAAACGGAGCGGGATACGACCTGGCAACCACCGGACGTGGTGATGGCGGCCAAAACTTCCCAATCCACCGGTCCCATGCTGATGTCGCACCTCAAGACTACGAGAGGCAAGCAGCGATAAATTCCTGGAGCAACTATCAAGGTCCCAGATCTGCCGGCGCGGGAACGTTTGATAGCTCGGTTCCAAGGGTTGATGGCAGTAACAGGATCGTCCCGGTAGTTCCTACCATGCCTCATCTGACATCTGCGAAGGGCACAAGGGTCGACTGGAACGGGAAACCAAAGCCGAAGTAAAGAGTCAACACTGTCGCAAAATCACTCTCCCTTCTCATGGTACAAACAGCCAGCCTCTCTAGCTTAGCGAGTCCTGCCATGGCTATGAACTGAGCCACGCGTTTTCCCCTTCTACATGGATGTATGGGTTCACTCGCATGCCATCGATGAGCTGACGGTATGTTCAGACCCAAAGATATCCTGCTCCCTGACTTGTCAATGTCTTTCGTTACTGACACACACCCAGGACGAACTAAACCGGTCGCTCAGGGCCTTTGGGTCGCGAAAATTGTACCATTTGTCTTTCCTTGCCAATTTCTTCATTTCTGGTGCGAAACAGTTGCACCAGAGTTGTTTGCACCCGACTTGCATCAGGGTGTCTATCACGGAGATTTTATTCTCTGTCTCCTCCTTCTTCTCCTTTTATCTTGCTCCTCTTGCTCTACCTTTGCCCAGAGGATATAGGATGGGGAATCATGGAAGTTGAATTTCGACTGAAAAAGCCAATGATTTTCCCACACACACACAGACTCACGCAAGAATGAACTCTTTGCTCCGTTGTTGAAACCTTTCCTTTACCCTGCTTTTGCCCAATGCCCTTCCAACGCCGAAAAAAGGAGAGGAAATGAGCGGTTGGCCGGCATATTGTAGCCTCCTCGCTCAAGCGTGAGCGCTCTAGTTGGTGGGGGGAGTCTGCTTGGGGAACGGGTACCTAGTTGAATTATTAGCGAGCCGAGAGGAATGTATCAAGCGAAGTTCCGTGACTTACGAAGGACCAAGTTCCTGAATGCTCAGGCGAGCGAGCCACTGGCCAAAGTGAACGCTTTCATCGAGAGACTTGCCATCGACGACACCAGCGCAGAACCCGCCGGCAAAGGCATCACCAGCGCCGTTGGTATCACAGATCTGCTCCTTAGCGATCTCGTGGACGGGGTACTCCTTGACGGCATCCTCGCCTTGAACGGCAAGGATGGTCGGCTCAGTGCCCTGGGTGATGATGGCAACGCGCTTTCGCTGCGTGTTGACCTTGGGCAGATTTGCGAGCGCCTTGGCAATCTCCTTGACGTCGGTGAGACCGAGGCCGTGAGACTCGGAGTAGGCCGCCGCCTCGCCCTCGTTGCCGATAACGTAGTCCCAGTAAGGGGCAGAAGCGTCGAGGGGCTCCTTGAAGAACTGCGCGATGAACGGCGCCGAGAGGGAGAGAATAAGAGGCTTGTTGCGCTCCGCGGCCTGCTTGCACAGCTCCATGATAGCGGGCGGGCAAACTAGTGAGGTGAGTGTCAGTTTCAAGGAGCTGTTTCCGTATAGGGGGGCATGAGGGCCTACCAGTGAAGTGGTAGCCGCCAACGTAGTAAACCTCGGCGTTCTCGACAAGCGACCAGACCTCCGGCTTCTTGAGGTGCTCAAGGTCATAGTGGTTAGCAGCGCCCAGCTCGGTGCACATGCTGCGGTTGTGGCCGGTGATGACAACGCCGCAACGGCCTGTCTGCACCTTGGGGTCGACACGGTACTCGACACGCAGGCCGGCCTGCTTGACGGCGTCGTGGAGGATGGCGGCATACTTGTCGTCACCGACACCACCGAGGTAGACCACGCTGTTGGGAGGAAGGATATACTGGGCTCCACGAGCCGTGTTCTGCGCGGCACCGCCAGCGATCAGCTTGGCGTCGTAGTTGTTGAGCAGGTCCTCAAAGATGCCCTGGTGCTTCTCCTCGGCCAGGATGGCGTCATTGGCCTTGAGGCCATACTTCTCTAGGAGAGCCTCGTCGCCGACAGCTTGGATGTCTGGAGAGAACTGTCAGCGCATGTCCTCCCCAGTGGATACACCATGGAGCAGGGAGGGGTGTCTGGGGTGCCAAAATTGGCACTGGCAGGAGATTTCTACTTGCCGAGGAGGGGGTTCTCGAGGCAAACGAGTCGGTAATCCTTGGTAGCCATGCTGTCTGAAAGGTATCTGGTATGAATCAGGCGGAATGTCTTTAGGTGTTGATGGTGGAAAGAAAGCTACACACTCGTTACAATCTGCCCGGTAAAGCTCGCTCGGAAGGCGGGGCAGGCTTGGATGGTGGGGGTGGCGCCTGCTCGCCGGACATCGGCTCTGATCGTTTTCGCCGAGCTTAACACCCCTGCTTTTACAGGCACGTCCAAAGAGAGAGGCAGGCCTCTGATGACCTGCTCCATTGTCAAAGCCTTTTCGAGCACCAGACAGCTTACCTGTTGCGATTGCAAGTCCCAACAAACCGTCCAACAACGATGGGCTTAGGTATTGGCAAGTGGCTTGCGGCAGGGCATTAGAAGTATTGTCTGAAAATTTGAACCTGAAAAGGGTTATTCGACTATAAATGGAAATGTGAGACTAGGTATAATCTACGTCCGAGTTGACGACACCATGAGCAGCCCCAAATGGCGAGACAGCTCCATCAGATAGATCATTGGACATGGCCATCACGGCTGCACCGCTTCGGCTGGTCTTGATCTCACTCCCAAAAACATGAATTCCTTGACAACTGTCACTGGCATTGCATCATTATTGTCTCCCGGGAGCTCTTCATACACGACGATGTGTGACCTCATGGTCCGAACTCCCGTCTGCTTTTTGGTATTTTGTTTTATTCCCGTACGGCCATGATGCTTGCGAAAACAGCAAGTCCTCTGCCTTTGCAGTACCGTAACTACCAAGCAGCAAAGACCAATGCAACCCGTGAACCCCTGCCCAGATGGGAACCGTGAAAGACTTAATCCTTGACCTTCTGGGTACCACGAAGCAGACCCGTTCTTCTCGCAGCAATAAGACCAGCCTTCTGTCCCTTGGAGGCGTACCTCGAGATGGTAGACGCCTTACCAATATGTTGATGGTTACCCTGTAGCAGCATGTCAGATACAATTGCAAGTTGCAGGAGCCTGCAAAACTTACACCACCGTGAGGATGGTCGACGGGGTTCATGGCAACACCACGAGTCTTGGGCCAGCGGTTTCTCTTGACAGCGAACTTGTGCTTGGCACGCGACGCCTCTGTGATATGTGTCAGAACCTTCTGCCACCGTAAAAATATATCCATCCACCCCAGGAGCACGTACTGAGGAGGGGCTTGTCTGTTCGGCCACCGCCAGCGACGATACCGATCATACCACGCGAGCTGCTGCTGACAACCTTCTTTGCGCCGGAGGGGAGCTTGATGCGGGTCTTGCCCTCATCGGGGTTGTGGCCGACAACGGTGATGTAGTTGCCGGAAGTGCGACCGAGAGTGCCACGGTCACCGACCTTCTCCTCGACGTTGGAGACGACGGTACCCTCAGGGACGGAGCCGAGGGGCAGGACGTTGCCGACGGTCAGGGCGGCGTTCTTGCCGGCATAGATGAACTGGCCGGTGTACATGCCCTCGTTGGCAATGAAGGTCTCAGCGGTCTTCTTGAACTTGTAGGGGGAGTTGAAGACGACGCGCGCGAGGGGAGCACCACGACCGGGGTCGTGGATGATCTCCTTCACGATACCACGGATGTATCCATGGCGCTCGGAGAAATCGAGGGAGCGGAACTTCGCGGGAGCCTTTCGGAGGCGGGTGTTGGCGGTGAAGATGCTGCCGCGGCCCTTACGCTGGTTGCGAATCTGGAGTCATGAGAATCAGATTAGCAAAATCCACCTCGATGTCGCTCGTGGCTGCCGTGACGTTTCGTTGCGAAGTGGCGAGCAACCCGCAGCGACAATTGGCGATTGAATATTCTGAATACAACTTACGACGCGACCCATCTTGTCCTTCCTACTTGAATGTGGAAGATAAGGCCTGGGTTGATTCTCGATGGTAGAGAGGAGGTTGAGATGTAGACATTCGTCTAAGCCGACCAAGAATCAATTTTGAAAAATTGTGTGGACTGCCCACACCAACGAACCCCGGTGCGCCCTAACGAAAGTGGGGCTGTGCCAGCTGTGCCAGCTGTGGCTTGCCTCGCGCCGTCGAGTGGATAGCCACAGTGTACAGCTAGATTGGGCACGCATGTCCGCACAGTAGGGAGGTCAGGACAGAAAGCAAGAGCCAACCGCCAACCATTAAACTTTCCGAACCTTTGCACCTCACAACCTCACAAGAGAACCGCGTAGGTCTCATGATGTTCTCCAGGACTACCAACCCGTCCCTCCGGACACTACTGACCTGTATGTCGCATAATTTCATTCGCTCCTCTCCATTTAAATGACTGCCCTCTAATTCGGTACAGGCTCTACATGTGTTCATGCTGGATGCGCTCAAATCTGAGCCGTCGGACTGTTTTTTGATGGTTTTTGTATTGTTTTATTCCATGAGTTTGGCCCATCGTTGTTGATTGTTGCGATGTGGGACCGGGACGGGAGTGAGGTGTTTGGGTGCCATCCCTCTGATCAAGCGGTCAGTGGAATTGTGCAAGCATCCCAGCCCCAGCGACAGCTTCAATCAATCACGCAGGCCGCCGAACTTCTGAGCCAGGGTGTTTTCCAGCCTGCGCAAGTGCAGCCCAATGGTTCAGAACACCTTCCGTCAATTTCACACACGGCTTACGACCCTGCGGTGCTTCAGCCTGTGGGGACTGAGGGAACTGCGTGTCGGGAGTTCACTGTCGCGTGCCCCGTTTGCTGCCGACGGGATGAAGGCATACGATGTGATTATTCGCGCTCCCGCCCATCGGGGTATCACCAGACTGGTTGGCCGAGTCATTCGATAAAATCTATTGCGGCGGGTGAGTGAGAGCCCCTCAACAGTTTTGCGGATCGCATTACACGCGGGATGAATCATCGCTCTTATCGGAGACCAAAAAGCGAGGAAGTTGGCTGGTGAGGTGAGCTGAAATACATCTAGCTATCCGCCAGTGCGGGGTGGCAATCACGTTGGGTATGGCTTCATCCCTTGAAAGCGCTGCAGGTTGCCGAGCCGAATGGGGATATAAGCCGGCTCAATGATCTGCGAGGCCAGCCGTGCTCAGAACTCCTCACCGACCTTATGGCATGTCCCAATAACCTGGAAACTCTACTTAACCACCTCCACAACAGTGACTTGGGTGTCGGTGACCCAGCGTCTCATCAGAAACATACCGTCGCACCTCAGCTCTACTCCGTGACCTCTGTTTGTCCGACATAGCTAAAGCTTCATGGTCGTTCTAGCCTAGAATTTCCCGAAAGGAGTAAGGGGACTGGCATTATCTTTTGACGAATCAGGAGGTGGTGATGGTGGCGGCGAAGACGAACCTGTGGCATGCAGGCGGGCTTAGGAAGCTAAGGTTGAGGGAGTGTCGAACAACGAGTTTGCCAGGCCTCCCAGCCTTGCGGGCGAGGAGGATTATTCCAGGCTTTGTCAAGTAGTTTTAGTCGAATCCACCTATTAAGTTCCCCGTGCTCTGAGAACCGTAGGCCGGGAGGGCCTAATGTTGGCCGGTACGTAATTTCTTGCAGCCGATCTCCGTCACCAGTGCTCCTCACCTTCCTTCCACCCACTCCCAGGCCGTTCCTCAACCTCACCAACAAACGGCGACAGCACAACCAAGTCGTGTCAACACCACAAAAATGGCCGACGACGATTCTTCCGAACTGTCATCGATTTCCTCTCTGTCGGCGCCTCCCTCAGATGATGAATCAGATATCCAATTGGAGGAGCAGCATGGGATCCTAAAGTTCTTCCACAAGGTCGACAAAAACCCGGCGTTAGAGCCCAAGGAGACAACTCCGCCCAAGGTCAAGAGGGAGCCTTCGCCACCCCACGAATATGTCTTGGCCGACAATCCAGATGTCGCTGTACGTGTTGACGCCATCGCTCGCGTCTTCGCGCCGCTGTGACGCGAAATGTCGCGCGCGCGGCGCCGCCCCTCCCCTAAACGGGACAGCCTTGCTAACTTTCTTCAACTGCCAGTTTATTGTCATGTTCCGCGCCCGGTTCACCGACGCATTTCCCAAGAGTCTCCCGAATTTTGGCCCGCAGGAGCTCGAGCGCGACGTTGTCGAGACACTTCCGGGCGAGCGCGTCGAGCAGTTCTTATGCGCGCTGCTGGGTCTGCTGCTGAACCGCAAGCAAGATGTCAAGTAAGCTCTTACTCCCCCCGCGCAGCTATGAAGCGCTCTTCCTTCCCGGATCCCCTAACATATGGTGTTGGGTAGGCCTGGACATTACAATCGTGCCCTGGAGGAGGCGATTCAGTCGCACAAGGGCCAATGGGCGAAGGACTGGGAGAGCCAGAACCCCCTCTCAGGCTCAGCGACCTTTGGTACCATGAATCCGATCCAGCGGGTATGTCATTGATATTTCGCGCCACGCATCGATAGGGCACCCCGCTAACATGTAGCTGTTGTAGCTCACCCTCCTGCGGACTCTTGTTCAATGGACACTTGCTTCCTCGGACGCGGTCAAGTCCATGATCAATGTGCAATACAAAAACCGCCACGACGAGGACCTAAACATCCCCTTGAGCGTACAGCCTTGGGGCAGCGACGGCGAAAAGCGCCGCTACTTCCTGATCGAAGGAAACGACGATACTGCATTTCGTGTCTACAGAGAGAGCAACCCGGCGGGTATCCAGCGCACTTGGTGGAGCATCGCGGGCACGATCGACGAGCTCAAGGCTCTCGGCGAGAAGCTCGAGACCCAGCACACAGGGCCCAAGGCCAAAGCCCTCGCTAAGCGAATCACCAGCAGCATTCCCCGGTTTGAAGCAACCGAGGAGAAGCGCCGACGACGAGAGTATCGCCAGATGCGGAAAGAGCAGTTCAAGCGTCCGGAGGTGGGCATGTCGCTCTACGAAGGTCGCACAAGAGGAAAGCGCATGAAGTACACGTATTCTGAGGACGAGGAGGACTTCTACTCGGACTCGACCAACCGTCGGTCCACGCGCAACACACGAAATCACACCCCTGCCGAGCCCAGCGGACCTGTCACAACTGCTAGTGGGCGTCAAATCAGGGCGCCGACGCGACTCAATGCGGAGAACACCAGCGACGGGCCTCTAAGCGCTCCCGGGAGTGTACAAGGTGATGGAGATTCAGGCCATGGGGATGCCGTCGGGCCGACGGGCCGCCCTCGGCGGTCTGCTGCTGTGAACCATAGCATGAACGGATGGGCGACGAAAAAACGAAAGAGCCAAGAGTATGATTCCGATGACGAAGATGGGGGCAGCTCGCCGGAATTGGGAGATGACGAGGAGGACGAGCATGTGCCCGAAGAGGAAGACGAGGAAGAAGACGAATTTGATGAAGATGTCGTGATGGACGATGAGCTAGTCGAGGGCGTGGAGGACGAGGCGGATGAACGTTTCATGCTCACCTTCCCGATCCGCGTCGCATTCGATGAAAACAACAAGGCCAAGAAAATACCAGGCCCACCCGTGCTCGCATCTATTAGCAAGCAGCAAAAACTGACCAAGCACCCCCGTGCTGCGCACCGGAATATCATTGTCAGCGATGAAGATGACGAAAAGGATGAGTCTGACTTCAACCGCGGCGATTCGACCGACGTCGCTGACGAGCCAGCCCAGCTCGTGCACGAGCCCGAAGGCCCTGCTGCCGAGGTCATCGCTGTAGCTACCAAGCAAGTTGTTTCGCCGCCTGGCGAGTCCTTTACCACCACGAAGGCAATGGACATCTCGGCAAGTCCACCCGTCAAGGCGCCCCTGACGCCGTCAAGTGGGACGCCGACCTCTCTGGCTTTTAGGGGAAGCCCGGAGAAGCCACAGCATGTCGCTGTGTCGATCGACTTGGGCTCCTAGTGGAGGCTCTAAGATCGGCCCTTACATTTGGTGTTTAATGGTGTGGGTTTGTGCAACGGGCGCTTGGCAGGAGTTTTGCGGGTTATTACGAAAGATATGACCAAAACGGCAGTTGGGATTTACGGTGTTGGTTCGGTTGTTATCGTCCCCAGTTAAGCTTGTCTAGATCATGAGGAGGCCGAAAAGGACGTGGGAGCAGTTTTTATGGAGGTGGGAGGTGGAGTTGGGCTGAGCCTTCCACCGCAATAGATGCCGTGGATATTCGATGATGGCAGCCCTCGAGTCGATGAAACGTAGTGACATGACAGATAGCAGTTATACACAAGGCGAATGCTGTACGAAGGCCCAAAAAGAGCGTGTACAACTGTGCTCCATATGAAAGGGATGTGGGGAAACCCTTGCCCAGCCTGTGCCAGAATAGTAAGGCAATGAATGCTCATTCCATAATTAGACCCTACTTGACCATGTAGCGAGGCCACTCGAGAATGCGATATAGCCGTAACATCTGAAGCTACGGCTTACCTTGGGAAGAACAAGGCATCATCTTCACCGGGCTGGGGAACCACAGTCCTCCCCTTAGTTGTACAGCTTCACTTCTTCCACCTCGGTGTTTGCGGTGGGATCTTCCAGTTATTCACGCCGTACCACCACCGCCGTGCCCTTGCCCCAAGCGACGAGCCACTGAGCTGCGCACTCTTGTTCCAGTACTGCCAGCCACATATCGCAAGATTATACACGACGCCCTGCATCAAGGGCATCATGACCTATCCGCCGTTAGTTCGCGCCGGGTGCTAGAACCCCCGAGGATATGGATACATACCTGGTCTCTCGTCGTGATCCAGACCACCCGCCACCACGTATCGGCATTCCGTATGCTGTGGAGGTAGCTCTGCTCGTACCGCAGGTCTGGAATTGGCGGTAGTTGGGCGCGCCGCGGTTTCGGCCTCAGGACGCTGTACGGAACATCCTCTTCATCGTCATCCTCATCAATGCCTTCGTCAGGGAATAGGGGACTGTGCTTCTTTTCGAGCGTCACAGGCTCTTGGCGCGACGCGGCGGTTGACGGGTTGATGTCGTGTGCTGGCGACGGGTGGCGATTGATGTGTGCTGTCTGGATAGTCTCGGCAATTTGAAGAGGAATGGAAGATGCCATAGCAACTAGAGAGGCCGGGACCCTGTGTAGGATCTACCTGGCGGGTGTGGTTTGCGCCGTGTTTGTATGTCGTCGGCGGCTGCGCACTCTGGATGACGAAAATCATACTCATGATCGGACCAAGAATTCCCAAAAAAGGGCGCCAAGTGCGACCTTAGGCAGCCGCGGCTGCGGCCGCGCCACCTGATCCGGGCTGCCAAGTTCATGTCAGCATTAACCAGAAAAATGAAAACAGATGAGCACTTACCGGCGGATGCCCGTTTGACCCATACATCTGGTATATTAATATATACGCAGGACAGACTCACGGGGACGTCGCCACCTGCATCGGGGGAGTTATCCTCCTCCTCCTCTTCGGCCTCCTTGGCGGCAATTTGGGCTGTGATATATGTCAGCTTACATAACCCTAACCCTCTAATGTACTCACCGTCGATGTCCTCGAGCTCCTCCTGGTGTCTTTCGAGAAGCTGAGCTTGTAGTAGTCAATGTTAGCGAATATGATATGTTGCCTACCTTCCCGGGTGCATTGATAGAAGGGCCAGGGCAGAGGCATGTTGGGAGTAGGCTTATGTGAATAGGTAGATACGTACTCGCCGGGTGCGGAGCTCCTCCAAGGACTCGTGCCCGCCCTTCCGGCGCGAATGCTGCATTATGCGACGCTGCCATTTGTTATTTCACGTTACACAAGTAAAGGCCCACTGCATGTTCCATACTTTCTGGTTCGCATGTTTATGTAGTAAATATCGCAGTCTACCGCAGATATTAGCCTTGGCGAATGTCCTGCATGGGATATGCTCTTGCGTCTCAGGAGCAGAAGCACTTTTGAGCCTCTTGAGACGACAGATATAGATGAAAGGAGGACGAACCGCAAATGCTGAAGACCCGGCCGCGGCCGAACTTGGGTCCACACCAGCTGTAGAGAATACACGTTAGCTACTACCCTCAATCCAGATGGAGGAAGTGAAAAGTCTCAACACGTGAGACGGCGGGAGAAAGGGGGTCCAGTGATAGAGTGATGACATACCGCCGATCAACGAAACCCCGGCCAAGGGGGACGGCTCCGGCCGCGAACGCCAGGCGCGACCCCCCCCACCCCCCCCCGCCACGGCCACCGCCACGGCCACCGCCTTTGTTCTATACATGTAGCCCACGTCAGCTAACAGTTGCGCATCGCGGGTGGGATATTGAGTGATATGGGACTAGAGACGGGATCCGAACCCGAGTAGAGCAGGGGAGGGGACAGGAACAGCAGAGTGTGACTTACGTTTTTGGAGGGGGACGGGGGTGCGTCGCCGCCGGCGTTGTTGTTATCAGCCACTAAAATGTTAATACATCGATGCAGTTTGTTATAGACGCCTGAGAGTTCGTACTGTTGTGTCGGCTCTGTACGACGGTTAGAGAGTGATATTCCGCCAAAGATTGCCGATGAGAGGATCAAGGCTAGGTATTGCTGGTGGCCTCGATTTGAGGCTCTCGGGCTCTAGTGAAGAGGAAGAGAGAGACACAAGTTTGTGCCAGGGACGATAGGGGTTCGGGCTGTTGCGAGTTGTGTGGGTGGGAAGGGCACGATTTGTGAGGGCCAAGTGTTCGTGACTGGGTGGCGTGGATGAGCTGTGCATACCGAGGTTCTGGCCAAAGGCCGGGAGAGTGTGGGCCGGAGGCCGGAGAGAGAAAGCTTTGCCCGAAGGCCGAGAGGTTGGTGAAGGCTGGGTTCTATGTAATTATTAGTCCTATGATGTATGATAGCCGTATATGTGCATGTACGTACGCAGACGATGCCCGAAGGCGAGCGATTTCGAAAGGTAAAGGAAGTCTATAAAAACCGATTTCGAAAGGTTGAGGAAGTCTATAAAAACGGGCAGGTTAGTAACATTCTCGTGGAAAGGTGATGGGTAGGTAGATTGTAACAGTGCGATTCGATTCGAAAAGGGGTAGCTTGAAAAGGGGTAGGCTGGAGATGGGCAAGCTCGAAAGGGCACTTCGTGTCCTCCAAGGCAAGTTTGGTGTGCGAGGGCATTTGGTACGCGCTGGAAATATGAAGAAGGGACGGCATAGAGCCAGGCAGTATCCCAGGATCGTGCAGGGCTGTTGAAGCACGAGAGTGAGGTGTAACTTACTCGGTCCGGAAGTTGACAAGGAGAAGAGGAAATCGAGAACGGGGAATTGGGAGGGGAATGTGCTTTAAAGGATTTGGTTTGGGCGTACCCACTCAAGCCTGCCGGAGGAAGGAATCATCAAGGTAGAACCCATTCGTCCACTCCGAATCATTGCCAAGCCTTCTCAGACGCCAAAATCATCGTGTTAGCCACATGCACCAATTCCAGGCGAACGATACTGTATTGTAATCATGTTATGCAAGGAAGGCGGAGGTCTTCTCTCGCTAGTTTGGGTGTATCTAGGGCCTCTACTAGAAGCGCTGTTGAAGAAGAATGACGTGAAGCTATACCGGTCGTTCATACCCATCACAGAGGAACACCATCTTGTGGATCTCTGACCATCACAGGCGAACGAAACTAATTTACGAGGGGAGAGGTGGAATTACAACTATGTTGTGCAAGACAGGCCGGGGTCTCCCCCCCCTGAGTTGGAGGTATCAGGGGCAATAACAAGAAGCGTTCTTGGGGAGGATGACGTGATGCTACACTGGTCGTCCCTACCCATTATAGAGGACCGTCGACATCTTTCTGGATGCTTGACAGACCGGACATTTCTCCTACACCATTACGCTGTCTATAGCCCCCAAGCTCGGTAGCTCTTGATACTCTCTCGATACTCTCGTATACCACCTCCCTGAATACACCACCACGTCTCTTTCTACCACCACGCCTTTCCGGGCACTCCTCGAGATGGCTTCCCGTGCACTTCTCCAGGGGAGCTTGACCCCTGGCAGCAACGATACCAACGAGCCCCTTTCTTCCGGCTCGACCCCTGGGAGCAACGCTGTCAGCTACGATACCAACGAGCCCCTTCTTTCCGGCTTAACCCCTGGCAGCAACGCTGCGGCCCATAATAACAACCAGAAGCGCCTGCGCGCTACAGACGAACCCCTTCTCTCCCCCCCTGACAGCAAGAAGAGCAAGCTCGCCCCCGTTGACGAAGTCTTCGGCAACAGCCCCGACGAAAACCCCGATACCAACACTGTGTTGATTCGAGGGGGGGCAACAGCCTTTCCCATACGTTGACCCAAATCCGTTGATGACGCAGGATTTTGCCAAAGATACCATCTGTGAAGCGGTGAGGCAAAATGTCAAACAAACAGAGCCCCATTATCTTTCCTGGACAGACGATATCGGTAAGGAGTTGACTACATTGATTACCGATAACCTGATCAAGTCACTGGACCGCCATGGTGAAAACGTGGTCCAGTGGTGTATCTACAGCGGAGTCCCCCTTTCGGCGACACCAGGGCCGTTCTCCAAATCGGTCGAAAGCTATTACATGATGACATTATTTGATGGCTCACCCCGTTACCACGCCCCCCCAAACGTTGGCATGGTCGCGACAACCCTGAACTGGGCTAAACGCCAACATGGACCACTAGCGCTCCCGTTGAGCTGCGAGTTCACGAGAGTCTCACGGGATAAGAAGCTACCTTTCCAAGTTCGTGAGCAGAAGTTAACCTGGATTTACAACGCACAGTGTAATGCAGCTGCGCTATCAGCGTCATACCCCTTATTTTCCAATCACGAGATACGCGCCGCCAGCTATGGTGAGATGACGGAAGCAGAACTGACAGAACTTCTCGAGTCGGTGAGAACCGGGATTGCTCGCCCTGAGAGAGTACCATCCTACCGGTCTCTCTTTCCACCTTACCGGAGGCAGGTCATCGCTAAACACCAGATGCTGGAGACGCCCACCGAGTTTCATAATACCTGTCTACGCATCGCACTATCCTACAACATTTCTCAGCGCGATTTCGAGCACTTTTTCACAGTTCAGGCACCTATAAAGGGAGATCCCCGGGTTTTCTACCCTTTCCACCCACTGTCTCATGTACAGGCTGAGGAATATGAGTGGGATATTTTGTCAACTGTTAAGTTCTTTGACGATAGATTATCCCGGATGCGCGACAAGTGTAACAGGCACTTCGAAACGGAACATGGCGAGAAAGATCTCAATGCGGTAAGATTAACGTACTGGATGGTACACCACGTTTGCAGGCAACTTGCGGACATTCGATATTTCTTTACAGACCCGGAGGAACTCTGCTTTTACCTGTTGCTCGACAGATGGTCCCTTCCAATAATCCCGTGTACTAACCACCAGTTCGGATTTTCCTTATGCCGAAAGCAAGACCACGGGATGGCCATGAAGACCGGTATTACGATTCCAGAAGGGGAGATCTTCGATCCGGTGAATCATTTCGATCATTCACAATGCACAGTCACTGTCGACACACAGCTAACTAACGTGGCAATGAAGAGCTACACGCCGGAGTGGTGGTGGTCTATCCGGACTCTTTGCACCTTGGTCCCAATCCACCACTGGCTCTGGCGACCTGCTGACACATTGGGAGACAGAATCTGGGGACTTGAAGCACAACTAACCATCATTCCCCAGCCACCAGCTCCTGACTTCAGCCCTCCACTAATACCTATCAGCAACTGGGTTCATGTTAAGCGCATTGATCAAGTCTCAGTACCACTCTGCCACATCTGTCCTAATAATAACATCACGTATAACAGCCTTGGTGCATTACTTCACCACTACCGTTTAACGCACTCTGGCGAAAACACTGTGTTAGAGAACGTCCCTATTCTTCAGAGGTTGATAAACTTCAGCAGTAGCGAGCCAGTATCGTTTGCCTGTCCTGAGTGTGAAAGGACCTTTACTCAAAAGGAAACCCTAACAAAGCATATGCATACACATTTACCAGTTGAAGAGAGATTATCCTTCCACTGTCCTAAATGCGAAAAGACCTTTACTCGAAAGTCACACCTAACAAGTCATATACAGATACATTTACCAAGTGAAGAGAGGCCACGTCTCCCATGTCCTAAATGTGAAAGAACCTTTCTTAGCAAACTAGGGCTGACTACACATATAAAGAGTCATTTACCACCAGGTGAAGAGAGGCCACTACCAGGCGAAGAGAGACCAGGTTTCCCCTGTCCTAAGTGTGGAAAGACCTTTACTCGCAAGGAACACCTAACAAGGCATATACAGATACATTTACCAGGCGAAGAGAGACCACGTTTCCCCTGTCCTGAGTGTGGAGATACCTTTACTCAAAAGGAACACCTAACAAGGCATATGAAGATACATTTACTACCAGAGATACCTAACTGAGCATCTCAGAAGGATGCATTCAGGGCACGTCTAGAAATAAGTCCTCTGCCCATACTGCACAACCTTTGCCCCTGATGACTGCTGCAACGGCAGACAAAGGAGACACATCCAGAGCAAGCAAGCAAGCCTAGAAGCTGAGCTGAAAGATACCAAATTGGCGGGACCAGGAGGTTGGGCTTGCCCTCCTCTTCGGGGCACGGTATCGGAACCGTAGGTAGCCTAGCGGGGGCGGCTCGGCCTGGGTAAGGGCGGTAGCTCCGGTGAGGGCGGTGGCTTGACTCCGATGAGGGCGGCTTGGCCTGGGTGAGGGCGGTGGCTCGGGCTCCGGCTTGGGCGGTTTCAGTGGGGCGGCTTCGGTGATCCGGGAGATTTATCCAGTCACAACCCTAATGGAAACAGGCGCGTCAACAAGACTGAAGCCGGAAAAGGAAGAGAAGGCGCCAGACGACTTCACGAAGGAATACCAGTCGAAAACCGGATCGCTCATCTAACCCGCCATCAAAACAAAACCGGACGTTGCACGTTCAGTGGGAGTCGTGGGAAACTAACCCTCATTCCCGATCTGGCCTAGTGCCATATCACGTGGGTCTTATGGTCCAAGCTCCACGAGGGGCAGCGGGGCAACCTCTGCCTGCCCCTGGTCCGCCTTGCCTGTCCAGCAAGAGGCAAAATTTATCCTTCCATCACCACCCCACCAGCAAAATCACTTGGGCGCAAGACCGGTTTCCCATAAAAAAAAACACACAAAAACATAGACCCATCTCGGGAGAGAAGGGGCGGCAAGAAGACAATAACACATTCGCACCCGGGTTTCTTTGATTCACTCTCCAAAAATGAGCGACCCCAACGCCAGCGAGGCGGAGAAGAACGTGAGTTCGCGCTGCGACCCAACCGAAGGGGCCAGCTAGCTTTTGGGAGAAGTCCGGACCGGCTAACAAGCAATGCCTCCGCAGATTGAGATATGGAAGGTGAAGAAGCTGATTAAGCGGCTCGAGGCCGCTAGGGGAAACGGCACCAGCATGATTTCCCTGATCATTCGTACGTTACGTGCCCTCTGCGGTTACTAGAGCCTAACCTTGGCTGACCACTCGATGTCTTTTAGCCCCCAAGGACCAAGTTTCCCGAGCTGCAAAGATGTTGGCCGAAGAATATGTATGTCTTGTCCTTGCATGGTTCAGCCGGGGAGAGTGCCTAACCGGTCTTTCAGGGTACTGCGTCAAACATCAAGTCGCGTGTCAACCGGCAGTCTGTGCTATCGGCCATTACCTCAACCCAGCAGCGCCTCAAGCTCTACAACAAGGTTCCTCCGAATGGCCTCGTTGTCTACTGCGGTGAAATCTTGACCTCGGAGGGCAAGGAGAGGAAGGTGAATATCGACTTCGAGCCCTTCAAGCCCATCAATACGTCACTGTACCTCTGCGACAATAAGTTCCATACAGAGGCCCTTGCCGAGCTGCTGGAGTCCGACCAGAAGTTTGGTTTCATCATCATGGATGGTAACGGAGCACTGTTTGGCACCCTGAGCGGCAACACTCGAGACATTGTGCACAAGTTCTCGGTCGACCTTCCCAAGAAGCACGGTCGTGGTGGTCAGTCGGCGTTGCGTTTCGCCCGTCTGAGAGAGGAAAAGCGCCACAACTACGTCCGCAAGGTTGCTGAGCTGGCCGTTCAGAACTTCATTACCAACGACAAGACCAACGTCGCCGGTATCATCCTGGCTGGTTCGGCTGATTTCAAGAACGACCTCAACGCCTCCGATATGTTCGACAACCGTCTCGCCACCAAGGTTATCAAGGTTGTGGATGTGTCCTACGGCGGAGAGAATGGCTTCAACCAGGCCATCGAGCTGGCAGCGGAGACGCTGAGCAATGTCAAGTTCATCCAGGAGAAGAAGCTCATTGGCAAGTACTTTGAGGAAATCAGCCAGGATACGGGCCGTATCTGCTACGGTATCGAGGATACCCTCAAGGCACTGGAGCTCGGCGCTGTCGAGATCCTGATCGTCTTCGAGAACCTCGAGATCACCCGCTCAACCCTGAAGGACAGCAACGGCGCCGAGATTGTCATCCACACCACCAAGAAGCAGGATGCGGAGAATCGCGATAAGTTCATGGACAAGGAGACGGGCCAGGAGATGGAAATAGTCGCACAAGAGTCCTTCCTGGAGTGGATTGCCGAGCATTACAAGGATTTCGGCACCACGCTTGAGTTCGTGTCGGACCGATCTACCGAGGGCAATCAGTTCGTGAAGGGCTTCGGTGGTATCGGCGGCATTCTCCGCTACAAAGTCAACTTTGAACAGTTAGCTGACGCTGATGACGATGATGATTACTACGACGGTAAGGAGACACCCCCTATTACGAATCTCGGGACGCGTATTGACCGTATTTGCAGATTGACAGTTTGAATCCCTCGTGGATAACGAGGGACCTCGAACTCAAGCCACCACGTCCGAGCCGACGATACTGCATGCCGAACAGCCGCCCGCCAAGCTACAGAGCTCGGGCAAAGTCCCGCTAGCTCAGCGGCGGCTGATGAAAGGGTTCCCCGAGGCACCGGGCCAGCAGGCCCACGCGGTTGTCCGTCCAAGCCCGCTTCGCTCTACGATGACGGCTTCTTGAGTTCAAGAGATGGCGGATTTGAGGTAGGATTGTGCTACCAACAGCTTTTTGTAAATTATTGCTGACCCTTTAGGCAGGAAATTGCCGATGAAGGTTGAGAAACCGAGAAAGCTCAAGGTGCTTTGTTGTTGTAGGGCTCGGTTCAAGCGGGATTGATTAGCAACTTACGGCCACGGCTGACCGAAGAATGGACTGAAGACAGCTTTTGCTTTGTTGAGCTGGCCGCTTCAGACAACGCCGCGCGTCCGTCCACTCTTTTGCACTTGATTCAGGAATTCTAGCTATATCCGGAAACCATAGGGCGGATTAGGTAGCTGAATTCGACGTCACTCGTTTAATTGTGATAGTAACTCGCAAAAAGCAAGTAGTCCAAAATGTGTGCCCTGTAACGCTGAACCACGTGTAAAAGAAAAGGGAGTGTGAGTTGTTGCTACTGCGGGGTACTGACTTGTGGGTTGTAACAACCGGCCCAGGGCATTAGCTCTCAAGGGGCGGAGATCAGAGCTTCTCCAGTGGTCCGGAGATCGGATGCAGCTGCCGGATGATTCAATTTGGAAGCAATGAGGTATTCTCCTTCAAAATCTATGCAATGGACAGTTCTGTTTCTATTCCACAACTCTCTTCGAACCCCGCGGTGTCATCCTGGAAGGGATTGATCCGTCATCCTCCAATAACTTGTTCTGATTGACCTGACCGCACTGCCGCCAGCATGACAGCTGCTTCGGCGATGAGTCAACTGACCGGGGAGGACGAGCGGGTGGTAGCCTTTCTGGGGCCGTTTGCATCCTACTCTCACCAGGTAGGTATTGAGTACTTGACGATTAGCCCCTCTTTGTATGCACATGAGGAAGTGCTGACGCATTAGCAACGACCTCAGGCGACCAAGTCGGCGTTTCCCGGGCAGCAGTGGGAGCTGATGCCCACAACGACTATCAAAGGTCTGTTACTATTTTTCCTTTCGCTTCGTTTCGGAGGGCTGTCCCTGAATTTTGGCGCTACGAAACTGACGCCCCCGAATAGAGGTGTTTGACACGGTGCAATCGGGCGCTGCAGCCTTTGGTGTCGTTCCCTTTGAGAACTCAACGCATGGGACCGTCACATTCACTCTGGATGGCCTCGCTGACCGCACCGGTACCTATGGGGATGTCGTGGTGTGCGGCGAGGTCTACTTGGATGTGCATCACTTTTTGCTCGGGAGAGCGGCTCCGGCGAAGGAGAAGGGAGTGGGAGGGGATGATGCCCCCCGCGCAACGCCTCTGACGGACCTCGCGCATGTCAAGCGTGTGTATTCCCATCCGCAGGCGTTTGGTCAGACGGCGGCATTCTTTGCAAAGTACTTGCAAAGAGTGGAAACGATTGATGTCAGCTCGACGAGCAAGGCGGCGGAAATGGCCGCCGCGGATGAGAGCGGGGCTAGTGCTGCTGTCGCGGGAGAGCTGGCGGCCGGGCCGAGTGGCTTGGAAGTGCTGGCGAGATGTATTGAGGATAGGGAGGACAACACGACGAGGTTTTTTGTTATTCGGAGGAAGAAGGGGGAGGACGGGGGAGGGGAGAACGGAAGGGACGATGCGTACGGGGCGAGATATAAGTCGCTGGTGTCGTTCACGGTGCCGCATCGGATACCAGGGGCGCTAGTGGACGTCCTTGACTGCTTTAGGAGGGGAATGCTCAACCTGACGAGCATCAACAGCTTGCCGAGTCTGGTGGCGCCATTTCAGTACCTGTTCTTTGTGGAGTTCGAGGGCAGTCGTTTTGATGATCCCGAGGGGAGGGTCAAGACGCTGTTTGAGAGCATTGAGAAGGTTGCCGAGCAATGGAGATGGTTGGGCAGCTGGGAGAACCAGAGGAGGTAAATAGAGGATGCTGCCCTGTGGCAAGGCTACCGAGGTACCTATAACTTACTTGAGCAGATTACCTAGATGCAATAACAATAGAAGCACAGATCATGAGTACAATTCAGAGGTTATCGATGTTTTTTGCATGATCAAGTAGACGTCGCGATTCTACTTGCAGAAAGGCGCAACTCAGGGGTGGTTTGTTTAGTTAAAGCACGTGCCCCTGAGTGCTGAGGGGAAACACCTGGTGCCGGGCTTCAGAAGCTCGTCAACTTCTGAGAGCTGAGAGGGAAAAGTGGGTCTTTTCACCTCATTCACATCGATCTCAACACAACGGCCAACAGGCGTAACATCAACGCTGGGTACATCCAACTCCAGATTTATAAGCCCGTCCTCATTCCAGCTGTATTAATTAGGTACAATGCGACCTCCTTCGCTTCTCTGCGTCGCCCTGCACGCCCGCCCCAACGCCTTGGCTGTTCGCATTCTCACACGGCCCCTTCGCATGTTGAGCAGTAGCAACAGCGACAGCACCACCACCCCGAATGCGTCTAGCAATGACCTAGATCTGGACCTAGACGCCTATATCTCCAAATCAAAATCCGATATCTTTGCACGCAGCCCCAAAGTCTTAATTGATACCCTCAGTCCCCTAAATTCTCACCTCCTGGACCTCGCCCTTGAAGACCACCTCCCGGCCCAGGCATCCGCCAACCCTGACGTCCTTACATCTCGCTTCCCGCGCAAAGGGCTCTCCCAGTCTTCTTTCCTCCCCGAGGGCCACCACCTCGTGTACTTCCCCATCCAAGCACCCAACTCGGCGCTGCAGCCCGATGGCACCGATCCAGACCACGCCCCGGGCGCCCCTTTTGTGCGTCGCATGTGGGCGGGAGGGTCTATCCGATATAACCCAGGAATAAGATTCAACCCGTTCGACAGCAAGGGGTGGTGTGTTGAGAGCGTCGGGGAGCCGGTGCTCAAGCAGGGGAGGACCCCCGGAGAGGAGAAAGTATTTGTTGAGGTGCGGAGGCAGTACGGCGTCGCCCCCACTGATGCTGTCCTGCGCCCGCCAGCTGCCAATAACCTGATAGAGAAGTACGGTGTCAGGTTAGAGGAGACACGGAAGTTGGTGTTCATGCGCAATCGAGGACCGGCGAAGACTGAGGGCGAGGGCGTCGCGGCACCACCACCGAGAGTAATACGATGTGGGTTTGTTCTTTTGTTTCTTCTGCTTTGTTTCTTTACCGCTGGCAATACCCATTATTCCTCTCCGCTGTATCGCCTCCCGGCCACTAACATGCCCAATAGCACCGCATCGTCCTGAATACAGCTTCACCCTCGTCCCTGACGCCAGGCTGCTTTTCCAGTTCAGCGCCCTAACATACAACGCCCATGCCATTCACCTTGACCCTGATTACGCCCGAAACCAGGAAGGCTATCCGGAACGCCTTGTCCATGGCCCGCTGACATTAGTTCTCATGCTATCGGCCTTACGTGGCCACCTCCGCGATACTCGCGACGTCAGCGGCCCCGGCAGAGCGCCAGAGAAGCCTGCCTTGAAATCCATTGACTACCGTAACATTGCCCCGTTATTCATGGGCCAGGAGGTCAAGGTTTGTGTGCGGGAGACGGCGGCGGCTTCAACTGGGGCCGCCGTAGGACAGAGGACGTGGGACCTTTGGGTTGAGGGACCGGGCGGGGCCGTGGCCGTCAGGGGCTCTGCTACTACCCAGAATGCAACGGTTGGGAAATATGGAAAGAAGGGGAGGTAAACCCAGCATGTATTTAGGTGTCCCTCACAGACTATATACATTGCAATACCCTACCATACTGTAAACAATTAGTTTGCATTTATGTCATGTTTATCCAACACCAGTACGGTGTGATAATACCGGTTTTCGTTAAATGGTAGGCGTGGCGCTGAAATGGCAAACCTCGTTACTGTGTGACCAAAATACCCATCAGTGTTGTCAGCCCCCTAATAGGCATGCTCAATAGCATATCGAATGCTTACAAAACAATTTTCGTCGCCAAATAGAGCAAGACTGCACAACATGACATCGTAATTAGGATGACTTTAGATGAGTGAGGTATGTACAATACACCACATGTATTATTATCTGCATTTTTACACATAGAATCCCCAATGTATGCGGATCCAACTCGCGTCCCCATCCCCCGTTCCCCGTCACCTTTCCCAGCCCAGACGCCTCCCCGTCGAAGACCGACCTTTCCGCTAGGGGTATAAAACAAAAAAGGGAACCAAATCCTTCCTCACTCGCCCACTACAGCGAGTCGCCTTGTTTCCAGTTCCGTGAAACGACATATTCCTTATTAGTGTCTTGTCTATAATGGTATCTAATTAGGAGGGCTTGGTGGTGTCTAATTAGGTCGGTGGTAGTGTGGTGTGATTAGTCAGGTTGTATTAAATCCTGACTCTCTAAATTCATGCATCATTTGCTTGAACGAAACGCCCTCCGGTACAGCCTCCTCTGGACTCTCCAGCTCAGGGGGGGTTGATATTTCCGATGGAGGATCGAGCGTCTCGGTCGGGCTCTCTAGCCCGTCGATGCCATGCCGGACGTGATACGGCGCGGGCAGCGACATGTCGATGTAGGACGAGCGAACCGTTGGGCGACGCGGGCTACGGTGCACGGTGGTTGGTGTGGTGTCGTCTGATCCGAGACCAGAGGGCTCGGCCTCGTCGGGATCTAGCCCCAGCCAGGTGTCTTCCATGTCCTCCAAACTGTCGGCTGACATGTCAAAGTCGAGGAGCTGGCCTGCGGCCTCTTCCAAGGCCAGCCGGTTGCGTCGGAGGTGCTCATCTATCTCGTCAAATTGACGGTTGAGCACATCTCGGAGCATCACATCTTGCGCGTTGTTCAGCTTGCCAGCGGGCCCGGCGCCCTTAGGCGGACATGGGGTTCCGGCTGGGGTTTTGTGGAAGCCTTGGAGGATATTTCTCCAGATGGCCGCGCGCTCTGCTGTGGTAAAGGGGAAGTCAATGATCCTGTTGTTCTCCTTCAGGCTACTCACCAGGAATTTCATGCTGGTGAGATTCAGCCTGTTGTCCTGGCAGTCAAGGACTCGGAGCGTTTGATTCTCGGCGAGCACCCGCCCAAGGGTTCCCACATCCTCGTGCAAGTTTTGGTTGCGGATCTTGAGGTGCGTCATGGTGGTGTTCTCTGACAGATTGGCGAGTGCTCGTGCAAACCCCTTTGCCAACTGCCCGTCTTCTAGCTTGCCGGAGAAGCCGGATAGATCCAGATAGCGGATGGATTTGTTGTGTGTGAAGAGGTAGTTGAGCGCCTCAATGATCTCGGTGCTGCATGTCTGGTGGATCGAGTCGAGAGACGGGGTCGGCGCCGTTCCTGCGAGACTGAGCAGCGAGACAGACTTTGTCTCTGCCAAAGCCCTTATAAGAAGGATGTAGTTGCTCTCCTCCTTGAACTCGATAACCTCCAGGTATAGCCCAGTCGGTACTTGGCTAGCGCGTATGACGTCGGCCAGGTCCTCGATTCCGTCTTCGAGGGGGTTGCCGCTGAGAGAAAGGTGCATGTCGCTGTTAAAGCCCATCGCACGGCAGATTTTTGCGGCTTCGCTACCCGTCAGGCCGCAGTGGTTCAGGGCCAGCTTGCGGAGTTTCACAGGGTACTTCCGATGGTCGTTGCGAGCCCTGTGATGTAGGAAGTCTCCGAGATCACGAATTGTCGCGTAGTTGAGCTTAAACCCCGAAACATCAAGCTCCTCGAGGCACTCAAGCTGATCGAGGATCTCAGAGGGAATCAGTGTCGTGGTAGTATCCCACCCAGCTTGTAGGCTCCCTCGGAGATTTAACTCTCTGAGCTCGACAAGGTTATACAGCATCTGAGGGAGAAAGTCCGCGGGAAGACGCCCTGGGTTCTCGGACAAGTTGAGTGACCATAGTGGCTGAGGCCTATCGAGAAAGGGTGCAACCAAGTGCCGCAGCTCCGCCTCGCCCAAGCCGCAAGACGACACGTCCAGGGCATCAATTTTCCCTGCCTCCAACGTCTCGACTAGATATTGTTAGGATGCCCAGGTTGCAGGAAAACGGTATAAAAGAATACAAGTCCGCATACCTATATCCTCGAGGTCGGACTGGAGAAGAGAGTTTTGGGCAAGAATAAGGTGGCTGCATTTCGTAATGTCCGACCGCAACAAGTTCAAGATCGGGGTGAGGAACTGCAAGTTGGGTGCAGCTTCTCGGCTGTTCTCACTATGTGAAGAGACTGACGCCGTACAGTTGGTGAAGTCGATCTGCTGTATTGTTTCCGAACAGAAGGCTAATGCGTGGAACTCCTGGTGTAGTATTGGACTTTGCTGAAGAATTTGTACCTCATCTGACTCCAGAGTTACACCTAGTCAACCATGTCAATAAAAACCCCTGACGTTACCGAACGACTGGAGAATTGCCCTTACAGGTTCTGCTGAGGTATGCTACATGACTCCTCGTTGACGAGTAAGGGTCGCGGGTATCCCAAAGCGGCCCTACGTCGACGTCTCGGAACGACAGCGAGTAAAAGTAATCGTTGTATCTCAGCGCGCGCAGGACGGCTAAGAGTTGAAGAGGCGTGTAGCGTGATCCGTCTTTAGCGGGCAGAACGCGAAACTCAGGGGGAAACTTTGTCTTCCAGTTGATCTCCCATTCGACCGAGGGGCAGGCGTAAGCAGCCATGTAAGCATCGAGAGTTCTTCTGACGCTACCAAAGTCCTCTCTAGGGACAAGATATTGCGGTTCCTTAAGCCCCGTCACATGGAATATCTCGGCCGATTGCCACATCTGCGGCCACACCGGCTTCAAGTACCTATCTGCCATGCCGAAAACGCGAATGATGCGTCTGTAAAAGCAGCTCGCAAGCTCCAGAGTGACCCGGGGGGCCATGGGATTTCTATTGTCTAATCAGTCCAGTCCCGGCAGCGGGCTATAGGGGTACCACCTACCGAAATGAGATGTTGA
>Ga0247758_1000040_pt1 | contig 85983 bp, 74 predicted proteins | sample UWRJL156409C4_FD_180950 | JGI IMG/M metagenome (GOLD analysis project Ga0247758, IMG submission 180950) | Plant litter microbial communities from Arlington Agricultural Research Station in Wisconsin, United States - UWRJ-L156-409C-4 | ecosystem: Environmental > Terrestrial > Plant litter >... | reverse complement strand
TCACGGGGGGGGGGGGGGCGCAAAGCACCCCCCTTGACTTACTGCCCAGACGCTTCATGAAAGACTTCCAGCTGCCTCTAGTTCTGCCTCCGAGTCTTATTCCTTTCTCAGTGGCGGACACCTCCCGGGTGTGCAGAGCGGCGACTTGGCCGACTCCTTACGTGGTACGTTCCGGGTTTGGATGAGGCGGCAGAGCTCTGCGCAAATTTGCCGGACACGTACATCGCCCCCTGTTAGTCCTGCAGTGGGCCGCGGCCAAGTACGGGTGGGATTTACTACCTTACCTAAGGTAGCCAACGTGTGGCCGCCGCTAGGGAGGCCAAAAACTATAATAGGAACGAATTGAGACTGCTTGCTGCGGATGTGCCAACGCTAGGTTATGATCCAATTGGTGTCACCAAAGGCTTTATCGACGTGGCAGGCAAAATGCAGACTGGAATGGTCAGAAGCCAAGGACCGAACAATTGGCAGGTGGAGCTTTGCGTCCATTCCTTGAGAACGTTATGGAACATGCAGTCGATTACCGGACGACCCCAAGCGCAATACGGAGGAGGGCCATCTAATGGCATTGCTTTTCTTGAAGAGATACTTCTCCGTGAGCTGGCAGTACGTGGTTGTCATGGTCCACTACTTGGATATTGTGATGTGCTAAGGCGGCCGCCGGGCAGCCTGCGACCTACAGTCGGGCTGGCCTAGCATTTGTTTGGTATAACGTGAATGAGGAGCCAGGTACACAGTTTTAGGAGAGCTGCGATGATATCCCGACAGACCGCTTCCGTCTTGTGTAAGAATCTGCACCGTAGTGCAACGCTCCACAGTTTTCTCGAGCTCCGCTGTCCCATACTAAGACCGGGCCACAAAACATTATTCCCGGCAGTATGCAGTTGGGTGGTGTGGGCGAAGAGGAGCAATGAGGGCGGGACAATGCGATTTGTGTTGTGGCTTTGAGTCGTTCGCGGGCCGCTGAATTGGTCGAGCCAGCTCAAATAGGCAAAAAGGCGCCGAGGATGCCTCACACAAGGCAAGTACCACCGATTTATTGGCGAAGACTGAGTGGTTGCATTGAGTCCGACCACCGTTTTAGGCGATCTGATTGGGCGCACCGCGGTGCAACAGATTATGGTTGTGCGTCGGCGACAATTGATCACTGGAAATCATCAGCGCTTGTAGCGGGGCAATGTTGCTCACCTATAAAACGGGCACCCCCACGGATGGCTAACAAAGGGTAAATTTTCACACTGTTGTCAACCGTGCCGGTGTCGGAATTTTTACTGTATTCAAAGCTGACCGAGGAAATGACAAGGAAAGCCGGCCGCACTGTCATCGTCAAGAGTTCCAAGACGGAACGAGAGAGAACGCCCTTGTCCGGCATCTGTTCATGTCAACTTTCGGGGATCAAGGTATCTCGACGACAGGCTCATAACACCAGCCGGCCAGAGAGTCCAAATGACGCCTCGAGGACAGAGCTTTTAGCTCGGAGAGATCCGAACCACCAAGATCAGCACACCCGCAGAATCAGTGACACGACGTCAGGGTCAGCAAGCCCGGAGTGGCACGACATCCATCCCGAGTCTCCCAAAGCAAAATCGCCCACTGGCAACCACTCAGACGACGTTTACCAGTCCACAGATTCAGAAAATGAGTCATTTGTCCTAGTCAACAACACTAGGGGATCCCGCAGGCGACAGTACACTAGGAAATGTCCATTTTTCACGCGTGACCCCAACAAGCACGTTCGATGCGGCCGTTTCGACCTTTCGCCCGGATACGCTCTCACAGACCACCTTTTCCAGTGTCACCTACATCTCCCCGTCTGCTACCGATGCGGAAGCATGTTCAACTCGGTTGCTCGCCGAAACGCCCACGCTGTCTCTGGGGAGTGTGATCTGGTCGAGCCTCCTCCCACTTTTGAAGGAGTTGGAGAGGGCACTATCTACGAGCTTGAGGCGTTGGTGTCTTCATGGAACCAGGGCGTTGGTCGTCCGTTGTCAGACGAGGAGAAGTACGCAAGAATTTGCGAGGTGGTGTTCCCTGGGGAGTAGGTTCACGGCATATCCTCCGGCACCGGGGTGTGCAATAAGGGTCGCGTGGAAGCTGATAGGGCTCGCTCGGGAACGAGGTTTTGGTCAAAAACGGCATGGGCTTCGTATGTGGGGCTTCTACCTTAGGAGACGGAAAGAAGAGGAACTTTGGTCTTGAATGGCCCTAGTGGAGGCACGATGAGCCGTTTGAAGGGGAGCAGGCTTTTGGTTGTCTGGGACCTGAAGTTGTTTTGATTTGGTAGTGCAAGGAAACCAGGAATTCCGTGATAGCGTGGGGGACTGAAGCCCAGAATAAGCAACAACGCGGTATACAAAGAAACAATTCATCCTCCCAGGCGCAGCCAGAGCTCATCATCCGCAGCATTAACCGTCATGGTACGTACAAAACCGATATATCCAAGTAAAAATCATTAAAAGGGAATGTAATTGACAGAACTTTTCGGCAGCAATCATTCATCATCAACATTCATCTATTGTGGATTAGTTCTAACTGGGCGCCTACGTCGCCATATCACAAGGGGACAATCTGAAGGCAGCAACGTCAGCTTCAAAGGGATGGGAAAGAGTCAGGTGCGGACATACCTACCAGTCTTGCCGTTTTAGTGCTGGTACCCTGAGATGCAATCCTAGTTCTTGTTCAAGGTGGAGGTCCCGGTCGTGGAATCCTGGCGTGGGCTTTCACGCGCGATGTCGGGGTTGGAGGGTGGAAGATCGGCTGGACTGACCCCGAGCCCACGGATCGGGATGGGCAGGTCCTGGCCGGCGTTGCCGGAACTCTGTCCGGTCTCGCCAAGGTATTCGCCATAATCATGCAAGAACTCGTCGGACATCAGAGGCTCGACGTCTGCCGTGGGGCCCGCAACTGCAGGGCCGAGAAAAACTGGAGAGCGAGCTGCTACTAGACGCTGGCCCCCGAACATTTGGCGAACCGCATCTAAGGTCGCCGCGCACAAGTCCGGCCTTGCGGACTGGAGTTGGAAGATACGTTCGGTGATGATGTCGATTGAGTCTTCGTTTATTATCGCGTACGGACCGCGGAGGCACTGGTCCTCTCCGATTCCCGGGAAGATGATGGTCCAATCGCGACGCCAACGTTGTTCAAGCGACATTTTGGAACCCTGGGCCATGGCCTGCAGCTGATTCAGGCTCACTCCCACAAAGGGCGCAGAGGGTACCAGATCGCAACGGTTTGGCGCCCTGGCGTGGTCTTGTTCCTGGTCCGCTTGTTTGAATACCATCCAGCATCTTGGACAGTGAGAGGGCAACAAGTGCTCTCGTCTGTGATGCTGCAGTAGATCGCCATACCGCCTGAACTTAAATGTGGTTCTGCCGTCTCCCTCCCCGGTCCGCGGACGACATTTGTGAAACTGTGACTCAAGCGGACTGCGAGCATAGTAATGACAGACGAAATAGGGGCCTTTCGAGTCCGATTTGTTGCGTTTCGAAGGACTGGGAGCTGTGGCGCCTCCTCCGTCAGGTGGCTGCTCAAGTGGTCTCTTATATCGCGGCATCGTGGATTGCAGACTTGCAGGCTTTCAAGTTGCCTAGGTGGATATGATGCATGTACCGAAGAAGGGATGGAGCTAATGGCTCTTGAGGACGTGGGGGCAAATTTTCCAAGATTTGAACACAAGTTGTGTTCCCGGCAGAGCCACAGGATGTGTCATTCGACGTTGGGTGTTCTTACACCCACCCACCCTTCAGGCCGGTCCGGCCCTGAGACGAAACCCAACCGAACGCAGGCGGTGTTATCCGACTCTCTTCTCGACTAATTTCCACATCCTACAACTGCCGCAGAAGTTCAATATCTCTCTCCTCTAGCAACTATGGCCACTCCACCACAGCCCATCGCCGTCACCAAGGTCTCCGTCAGAACACCTTCCACAACTGCAACAAGCAAGATGAACGGCTCTTCACGGAGGGACAGGCAAAAGTAAGACGCTCTCGATGTTCTAAGCCTTTCTGAAGACCTCTTGTGAGATGACTGACGTTTTGGATTTAGCTTGGCGGCCATCTCGCCTGCGGCCACCCCAAAACCGACCGTGATGCTCGACCTCTGGTTGGCTGACCCATGGCCCCCCATCAACCATGGGCGCTTGCTCGAACGATTGTCAAAACCCGACAGACAGGAAAGCGCTGCGCGAGCGAGTTCCGAAGCACTCGAAGCTTTGCTGCGGTTCGACGATCAATTCGGAATCGACGCACGGGGTGGCCCGGAAAGGGTCGTCGGAAGTGATGGTAAACGATGTGGCGTGGACGGGACAGACGTAGGGACCTCTGGGGGACTCTCTCTTCATCTCAAATAAAGTTCTGACTGCTCGCAACGCTCAATATCTACAACGCGCGTGGCATTTGATTCCCTCTCTATTTACAGGACCTTCAACTATGACACGAATGACTAAATGCAAACCTGGAAACCATCGCACTGTATGGCGACCTTCACAAGTGATCCCCCTTGACATCAACTACGATATCACTGCGACCCCAAGGCTAGTGGCTTGTGTTTGGGGTGGTGATTTGAGTTTCGCCCACCCACAACGCACTGTCAATGGTGTGGGCAGCATCAGGACCCCACGCAGCCCCACCTAATAACACAAGTTGTGTTCCAACGTGGGTGTGTTGGGCCGGCCAATTGCGGCCACCCAGCCAAAACCTTGGACGAGCTGTGGTTGGTCAGCTCCTTCTCCAACACAACTTGTGTTAAACGACATTTGTGTTGGGTCTGCCAGGTGGCCGTCCATGTTTAGTTGTTTTGTAATTCTTTGTGCGAAATTCTCTGTGGTGACCTGGGAGAAAGTTCGGACGCCCTGAAGCTGTCACGACCTCTGCAGCTGCTTTGAGATTACGAGCACAGATGTCCGCCGCGTTTATCACTTGTTCGACTGCCTTACTAGCATCTCACTGATTCTGGACGTCTACCTACTTGCCAAGGACTTCTACTGTTGGGTTTTCGCTTTCCCTTTTCGAAATCCACAATGATTTCAACGACAAGGCCCGTGCGGGACCAGAAGGCCCAGAAGCGTCGGATTGGGCGGCCTCCAAATGTACCGGCACCCAAACGAATCGCAGACAGTCGGCGCCCATTACTTCCAAGATGTCGACAAGAGTTCCATCAACAACGTCATGACGAGGAGACCCGCAGCTTTCCACCGCTTGCACCAAAGGTGGGGGGCATGGGCGTGCACGAACAAGAGCCACTTGATATGTATCCCGCAACCAGCTGGCATTACAGTCACCCGACGCCAACTGTCGCTCCCTCTGAGCCGATGTTCGCGCCGGAACTCCAACACACCAACAGAGACCGAAGATTTGAGCAAGTAGCGTTGAAACCACCCGTGCAACCAAGGCGATCAGATGTTCAGCTGCCTCGGGGTCCACGGCCTCAGAAACCAGATGATCAAGAGAAGCGGACTTTTGCCTGCCCTTATTATAAGTCTGATGCTGAAACGTATCAAGCCTGCCGGCGGTACAAGCTATCCCGCTTCAGAGACGTGATGCAACACATCAGACGGATACACGTGGTATCTTTGTTTTGCACGCGCTGCCACGCAGTTTTTGACTCGCTACCATCCCTCGAAGCTCACGAGCGTAGTACTCAGTACTGCAACGTGCGTCCCCGAGCAGGCATCATTTCTCGACATCACCTCGACATGTTTGGAGAGAGGATAAAGGAGCACAATAGCAGTTCGGAAAGGGATAAGACAGGGGAGGATCAATGGATCGACCTATGGGATTTACTCTTTCCCGGAGTTGACCACCCGGCATCGGTGTATCTCGAGAGTCACGAAGAAGAGATGGCATCCAAGCTTATGTCTTTTTGGACCGACCACTGTAACGAAATAACATCACAAGCTATGGCAAGAGAAATCGCCGAAGATAAGGCCGGGGCGGTCCGAGTCTTTGACATGTTTCTTCGCCACCTTCTAGAGCAGTTCCAAAACGATGGGAGAAAGAGTCACCCCAATTCTGCTAGGGCCACAAGCGAAAGCGCACCTCACCATCCGACATCTGCTGAGTTCGAGAACATCCTAACAGAGGGCTGCACTTCAATTTCCAGCGAGTCGGTCACCGAAGGGACAGTTTCATCCGTGGAGAGCCAGAGCAGCTGGATGCGGTCTGAGCACATCAACCACTTCTCTCTCGACAACAATGACTCGGATACTACAGGGCAAGACTGTTTGCTGTACCGGGACTTTACTCCGTCCGGCCTTTCAATCTTTGATCCTGTTTGGACTCCCACAATGGCTGCTTCAATGAATGGCCAAGAGCTACTATTGCCTGGGGATGATCCGCCAACAACACTGCCGTTCTCCCCGCGATTATCAGACATCATTGATTTGACCGGCCCTGATTGACTGGTTGTATCATTGGAATCGATATAAAACTTGGGTGTCACATCCCCCAATGGACGTTCCAATACGTCAACAAGCCAGGAGGTCTCGTTGGCGTTCAGGAAGCCTGAGTCAAAGAGTGGCTCAACGACTTCTTAGGGGTCAGTTGCCCGTTCAGAACAGACTGACCCATGATCCCAAGGTACGTCAGCTGAACCTCAAGTACCTACATTACCGTGTCAGAAAGCTAATACCGAGAACAAGATCTGGCGATATAGAGTATCATCTCCCTCCTTCAGATGCAGGCCATCCCAATCTAAAGAAGAACCCCCACAACGAATCGAAGGGCGACACCATCAAGACAAACGCTGTAGTTTCTCCACGCGGGCCTCATCCAGTTACCAGGCGAATATGCCCAACGCTGCTTTTTACCAGTGCCCAGGTACCTAGCATAGGAACACGTTGAAACATATACCAGCCTGTGAAGCTACTACTACTCAGGAAGGAGAGGGGGCGAGTTGCTAATGATAAACATAGAGGTTCGGCTTTGGGGATTTTAGGATTCATTGGATCTACAGTTTCGGTTTACCATTCTCTCGCTATCTGATACAATGGAGAACTGACGTATCTTCACAATGATAGACTTCGCCCCCTATGAGGCTGTTGTCTATCACTCCCCCCCTTGTCGCCTCTGTCGGGCCTATCCCTACCTCTAACCTTATAGTATCAAACAACTAATGTCTAATATCCGTTCCTCCCTTTCCTGCCACTCATTCTCCGACGCCCTCAACGGAACCGCTTCCGACATCTCATCCTTCTCCATCAACCGCCCAAACCCACTACCCCTCCACGCCCGTGACGACGACAATCTTCATCTTTCCCTGTCCTCTCGCCACCCCCCTTTGTTTGCCTTGTCGGCCTCCCCTCCCTTCTCGTTCCCCTTCTCGTTCCCCTTCCCCCCGCCCTCCCCATTCCCCTCTTCCTTGATCAGAACCTCTCTACCCCAACCCCGGTCTATACTCCACAAACTCAACCACACTCTTTCCCAAACTCATCACCAAATCCACCAGGATTACAGTCTCCACCCCCTTCAACAACACCCCTTTCAAATCAAAATCCTCCACCCTCTTCACATGCACGAACCCCGCACCTGGAAACGCCTAACTAACTCCCATTGCTATGCTTGCCCGCTCTTAGCAGCGCCACGACAAGCGTCGTCTCTTCATACTCTAGAAAATAGCATGTTGCTGTGTTGCCGTGCAAGTGAGGGATACCCCCTTAAATCACCTCCACACTAAGGATAGTTGTGAGATACGCCATAGAGAGGTACCGGCCTGCTTGTGATTGGTGTGGCCAGATAGGTAAGTGGGCATCACAATGGAGGGGCGCTGAGAATTTTGAAAGAAGGGAGGGCGATGGCGCCGTGGAAGTGGGAGATGAGATCGAAAGGGGGAATTTGGAGGGGGGGATTTCCTCCATTACATTGTAATAATAAGACAAGAGCAAATACGGGAATGCCTGTGTTAAGTTCAATTGACTTCCTGGAGTAGTAGGGATTGCGTCTCCGACATTGATGGTACGGTGCAAATCGACGTTCTTAAATGCAAAGGTTTCTTGCTTGAAATACGAACGACACGCAAGCTGAACGAGGCCGTTCCCTTGGGCAGTGTTAAACCTGCCTTTTTGTTTGTCTTTTAAGACCGGTCACTGTTTTGGTCATGGTAGGCCATCCCCGATCCCCTAAGAGTTTACCGGCATTCTGGACAAGCCCTCTTATTTCCTGTAAAGGCTCCTACGATACAGCCAAGGCCTCAAATCGCATCACTCCGGCACACGAAGAGGAAAGCCGAGGAATAACACAAACAAGTCCCAGCGGAATAGGAACATCTCCCACAGCCTATGGGCGCTGATGAGCTTGTAGTTATTCTTATGGCCTTCTCAACCCATCCGGTCGTTTGGCAGGTCTGGAGTAAAGGAAATTGCGTTAGAACAAGTACAAAGCACCATGGTTGTATTGAGAATCGACTGACCTTGTTGCAATACCAAAACATGCCGCATTTTTCGCACCTCTGCAGCGAGGCCTTGCGCTCGCCGCAACCGTGGCAAGTCATCTCACTGCTCTTGGGGGAATACTGGTGAACACGATCGCTGAGCGCGAGCAGTTCGGCCAACTTCGCGGGAATGATCTATGGACCACAGCTGTCAGAATTATCGACACCTTCGGAGATAGGGGAAAACTCCAACCTTGGCATTGCGAGCAATCCCCACGCGAACACCGATCGACCCATCCGAGAAGGCGTGTTTGTCGGCATATAGAACGGCAACGGTGTGTCTAACCCGCGCTTTGCTCGCGAACTCGGCACCCTTATCCTTGGTGTGAAATGCGATTGGCAACGGGATGCCGCTAGAGTGGACAAGGAGACGCAAGCGGTTGACGTTCTCGATCGCCTCAATCTCAGCCATGAAGCACCAGTGCTTTCGGGGCCAGGGATGGCGATCATCTATCATGCGATGGAAGTTCAGGTCAATCTGGAGCTCGAAGGGTATAACTGAGAAGTCGGGAAAGTATGTTTTGTCTCGAAAGTTTGCGAGCTGCAGCTTCTCGGGGGAGTTCGCAACCTTGATGAACCAGTTAGCGTCTCCCATAGCTAGAATAGAGGCGATGGTGGTGGGGGATTATGGTATTTCCGCTACCGCCATAATCCTCGCGCTCATCAGCTAGGAGATTGGAGCCACTGGCCGTGGCCTCTGACCCAGCCCGAGTAGCAGAATGGTCATTCTGCTGAAAGATCTACTTCAACGCCGCCCCCACTCGGATTAGTGCCAATGAACGCTGCCCAGGGATCGTTGCGAAGGGACTGGCTCCTGCGTTTGTACCGCCTGCTGTGTCAGCGTGGAACGGTGAGTCACGTTGGTGTTGTTGCATTGCAGCGGCCGTCTCGAAGTCGCGGCCACAGCTACAGCTGACTTTTCCTCCGGTTGAGGCCATCTCTGAACTTGAAGTAATGGCCGGGCGAGGATGGTTGATGGTGGTCGAAGGAATGAAATTTGGGCAGAAGCACAGAGGGAGGAATTCTCAAAGTACTAATAGGTCTGCAATGGGGCCCGCAACTATGCTCTATTGGCCGAGCTTCTATAAATAATGCAAATAAAGCCGTTTGGGGGAAATAGTGCAGACTCAGGCTACCGGCCGTGCCTGTTAGGCCACCTGCAGCAGGTAAACTCGCCCTGGAAAACGCGGCCAAGAGTCCTGCTTTGTTAGGGCTTGTCTGACAGCCCCTTGCGCTAATACCCAGGCGCGTCGTAGATTATCTGCAAGTTAGGATATCGAAACCACTCAACTAGGACAAAGGGTACCGTTTTTGCCCCTTAAAGGGAATCCAGAAAGCCGGAGTGTACAACTACACCTGAAGCTTTCACATTGAGACGGACCATATCTACCTACACAGAGGCCTCAGCAGTGGCTCGAATTTCTCGTTTGCATGCAGGCCTCTGTCCATGCACAAGGGATGTCCTGATTCAGCTAGCAACCCTGATCCCAACGTACAAAGAGGGTAAGAATTGAAAAGAGAGCCAAAGAATCAATACCAACAAGACACCTGAAACTATCCGAACGACTTTGGGCTCGTAAAGGCATGGAAGTTGAAACGCGGTATCATCCAATCAGTTACCCTTGTATTTCCTTAGGCGACTTGGAGCAATTAGGTACCCAGTTCTTGATATACCGGACCGGGTTTCTCCTGGAAGGGCCTTGAAAGCGGCCTATTCGTCGTGTATCCCAAGTTGGTCGACAGAGACTAGGTACTTAGTCTATCTCCGGTTCCGTTTTCACCGTGACAAGCTGATCTTCGCCCGCAGGAGGCTCAGCGTTCGCCCCCGTCTCGGATTCTTCAGTCTTGACCACTGCTGACTCGGATTCTCCGCCATCCGTCTCGACATTTGGCTGCGGCTCGACAGTAGCTGTGAAATATTTCTCATTGGTACCTAACTTTCCAGCATATCCTCCATCTTGGCCACCCCAAAGAGGAATCATACCTTGCGAAGTACTCGCGCCATCTGAGGTGAGTGGCACCAGTGCCGGGGGTGGTTTCATACCAACGTAGATCCTCCGACCCATTATTATTGTATCGTCGAATACACCTACCGCCGCACCGCCCTGCTCACGAGTTGACATTGTCATGACCCCAAAGCCGTGAACAACCCCAGTCGGGCTCTTGCGCTTGGTGAGCAGGCCATATTTGACTCTCCCGAACTGCTCGAACAGTTTGACAATTCTGCCAATTCTAATTTTAGGGTCTAGCCCGTAGAAATAGAAAAACGATTCACCGGGGCTTCCGATTATGATCTCTTCGCCGTCGATGTCGTCTTCTGCTTTATAGAAGATCTCGGGATAGTGGAGTTCGCCATTGTGCGAAAGCGAAGCGTCGGGGTTTTGGGACATGGTGTCGGTTTCAGCGACTCGGAGTGGAGAGAAGGAATGGAAATCGGAACGAGTGGGGAGGACGAATGTGAACTGGGAACCGGTAGGTATAGACACTGTAGTAGACATTTATTTCAATAAGCTTTTGGCACACGTGGTGATGCACAAAGGCCCTTATTTTTTTCACTTTTGTTGAGTTAGCTTATGCCAGACAATAGGTTTAGGGAAATCCTAATGGGTGAGGAAATGGACAGTCCTTGCCCTCGCGCCACCATACCAAAAGTCAATGCTGACTGGTGGGAGAACTAACAGTCGGGCTTGATCTCCAAGCAAGATTTTAGAGGATAGATAAGGTCTGATTCCGTTTTGACGCGTCGGCTGCATTCTCGCGATTTCCTCGAGCTTATTAGGGATGGGAGGTTCTACGATGTGCGGGCAGGAGGACTTTCTATGTTCAGCTGCTGCAGGGGTAGAGAAGAGCTTGGCGAGAATCATGTTCATCTGAGGTCAATAGCATAACGATAGTAGGTAAACAAGACAAATGCCGACGGCCGGGAAACAAACCAAAGTCCGTGGATAAGTATCTAGGTAGGTATGCATATGAGGTTCGATGATGCACTTATCTTTTGGGGGAGGATTCGTCCATAATTCTCACCAAGATCGCCGTGCGACACCGATGTCCGAATGCACTCACCTCATTGGATGGAGCCGCATGGTGCTCGGCAACCGAGGACACAGTGCAACCAACCACAGCAGCGGCGAGGCAAAGCGGGGATCACGCCCGGGGAGGGGAAATGGCGCTTACGGAGCCTTGCGACTGGGTCAGCTTTCCCTCGTCATTTCCCCCTTGGCACCCATCGCGTCGCCAACGTGCGACTGCCCAGTTTCAATCCCGCGGGCCATTTACCCTACCATTCGGCCATCTAGCGCGCCGCGCGACCGACGACATGACGACGGCATCCACATTCAACTTCCCCAAAACGCTGACGCGGACGCAGACGATCAAGGAGAACTGGGGATTCCGCAAGCATTGGCGCAGTGCCGTGTACCACACCGGCGACCTCTACCAGGATGAGCTGCAGGACCGTTTCCGCGACGAGTGGGGGGTTGAAAGCCCGCAACCCTACCTCCAATTCGTCCGCGATCTCTCGGCGGAATGGCCGCACCTGCAGGGTCTGGCCGACTTCATGGAGGTCGGGACGGAGCCGGTGCGGTGGCGCGATTTTTTCTGCGCCGATCCCGACAGCAAGTACACGTACCCGGAGAGCGAGCCGCAACGGTCGCGCGCCCAGCAGAAGCGCCTCGAAAAGACGCACGTGTCGCAAATTGCCTACTTCAGTGACGGTACTAGCGAGTCCGTGGGCACCTACACCAGACCGGTCGAGCTGGCTGAGTGCCTCAAACAGCTCAAACGCGACGGAAAGGCCGCAGCTGAGCGCAACGCAACGCCTTCAAGTGACGAAAAGCAACCGACGCTGCGTCTCTTCGTCGTCGAGGATCTGTCGCGTACCGTCATCGAGCAGCTAGGCAGTGCCTTTGACATTGACCCGGAGTTCTTCCGCGCGCACGTCTTCGACTATGTCTGGTACAACATCCGTGACCCCTTATGGGAGCCACCCACTCTGCATGTCGATGCGGTGCGTCGCGACTGGTACCAGCTGCGGTTCTGCCGTGCGCGTTACTTTTCATCGCGGGCGCAGTTCAACCAGGGTCAAGAGGCCGCTAACCTGTTCAATATCGGACGGAAGCTGTATGAGGACGAGAACAAGGCCTTCTGGGACTCGGATGGCCAGTCCAAAATGGCCAAGGTGCTTCCGCCAAGTGACAAAAAGGGACAGGTCGACTGGATAAAGGGACTGGTTGGGCTTGGTGGTGACAGCAAGAAGCCGGCAAGGAAAAAGGGGCCTGATGCCGAGATACCGCGTCCTCCTGCCGAGAAGCTCGTGGGCGGCGACGAGAACGGCGGCGCTGCTCCGAATTGCCCCGCCAAGCCAGCAAAGCCCCCTCCCAAGGACTTGGACGAGAAGATTGATGGGAAAGTTGGGTTGATGAGAACAAAGGCGACCATGTGGAAGAGGCGGTGGAAGGAAGGTGGCTGCGACGTTGGTGAGTACCCCAAAGTGTTGTTCTGTGTCTCGACACTGCTGACCCCATTGCAAGCTGTGCTCTTGCTTGACCCAACGATCAAGGAAGGGTTCCCACTCTGGCGCGGATACCGGAACTGGGGCCCCATGCCTTCCATCCGCGACACAGCTGACTGCAAGACGCCCCTCACTGCATCGAGCGTCCCCAGTCTGACGAGACGCACAACACCCCCAGACCCCGATTCCCCACCCTCTCCTCCGGCGTCCTTCTTCTCTGACTTCCTCTTCTGGGCCCAACACCCTGACGCCGTCCTTAACTACACTACCCCCGACGCCCCAGTTGACACGCCCGACATCCCGACCATTGCCCTCCTGCGTCTCGCCTCGGCCGAGTGGCTCACCATGAGCCAGTACATCAAGACGCGCCTCTCTCAGATTGACTGGGAAATCACGCACCCCAAAGAATTCCTCACCCAGACCCAGATCGACATCATCCTCAACAAGCTGCACACCTGGCGCCGCCTGGTACCGCAGTACCGCGAGATGATCACCGAGACGCAGACGAGACTTTTCAAGAGTCCAGCCATTCCGGCAGGGAGACACTCTCGCCCTTCCCTGCACATTTACAACACCTCTGACCCGTCCCCTCTGGACCCATTTCGAGTTGAGTTTGACCTTGTACTCTCGCAAATGGAAGAATATGAGCGCCGCATCGACCGGCTGACCACGGTGGTCACATCCGCTATCAGCATTGTTGACTCGCGACGGGTGGAGCGGTTGACGTTGTTGGCCATGTTGTTTGTGCCGCTGAGTTTGGTGGGCACGTTGTTTTCCATGTCGGATGATATAACTCAGATATCGGACACATTTGGGTGGTGGGCCGCGGCGTCGGCGTTTTGTGTGGCGGCGCTGTTTGCTTGGACGGCCTGGAGTCGGAAGCAGAGTTTGAAGGCGAAGTGAGGGGCAATAATTTGAAGTCCGCCCCAGGATTCATACCGAGTCTGTCGTAATGCAAACAAAGACGCCCCGTCAATTTCCGTCAAATTCCCAGAATCTGATGGCATGTCGAGGTCGGTACGCACTGAGACGGAAGCGGCCATGACAAAGAACTGCCACCGGGACACCAAGCCCCATCACCCCACGTACCATCTTTCCATCCCCATCTCCCCCAATTTTAAACACCACCCCACCATCAAGCCAAAACACTATTCCCTCTCTTTCCAAACCTACACTAGAATTTTGAGCACTCGCCTCAGCCACAACCAAGCAATTCCCAACCGACAACGGCGAAGCAAACCCACCCACGAACTCAACTTTCAAACCTAGGGACCACCCACGAAGCCCTCTACCAACGGAACCAAACTCAACATCCACCCCCCAAGCCTAGGTACCTAGGCAGCCTGAAAACCCAACCGCCACCGCAACCGCCACCCCCAACCCAAACCCAAAATGTTCGGTCCCCGCCGCCGCCCCGTCCTAGGCACAGCCCTCATAGTAGGCGCCTCTCGCGCCTCCGCCCGCCGCGAAGTCGACCGGCAGTCCCAGCAGCAATCCCAGCAGCAGGGGGCTATTGAGCGTGAGGCGGAGGCTAAGCGCCGACGGGAGGAGGAGCAGGATGCGCGAGTGAAGAGGGCTGTGGAGGAGGCTATTGCCGTGAACGCTGCGAGGGGTTTGAGTCCTGGTTTGGGAGGGGGAATGGGAGTGGGATTGGGTCCTTCGGGGAGTGGTTCGACGCCGGCACCCTCGCCGGCGTCACCGTTTCCGGCGTCGCCGCTGCCACAGCCACAACAACGGCAGCAGCAGCAGCAGCAAATCGCGCCAGTGGCTGACATGAGTCCCATTTCGGCCCCGCCATCGGTGTACTACCCCCCCGGACCAACTCACGAAGGAAGAGTGAATGTGGCCGATGTTGCAATGGGTGAAGTTGGTATTGCGGCCTCAAGAGCGGGGAGTGTCAGCAGTCCGGGCGCTGTGGGTGCGTCTGGGTCGATGGCCCCGCCGGCTTTTGTGGTGTATTGTCCTGCGTGTGGGAATTCGTGCGGGCTGGAGGATTTGTTTTGTCGGAAGTGTGGGCGGAAGCAGCCTAGGGATGGAAGGGGATGATCTCACAGGCGCCTACCCAGGAACAAGAGGGAGAGGGCCAAAGGGGGTGGGGACCAAGGGGGTTTGGGAAATTTGGGGGTCATGCTGGTGTTTAGGAGTAAGGGTTCTAGATGGCCATATCAGGTAGCATGGTTGAATGGATATCGGGAGTCTCCCAAGTGATTTACACGAAAAATGGATATGTACAGGTCAAACTTCGGTTCCAATCCTCGCACTCAACGACACCCTCCTCCCAAGTTCCCTCTCAGCTGACCGCTTATGGCGACGCATCGACAAGCTTCTTGATGAAAGCAAGTGCCTGCGAGCCGTACTTGTTGACGTACTGCTGGTGCGAGTTGGCGTCGTTGCCGTTGCAGCAATACGGGTCCGTCGAGTCGCAGTACGACTGGATGATGGACGGGTCGGCGGGAGAGCACTTGAAGCCGCTGGGGCGGGCGGAGAACTAATCGGTTGTTAGCTTATTTCTCCACATTCTGGTAAGTGGGATAACGTACGCCCTTGTTCTTGCACGTGCCGACGTTGTACGACAGCCCGTTGACGTTATGCGGGTCGCCCATGAAGATGGCGGCCTTGACGGCCTTGAGCGCCGCCCCGGTGAGGGTGGCTCCAGCACCGCCGCACAGGGCGTTGTCGAAGATCTGGCCGCCCTGCGAGTACCCAACAACCACAATCTTGGTGTCGGGGCACTTCTGGTTGAAAGCCGTGACGGCCTTGACAACGGCAGCAGTTCCCTGCGATGCCGAGCTGTCGTAGCTGGCGCCGCCGCAGTTGCTCTGGCCGCCGCAGGCCGGGTACACGATGGCCTCCTTGGTTGCGCCGGGGTAGGCCTTTACAACCATGTCGACTAGGCCCTGCGAGGTGCCATACCCTTGCGGGACTGTTGTCTCGCGCGCGCCGAAGACGTGCACCTTGGGGCACGACTGCCTCTGCTCGAGGGCAGCCGGGCTGGCGCTGGCAATGCCTGCGAGAAGGGGGACGGCGACGGATGTGATCTTCATCTTGAATGTGGTTATGTCTTGGCCTGATGTTGCGATTGGGAGTGAAGCTTAGGTGCTGCCCGAGTGTGGCCTCGCCGCATTATATATACCTACCATCGTTATGTGTCTCCGACGCAGCCTCCGCGGGCAAATGGACCGATCGGTACGGCTACCAGCACCGGTAGGGAGCACGGGGCACGCGCCAGCTTCCATTCTCCCGAACAGAAAGCTCATTTCTGAGCAATACACTCCCAGCTCGAAAAAAAGTGGTCATAGTCCTGCTCGAAATTAACACTTCTCCACACTGGCGATCAGCGGTATGCTCTCCCCGGAATGCGGAACGTGCAAATCCTTGCTCGGCGGCCTGGGCCACGCGTTGCCTTTTTCCTCCACCCCCCCTTTTCTCCATTTCTCCTCACTGCCACTCCACATCCCGTGAGCACCCTACCTGGCGCCTCAATCGTCACCCCAAACTTCCCTCCCGCTCCGACCAAGCCCTATACAACCGCCATCTATTGCCCGTCCACAGCCCATCCACACCCGTTTCACTTTTAGGCTTGGCATGGCGTTGAGCGCAATCAACCGCAAGCCAGACGGAGCTTTGTCGGGTGAAGTGCCGGACGAGCTGGCCAATCGCATCAGTGACGGAATACCAGCATGGCAGTTTGTGGAGCGCGGAGGCTTGCGCCTAAATTGGCCCATACCACATACCCCGTGGGGAATTGGCTTTTATGCTAAAGAGTGCCGGCCGGCCGGCCGGATTAGCCAGGGAGGGATTCCTTTCGCTTCCGTCTGTCTTTCCCTGGTTGACGTGCAGATGTAACGTAGGTGCCAAGAGACGATGGAATAAGAACGAAAGAGTAGAAACTGGATCAAGGGGGCCAGAGCTGAATTGGTGAGTCCGAGGTTGAAAGCCAGACGTTGTGATGACAATGCGCGTCGATGGAACCAATGACACGAGTCGCAGCGATTATGAACCGAACTGACCATCACCCTCATGCGTTGCGTTGTTGACTCAAGGTTCCTATGATGGAATGCCTTTTTCTGTCTCAAATACAAGGTGTCCGCACCGTTGGGACTTTGTCCTCGTCAAGGATCTATCCGCGGTGTTCGCAGGCCAGGAGCGCGCGGTAAGGTGCGCATCTGCATTCAAGTTCGTCAAAGCGACCCCTCAGGAGAACAACGTCGAAAACTGACGTCTGATGAGTAACTTCAATTAGACAATATCAAATCAGTCACCCCGAGGATAAAAATGGAATGCCAATCCCTCGTATCTGAACCAAGCCTCCGTGAAGCAGCTTCCTACTCAATCCGCCTACAACTCGCCATATCAGCAACCCCCAGCCCCTTCTCCACCTTTGCAAACACAAACGCATAGATCGGCATGGCCGCCAACGCCGACGAGACATGATGCAGCGTCGGCAACGACTCCCAATCCCTCGCTTCAAACCGCACTCGCGGCAGCTGGTGCGCCCACAGCATAGACTGCACCGTCTGCCGCGCAACCTTGGCCTCCTCAGCGTGCGGGATTACACAGGCATACTCCACGTCGGCCTTGCCCGGCTCGCCCGTGGCAGGGACATACTTGTACGTCAGCAGGCCATAGTCCTCAGCCACAGCATCAGCAGGGACCTCCTCGGTGATGAGCGGTTGTTCGGGCGACATTTCGTCCACCTGGGCGTGGAGGAACTCTGTGCCTCGCCAAGAGAACCGCGCACTGTAGCTGTCTTGGTTCTCTTCGACGTCGATCTCGCAGTATACCTTGTTCATTCCCAACTCTTCGCGACCGGACAGGATGGGGTCGGCGAGGTTCTCAAACATGACGGGGAGGTAGGTGCCATAGACGATTGTCCCGTCCTGCTTGACGTACTCAACGTCGTGGAGGTATAGCCCCGCGTGGGTGTATCCGCCGCCACCGAGCCACGACATATTGCCGACCGTGGTGATGAAGATGCTTGCAAACGTGAATGTGGTGCTGCGAGGCCGGAAGCGGAATGAACCGGACGGGGTAGGTGGTAAGAGCGACTGGAGATATGGTCTGGAGGTCTTGAACATGATGGAGGCTTTGGTGAAGGTGCGCTCACCGTGTCCTCCATGAGGACGTCCGAAGCCGTCCTGGCGCGGGCCTGGACACGGCCCGAAGGCGACGGGCATCCTGCGGTATACGGCTGGTCGCTGCGACCATATCCACTCGCGAAAGGCGGCGGCGGAATTGTCGAGCTCGTCGAACACAAAGCTTTCGTATGTGTCGGCGTTGTGGTATGAGTCGTCATCTCGTTGCGCTTCCCGCAGGCGACGAGTTCGGCTGCGTCGGATCTTCTCGTAAAGTGCGAGGTGGCCCGGCACAAGGTCGGGAGGGATTCCAGCGGGAAGAACAGTCGCAAGCGCGGCAGCATCCTCCATGGCCTGTGCGACCCCTTGCCCTCGGGCTGGATCCGAGTAAAGTGACCGTTATGTCAGCGTTTGGAGCGCCACCGGGCTTCGGAAAGGGGGTAGGGGGATACTAACGCGAAGGAAACGGATGCACTGCATCGCCGAGGAGCGCAAGTTTGTCCTTGACCCACCAGGGCAGCTCTTCCATTTCCAAAAGCTGGCTAGCGTCCAGATGTGAGGGGTCGACTTTACCAATCAGATGTCTGACGGCTGGGTCAAATTCAGGGAGTAGTTCCAAAAGCCGATGGGTAGAGCCAAGATCGCCCCATTTTGTACCTACGTATGCAGTCAGCCACTGAATCTGTCGCCGCTTGCCCCTTAACTCTCCCAAATTGGCTTGGGAGAGGAGGATGCCACGTACCAGACGCCGAGAGCACGGTTTCAGGGCACTCCAAGACAAAATATAGCACCTCGTTTTCACCAAGGTCGTACATATCAACTGTCCGGTCACCGCCACGCCACGTCGCATGCGTGCAATGACGGCCCAACAGCGGGCGGGCGGAGGGGTCATCAAGCGCGACATGCCGCGGAATAGAGAACTTGATCGCCATCTTTCCCACACTGAAAGGTTTGACCTTCTCATCTCCGGCAGCTGCATCTCTCGTCGCCGACTTCATAATCTGATAAGCGATTCCTTTCAACGTGCGGGACAAAATGTTAGTACTTACATGTATGCCATCGGCGCCTACCACAACATCTGCAGACATCGTTGCCCCATCGGCTAAGACAAAGGATCCTTTCTGACCATCGACGCTAATAATCTTGATTGGTGCGTGCAAGACGGCCGGAGTACCGATTCCATGCGCTGCTGTCGCAGCCTCTTTCAGCCCCTCGCAGAGACGAGAGCGAGGGACGAGGTGCCATGAATGCGCCCATTGCCTGTGGAGGTTGGAGAAGTCATGCAATCCAGCCGTAGCCCCTGCCGCGTTGAGTTCAACCGAGTTCCTCATCTCACCTCCCCCGAGTGTTTCGACGCGGAGGCCCCAATGGCGAAGAATGCCCGTTGCGTTCGGTCCGAGATTGACCAACGCCTCTCTCTGTGACTCCTGGTCATCGTCTGGCTGTGGGTAGACCTTCATCATGATCATTAGTATTCATTAGGTCTATGAACTGGGAACTGTGGACGAACCTCAATATGGTGCCCCTCGCGGCGAAGTGCAAGGGCTGCGGCCAGGCCATCTATCCCCGCCCCAATGATGGCAATCTTCAGAGGGCTGGGATGCCGCTCGGTCTCGGCCAGGAGATTGCGCGCCGGGTCCCTGGGAGTCGACATTGCGCAAAGTCCTGCCAAACTGATTGAAGTATGATGTGGTTCTGTGGTAATGGCGGGATCGGAAGTAAGGACCACCGATATTCATGTCAAGCGCTCATTCTTTGCGCAACAGGCTGGCTACATCTCCGTCCACTTGAAGGCAAGAGCACCGCCTCTAAAAGCTGCGCAATCCAGAGGGCCCGATGGCGGAGAAGGTGCGATGCCCGGCCGGCCTTGCGAGTCACCTCAATGCCACCCCCAGGCGAACGCCTCCAAGGTGACACAAAGTCGGCACGGCATATGAGCGCATGCTGCGATGTAAGCGTGCTACATATTCCGGTTGCGGGGTAGTGATGATCGATGTGCTGGGCCGTGCGTCGAGGCCTTTGTTCCTCAACTCAGTGCACCAACACTGTGCCGAGCGTCGGGCCGGTCTCCGTCACAACTCTTGTGGGTGTTGGCACTTAGTCATCTTCCCCACCTCAACCCCAAATGTGCGGTCGTTTCCGGCGGCCATCGATCGACAATCAGGTCATTTCTTTCACCGACTAAAATGCCCGGTTACCTGGTTTGGAAGTCGCTCTTGTTGTGTCGCTCCTTCCTTTGACGCCCAGCCCGCGACGAGCACCGGCATACCCAAGGGAGGGAAGTCACCATCACTTTAATGCGATGTCGACACACGAATACGGCACTTCCACTCATATAAGAGGCGCGTAAGGTAGGAGGTGGTCAGTTTTCAGCCCCGCTCAAAGACGTCCGGCTTAAGAGCAGCAGTCAGCAACCCCAATTTCAAGCCAAGAAAAACACTTGTACAGGCCGACGAAGCACTATCCATCCCATCTCCCTGCAAAATCCGTAGCCCAGCCAAGTCAAAAACCTGACATTATCCGACATAATGGCGCAGCCACCCAAGTACCCCTGGAAGGACAACGACCTCCGCCCTATCCAGCGCGTCATCACCGACCACGATAGCCAAGGCAAATCCGTCTTCTCGCCCGCCATCTCTGAAGACCTCCCGGGGAAAGCGATCGGTGTACCGGCCGAGTTCCGGCTCGGATACTGCACCAACCGGACGCCCGTGTCACTTGTTAACGGCGGCGATATCGAGACGTACGCGGGCTATCTGAGGGAACCGCCGGGTATTGTGATTCCTGGTACGTTGTGTTCCCCTTTATGGAGGTGGACGGTCGGGGGAAAGGGGTAAAAGGGGAGGGAGACTGGGGATGAATCGTACGAAATGTTACTTGACGATCGCTGACATAAGAATGGGTTCATGAACAGGCGGCACAGTAGCCCGATACGTGGACATGCCCCCCGGCGGCGCCAGCCCCCTCCACCGAACCGTCAGCCTCGACTACGGCGTCGTGATTGAAGGTGAGATGGTGCTAGAGCTGGACTCGGGCGAGACGCGCCTGTTGAAGCGCGGCGATTTGGCTATCCAGCGCGGAACGATGCATGCCTGGCGCAATGCGAGCAAGACCGATTGGGCGCGCATGCTGTATTTCCTGCAGGAGAGCGAGCCGCTTGAGGCGGTGGGCGGTGGTGGGGAGAAGTTGGGTGAGGACTATGGGGGATTGGAAGGGGTGAGGAAGAGTGGCGAGTGAGGCGGGACGGGTCCAACTTAGAGTTTTCTTCTATCTAGGTAGATATCTACTTCTACTCGGATCTGAAGTTTTCTGTCCGTTTTTTGTGAGGTAAAGACTGAGTCTCTTTGCTGTATTTCATTTCTAACCCTCCTTTCCAAGTCCACCCTTCCCCCTCCGACTCAGGACAGAGCTGAGTGAACGTGCGCTGCGACCGGTGGCACGACACCCCACTCAACGGCACTGGCAAGCGAGATTGCAGGTGAAGTCGGGGGCGTCCGGGCAGCTGATCTGCGGCGGGGTGAAATCATCGCAGAAGCATTTGCGCTGGTTGATGCAGAACGATGTCAGCGAGCCGCACTGGGGCGTGGCCCTGGCGACGACATTGCCAGGAAGGGCAAACGCAGTTTGGCCAGCAATGGCAAGGACGGCGAGGACAATGTAGTTCTGTTGAAGATGAATTAGTCGTTACCCCTATGAAGCGGGAGGTGTTGTCATCGTGAGCTGAGATGACAACATCGGGTACGTTCGTACCTTCATTTTGGGATGTGGTGGAATAGAGACGTGGTGTTCTAGTACTGAAGAATGGATGCAAGGATATCTGGGAAAACTGCTGTGATGATGATTGTCTGATATTGAGCTAGAGAAGAAACTGTGAACGCGTTTGGTGGCCTTTTATACTTCATTCCTAACCTCACGCTCCTGGCCTTCGCCTCGCAGTCAGGTCAGTCCGCCATCTAGCTCTGACAACTCAGGCCTATCGGATCGTTCGGAGCAGCGGCATCTAGAAGAATGTCCGCACTGGTTGCATTGCCTGTCGAAGGAAGCTGAGACCCATCATGGGAGGTTCGGAACTGCCCAGATTCCACTGGCTCCCCCAATGGCAGCGCGCCGTAGACCTAGAATTCTTTTGGTTCGGAACTCGGTTGTTGAATACTACGGACTGTGCCTCCTGTGCCCTCATGTCCCTGCGCCTCCTGTGAAAGGGACGCAAGTCGCGGTCGCTACACCCCTGACATAGAGCCTTTCGTACGGCGCAGTACTTCCATGTGACTCCACCCCATAATTCAAGAATCCTCCTGAGTACATTTGTTTCGAACATCGGACTTCCCGGAGAGACCGAGCTGTCGATCATTCCTTAATCAGGCCTGGTAGGTCGGTGAAGTCGGTAATTTTGCTGTTGGAACATTTGGGCAGGGCTGCCATCCTTGAACCCAGTTCCATGTGTTTGAAGGAAGGGAGGTCAGCAGCCTGGGGGATCACTTCCCCATCGGTTGGTCCAGTCGTTTCAACCCAAATGCTTGAAGCTGGATTGCTGCGTTGCAGCTGACAGTGTCTTCAGCTCGCGGCACGGTTTCTCTGGCTGCTTGGGCAGTAATCTCAGACTTTTACCGACGGTCCGGGGTCGGCCGGCGCATCGTCAGGGTGATCTACCAGAAAAACAAAATCCATCGAAACCTGCAGCTTGACCAGAGGATCGAGGGTTTTAGCGTTAAATCGTTCGTCGGGAAGAAGGACGATTGTGATTCCATAGTAGTTCTTTAGCAAGTGAAGAAGTGGTCGCAGTATATCTTGCCTTTCCGAGGCCGTCCGCGTTTCCATGCTCTCTACCAGATCTTCAATCAGAATTATGCTTCGCCACTTCTCGTTGAGAGTCATTGCCTGGTGTAGAACAACGTCTGGGCGCTTGTCGCGGCTTGTCAGTCGAATTCGGTACAGTGCACGATTGGTCCTTTTTGAGGCAACTTCCGCCGCGAGTTCGCGACTGGGCCCTTGGAAGGTGACCACGACCCCATCCTCATCGCTTGTCTGAGAACCTGACCACGCATCTCTCTTCAAAGGATGCAAGCAGCCCCAGCAACTAACTGCCGCTTCCGCCGCCTTGGATTCGTAGCCCCTGGAACTCGGGATTCTCTGTCGACTTCAGTTCAATGTTTCGCACCAGAAGCTTCCGCCAGACATGGTCGCGGAGGTGGAATCCATGAACGGCGTGCGGCATGCACGTGCGCTCCCGGCAAAACTCTTCATGCGCTTCGTAAGAAAAAGAGTGTCTGCGGACATGATTTTCGGATTCATCATTATACGGGTAGTCATCGTGCTCTACGTGGTCGTATTCGTTGTCGTCAAAATAATAGGGGTTTTGGTGTTCCTGTACCCTGTACGTCGGTGCTGAGCGACCGGTGACCCCAATTAGCTGATTATGCATCTCAATACTCTGCGTTGATCTGGATAGATATTATTATTTGTCTTACACCGTAGGAGCTGAAAGCTCCGCCCGTCAGGGCAAGCAGTCCCTCTCCTGCTAAACTGTCTACTGTCCGGGTGTAGTCGGGGCGTTGCCGCCCCGTCTGGTTAGATATTAGTTGGACGCGAAGATCTCGAGCAGCACATCAGAGGTGGCCACCACTGCACCAGGGGAATCGCCTACCTCGCCATGTTCATCGTCCGTGTATTTTACCAAGGCTGGCTCCTGCACATCGGTCTCCGCGGTTATAGAGGTAGCCTTCGTTACAGTCAGCTGCTAACGCTAGCGGTGACTAGAAGACATGCTAGAGATTGCTGCCCTTTCTCGGACACGGACCGCGAGATCTGAAGACTGTCATGCCACTGCACGGGAATTTCAAGGACCTCTTGGGGCTCGAGATCGGTAGTATTTATGAGGATTTGGTAGTCAGCTTGAAAAAAAGCACGAAAGTCGTCGTCTCCATCCGGGAATCGCTCCACGACCAATTCTCCAGGTTTCTGTTACAGAGTCTGTTAACCAGATTTCATCATGGTTGTGTGTCACGGGACTTACAAATATGAGAGAGAGAAGTGCCCATGGAATAGTCTTTAATGTAGCGGTATCGAAGCCCAGCCTAGGCACGCGCCGGTATTCATCGGCCATCGAGTGTTGGATATATTCCAAAAGGGTCCCAATTACGTATTCCGGTTCCGTTGCTGGGAGGTTGCACAGGATAATGTTATCAGCAATCATCGGAAACATTTTGTGCCAAGGATCCTTTTCGGGTTTGAGGAGATCTTGTCTGTTATAGTAGAACCAATCGTATGGCTGGCTGAGAACCATGCCTGGCGTGAAGGTTGGAGACTTTACTGTCAAGCTTGAGGTTTTAGTGTTCAACTCGTCACAAAGGACCTGCGATGTCAGTTGAATGGAACTGGTCGTTGGCTCGGCCTTGCGGTCGTTGTGGATGTCATGGCAGCAAATGTAGTCGACAACGACCAGCCACCAAAGCTGAGAGTTGTGCTCAACGTAGGAGTCGAGATCGCGAAGCGGTCGAGAGCCGGAAAGATGAAGTGCCGCAGGACCCTTTGGAACGATTTCGCCGTCGACCACCAACCACTGGCTGTCAACGCCGTTTCCAGGGTCGTAGGTTGGCTCACCAAAGAAAGTTGCAGTAGGTTGCAGTTCACACGTGACTCTATACAGGGTCTGGTGATATGTCTCGACGGGGCCGTCCGGCGGGTTCGCGACTTTGGGGACGACTTCCCAATCAATAGTTGGTATACCCGTTTCAGCATTACCGTTTGGAGTTGAGTTGTTGTGGTGCTGCAACTGAAATATTCGCAAGCCCGCGGCGTCGGCAACTTGGTCTCGCCTATCCATGTTGGCCTGCTCAATCATCTCCAACTCGGAGACATCACGAATGGACTCGACCTCGACCTGGATGAACTGCCCCTGCCGGCGCGACACGGTAGACCCCTCCGTCAAGCTTTCCAGGTCATCAATGAAGTCCTTGAGGTGCTGCACCAAATCTGCAAATTTCTGCTGGTCATTGATCGCCCAGCGAACTGCTACAGGGATGGTGGGACGTTTGGGAGCGGACCGCATGGGCGATGCAGATCCGTCAAAGCTGAAAGCCGTCGTCGAAATCGTGCAGGCAGCGCACCTAACATGTTGGACGCAATTGACAAGGACCCACCTGCCCTCGAGGATTCTCGCGACAGCCCATAACGCCTGGATAGTTTCTCGTGGTCCTGGAAAAGAGTCGATATCTGGTGCAGCGTTTCCCGCACAGCCGAACAGACTTCCTCGTCGTTCCAAATCGCTTCTTGGACATGATCCGAGCCATTGCTGCTCGCGAAGCCGTAGGCACGCCTCCATGTCGAAAATCGCAAGCGCTGGTTGCTGTATTTCCTCTTGAGGATGAGGCAATCGCGACCGAGGTAGCGGCCCCGCTGCACGAGCTGAAAGCAGTCGATGTACGTTGGAAAAAAGCCCGGCTAGGCCAGCGACGCCTACCGCGAGGCCTACGGGCTCCATGGCGATCTTGGGATGAGTGCTAGTGGGGTTGAGAAAGCTATCAGGTCAGATATGGGAGGTGAGGGGTTGTGTGCGTTTGAGGCAAAACGCTTGTGCAGGTCTGGAGGCCATCATTCCAGGCCACCCATGGATGGCACAGCCACCGCCAGTGAGCCTTGGCAAACACTGAACAAGACGCGCGACTGACCCGTCGTGACTTGTAGTGGAGAACTGAAGACCTGGATTCCAGGCAGAACTCGAGGCACCAACAAAGCCGCAAGCCAGCCCAACAAACCAATTTCCAAGTTGACCACAATACTGGGCCCCGGCACAGGAACTCGGTTGCCATACCGGTCCACGCCCCCGGAACTATCTCTCCACGGCGTCGGAACTCCCGAGGGGGTGTTAGCTGTCCTGCAAGAATATCTCAACAGCTCAAGAAATAAGTCCGCGGGTGTTTTGGAGGTCTACTCGGCAAACCTGAACCCCAAGCTCCGTCCCCAAATCCGAATGAATCGGACGTATAAAGAATACTTCCTGGAGATTGAGATTCCACGGAGCGAGTGGGAGGCTCTATACGAGATTCCGGCGCGACTGGCCAAGCCTTTAGGCCTTTCTAGAGTCTTCCAGCACCGGAAGGTGACAGATCACCCCGTGTTTGGATGGCTACGCGTGCAGGAATTGCTAGACCCAACCATAAAAGACGACATTATTGTACTTCATGCCACCCTTCGAGATCTCAAGGAAATTTTTTGGTCCATTCGGGAGCTGAAAGCCTTGAAAAGACTCGGTGCATCTTTTTATGCCTGCGGTCAAAAGACAGAGATTGAGATTGCGAAGCTTCTTCAGGACGAGGATTGCCAATTTATCGGGTGTCCGAGGTGGCCGCTGGAAGTGGTCAACGCATTTGGCATCAGCGGGAGCACCCGTCGGGTCACGATTTGCTAGTCTTCCGCCAGACATAATCCAATACTCAATTCATACTTCACAACAGAAAGAATCGGACTAAGCCTTCGGCTGATTTCTTGCTCTGTTCGTTGTCCCGAATGCTTTTGCGGCGGACTTACCTGAGACGCTGACGTAAGTCTGTCGGAGAAGTTCTTGGCGGTAGGATTCGATATGCCCACGTCACCGCCTTGCACCTCCTTTTCGGAGCGTTCATAGTTGCCAGGTCAAAATGAGGAACCAACCAGGAAGCCGGCAACCGAGCGGCGGCCCTCTGCTAAAAACGTGCCAGACATGCTTTAAGGCCAAGATTCGGTGTCAGACGACACAGGCGTCAGGGGCTTGCGACCGCTGCTCACGACTCCAAAAGACATGCATCTTCGCATCTTCCAGGCGCCGGCCGCTGACTGTTCCCGGGCCGTCCAGCGGCCAATCCGATTCTGACAGCCCGACACCAGCGGCTGTGGGCACTCACGATCCCTTTTCGCGCGGATTGCTGGACGTGGAACGAGCGGGACCCCTATTCCGACGCTTCCGCGCGAGCATGACCCCGCGCTTCCCTTTCGTCGTGCTCCCCGCCACCGACGACGGGAGCGGTACAGAGAAAGAGACAGAGGGGCTGCAGTTATTACGCCGACAGCGTCCATTCCTGTGTCTGGCTGCTCTTGCTGCCTCCTGCCACGACGATTTCGTCCTCCAGCGGGAACTCAGTCGCCTCTTCAACGAGTCTCTCTCGGCCCGACTGGCAACAGGCAACATCAGATCATTGGATGTCTTACAGGGCTTATTGGTGCATTTGGCCTGGGCACACTATCATCCTCGCCCGCGTTCATACTCCCAGCACTTATACCTGGCCGCGAGTATCGTCTCAGATATGCGACTCGATCGGCGGCGGAATCCACAGCTCTGGAAAGTCCATCTTGACCCCGACGACGAGAATAATCGGGAGTGGGGACCGGACGAGCTCAGAGCACTCGCCGGGACTTACTACCTAGCTTCAAGCTCGTCTATCGTTTTGCTCAAAATGCGCCATTTTCCATTCTCGCCATTCATTCTCGACAGCTGCAACAAGTTGACCTTGCAAGAGGATGCAACGAGCGACAGGTATATCGAGCACATTGTTCGAATCCAACGTCTTGCCGAGGAATTCGACGATATTCTTACGCATCCAGTTGATCAGTCTTTGTCGAAGGAGGGGAGCGTCATGTCTAGTCTCACGGTGATCCGTGACCGACTCGACACGTTCAAGTCAGAGCTCACATTTCCTCTCGGAGAGTGCCGTGAGTTTCATTCCAAAGGTCGCCATTTCAGTACCGGTGCTAACTGTTTTCCTTAGCAACCCTACTCCTTCAACTCGGCATGCTCGAGCTCGCCATCTGTCAGCAATCGCTCCCAGGGTCCCCATTGTCAGCGAGCGCTGCGACTCATTCACAGACGGCCGAAGTCTTCTCTGGCAGTGTACTGGCATCGAAGTCCCTGCTGAACATCCTGATAACCATGACCTCTGGGCAAGAGAAAGCCCTCACAAATCTCGAATGGATTTCCCTGAGCTATGCGCTGTCGTTCTCGGCGAGATTGGATATACTAATGGCGAATCCCCGTATCGCACACTTGACAGGACACGCTCGTCGATGGCTTGACTTCCGACATATGCTTCGCCAAGTCATTCTCAGACTACAGCCGATGATCTCGCCTAGGGTGGACCGGAATGGCGACTGCGATACATTTTCACAGTTTCTGAAGCGGGCTGAGATCGTCCAAGTCTGGTATTCGCGCCAAACAGACTCGCTATTGTCAACGCCGAGCGACGGGGATGCAAATCCGCCGAAGGAATCGATGGTGGTGGAGCGCGTGGACGAAGCATTGGAAAACGGACCTGATGGGTCTGCCAACCTGTTCATGGACGATTTCTTCGCCGAAATGCAGGTCGCTGATGCATGGATGCCCCAGTCGCTAGGTGAGTTTAGCCTGTCTTGGGGAGATTGACCGCGTATTTGATTGTGATTTCGTGGGGCTGAGCGTAATGCGCGGTGTTGGCGGGGGATCAAGCCCGTCGGAGACGGACAACGGACACGGACTTTGGCGCCAAGACGCGCGGGTACGGACAAGGACACGGACACGGACGGCAAGGGACAACTCTTACCTACGGCCTTTCGCGGACCTTCCGGAATGTTAGACAATAGTGTTATAAGTATGGCGTGACGACTTAAAATGAAGCAAGCCAATTCCGACTTTCATTGTTTGACTTGGACTCATCCCGTATTCAATTGGTATTTCCTAGTTCGAAAAGACACTCATCGACCGCCAGCACCATGTCTCCTCTGAAGTCTCGAATCATCTCGCTGTCCACCATTCTACTGTTATTCTTTGCCCTTGGAGAGGCCGAAGACCTACCGCCTTACAAGCCATGCCCTCTCTTCCGCGCCTATTATCCTCCCCCGACACTCGACAAGTCGTTGGACTGGGTCAAGAATTTCACCCTTGACTTCACCACAGCATTTGACAAACTCATTCGCACCGGGAACCACGAAATATACGGCGATATCACGCCTAACACGACCTCGTTCTCTGTCGTTCTGTTCTCAGGGGCGGAGAGCGGACCAGGCGCCGCCAAGGACGATCCCGTCTTCTTCAGCTACCACCACACCGCTCCTGGCGCCAAGGCAAAAGAGAATGTTTCGCTGGATACGGTCTTCCCGGTCGGTTCTCTGACGCAGCTTTTCACTGTGTATGCGTGGTTGGCAAAGTTTGGCGACACGGAGTGGGACACCCCTATTACCAAGTACATCCCGGAGCTGCTTACGGGGCCAACATCGGGGAAACTTGCCGTCCCATGGAAGGACGTGACGATTGGGGCGCTGGCCTCGCATATGGCGGGCATAGTTCGCAACTGTATGTCCAGTCTGAACTCCCTGCTCCAAAGATCCATGCTGACTGATTCCAGCAAACGCTTGCCAACTGGGAAAGCCTTGTGATAGACAAAGTAAGCATTGGTTCCCCCCCATTTACCCCCCTGACAGTAGCTAACCCCAAATCACGGACTTCATCAAAGCCATCTCGCAAACTGCCCCCGTGTTCCTCCCCGACACAACCCCAATCCTATCCAACGCCGCCTTCCAACTCCTCGCCATTGCCATGACCAACGCCCCCGGCGGCCCCAAAGGCACCATCCCCAACTTCAACGACGTCATCCAAAAGACCATCCTACAGCCCCTCAAAATGACACGCACCACCCTCCTCGGCTCCCCCCTCCCACCCAACACCGCCCTCTTCGGCCCCGGTCTCAACACCTCCTCACCCGGCGAACAAGCGTATGTCCCCACCTCCCTCCATCCCCAACGCCCTTTCCCAACTTCCCCCCTATCCCCTCCCTCTCCCCTCCCTCCCTCCCAAGGTACTAACCCCACCCCACTCCTCAGATCCCTCTCCCTCCTCTCCACCCCTTACGACCTCGCCCTCCTCGGCCACTCAATCCTCGCCTCCGCCCTCCTCTCCCCACCGACAACCCGCCGCTGGCTCACCTCCCACGCCACCACCTCCAACCTGCGCAACGGCGTCGGCCGCCCCTGGGAAGTCTACCACGCCTCAAACCCCGTTGCCGACATCTTCCTCAAATCAGGCACCATCGGGTCCTACAGCAGCTACATGGGCGTGAGCCCCGATGTGAACGCGGGGTTTGTGGTGCTGGCGCATGATTCGACAGGAAAAGCGGCGGATTTGAATGTGTATGCGGATGTGGTGGCGGATTCGGTGGCGCTGCTGTTGGGGGTTGCGGCGAGGGAGGTCGCGGGGGAGTATGCGGGGGAGTATGCGGGGATTTTTGGCGGGAAGGGGAGTGGGAACGGTACCACGGAAACGGCGGTGGAGCTCAAGGCTGCGAAGGATGGGCCGGGACTGGTGATTGCGAAGATGGTTGTCAAGGGGAGGGATGTGCGCGCGGAGACGGCGAGGAAGGCGGGGATTGAGATTGGGAATTTAGACTGGAGGGTGTATCCGGCCATCAAGACGAAGGAGGCGCATCAGTTTGTGGCGGTGGTGCAGGATGTGAATGCGCCGGTGGATGCAGGGACGCCAACTTGTATTACGTGGATGACGGTTGGGGAGTTGGGGGCTGGGGTGGTTGAGAGGGTGGTGTTTGGGCTTGATGGGACGGGGAGGGCGGTGAGTGTGGAGATTCCAGTGGAGGGGGTCGAGCTAGCTAGGGCATAGTTTTGGGGTTAGGGTTTGTAGTGGTTGTTTTATTTCAGGTGAAGAGGGATACTTATTACTAGACATTTTGGTTAGAGTGGGCAGGGTTGTTGTTTAATGGTGGATGTATAATAGTACCTCCAGATGTACTGGGAGTCAATGACCCCTTGAAGTGTTCGGTGGAAGCTATTTTAGACGCATTATATCTCCCTGGGAAGTACTACAACTAGCGTATTTCAATCCTCTGCTCCTTTAATCCGGGCAGTTTCTCCAGAGGTAGCCCCATATGGGTGATCTCAACATGATCAACATACTCATAGTATGTCTCATCGCCCCCGCTAAACTCACGCAGGAGCAGCAAATGTTCTAGCCCGGCCAGCTTAGCCACAACTAGCCCTTGTGTTTCTTCTCCGCCCAAGTCATCTGTAATGCCAAAGAAACCTCTCTCGGTAAGTAACAAGTCTACATGCTTCAGTTGGCCCTCGATGCAATAGCAAACAAGCTCATCAAACCTATCCCCATACTCGTCCCGCTGCGCATCCCATCCTCTTGCAACGTCTCCAATGTCCTCGGGCATTCCCTCCAGTAGTGTGCTTGGGGCGCCGTCGGCCTGGCTGATATTCCAAAGGATAAATGAGATCTCCTTCTGGTGAGCTTCCCATACTCTTTTTCGCACTCTTTGGTTAGATTGGCGGTCAAGATATCCGCAGGTAGCCCGCCAAAACGCCGGGAGATACGAAACATAACCTGGTCTCATCTCTTGGGGAACGGCCAGCGGGTAGGCGGCAAATAGGTTGTTGCTTGTACCGTACCGGGAGGCTAACACATCCCCTAGAGCCTGCAGATTGGCGCAGCAAATGTCAGAGTCTGAGCGTGACGTGAACTTTGAGACAACCCTGTCGAAAAAAACAGCCATATGTAAACAGTGAAGTTTCCGTTGTAGTAACCGAACGTGCCCCTGCTAAACACCGTGCCCGGCAAAGTCGAGAGAAGTTTCCCTTGTACTTAATTCTTAAGCGGCGGCGCTGAGGCGTAATGGTCCAGTCTGGCACCCACGAGGGAAGACCGGTGATTGTTTTATCCATCGGACGGCTCAGTGAGTCATCGACAAAGGATCCCGTGTCTACAGCAGATCCAGCCACAGCCTTTGCGACGAAGTGGCGCGCGGCTTTGGTGTATACCTCTTGGACGGTAAGGCCGTAGTCGGGGAGCAGGCCTTTCTTACTATAATTGGGGACAAACTCTAAAGCGGCATACACCTTGTCCCTCGGGTCTGTTGTGCTGAAAGGCGCCATGCAGGCAAGGGCGCTGTTGAGGTGCCAAACCCCGGATCTCACCCTCACAGCGCTAAGGTTGATGCCGATGCCGGGGCCAAACCGGCCGAATGGGCTTCTAAACGCACTGTTTTCTGCCAGTATCTTGTGAATCTCACCACCGAACACAAAGTGCCACCCGTCTCGTCCGCGATGCCAACAATGGACAATCAGATTCATCACCCAAAGTGTTTTTTGGAGCGTCGACCAGGGGCACTGCTGGGATCCGCAAACAACAACCCCATTGTCTCCGGCGAAGAGGACTTCCCGTAGGATCCACGCGTGGGTGAAGTAAGGACGGAGAAACAAGTTGGATAAACTAGCCGCATTTTTCCGGCCGTCATCCGGTCCGCGTGAAAGCTTGCGCAGCATCGACGTGAGAATGTCGCGCGTGTCGTCGTTGAGGTTGTCGTAGGCGCTGTTGAGACTCCAACCGGGTCGCCTGCAGAGAGTCTCCCATGTCCTAGAGAAAACAGCTGCGGTACGCATGCCCACCCTGGTATCCTGAGACGCTTTGCCGATCGCTATTATGACGGAGCTGGCTTCGCGAAAGATTCGTCCCATCATGGAAACCTGCTGGTTCCGCTCCAGCATGTCATCTTGGTTGATGCAAATCGCATCGATCCACAGCGTTCTGGTCTTGTCCCACAACCGGAGATGATGAAACGCATATTTTAGGTTAGGCGTTATCAACAGGTGCTGGCCGCCCTCACACTGGACGGGCATGGAACCGGACCTCTCGCCCCATTCGTAGGATAGTGCCTCATAAATCGGACTATCCTGCAGCAATACGTCGTGTATTCGGAGACACAAGACGTCGGTCGGCTCCCCCGGACATAATTCAACAAGCCGAATAGAGGAGTTTTTAAGGAGAGGGGAATATTGATAGATGTCTGACAATGTTTGCCCCACTGCCGGCGCGTTGGTATAGGTAGCGGATACTCGAGACAGGAGTCTGACGATCTCGCTGCGGCCAAATTCTTGGGCGAGACAGATTGCTGTTTGGTCATTATCATCGCGGGCATGCGGGTCTGCTTGGTGCTCCAGCAATATCCTGACAACCATAGTCCGTCCTTTCTGGCTGGCCCAGAATAGTGGAGTGCGCCCTGTATCACCTCGGTGATTTGGGTCAGCCCCATGGGCGAGCAAGAGCCCGACCGTCGATTCGGAGCCAGAGGATGCTGTGGCACACAGAGCCGATTTTCTGTTAGGTCCATGGCAGCCGGAACTATATTTTGCAACTCCCCCGGCCCCAGCCTCAATCAGGAACTTTGCCGCCACGGTATTGCCCTGGGCCGAGGCTAAGAACAGCGCCGTTTCCCCGCTCTTATTGACGTGGTCTATATCAGCGCCCGCGTCAAGCAGAAGCTTCAGGCATGAAGGCATGATCGTCTCGGGCTTGTTTGCTATGACGTCGAATAAGGCCGTGTCACCATCGTTGTCGGCGTGGTTCACGTGGGCGCCATGGGCCAGCTGCTGCTGCAGTGCGGCAACACCTCCCTTGCGCGAAGCTGCGGCGTACATCAGGGGTGTGCACCCAAGTTCATCGGGGCCGTTCAAATTGGCGCCCCTCTCGAGCAGAAGTGCGAGGGCCCCCTTTCCCCCGGTGGCACCCCCGGCCGAGATGTCCAGAGCGGCTGCCAAGGACAGGGCAGTCATCCCTTCGGCATCGCAGGCATCGACGGCCGCTCTTTTTTCGAGCAAGACCTCCATAATGCCAGCTTGAGTGCTGGAGTCGGATAGCACGGCGTACATCAAGGGGGTACACCCCTCCTCGTTCTTCATATCAACGCTCTTGTGGTCACGAACCAGTCGGCGCATCTCTGCCACGCTGGCTCGTTAGATGCCGCCACTTGATGAAGGAGGTCGTCGTCGCTATCTTGATCATCGCCACTTTCATCGTCGCTATAGCCGTCACCGCAGTCGCTGCTATTCGGTGGTTTAGAAATAGGCGCAATCGTTTCTCCTTTTGCGCTGCTGTTCCGTGCTATCCGCTCGTCATCCTTCCAAGTCCGGCCACTGCGTAAGTCCGAGTCAAGCAAGATTTTTGCTAGCTCTGGCGATCATAAGTGCCTCGCCAAGGTCCTTCTCCTGATCGACTTCATGTTCCTCAACCACAGGTTTCCAGTGCTGCAAGAGAGCCCTGACGACGCCAACGTGTCTCCGGCGGGTCGCGCTTGCTAGGGGTCCTGGTGAACACGCACGGTCTATCGTGGCACCGCGCTTCAGCAGAAGAGCCACGGCCCCGCCTCTGCCCTTCCGCATAGCGGCACGGAGGGGTGTCCATCCCTGCTTATCCTCCCCATGGATGTCAGCCCGATGGTCAAGAGACACGCAACCACGGCCTGCCTCATTGCCACACCAGGCGACCCACCACAGCGCCGTATGACCACCTTCGTCTTCCTTGTGCACCTCGGCCTCTCCGGTCGCGAGAAGGAATCTGGTGATAGCCGCGTGGTTGTTTGCTGCTGCAAGGGCCAGCGCCGAGAAGCCGCTATCGTCGTAGGAGTTGATGTCCACTCCCCTTGCGACCCAGCGCTTCACCTCGAGTAGGCGACCCCTCTCCGCTGCAGCGAGATACGCGCCGACGAACCCTGGAGACGATGTCCCTTGCTGCATATTTTGGCGCAATATCTCAACGAGAGTCCCATAGCCTTGTTTTATTGCCAAGTCCAGTGGTTTCAGCCCTTCCGTTCCTCGCTGCTGCCAGCAGTGGTGTATCACTGTCGGTGGTACCACTGTCTTCGATAGTCGGCCCCGCATCCAAAAGTGCCCCGATTGTTTCGATGCAGCCAAACCCGGCAGCAATGTGCAACACAGAGCACCCATGCTCGTCCCTGAGATGAAGGTTGGCTCCCATCCCGAGCAAGAGCTTCGTCATATCAGCGGTTTTTTTCGCCGCGGCGACCACAAGCAGCGTCATGCCGTCCTTTCCCCTTACTGTATTAATGGCGTTGATTGTGTTTGCACAGCATTCTCGGACCAGGTAACGCAGCATGGAGCAGAACCCATACTCTGCAGCTGCGCGCAACGCCGTCGACCCGTCTTTGTCCTCTACCATGGGATTCGCCCGCATCTACTCAACGAGAAACCTGACGCAGCCCCAACATCGATACGCGACTTCGGAAGTCAGCGTGTCAGTTGTGTTGAAGTTGGGTGAACCGACTTCGTAACCATCCTCTCGCATGCACTCTTTCGCCCTGACGTTTGCCGCCGCCTCGTGCCAGTGAACTTTTCTAGGCGTTACCCTCCCTCCCTTGCGCATCCGGTCCCTTCCTGCCGCCCTAGGCTTCAGTTTGAACTTGAGAGTTCGGAGCCTCATGCTTGTCGTGTCGGGGCCGAATTGGAAGATGCAAGTAGGTAGTTGTCGGGGTATAAGGTGGCAGAAAAAAGCATAGGTGCTTTGCTGGGTCAATGCTGGGAATTGAGCGTCAACTGAACTTGGTGTGTTGCTCCTACAGAGTCCAAGATGCTCGAGATCTAAGTGAGGGAAGGAGCAAGAGCTCGGCAGCGCTTTCGTTAGCCGCGCGCGTCTTTTCACCACCCCGGGCCTCGACCAGTGCCGAGGGAAAGCCGAGCAAACTATCACTGGAGAAGAAACGAAGAATTAAACATTAATTATGACCAGGAACCGAGGCTACTTCCCGTTTAGCGGGAAAAACAAAGTGCTTTGTATTCCAATTGCATTCCTCTCCAACTTCTCGAGTGCTTTCCCTTTCCCCTCTTCCATTTTTGCAAGCTGCGCGGGCCCATCCTGCTCTTTGCCTCAAACATTGGCTGCAGCATCCCCAGTCGTAGTGGCTGTAGGGCCCGTGGCAGTTGCTGCCGCTGGAGTGGGGGCCGTGGCCACAGGAGGTACCGCCTCCCTCGAGACCACACCACCCGTCCCAGCACCTGTTCCAGCACCCGTTCCGGTAGCTGCAGCTGCCTTGCGGCGCCTTCCGAAAATGCGACGCCGGCTTCAGTGAGTTAGCGTTTGCGCCACCATGAATGACATTGGGAAAAATACTGACCGGAACAGCACGCGCCTCTTCTCGCGGATCTCTCCATGCTCAATCGTCCAGTAGATGCCCTGCGCCTGTCAGCCAATAGTTCTACCTCAGAACCCATGGATAGGTATTCCCAACTCACCAAGAAGAAGCTGATCAAATAGATAAAACTAGCCACGAACGAAAACGCCAAGACCGTCCGCCACGCCGAGCACCCCGTCCAGTTGACATTGATGCCCGGCGAGCCGACCGTGTACCAGCGGCCCCAGTAGTAACCCCAGTACGTAACATACCAGTCCGAATTGCACGTATTGATCCCCGTCAACTAGAACACACTTGTCAGCAATCATATTATCTCCCTCTTCCCTTCCCACTCAAACCCATGTCCCAAAACAGGAGCGCACTCACCGTCTCCAACAAACAAAAAACAACCAACCACGCCACGAAAAAGAAGAAGTCAATCGGGAAAAACCAAAACACATAGCCCAACGGCGGCATGAAGAACAGCGCATGCAGGACCGTCAGCGCCGCAATCACCGTCGCGAAGACGAGACGGCCATTGGGATCGTCCACGCCGGCTTGGCCGATGAGATAGAAGGCGCGGCCGAGGAGGCCCAGGACGATGGCGCCGCAGGTGAGTTCGCCAAGGCGGAGGAAGATGGAGACGAAGCGGGAGGCGGTGCCGGTTGTTTGGATCATGTTTGCGAGTGTTAGGGTGGTGTTGGGATCGGTTGGGTTTGGTTTGTGATGTCAGGGATGCGAGATGTTCTCTTGGTGAGGAACGGGGGGTGGGATAACATTGTGGGAGGCAGGTTAAAATTTGGGCGGGTTGGGACAAAGGAGTGGGATTTGCCCGTAGTTGCGTATTGTTGGTGTTGGCGACATGCCGGAACGGGAAAGCGATTCACGGATGCGGTGCGGGTGGCCCGAGTGGCCGGGAATGTTGTGTGACGGAAAAGGGAATTGTCTCGCTTAGCGCCTATGAGCATTCCAGAGGGGTTGAGAGTTGGGCAATACGTCATGACGCCTGACATGGATGCCTTTGATATTGAGGTCCGAGGTCGGAGTGTTGAAGCCGGAACAGGTCCTATGCTCGAGGCACTTTGTCGGCACTTGGGGGTGAAAGTTGACTAGTTCGACGACGACCGAGAAGATGAGATGGAGGTCCCAACTATAGTTAGCAGTAAAGAAAAGCTGAGAAAGAGGAGAACAAAAGCTGTGATCATAAAACCTAGAAACGCATCATGATGTAGGGGGATAACCCCTTGTGAAAGAGCGCCAAACGAAAGATCCCGCCAGTCATACTTATTGAACTACAAAACCCAAAAGGGGAACTGCCGGTGGGGAGCTGCTACACATTAATGAGGGAAGGTGGGAACTTGAAGGTGGTTGAAAGCGGAGTGGGTGAGAAGCGGGTTGTTACGTAGGGAGGCGAGTGGGGCTACTAAGTATACGCAGGCTGCTGGGATGGTGTGGATGAGGTGAAGGTACCTTAGGTAAACATAGGGGGGTGACAATGGCTTTTGGATGGGTGGAAAGGATGGTGGAGGCGCCGCTGTGTAAGCATTTCGGGATTGAGGTTGAGGTTGGGGATAGGGGTGGGGATGAGGATGATGGGGGTGAGGAGGAAAGGGAAAATGAAAAAGAGGAGGATGATGATGATGATAAAGTTGCTCTTGTGGGCGCCAAGAAAAGGAGGAAGAAGAACGCAAAGCGGAGGGCCTGAGTTATGATCACAAAACCTAGAAATGTATTACGATGTAACGGGACAACCCCTCGCGAAAGGGTGCCAAAACGAACGATCCTGTCAGTCCCGACTTAAAGCCGGTTATTTACATGCCCCAAGCCACCCCTGTATCCGTACCCGTCCCCAATCAATCATCAAACCCCTCGCTATCCTGCTCTGAATGCTTTTTCCCGTCTGCCAGCGGAAAACACTCGTGGTATTTCCGCAATCATAGTAGTAAAAACCTGATGCTTTTTCTCTAGCACTTGCGCCACAAAGCGCGGAAGACAACGTGTACATTTCCGTCGAAAGAGTCAACCTACCCATGGATATCAGCCAAGTCGTTTTTTGAGTTACCAGACACCGCCCTACTCCTCAGAGGAAGGGTTGCAGCGGCGCCAGATGGTTTTGATTTTGATGGGGGCGCTCACAGTCATGAGGCCCTTGTAGGGGCTGGTAACCGGCGTGATGCGGACCTCAGAGTTGACGTTGAGGATGGCAGTCTGGCCGCACTTGGAGTAGCTCTCGATGCCGACACCGGCGAGCATGTTGTAGTTGTCCTCGTAGGGCGCGACAATGTTCTTCTGGAAGACAACCTCCTGGGAGCTGTCGCCCGAGAAGGTGTAGCCAGCACGGCACACTCCGGTCTGGCCCGTGGTGAGCGAGGCGTAGCCCTGGAAGCGGGTCTCGATGATGGAGAGCCTGGGAGATGTTATTAGTACTGAAAATACTCATTGCGGAATTATTGGGTACGGTAGGGATGGGAAAAGAAAGCTCACTGGAAGCCGGCGGGGAACTTGAGGTTGATGCTCATGCGGCAGTTCTTGCGGGCATCGGCGGGCAGGTTGCCGGGGCCAACCGAGGCGGTGTACTGGTCGAAGGCGACATCGAAGATGGTGCCAGTGGCGTCAAGGGTGACCGAGGCGGTGCCGGCAGGGCAGCCAGTTCCGATGGCAGTGATGCTGAGGATCTTGACGTCCTGGGGATCGGGAGTCGGGGCAGCCGGGATGGCAAGAGCCGGCATGGCGGCGGCGCCCGAGGCGAGGAAAGAGGCAATGGCGAAGAAACGCATCTTGAAGGTCGGTTGGGGGTTGGTGGGTTGGGTGGTGGGTGAGAGTGGAAGGTGAGGAGTGAAGTGAAGAGTGAAGAGGTGTTGAGGCTGAGAAGATGATGATGAGGATGAAGAAAAAAGAGATGATAACTCGAGACCATGATGGCTTCTTTATACCATATGATCTCAGGCTGTCGTCGATGTCGTGGTCCCAGAATAGCATCATGGTGGACCTGGTATCCGGAGACATCCCTCTGCTCCATCCCCTTTCGAGGTCCTCGGAGACCGCATGGCGGGCCGTGGACAAAACGACGTTAGACGTTGGAGCTAAGTCACGATGCTTGGGCCACTGGCGTGCAACCTTCCCCTCATACCACCCCATCGACCACCGTGGAACCTCTGGCCCGCCATCCACTGCTACTGTGTTGCGCCAATCGCCACTACTTGTCGACAGCTGGGAGCTAGCATCACAGCGTTAATGTCCGAGGAGTGTTGGCGGGGAAAACATCCGATTGTTGGCTGGCCGTTCGTGACTGGTCAGTCATGCTCAGGTATCATGTTGGGCATCTGAACACGTGCAGGTCAGCAAAAGTCCCTGGCTTCTTCCCTTCACTGTCTCGTATCTGCGCAGCCACTCATAACCGACAACAAGCGTGGCCATCGTGATAGGCGATGTCCTGAATCAGGGCCGAGGCTTGATGTCTGGTGACTTGGGTCGCATGCAACGCTGTATCCCCAGGGCTCGAAAGCTAACAATTTTGATTACACGTAGCTACGTTTGTTTATTCTCCCGCTGTCTGGATGTGCTTAGTGGTGTACATGCCTAATTCAGGAGTCTTGACTACCACAACGCTGTGCAGCCCCTGTGCGAAGCTCTTTTGCAATATATTCTGCAGTAACTTGCGGGTTAGCGAGATGTCGAAGTATGAAGATGGCCCTTCGGCGACACAGCACCGACATGACGACGTAGTCGCCTCATGCGAACCAGGAAACCCACGCGCCGTTGCACATTCGACACACCGTTCCGCTTCTGGAACAGTCGGTAATGCTACCTATAAACCACCGTGCTATGCATTACTTACCCAAATCCCAGGCGAAATAATACTACCCCAAATTTGAGGTGGGCCCCATCGCCCCGAATCTTGGTTAGATGCGACCTTCCGTGCCACTCGCCCAGCTTAACCCCAAAACAGCGGAGCTGCCACCGAAAGAGCCGCCCTCAGCTCTGACCATCTCACCACGGTCCCGTCGGCAGACGCTGCGACTGGACCGCGACCCACAAACGCGGCGCTCTCCGGCTTCCACTCCATGCCAACCGTTCCATCCAATCCAGGAACCGATCTCAGTCGCAGATCAGCCAGTGGCCCAAACACACGACATTCAACCACCATCAAAACAGGAAGGACGCGTCTCGTGCACGTTTTTTGCAGTCACCTTCTCTGCATCCCATTAAAAAAAATCCCGCAGTCGCTTCCACCTCGTGATGCGCCAGCAGTAGGGCCTTTTTTCCTTTCTTTTCAGCTCCGGCGGATTGCACAGGTCAGGTCCAGCTGTGGTTCGGTTCGCCTCCAGGTTACGTCGCATCGCTTGGCTCCCAAGGGTCCAGGCTCAAAGACTTTCAATATCAGCGGATAAATCGCCCGTAGTCTTGGCGGGGTACGAACCCTCCGTCGTTCCCGGTTCGCACCAAGCTGGGCTACCTTACCAACATGCCGCAACAGTGGCGTTGGAACACAACGTGCCGTTCCTCGCGAACGGAGGTCCTTTTCTGGCGGCGGCGCTGCTGCAGCGGGTTGCATTCTCCGACCCCGTTTTCTCAACTCAGTTGATCCGCTAGGCCGTCCCTTTGTGGAGATGGCAACATCACATTCCAGACTCTTTGTAAAGTAAGGTAGTGGTCCAATCCACAATCTCGCCAAACATTCCGCGGCTGGGATCGATGCGACTCGCCGGAACGAATGGGACCGCCAGCCAGCGGTGCACCGCGCGACAGTGGATGGCGACTTAATTAAAATCGCAATAACCTAAATCTGCTGTTGTGCTGCGCGCCGCCGTGGGAGTGGTCAGGAGATGGCACTGGGGAACCCGGTTGGGGGGAGGAGAGGGCGAAATGAAGCTCAATGGGTGCTGTAGCATTAATTGCGATGGAGAGAGCGAGGTTAAATATAGCGTGGTGTGGTAGTGGAATAGAGGGCAACGTGGTTGGCAGGTTTGTGATGGGGTGAGCGTGTCGCGATGCTTCCTGTGGTGGCGAGGCGGATACGGCGACGGCTGCGCTGTTGTGATGTCGCTTCCTGTTCTTGTGTGTCGTGGTGATGTCGAGCTCCTGGTTTTGTTCATGGTGGGAGCATCCCCTCGTTCCTATATGCTCTCGGCATTACTTCTTCTCCAGTTTGCTCCAGGTTTTCATTTTCTTTTCATCACACTCCACATGTGCAAGTGAACAGACCATGGGAGCAAACCAAAGTGTAGGTAATTACCTATTGTCCGACTTCAGGTTACTGGGAGCCCTCTCTTTTCCTTTCCATCTCAACTGCCGAACCCTCATCAAAATCAGACCCACCCGTCATCTCAATTGAAATCCCCATGACTCCTTCACCTGATTGCCTCCGAGGTGTTCTCGACTCGAAGTCATCACCAAGCCCAGCGGCGGCTGTCTTGGGCCACCGGCAACCGTAACATGAATGCATCTTCCCAATGATACAAGCACCTGCAGCTGTACCACAGAGTCGCCGAGCTTACCTACCTGACCCAGATCCATGTATACGTGCAGAACATATGCAATAACAGAGCCAATAAGAGAGACCCCAGCTCCCAGTGCAGCGGTTTCGCATTGGTGTTGCGGTTTTGGGCTGAGCGCTTACCACCTTCCACATCCGGGTCTTGTCCCGACTACTTGTCCTTTGCGATCCGCAAATAATAAACTACAAATCGCAGGTCGTTTGTGGTGGCCGAGGTGAGGGGAAGCGATGAAATGGGCAGGAGATGGTTTGCATCGAGGTTTTGTGCACGTAAATGCCCAGTGTCCAGCAATGATTAGAGGCCTTCAGGGTGCATTTAGCTCGTCCATGTATTTGACAATAACGTTTTCCCCACGAGCACTGGGAATAAAGATCTGGACCCAGGAGTGGTAAAACACAATCGTAATTCCTGAGGAAAGCGAGCAGACTACGCTGTTGTGTCTGTATTGAGGTGGGTATTCAGGTACATCACAAGTATTACTGCCGGGTCCATCGCCATGCACTGGTCGGATGATACCGTCCGGATTCACAGACACAGCAGCTATTATTTACGTATGAGTTAAGTAAAATACGTATTTGGGCAGTGATCTACGCAGCTCCATGGCATATATAGATTGACGTCAACCTTGGTTGACTGAACCGTTGAGATTCGTGCTGTGAGCCATGCCAGCCATTCGACCCGGTGCTGTGATAGTGTCCCCACAGGCGTGAAAACTCAAGTCGCCGTGTATTCAAGTACGCCCATGTTGGCACTCGGAACTGGGAATTGTATTGCTGGTAAGATTACTAAGAATTCCAGTACGGTCCTGTTGTGTAAAAGAACATTCCTCAAGTTGGTTGATATACAAACCCATAGATGAGATGGGTTTGCGCGCATGTCAAATTCGACATACAGCATAATAAACCAATCAATTAAAGGTGTGGAAAGAATGGAATCAATTGGGATTGAAACGGTGAAGGTATAGTGGAGTGTGTTGGGGTAGTCTGAAGTAGCAGTGTGTACATTATAAGGTGGTTATCATGACCCCTGGTTGGGAAGACCCCCCTTTAACCTAACGTTCGATATAATGGTAAAGACTATGTTAGCCTCGGCTTCCGTTCGGCTGGCGTGGGCTTCGAACAAACTCCCGGAGTTCTGCTTGAGATTGATCGTGTTTTGAAGCTGAACCCGTGTTAGGTATTCTTAGTCTCTCTCTCTCTCAGCGACGCATAAGGGGGACGGAGTAGACAATGGCATACCGATTCCGAGATTTCGTTGGCCTCAGCAATCATGCCCTTCACCGTGGTGCTGTACTTGAGCATCATGCGCTTCGTCCATCTGTACCAGTATCGCTCGTCCCAAGTGACGGGGAAGGGAGAGTCTGTCGCCGCCTCTTTGTCGGGTAATTTAGTGTCCTTCTGTGTGTCCTCGTTCCATTCGTCGTCTTCATCTTGATCTTGCTCCTGGTTGTTCTTGGTTTTCTTCACATTCCCGCATTCATCCGTCAGCCTCTCGCGGAATAGGGCGTCGTAGAGCTGGAAGTCCGCAAGCGCGTCGAGGATGCTGCACTGTTCCTAGTACACTCGGGAGATCATGCTCAGTTCGTCAAGGAGGTCCCGGACCTGCCGCACGATTTTGAACTCCTTGTTGAGTGCAAAGATTTCTTCCTGATCCTTGGTCGCCTGTTCCCAGATCGGCCCGCCTTTGTTGAGCTTGGCGAGGTGCTGGAATCGTTTCGTTTGCTCGTTGTTCAACTTGCTGATTGCGTTGCGGAAGATTTCGTGGAAACGGATTGTGCGGTTGAGAGTGCTAGAGTAGTTGAAGAAGAATCCGGAAATTTCGTTGAGGATGAGATGGATGAGATCATATCTGCTGCGGATTTCCTTGATTTTTTGGCGAAGGGTCCATTGAATGATCTTGTCAAGGATGTTGCATTGAAAGGTGGGATCTCGCACCCACCGTCAATCAAAGCATGTTATGACGGTGTCTGCTTTACTGTTAATATCGCATGAGGGAGTTTGCGAGAGTCTGGGGGAGGCACTTACCATCTCCCAGCAACCATAGCCAAAGCTGATCGACCACCAAAACAGCCCTAGACCCTTTCTTCTTTTTTTCAGGGCCGAACTTGGAGACAATCTGGTCACTATCTCGTACCTGACTGGTATCGCAGGTGGTCGAGTAGTACCACTGGTCAAGCGTCCTTCGAAGGTGGAGTGGTTTGGTTTTATGCAGCAGCTGTTTGGCCATCAAGTGGACGTAAAATCGCTTGTCCTCATATGCTAGGTCAGTACAAGAGCCTGTGGCCAAGTCTTCTACTTCCGGTGGGGTATTGGTATTGTCTGGGTCGAACCCCTTCATCCCTCTCGATACAGCGGTTGCGCCATCGTAAGACATCTTCTGTCCCCCAGTGCAAAAAGGGGACCTGCGGATACTAAATCAGCAACTCTATGGAAAAGCAGAAAAAGAGTAGGAGAACAAACATAAATTGCCATACTCGCTCCACGGTGAACGAACCTGCTCTTCCCAGCTTCCGCTTCATCTATCAATGCCTCTGACTTGAGATGCTTCTTGGCTATGAGAAACCGGGTCAGCTCGGGAAGCGACAGAGGGCAATTGGGTCACTTCGTTGATGACGATAAGATGCTTGACCACTGGAATTAATGTGTTTGGTACTTTAGCTGCATGTAGTTAGCACAAAGACACTCGCCAGGTAGTATTTGATCAGTGGTTCGAGACCAAGCGAGGCCGTTGAAGGCACCAGAGGCAACGGCATGTGTGAGAATGGGTGCGCCCGGCGCCTCATTACGATCACTCGTAGTTCGTCTAAATTTGTAACGGCCTTTTCCGCTTATGTCTGGCTTGCCCATGGCTGGCGCTACAGTAGCTCAATTGCGCCGCTGACCCCCGCAGAGGGTCTTGTTCTTCGGCAGGGATTGGGACCTTTGGAGAACCAAGTCCTGCCTTTGCAAACTCATCAGCATCATCATTCGAATTCCGCAAATCCTTCTAGCTATCAGAATTCGCTGTGGCGCATAAGATGTCGTGGGCAGAGACGCATCAGTGCGGGGTTGTGCAAGACACAGGCTGTCCATTTGTCGAGCATTCGTGATAAGGATTGCGTTCTTTCTTCACAACTGCCTGGCCAATTATTTGCGGCTGATGACTAGCAGGGCGACGAGGCATCTTCGGAGGCTCCCCTGAACCGCCACAATCATGGTTCCCCGCAATCGATTCAGCTCATCTTAGCTCAGCTCCAACATCGATAAACCACGTCACCATCACTCATGAGCCCTCGGGCATGCGCAGTGCGGGATGGCCGATCCTCTCAGCATCGCGGCGTCCATCGCCGGCTTGCTAACCATCACTACCCGCATTTACTCCACTGTCAAGGACTTTGCCTCCTCACTTGCTGACGCACCAAAGTCAGCTCTGTCGTTGCTCCAGACCATCGAGGATATGAAACTCACCCTCGTCCTGTTCAAGGATCTGATGAATGAGCTTTCAACCCTCCCGCCAGAGAAAAAGGCAATGATACGGCTCGATCATATCGCAATCACTTTTACGCATTGCATAGCCACTCTGTCTGAATTAGAATCCATGGTGCTGGTTGACAATCTTTCCGGGGTTTGGGACCGCCTACGCTGGACCCTGAAGGAAGATAAGCTCACGGCGCTGCTCCCTCGTCTGGAATCGCAAAAGTCCTCCCTGTCGTTGATGGTTTCGGTACTGCGATGGTGAGGCAACGAATTCTACACACTGGAAAGCTATGTTTGCTTACACTGCAATTCAGCAAATCGGAGATCGATGCTCTTGACGACCGCGAGAGATTGTTCGATGTAGTGGACACGATTGTGCAACAAAATCGGGAAATATCTCACCGGCTACAAAGCCTCGAATCTATCTATGCACAACATTTCAAGCTCGGCACCGCAAATACCGATGACGATACCCTCACAATACGGCCACGAGGCATGTCACCCACTACCAACGGCAAAGGGCCCCGCGTTGGGGAGGTTTCCCTTCTTGCTACCCCTTTAACGCGTGAATTCGAGATCGTCTTGTGCAAATCGCCAGTATACACCCGGCTCGATGAGGCCAACGAGGTCGACCGCTCCTGCATATGTTCAACAATCATAACTACGGAGTCGAGCATCTTGTCCATGATTAGCCTAAACGATATCTCCATTACCTCCGTTTTTCGTCTTCCAATAACGCTGAGGGAGATATCGGTTGATAGGGAAGATTCGTCTCTTGGAATGGCTCCAAGTGTGCCGCGAGTCTATCAGGCAGCACCACGTGACCCGATCAAGTGAGTCCGCATGCTTATTGACACCCTGTATAATGCTCAACATGCTTACCATGTCATGCTAATCATATCAATTCTCTGTTGCAGAGTGGTGATGGTCGGTGGTTATCGGCCAGCTTGGGGGTGTTATGACGACAAATTGAAAAACTTGCAGTCGCTATTCATCTCCTCATGCTGCGGAGGCAGTTCAGGACCTTTCGCTCTCGAGGACTGGGATGATGGTGGAGTTACAGTCAAGTGAGTCACTGCTAGTCATATTCCACGTCATTCTAGTGGCACGACAAATATGTTTGGTGTCTTGAACTGACTTGAGACAGAATTGGGCATGAGATATACCCCATTCATTTGTGTAATACCACTCGCTTTGGTATTCATCACTTCTCGAGCCCAAGGACTGACGTTTTCTTGATCCTCTTCGTGGTCGGGTCTGATGACAGCTACAAGGAGGCGGAAAGAGCAACGACCGAGACCACCAGTCACCGCGCGAAGTTCGGCTCGATTCTTTTCATCGTAGGGATCAAGACCCACGTGGCCAACTCGGAGTATGGTGCAGAATGCACCACGGAAGAATCCGGTAGTAATCTTGCTAGTAGGCTCGACGCAAAGGGCTATCTTGGGTTTGACGTTGATGAGGGTCCTGAAAGCGCACACTACGTGCTTCGCAAGGTATGTCTGAAAAAGGGCTTCCCTAGCTTCGATTCATCGCTGGGCTGCTGGTTCTATGTGTGACACTTTCGTCGCTGGCATTACGGCATCTAACTGACCGAATCCAGGTGATAGCAGGAATCCCTCGGCGCAGACTGGTGACACCGCCACCAGAACCCCTACCAAGCCTAGGGCTTGTGAGGGTCCGGGGCTTCCGGTCATTCGGTGACATAAGACAAGAGAGGTATGAAGCAAGTGGCTCAGAGTAGCATCTAGTGAAGCGAAATGCAGATCCTGTCTTCCAGAGCGAACTGGGGATGGTATTTAACATCACCGGCCCCTACTGGCTAGCCCACTAGGCGTGATACAAAATGACAGGCCCTGAGATGTTAGAAAACGGCTATAGCAGCGAACTGTATTTTTTCTTTGTCAAGACACTGCTGTCCTTAGCTGGGCTGACTTCCCAAGGTAACTAATCTGACATAAGACGGCATAGTGAAGAATGAGTAAGCAACAAACCAATCAAGTATTTTCGCATTGGACTGAAATCAACGAGCCGATGCCCATTTGTGAGCGAAGGCATCAATAACGTTGCAGTTAACGCCGGCATCTCCCGCTCGGCCATTGGCAAAACTCCAATCACTCATGGCGGCAATATTGGCCGCGTGTTGCGCCTCATTAGGTACTGATAGCGATACGGCAATATTCGCGATATTCCATAGAACTACATAAAGCATGCCTCCAGCGCATTCCAAAAGGTGGTAGTTCCATGAAATTTATTCTCAAAAGTTACCACCACCGTAATACGTTAGAATTGGTATCATGTTCTCTCACGTCCAGGCCGCGGCCGCCGTCGCCGGTAGCATCACACACGCCGTCTACTTCATCCACGGGTACCACGACGCATCGGCAGCGCGCATCTTCCTCTTCTACCTCCTGGCGGACGTGACATTAGTCTCCCTTGCGGTCCGAGAATATGGCCTTTTCCAAGGTGCGGCGACGACAGCGACGTTGTCGCTGTGGTACTTCAGCGGCTTGTTCCTCAGCATCGCCGGGTACCGACTCTTCTTCCACCCACTTCGCAAGTTCCCAGGCCCCGTCGTCGCCAAGCTATCCAAGACGATATACGGGCCGTATATGAACCGCAGCGGAAAGATGCACTTGGAGCAGGACAAGATGCACCAGAAGTACGGCGACTTTATACGCACAGGACCCAATGAGCTGTGCATCTTCTCGCCCAGTGCCCACAACAAAATCCACGGGCCGCACTCGCAATGCTCGAAAGCGGGAACAGCCTACGAGGCGCTGCTATTTAATGGCGAACCGAATCTCGACTCGATGGTGGACCACGAAACACACCGCTGGCGGCGCCAGATCTGGGACAAGGCATTGGCCAGCACCACAGCCCTCAACCAGTACGAGCCCACCGTCCGCCGCGTTGTGCACGAATGGCTGGCCAAGATAAAGGGCAACGCCACGCTGGACACGTCCCTCTTCTCAGTGCTCATCGGCATGGAGGTGGGCGGCCAGGTAGGCTACTCCAAAGAGCTCGGCGTGGTCAAGGCTGGGAAGCAAAACACGCTGCAGCACCTCCTCGAGCAACTCTTCGGCGGCGTCAGCGCATTGGGGCATCTCGCCTGGCCCATTTTCCTCGTCCAAGGGCTTGGCTACAAGGGCGATCTGGGCCGATTCGAGCAGGCTGTGATTGCCATGACGGAGGAGAAAGAGAAGTCGGGCGGGCACGACATCATGCAGCACCTCCTCGACGACCACTACGCCCCCAAGCCCAAGTTCTTCACCAACCGAAACATGCTGTACGCCGACGCCGAGCTCATCCTCACGGCCAGCACCGAGACGGTCGGCGCGACCATGTCCTACGCCTTTTACCACCTCGCGCAGAATGCCCATGTGCGGAAACAGCTCCGCGAGGAGCTGCTCCCCCTATTCGGCAAGACGATCCCCGGGGAGTTTGCCGCGCAGGGCCTGGGCGACAAGAGCGCGAGCTACCTGAGCGCCGTCATCAACGAGACACTGCGGCTGCACAATCCCACGCTCAACGAAATCCAGAGAACAACGCCGCCGCAGGGGCTGGACGTTGACGGCGTCCACGTCCCGGGGGACGTTGTTGTGTCTGTCTCGGTGTATTCCATGAACCGAAGCGAGCGGTGTTTCAAGCAGGCCCAAGAGTTTATCCCCGAGCGGTGGACGACTCGGCAGGAGCTTATTGTCGACCGTGGGGCGTTTTACCCCTTTCTCGAGGGTAGGTTGCTGCCCCTGCGATCCCCCCCTGTGCTGTGATGTGCTGACGTGGTTCTCGGAATCCACCATCTAGGTGCGTATAGCTGTCCTGGTAAGCGGTTAGCGCTCATGACTGCTAAAATGGTGCTTGCGTACACGGTATACTACTACGACTTTGGCTTTGCCCCCGGGGAGGACGGCTCGGCTATCCTCGAGGATGAGCGTGACAAGGTTTTACTGCGCGCCGGGCCCTTGGAGTGCGAGTTTCGGAGGCGGGACCTATCTCCTTGATTGGTTCAGCCATTGGTACAAGTCGCGAAAGGGAAGCGAGGGAGGTAAGGTAATGATGGGGCATTATTTACATGACATTGAATCATTTGCAAATTGTCAGCCTCTCTGAAGCTGGCACCTCTTGCCCTCGGGGATGCCACGCACATAGCACTCGCCTATATGATGATAATTGCTGCTGGCTTTCTGGCCTTCCGTTGGCCAAAGAGACGAACTACATTCAGTTCGAGCCCCGAAGAAGCCCCGAACACATATTCTACCGGATCTATAGCTATCGATTGAGTAGAGCGAGAAACAGAGCCAGACACCCAGCAAGCTTCGAGGTGTACGTAGGTAGTCGGTCTCTAATAAAGAATTGAGCCTCATCTAGAGATGGCTAGGCTAAAATCAGGCTCGCTTCACCCTCGGCTCACTGTGGTCACCCCCAGCTCACCCTACCACGAAATTATCAACTTCACGTGACGAGGACAGGTTTTGGGCCAGATGGGGGCGGCCTATTTCTGCCCCCCCGCGGAAAAAGAGGGCGACGAAATAGACTCGGTAGCTAGCGTATTCACTCTCTGTTTTGAGGTTCTGCTTGTCAGGGTCTATGGCCCCGTCACAAGCAGTAAGCAGTATGGTGGTTATATTGTAGCTGCACGAAGGGTACAAGACGACTACGAACGTACGCTCCGCAGACTAGAGAGCGGTGTTATGACCCGAGCTTCACCCTCACGACGACCAAAGCTCTGAGCATGGGTCTCTATCTGAGGTACAGGTAAAGCTGTGACACGACCTTAACGGAGCCTTTGATAGGATAATTACTGTCGCCTCAAGTCAAGACCTAAGGTAGAGAGAATCTCTATTATACGGAGCTTCGGACCATCCTACCCGTGGTTCGAGAACTGTAGGTCGGCGTGTAGCTTGGGGTAGGATCTCGTGTGGGTACTGAGCTTCGAACCGTCCTACCCGGGGTTCGAGAACTGCCGCTCGGAGTGTAGCCTCTCGTGTGACTTTCTCCGGCACAAATATTGCCAACCCACTCATAACCTTCGATACACCTGTCGCCAGATCCATCTCCAGTAGAGGTAGTCCGAACATGCACTGCTGATGGTGGGGAAGGGCCGGGAAATGCTAAGCGCTATGGCTTTTGACATCAGCCAACGAATATGGTAGATGAACGGGTTCTAAACAGGTAGAAAAGGGGGAAACTTGCAGGTAACGACTGCGGTGGTCCTTACAGAAGCGTTTGTATGAGGTCCGGAATTACCACCCGATAAGTAACGGGTATTCGTCCTATTCGAAGCGCAACTAATGGAGACCGCAAACAAAATAACGGTATAGATGAGGAGCAGCAGGAGCAGCAGAAACAAGAATGCGCAGGCAGCCTTGGTCAGACCGCAAAGATCCTTGCTCGAGCCGCGGATAAAGAGCCATAGGAACGGCTCCTAGTTAGTTGTCAACTGCTCAAGAGATAACCGGGTGTTAATCACAATATACGAGGTGTGCCACCAGGGAAAGCAGGCATACATACCTCGGCGCTACAACTAAGGGTCCGAAACTTGAGGGCCAGGCACGAAACTGCTGCCAGAGCAAAAATGATGTTTAAGACGGTAGATAGCAAGCTAAGAGCTGGTATAGCAATAAAAATCAAAGACAGTAATTAAAGAAAAGAAGGAGACGAAGAAGGGGAATGCGACTCCGGCCCTGCAAGTGTTTTCAGCATCTATTCCAGCTCCCTCACCCTTTAAAGACATTAATTTCAGTAATCTTACAGTTAAAGAGCTTGTAAAGCAATCGCTACACCTTACTGAAATATAACGCCTCTTAGGCCTAAAAAACTACCAATAGTGGTTTCATGCCATCTCGATCTAGTTCTAAGCCCTGCAGGTTCCAGAATTTCTAAATAATTTAAAGGCTATTAGCAGCCAGCTTAGCGATTCACAAAAGGCAGCATTACTTTTTACACTCCACAACACCCTAAAGGACGGCCCCCTTTCCACCATCACCTTTAAAATCGACCTTATAATAACGTTGTTACTACTGAGTGCCCTGCAGGCTCCCTGTAACCACCAGTTAAATCTTTTAGAACCCTAAAGGGTTTTAGAGAATTCCAATCCACTCTAGGGCCCCGTGGGACACCTGGAGTGTTAAGAACCTATTAGAATTCAGGAGAGTGGAACTCCCTGAATCCAGTAAGGCTATTACATTATAGAACTAATTAAAACACTGTAGTGGCCACGTTAGCCACTACGTTAACAGAACCATATAGAATGGTTTAGAACAGTACTATTCCATTATTATATTAGATAGTTCCACTTTATAAAAGTGTTAGAAAGAAAGGGGTTCTAGCCAGAGGCCAGAACTGTTGGAAAAGAAGAGTCTGGAAACCACCAGAATAATAGATTTGTAACTATTGCCACAGACGCGTAATTATAGCCGCGCGGCTTTGCTACACGGCTTGCCACTATTCACAGCTATAAGGAAGTGTAACGACCCTACAGGCCGTCACTTAGGCCGGGGCGGCCTGACGGATCCTCCGCAGAAGGAGCAGTGCAGGAGGACGGTGTGCACTGTCCTGTGCACTGGGCTAGGGGTGTAAAGACCCGAAGCCCTTATAACTAGTAAGAAAGAGCTTAGTGACCCACAGGGACTGTTAACACTAAGCACCGTTTAGTTAACTGCTTAGCCGTAACTATATAATATGTCGCTAAGTACAGTAAACTAAGTAAAGTATAGAGGTACCTTTTAATTAACTAGTATAAGGTAGTTATTATTATAACTATAATAGATGTAAAGGACTCTTAGTTCCTTATATTAGGATTTAATTATTTATTTATATCTTACTATTCAGACTCACCTCTATGTATTATAGTAATAACAACCTACAGTAATATTAAACCCCCCCGTCTAGGAGTTTTAGCTTAATAAGCCGTCTTTAAAACGCCCCTTAACTGTTAACGTCCTGTTAAACGTTCTATCTTAACCTGTACTAATCCTTTTAATGCTTATATTAGGTGTAAGTTGTAATATAATACTAGCGTTACAGTTTTAAACGCTATTTATTAAACTTTTAAATATCTTCTTCCTCCCCTTACTATATTAGTCCTACCTCCTCCTTACAATCTGTTAACCGGATATAACGATCTTTTTAACGATGTAAAGGTACTTAACGTTACTCTTACTGGACAGGGGGTAAAGACTAGTAACGAGGATAAGCTCTCCCGTATAGAGTTTACTAAAGCCTTTCGGACTTATAAAGTGTTTATAGTTATAATAATTAAAAACGCGTTAATTACCTAATTTAGAAACCTTAAGACAGGCTAGCCGCTTAAGTTTACTAGTAAGAGCACTGATTTATCTATTTAGCTTACCTATATAAAGTGTAACTTTCAGTTTTAGGGAATTATTATAGTAGATTAAAAGGTCCTTTATACTTTAAGCTAGCTTAAGGGTAATCCAAACCTTTAATTCTCGGTAATTATTAAAGATTACTTAAACTCAGTCTTTATGGAGTAAAAGACCGTCACTGTTAAAATCTTTAATAAGTATAAAGGATAAGTTAACTTTAAGATTAAATTACTAAGATATATAAGGTCTAAGAAGAGTAGAAATAAGTTAAAGACTGCTTAGAGAAACTAGTATAGCTGTTTTTAATAACTGTGTACTTATCTGCCTTTAACTGTAATTAATATCAAGTTAATTAGGATAAGTTAACTTTAAAGTTTTGCTTTTATAAAGGCTTAAAGGATAATGTTAAGGATAAGCTTTATATGAAAGATTAATATGCGTTTAACTTTAATTAGTATATTATTAAAATTATTATTATTAATAATTAACTATTTAAACGTAAGTTAGAGAAGAAAGGCCAGTATTAATAAGGTACTCCCTTTATAATTAGCAGAAAAAATATACTAAAGCTTTTCCACGTTAATTACTGATATTAAAACACTGTATATAGCACTTATCTTAGTCTAATGGATATTAATATAGTAAACCGCTAGAATCAGCCTAATTATAATAAGCCATAACGATTATAGTAGTAAAAGCCACCTAAGGATATATCTTAGGTTTAGTGCTTTAACTGCGATGAAAAGGGCCATATAGTGTAGTAATGTCTTTTACTAAAACGAGTTAATTAAAAGCCAGTCTTAAATAAAGGAAAGCACATTAAGTTTAACTTTAAAGACGTTTATATTAGGATAATAGGTAACGAAGAAGATTACACCTGGATAGATAAATATAATATAAGAGATAAGGAAGAAAAAGAGGAAGAATCTTAAGATATATATTACAACCTGCACCCGACACAGGCCTCAAGAGGACTGGCGTGGGTTAAGACAGAACGTATAGCAGGACGCTAACAGGTAAGGGGCGTTCCGAAGACGGCTTATTAAACTAGCACTCCTAGACGGGGGTTTAATATCACTGTAGGTCGCTGTCACTATAATGCACAGAGGTGAGTCTGAATAGTAAGATATAAATAAATCATTAAATACTAGCGTGAGGAACCAGAGTCCCTCACAGTGGTTGTGGGCACAACTATAGCTATCTATACTAACTAGCTAAGAGGTATACCGTACCTTGCTTGTGGTGTTGTAAGTGCTTGCCAAGTAAGCACTCTGCATTACACAAGCGCTCTGCTCGCAAGACTTCTTCTGCTCGTGGTGCGAGCACTCGGCATGCTGCAAGCACCACCTTATTAGTCGTAGGGGCTTTGGGTCTTTACACTCCTGGCCCAGTGCGCAGCACCGCACGTACTGTCTTCCTGCACTGTTCCTTCTGCGGGGGATTCGTCGGGCCGCCCCGGCCCAAGTGACGGCCTGCAGGGTTGTCATATTAAGTCTTTGGATATAATGTTATTATTCTTATAGTAAAGGCATTGGATGTTTTCATCTAGGCTTTGCCACTTCACCATTTCTCTACCTATTACTTAACTGTGCATTTAAGTAACTATTATCTTCCCTTATAAGAACTCTTCTCTTAGCGCTTAAGTATTCTTTATATTTATTCTACACCGTTAAAATATTTATTACCTTACGCTTTATTCTTATACTTTTACAGAAGTGATGTTAAACCTTTTATTTATTCAAGTATTTTAATTATCTTATAAAATACTACATAAAGGCGTTACAAATTTAACTTTACTTATAAGAAAAAATAAGCTAGAAGATTTAGCTTACATAAGTACTAAAGGCTACAAAAGAGACTTAAAAAACTAAATTTCTCCTGCTATTAAACGCTAACATTACACGCTCTAATATATATTATATAAAAAAAAAATTTACTAAGTAAACGGTTATCTTGATTAAAGTTATTATTACAGCACCGTAGTAGGTGCTGTGTTCACACATACCTTAGCCTTAAGGATGCATACGGTGCAGTTCTTCTAACTACATAACGTTCTACTTTTAGTAGTGTAGCGGTATAGCGATGCATTCTTCGTGCTGTCACAGTTATAAAATATATAACTAACAGCATAACTTAAATTCTTATTAGCTAAAACAGCCAGTTTGTAATGCCAATGTATTAAGTGGAGCTTAGAACACTAGTGTATGTTCTAGCAGATTTTAATAATTTCTAAGCTTACGAGCTTACGTCACTAAAGCATAAGACGGCTTAATAATTACTTTAACTTAGCTAACTATAATAATATTACATATACGCTATTATATACCCAGTGTCTTGTAAATTCCTGTAAGTCCCTATAAGGGTTAATTACTATATAATAGTACTTAAAAGCTATTCTATGTAAGTTATCTATAAAGGAGCAGCTAACTTTTAAATTACTAAAGGAAAAGCGTAAGCTTAAAAACCCCTAAAGCTATATTATAATAATAACACAGCCTAAGCTATGCTAACTAGCTTACGTAGTCTAATATAACAGATTTCTCTGTGTTTCGTAAGTTTAATATGCTATACCTACATATTTTTTTTAGTGGTGCTCCAAACGCGAATTAAACTCGTTACTTTTTTAACTTTATATCACATGTAATTATAATTATAACTTATATCGTTATTATATACGTTAGTGACTTATAATAATTATTAATAAAAACTTTATTAATAACTCTTTAAATCTTATTATAAAAATAAAAGTATATTAAGGGAGCTACTTACTTTTAAAGCTTTTCTTCCTTTTTGTATATCCTTTTAATATTTTACTATTTTAATTAAATATATAAGTTACACAGTTAACTAATAAAACCACTTTAGAAACCACATTACGCTTTAGTAATTAAAATAAATATTACTATTAATTACTATTAATTAACCTTAATTATTAATAATTAACAGATACTAAAAATATATATTTAACTATTATTTCAATTACTATATAATAGTACCTAGAAGCTATTTTACCCAAGTTATTTACAAAGGAGCGGCTGACTTCTAAATTACTAGGGAAAAAGCGTAAGTTTAAAAACCTCCAGAGCTCTATTATAATAGCAATACAGTAAACTATACTAACTAGCTAAGCGCTAATAGTGTTTGGTTTACCACAGTGTATAGCACTGTACGCACACTAGGTGCACATTATACGAGGACACCAGCCTCACACAAGGCCTAACTAGGCCGGCACTAATTTATTACCCAATTAGCTACCCTGGGGGTCCACTCTTAAAGATACGGCTATTATCGTATGCAGCTGGCATAAGCCGATTGCTGAAAAAAGCTGTCAAAAGAGGGTTTCCCTATACTGGACTTAAACTTACTACCTTTACAATTCCGAAAAATCGTAGAAATCCTCAGACTTATACCACTAAGCCACAGGGAGAAAATATATATATATTAGTCCTTTAAAATAACACTTTAACTATAATATTAGTTAAAATTCCTGTTTTTACCACTAAAGATAAAAGGGCTTTTAATAAGGTTTTATTTAACAGTGTTCTTTTTATTACTTAGTAGCGTTCTGTAAGCCTGTAGTACAGCGCTTAAGAGCCTGGATTATACTGGTCTGTATAACAGTACCAGTATACTAGACCGTATAATAGGGCCAGTAAGAGCCTGTAATCTAAGGCTTTAGTTAGGGGAAGAAGTACGAGTACAGTGATCTGAAGGAGTGCTAAAGGTATAACAGCAGAGCTTACTAAGGTGCTAAAGGAAGTAAATAAAGGCTTATAGTATAAAGCTTAAAGGGCAGTTATAGTAAACTCTGCACTGTGAAACAAATCTATTTCAGTAAGAGGCTTAGTAAGCCTAACACTTTAAATATAGTGTTATTATTACAAAAGAAGGAAAATGCTTACTTAAAAGGAGAGCTAATTACAGGAGAGGAGTAGACCTGTTATAGGCTGTGGGAGCTCTGGAATAGAATTCCAGAGCCTTCTACTACTAATATAATAATAAAATAGTATGGTGGAAACTCCCCACAGGCCACATAATCACTTACATAAGCCTAGAAGGTTATAGAAGTCTACAGACTTCCAGAGCCTTCTATAGCCCTACGGGGGCTACAGGGACCCCCTTTAGGTGCCCTAGGACCTTCTAGATTCCAGAAGGTTTAAAGCCACATTATAGCTATTAAGTAGTAGCTGCAGGTACAGGGTACCCAGTAGGTACAGGGTACTTAAAGGTGCGCAGACCTCCTTACCTCTGTCAAGCCCTAAAGCCCTGTAATACAGAGCCTCTTAATATTCTCAAAGGCTAGAATTTAACACTTTTTAATAACGATAATATTAACTATAATAATTATAACTTTATTAAGATTATTAATATTACACATATTATATTTAAGGTTGTTTTTAAAGTGTTAGATATAAAGTAGTAAGGGAAAGATATATATAAAAAGTATAAGATAAACGTTATAGTAAAAGCTTAAATAAAAGAGATTATTTAAGTAGTTAAGTATTTTAATATTTAATTAGTAAAGGGATAAATTTAAATACATGTAATTCATCTGTTTTTATTACAACCTACACCCAACACAGGCCTCAAGAGGACTAGCGCAGGTTAAGACAGAACGTATAGCAGGACGCTAACAGGTAAAGGGCGTTCTAAAGATAGCTTATTAAGCTAGCACTCCTAAACAGGAGTTCAATATTACTATAAGTCACTATCACTATAATACACAGAGGTGAGTCTAAACAGTAAGACATAAATGAACAATTAAATACTAATGTAAGGAATTAGAGTCCCTCACGGAGGTTATAGGCATAACCATAACTATCTATACTAACTAACTAAAAGGTACTTCATACCTTACTTAGTCCGTTATACTTAATGGTACATTACACATTTACGGCTAAGCAGTTAACTAAGCGGTGCTTAGTGTTATTAATCCTTATAGGTCACTAAGCACTTTCTTACTAGTCGTAGGGGCTTTAAGTCTTTACACCCCTGGCCCAGTGCGTTTGGACAGTGTACACCGTCCTTCCGCACTGTCCCTCCTACAGGGGATTCGTCGGGCCGCCCCGGCCCAGGTGACGGCCTGCAGGGTCGTTACAGTTTTGTACAATTATGTTATTAAACATTATATTTTTATATATTAAGCCTGTGGCTCTGTTTTTATTATGTGTTAAGCCTGTGGCTTTGTTCTTATAACTAAAGCGCTTTAGACATATATATATATATATATATACAGATGTGCCTACTAAAAGAATTCGCTTATCGCCTTCTTAGCATTTTTGCCATGATAGAGCATACTTATTATAACCGACTGAAAATACAGCGCTTTCACCAACCCACCCATCGCCATCACCATTATCGCTATAACTACTTTCTATCGACCTTAATTACGTGCCGTCAACGGTAACTACGCGCGATCAACGTTAATTGCATAGTAACTATCTACTTTCTACTGTTTAACCGCCGTAGTGGTGCTAGCGCTAGCAATAGTGATGGTTCTAGCGCCGCCACTTCCACTACATCTTCCCAAACATCTACTCCAAATCCTTCCAACTCTACATCTTCCAATTACACTTCTAACTGTTACCACAGAGCTGAATTTACCAATTCCAAGTCGTTATCTATTACGACCTGCACCTGACACAGGCCTTAAGAGGACTGGCGTGGGTTAAGACAGAACGTATAGCAGGACGCCAACAGGTAAGGGGCGTTCCAAAGACGGCTTATTAAGCTAACACTCCTAGACGGGGGTTTAATGTTACTGTAGGTCGTTGTCACTATAATGCACAGAGGTGAGTCTGAACAGTAGGACATAAATGAATAATTAAATACTAACGTGAGGAACCAGAGTCCCTCACGGTGGTTATAGGCATAACTATAGCTATTTATACTAACTAATTAAAAGGTACTTTATACTTTAATCACTATGCTTACTTAACATAAGGAGTGATCATAGTGATTAGAATACCTTTAATTACTATGATCACTATACTCTTAGTGAGATTAGAGTGATCACTTAACGATTAGTTATAAGGGTTTTAAATCTTTACACCCCTAGCTTAGTACATAATACCGTGTGTACTGCCTTTCTGCACTGTTCCTTCTACAGGGGATTTGTCGGGCCGCCCTGGCCTAAGTGACGGCCTATAAGGTCGTTACACGATTCCCCTTCTTTAACGTTCTTTTTCCATAAAGAACTACTTATACGTTCCTTCCTTTCTTTACTAGTTACTATATCGTTTAACTAAGTAATTAAGAACAGGAGAAACGTAACGCCCTTATTAACTAAACGTCGTATTACTAATATTAAGTTTATTCTTACTTTCAGGATCGTTATACCTGTAAAGTATAGTCGCTACTACCACTTAAACCTGCCAGACTGTAAGGTGGCCAGTAAGAGTAAGTTATACAGCTATTATATAACGGCTAATAAGACTATATACTTATCTTATAACGTTTATAGAAATAACCCATCCGTCTTACACAGGGTTCTGAATAAAAAGAAACGCCTTAACGTTAAGGAGTGTAAAACCACTCTCCTCCTCTGTAACACGGCCTTTAAGTTTCTACGCCTTAAGGACTAATAAAAGGGACTGGTGTGGCGGGTAAATGAACTTTTTAACTATAAGTTTAACATTATAACAGAGGAGGAGTGTAAGGCCTAGGAAGTAATTACACTAGTTCCTAAATTCGACTGGGGAAGCCTCCTAGCGGAGCCGGCGTACGGTTCTTTTTCTAAGGGGTTACTACAGCTAGCGACTTCTTTTTAACTTAATCCGTTATTCTTTTCTTTTATTAAACGAAAATGGCCTTTCCTAACGTAATAGTAACACACCTGCTTATTTTTCTTTTTTACTAACTTTTTTAACAGTACTTATTTTCATATAGAACATGCTAGGAACTCCAGAGAAGGCCTAACCTCTTTATTAAATCTAAAGTCCTTTTAACCCTAATTAAGGTTTCTAATAAATATCTTTCCATACCTATTAAGGAGTTTCTTACCGCTTTTTAGGCTTTAAATCTTACAGTGGTTTTACTCTTTAATTTAATAGTTTAAATGTTAAATCTTATCTTATTTTTCTATTTCTAAAGTAAACTGGTTAGTTTACCTCCTTAAAGCTACACTAACTGGTTTAACCTTCACTTCACATTCTTTACAGGTAGTTTTAGTTAATCTGGATTCTTTCAGTAGAACTCTATAATCAGGTTTAGGCATTTAAGGTTTTTAACTGGCTCTTATAAGTTATTTTCAAGGCTGTAATTTAACCACTTAATAAGATACTTAAATGTGTTCTTTCCCTTCTGTAAATTTATAACTTCCTTAACATTATACTTATCCTTATCAGTGTTAACTTTAATCTTCTTTTCTAAAGGAACTCCTTTTAAGGTAGGTTCTAGAAATAAGACGTGAAAAACCTTAATCTGCACCTTTATATTAGTAGGTAGGTCTAGTTTATAATTAAAGGTGGTGACCTTTTTCTTAATTTAAAACAGTCTGTACCTTTTAAAGTTAAACTTCTTACTAAGTCGTTTTAAATACAGGTTTTGTAAAAAAAGGTAGACATAATCCCCCTCTTAAAAAGTCAGTCCCTTAACTTATTTACTATTATAGTAAAGTCTTTTCTTAAGTATTAGTTACTTAATTTAGTGTTTATTAGTAAACTTTTTTATTTATTCACGTGTAAACTTAAATTCGGCTTATAAGTGGTTATATAGTTCTTATATTCAGTTTATACAGATTACGGCTTAAGGGGCACTAGTAAGCAGGCTTTAACGGAGTTTAGGCTCTTTACCATAATTAGTAAAAAATAATAACACACCTGTTAACTTAACTAGCGTTATGTTATAAGTTATCTATATTATTAGTAATAACTTAAGCTAATTATCTTATTTAAAGTTAACGTAAGCTTAAAGATACGTTATAAGTATCTGGTTAACTTACTCCGTTTAACTGTCCGTCTATAAGTAGAATACTGTTAAAAGTTTACTCTTTACCCCTATTCTTTATATTAATCTTTACTAGAATTTTAATATAATTAGCTTATCTTAATCTGTAATAATATTATCTAGCTAAAGGTGTTGTGAAATTACCTCTTTCTTAAAGATATAAGTAAGTTACTCCACTATTATATCCTTTAAGGTTAGCAAAAAGTAGGCCTATTTCGTTAATCTGTTAACCACTATAAGGACCTAATTATAAGTGACTCTTATAACAGGGTCCCTAGACTTTAAAATCCCAGTGACGAAGTTAAGTAAAATAGAGTTCTATGGCGCTTATAATACAGGAAGTGGTTTAAAAAGTCCATATAACTTATAATGTTAATTCTATTTCTTATAACAGATGTTACAGTTATTAACCACTTCCTTAACTAGCTTTTTTATTCCCAGGAAAGCGTACACTTACTAAGCCTGTGTTAAAGTCTTAGCTTGGCCTATATATCCTTTAAGTTAAGACTTATAAACCTGTTAGACGTACTCTTTTCTTTTATCCAGATTATAAATGTACAGTTTCTCTTAATACCAGAGCCTTACTTCTGGTTTAAGCGTGCCATTTACACCTTTTAACAGCTATTTTAACTAATAACTAGTTTTATTATAATTTAGATATATCAGGCACTCTTTACCACAGTTTTACAGGTACCTTAAGAAGTCTTTTAAGGGGCACTTATATTTACAGGTTCCTTCTGTTAACCTTTTTACTTAAAAGTCCTATTATTATTAATAGATATTATACTTTATCTATAAGTTTATACAGATGTTAATAGTTTATTCTAACGTTTAATTATCTAACACTTATAATGTATACTTTAATATGCCGTTTTTAACTTCGTTAAATATAATAATAAGGATTAAGACTAGATTAATATCCTTATAATCCTATCTCTAATTAAGAGTATTAACTCACTTATTATCTTTTCCTTTAACATAGTAAATCTAAAAGTGGAACAGGGCTATTAACTCTACTTATTATACTTACTGTAAACTAAGTTCCTTTATTAGGAAGTACTAAAGGTTATTATAATTTAAAAAAACCTAAACTGGTTCTTTTATACCACTTAAATATAATGCTTACTTAGTAAAGTATTAAATAATTACTATCAGTTCCTTATTATAAATCAGGTATTATAAAGCTAAGCCATGGATCCCTTTTAATAAAAAGGCAACTAGGTAGCGTTTCTTATTATCCTGGACTTAATTAAGTTCTCCGTTAATTATAAACTCTAAGGAGTCTGTTTTAACTTAGAAAGGCTTTAAGAAATTAAGGAGAGCTAAGATTAACGCTATAATAAAGGTGTGTTTAAGGTCTTTAAACACCTTCTGTTATTTATCAGTTTATTTAAACAGCTTTCCCTTACTTATAAGTTTATAAAGTGGTTTTACAATTTTTATAAAGTACCTGATAAAATAGTAATAAAAGTTTATAAAGCTGATAAAGGCTTATAACTCCTTTTAATTCTTCAAAGTAGGCTAATCCCTAATTACCTCTGTCTTCTCCAGTTATATTTTAAGCCTTTTAGGGGTTATTTTAAACCTTAAATAATTTAACTCCTAAATGTAAAAGTGGCTCTTCTTTAGGTTTACTGTCAGCTTTACCTTTTTAAAAGCTGTTAAAACCTATCGTATATGTTTTTAATGTTCTTTTAAAGTTTTAAAATAAACCAGAACGTTATTTAAATATATAAAGATAAACTTATTAAAAAAGGGGTAAAGGATATTATCGATAAGGCCTTAAAAAGTTATAAGGGTGTTTATTAATCCTATTAGCATGATATAATATTAATAATGCCCGTTACGAGTTTAAAAAGCCGTTTTATATTCGTCCTTTTCCTTTACTCTAATATAGTTAAATCCTATAGGGAAATTAAGGTTAGAGAACCAATTTACCTTAATAATCTGTTCTTACATTTCTATAATAAGTGGTAATAGGTAACGATTCTTAACCGTATCCTTATTTAACATTTAGTAATTAACAACTATATATAGCTTGTTATCTCCCTTCCTTAGGACAAACAGTATTAGGTACCCTGCTGGGGATTAAGACTCTATAATAAACCTGTTTTTTAGGTTCTTATTAACATACTCTTATAAGGCCTTAGCCTGTTAAGGGTTTAAATGGTAAGGCTGGAAGCTGCGGAGCTTCGCTCCTAGTTTTAACTTAATTTCGTAATCTTATAGTCTGTAATCTGGTAATCATAATATCTTTTTTCAAAACAGGGTAAACTTCCTATACTTTACAGGTACTTTAAATAAGTTAACTTTTTCGCTTATCTGTAGATTAGCTTCTAATTTCTTTCTACCTTTTAAATTATTATTTAAGTAATATAGTAGACCTTTTAATCCTTTAACTGTTTTAGTAAACCTGACTTAAACTATATTTAATTTTAAAGGTTTAATATACTTTTAAATACTTTATGTATCTTTAAAACAGTTTAATACCTTTTTAATTTTCTTTAAATAACGGTTACAGTTAAGGGATTTACTAAAGGTAAGGTGGCCACTCCTCTAGTTAATTATAGGGTTATATTTTTCCAGCCAGGGTAGACCTAGGATCATGTTATAACCTGTAACTGGTGTAACGTTAAAGTCCACTTATTATTTATCCCCGTCCACTTTAATTAAGAGTGGTGAGTAATGGGTGATTTTACCGTTATTATACTAATACAGGCCTCCTTCTTTATTTTATATAGGAATAGCCTTTTTATACTCTTTGTTAAGGAGTTTCCTTTAGTTAACTAATAAAGGGTGCACCAGGTTAGAAGCACTTTTATTATTAATTACTACTTTTACCCTAAATGGCCTCCCTTTTCCGTCTGTTATATTAACATTAATAGAATAATACTTATACTCCTTTAATATTTAAGTTATAGTAATTATCTATCTTTAAGGTCTTATTCGGCCTAACCTTTAAATACCTCTCCTTCTTCTCAGGGTTTTTATTAACTAGCAAATTACTGGTTTCCAGCCCTTTTAAAAGGCCTGTAATCTTTTCCTAATTCCTTTTAGAAAAATAGGTAGCTTTAATAGACCTGGTAGTTAACCTTTCTTAGGTTTTCACACCTTAGCGTCTAGTTAACTTTAAACGGTATAATGTTCTTAAAGTCCTTAATAAGTTAATAATACGCTTTACAGGCTTAGATTATAGTAATATCTTTTTACTTTTAAATCTGTTAGTAATCTTCCCGCTTTTACTACTCCCTAGCTTTTTTATTAAGATGTAATAAACACGTTACAACTAAGTAGTTATTAAGTACCCCTCCTTACTAACACGTAGTGGGGGTTTAGTTAACTATAGTAACTTTCCACTTATTATTAGATTCTTTTATTAGGGAGTAGGAAACTTAATAATAAGCCGGTTCTAACTCTACTCTTATAATAGCGTAATCCCGTTTTTATACGTTAAGGAAGTGGTTATAAAGGGCCTTAGGTTTATAATACTAATTAAAAGTGTAATTATCGTATATATAATTAATTTATAGTATATCCTTATAATTAAGGTAGTTAACATTAACTGTTAGTGTTATAATTATAAAGTACAGAACGGGGGAAGTGGCGCCTTATTCTTTTTTTTCTTCCACTTACCTTTATATATGTTATTTCTCCTAAACCTCTTCTTAAAACTTAAGTAGTAATAACCCAGCTTATTCTTTTATAAAGTGGTCTTTTTTAATAAGTTAGTGTTTAAGCTAATTAGTAAAGCGAACTCTGTTATAAAGTTTTAACCTGATTTCCACTACTCTATCCTTAGATGTCACAGTAAAGCCTTTAACTTACAGGTCCTTTACTTTATTTACTAACTTTTAATATTTCTCCTTTAACTCCTAGACCCTCCACTAATATACTTACTTCATACCTTCTTAAGGGACCCTTAAGGTACCAGTCTAAAGCACACCAGTTTTAATATAAGGTAGTTATCTAAGCTGTCCTTCTTCTAAGGAGGTAAGGGTGTTAATCCACTTAATATACTTAAAATATTTAAGAGTCTTAAGGGGTACTGTTAAGAAGAATTTCCGTTTCTCCAGTTTAATTCTCTTAGTTTATTCTCTTTCACCTTTTAAAGCTTACTTTACCGTTTAAGTGGCCTGGAAAGCTAATTCTTTAACTCCTTCCACCATCTTAGTGATTTCTAAGTCAGGGTCCTTCTTAAACTTCCTTAATTCCTAAACTTACAGGGTAAGGTTTTTAAGGCCTATAACAGCCAACCGGAACATCTCTTCCTAAAGTTAGTCTTTTATAACTTACACCTCTAATAATTTTAAGTTTCCACCTTAAAGTCGGTCTTTTACAACCTACACCTTTATAGCTAACTCTTCTAAAACACCCTTAAGGATTAAGTACACCACATCTTAAGGTTCTTCTTCTTCCTTATCTTTTAAATTACACTTATTTATTTAAGTGTAATCTTTTTCGTTACTTATCATCTTAATATAAACGTCTCCTAAGTTAAACCTAACGTGCTTTCCTCCTTCCAGGATAAGTTTCTAACTAACTTATTTTAATAATAAGTACTACCACACCATATGGCCTTTCTTATCACAGTTAAAACATTAGACCTATAATAAGTCCTTAGGCTGCTTTTACTACTATTATTATTAAAGCTTATTATAGTTAGGTTAATTCTAGCGGTTTACTATATTAATATCTATTAGCCCAGAGTAGTAACCTATTACAGTTAACTGGTTCCCCTTCCTAAGCTTACTCTACTAATAAAGAGCCTGTTCCTTTTAGAAGTTTTTCTAATAATAGTGATTATAATATCAATTATCAGCCTTAATAATTATCTTAATTAACTCTTAAAGGTGGTTTAGTTAATCTTTTTAATAAAGGTCTTTAATAACGTGTTCCTTCAAACCACTTTAGAACAGTATTATTAAGGCCTTTTAGCTAAGCTTAGTCTTTACTACTTTTAATTTAAAACGTGTGGAGAATTTAAGGATTAAAGACGTCTGCCTTAAAGTTATAAGGCGTTACTTAACCCACTTAAAGGCGTTTAGTTCTTTAAACTTAATTTAGAGTTAGTTAATAAAAACGTCAAAGTCGTTAAAAAGAGCCTAAGTCTTAAGGGCCTCTTTACATACTCTGTTTATAAAAAGGTTATTAATTATCTTTACGTGAGGTTTATATTAATAAATAGTTACTTTATCTAGTAAGGCTTTAACAAACTTAACTTTTCCTTTTTCTTTAAAGAATTACTTATTATAATAAGTAACATAGCTCTAAAACTAGGTTATCTACAACTTTAACTGTATAAAGTCTCCTTTAAAGCGTGATAATAAGGGGAGCTTTACTTATTTCTTTTATAAACCCTTAAAGTCGTTATTCTCTAACTTAACAGTGTTAAGTTAAGCTTAAAGTTTTTTAATAAGACTAATACAACTTTTAATATCTCTGGGGAAAACTTTATTAAGTTCCTTAACCAGTCCCTACTAGTTAAGGTTTAAATCTTTAAAGCGTACAGCTAACTTATTAATAATAGGGAGTTAAGGTTAGGTTTACACCTCTTTAATCTCCTTACCTTTTCCTAAGGTTAATATGTTAGTGGGAGAGAGGTAATATCTAAGAATTTAATAAACAGCATTTAAAACTAGGACGCTAATATTATATTACAACCTATACCTAATACAGGCTTTAAAAGGATTAATGTAAATTAAGATAAAACGTATAATAAGACGTTAACAGGTAAGGGGTGTTTTAAAAATAGCTTATTAAGCTAACACTCTTAAATAGGGGTTTAATATCACTATAAGTTGTTATCACTATAATACATAAAGGTGAGTCTGAACAGTAAGATATAAATAAATAATTGAATACTAGTGTGAGGAACCAGAGTCCCTCACGGTAATTATAAGCATAACCATAACTATTTATACTAACTAACTGGAAGGCACTTTATACCTTGATCACTGTACTCACTTAACACGAGGAGTGATCACAGTAATTAGAATGCCTCTGATCACTGTGATTACCGTGCTCTTGGCGAGATCAGAGTGATCACTCAACGATTAGTCGTAGGGGCTTCGGGTCTTTGCACCCCTGGCCCAGTGCGCAGTACCGTGCGTACTGCCTTTCTGCACTGTTCCTTCTGCGGGGGATTCGTCGGGCCGCCCTGGCCCAAGTGACGGCCTGCAGGGTCGTCACATTATCCTTTACTACTTCTCTTAGGGCTTTAACAATACAACTAATCTTACGACTCTTTATCCAACTCGGCTGACCCTCTTTATATTCGTTTCCTCCCTTATAACGAATAACCTCTTATATATGGTGTATAATCCGTTAAATCCATTTACAAATCTTCTCTTACAATAACTCTCTCCAAGCCTTTAGCTAAGCTTTTTCTGCTTTACTCCGACTCTGTGGGGCGCCTTTTTTTGTTGTTTGCCTCTTTAGATAAAACTACAAAGGCTCGATCATATTAAGATCTGGAGAATTAAGGCACCACAGTAAATACACTACTTTTAATAAGCTCATTATCACAAAATTAGTGCAGTGTATGTATGCTGGCGTATTATCTTCCATTATAAGAAACTTGAGGCTATACTGTTATGTAAAAGGTATTAACTTTAGCACTAATACTTATTTCTAATACAGATATTAATTAATCCCTTTCCCGTTTCCTCTCGTCAGTTTACTATTAGCCTTAGTCCATTGCTACTGCAGAACCCGGCTGGGGTTCTTCCGATCAATCTAAAGGCGAGACATTAGGTTATTCAGCTCCCACTCAGCCTTACAAATAAGTTTAAGCGCCTCGTTTATCTTCTTCAGGTCCTTATCAGCTAACTTCCAGTCTACAGTAGTTTCCTGCTTTTAAATATGGCAAGGACCTTTAAAATCGTAATAAAAGGAAGCCCAGAACATAAATTCTGTAAATCCTTTCCACCGCTTACAAATATAGCTTCCCAGATACCACTCTATTAAAGTCCTTTACACTTGATACCCTCTGCGGCAATAACTAACAATAACAGCCGTCTTATCAGTCTAAATCACTTTTGCCCAATCCTCAAGGGTCTAATCTTTATAATTAAGACACTACTTTAATCTTATTACCCACATTTCCTTCGTTAACTTAAGCTTATAAGTAGGCTTTGTCTTCTTTATACTAGCTTTCCGCAGAATCCGCTATACCATTATAAGGGAGACTCACCCCTTTAGTTTAATGGCGATTTAAGCGCATGACTTCTTACGGCCATAGTAATTACGACGAACCTTAGTAAGAACCTCTTCTTAAATAGCTTATTTACTAGGGCGGCTAGACTTTAGTGCATTAGTAACGTGGGAGTTATTAAGTCGGCTAAAAACACCCCTTAGGCGTTACGGGTTTATATCTAGCCTTAACTGTGCGGTTAAGAATATTATTTAACATCTAGGGAAGGATACCAGTAACCTGTTAGATTTGGGCATTTGTTAAGCCGATAGCTTTAAGGGTCAAGGCTTAAGTACGAGTTACAGTATCACTGTATTACCCCATAGTTAAAAGATAGATAAAGTAGTTATAACGGATAAAGGATAAAGATACTTTAAAACTACCTTACATTTCCGGATCTTAATCTATTTTCATGCTAGGCACGGATTTCAGCGGCAATCGCCACAGCAACAGACTTACTACCTGTGGCAACTACTAACACAAGCCTGTACGCTAGCTATTTTCAACTCTAGGGATGTGATTTTTTGCAAGCTAATCGCTTATGGTGATTATCTGCTGTGGCCCCCTAGAATGCCCACTGGAGGAATTCTGCCGGCAGAAAAGAACTAAAAGCGGTAAGCAGATTCTTTTGGTAGGCACATCTGTATAATAATATTATATATACGCTGTTACGCACTTAGTGTCCTGTAAATTCCTGTAAGTCTCTGTAAGAGGCTAACTAGCTTATATTAGTGGTATTTATTTTACTACACAGTGTGTAGCACTGTGCGCGTACTGTGCGGGGCACCACTTCTATATAAGGCTAGCTAGCTAAGCTTTAGTTTGTTACTTGATTAGCTACCTTAAGGGTCTACTTATAAAAGCGTAGTTATTATATATAGCCGGCATAAGCTGATTGCTGGAAAAAAGCTGTTAAAAGAGGTTTCCCTGCATAGGACTTTAATTTACCACTAGTATGTGCCTCCGCGTGCAAATGCCGCCGCTTTTAGCTGGCACAGGCTGCTGAATCTGGCGGCCAATCCACGTCGCGGGGTATATGTGTTGAGGCATCAATTCTTTGACCGCCTTCCCAAAATGACCCGCCGCCCCTCACCGCCCGCCCATTTCGGTCAGCAGCCACAGGGCGGCAGGGAAATGTTTCGTTCCAATATCTCCTTTAACATCTTGGTTTGAGGGAACCACGGAGGGCTCTCTGCACGCCGAACACCCACCACGCCAATCACTACATCTGATCTCACACGGGCTGTAACCCCTTGTTCGCGATTGAAAGATGGCGTCGAAGCCGAGGCAATGTCGCGCCGGCCTGGGACCGGTCTCTCCAGGCATTATATTAAGCCATGGAGCTCCCCCTTTTAGGAGACCGCCCATCGGATGGCAAGATCGGCCAAACCAGTTGTCATCCGGGCTTGGTCGTCCTTTAGCAATCACCTCACATTTTCGCTTTGCTATCTCTTCACAATCCCTCCTTGCTAATGCAGCATGGCTGCCCTCTCGGGGACTCCTCGACGGTGGCGCCAACGTCGCAACCTAAGACCAGCCGCTCTAGCCATCACAAGATCTACTTCTGAGAGGCTAGGTCCCGTCAGAGCCCGGCACGTCTCACCAGTTGGCGACGGGAGTGGCGCATGTGGAGAGCAGCCAGGCGATCGAGACACAGCAGTTGCGGAGGATGCCTTCATCAGTACTGTCCATTCGGCAAAACTGCAGCTCGACGCATTGACCGCTATCAATGCGGCTCTTCTGGCAGAGTCTTCGATGAACCCGGATCTCTCCTTTTTGGACCTCAAGGCTTCTCATGCCTTCGCAAATTATGATGTGGCAATCCGCTCGCTGAACATCATCGTGGATGAACTCCTTCGAATGTCTGAAGGCAGGACAACAAGTATCAAAGCTACTAGCCTGATGGAATCCGAAGCAATACAGGAGCTCGAAATTGAGTCTGGCGCCTGGTCTCCTGCTAGAGCGGTCGCCCACCGTCGAACTAAGCCAGCAGGCCGCAAGTTGGCGGAAAAGGATGGCCCAGAGTTGCAACGGCAAAGAGGCCCAATGGAAGCCTCCAACCCTTCAACTACGGCTGCCATTCACGACGCCTCTGATTCCGATTCAGAATTGACCTCAGCTTCTGAGTCAGATGCTTGCTCAGAATCTGGCTCCGAGTCCGGCTCAGAATCCGACTGCGAGTCTGACGCCGAATCTAACTTCGACATGGATTCTGGCTATGCCTCGGTCGAAGAGGATGGCCTAAGCGACAATGACTTCTACAATCAGTTTATTGATAGATGCGAGAAGGAGGGGCCAACAACAGCTAATCGGGGCGAGAGCGCCAAGAAGATGATACGCGTGGAGGAGAAAAGATGGCTTGAGTAAGTATCTATTTCATGCAATACCTGAGCATACCCTGCTGATTCATTGTTACAGATTCTGTGCGGTTACCAAGCGTGACCCGAAGACAACTCTCATGCAATGCGGCGCTCCTATATTCAAGGGTTACCTTTACTGGAGGTGTAAGAACTCGAGAATCAAGAAGGAGTCGTCTATTACGACATATTGGAAGGTTCTCAGTATGTTCTATTGCGACGAGACGAAGACATGGATGGACGGTGCCGTATTGTATGACATCGGGAATGCAAGTACCTATGAGTGTATCCAAGTTGCGGACTCTTACTAATATCTCCCAGTGGATCTCGGTCACCCTCACACCTTTACTTGGCCTTGATACATCGACAAAGAATAAGTCTGGCCTCTATGTCGCGGACTTGGATCTTATGTTGCACCACCACTGGGGTCTCGATGAAGAAGTATTTTCGCACGAACGCTTCCGCGTGCAACTGGCCGCAATTCTTGTTCTGGCTGGGGCCACCTCGACCCGGCCCGGAGCTCTTGTCGAGAATCTGCGCTACAAGGACGTGGAATTCCAGGTCTTCCCACCCGCAGCTGGTGGCGGACGAGCCCGTCTTGGAATGGTGGTGAAGCTGACCAAAATCAAGAGATCTGGTGGCAAGTCGAGGCCGAAGAAGTACGGATTCCACGAAGAGGACACGCTACTACATGATCCCGTGCTGTACATGGAAAGCCTCGCCTTTGCCGATGAGGCGTTCCTGAACGAGTTCAATGGCCCCAGGACATTTATGATCTTGTCGTGCCACCAAATTCCGATCGTATAATTCTCCCTTGGAAACCGGAGTGGCGCGAAAGGCCTGTGTTTCGAGACGTTCAGGGTCGCGGAACCAACATTACTGTGGCTCTCGACGAGGCTTTTCGGTACACAAAAGCGCGGAAGGGCTTAATCCGCCTCGGCCGGGCTCTTGGATTCGAAAAGCAGCTTGAGTGGTACGATCTTCGACGCGGATCAGGCAAGAAACTCAATAGTATGTGGCGCTACTGTATGTGTTTATAGTGACTAACACTTGATAGAGGCGCTCACCCCGGAGGAGCGTAACCATAGTATGGGACACGCACTGGGGGACTCCTCAACTTATACACGATTCTACATGACCGACTACAACGACGTTGACTTTCAATAGATCGTCTTCGGAAGCGAGCCGCAAAGGGACCTAATTCATCTGATGGGCCGGCTCCTTCGCCATGGCGATGCCCCCAAGCGCCTCACCGAGCATCAGAAGGCAGAGGTTAACAACGACCCGAAGCTAGCAAAGCTTCGCCGAAAACGGGACCGAGATCTCGCCGAAATCAGGAAACGAGGCTGGACTCTTCAAACGGCAGCCGACACGAAGCGAGGCAAGCACCTTCTCAAACGATACAACGGATACAAGGGACAGGTGGACGGCTCGAGACAGAAATTACACGACGGCAGTCTAGCGCGCGCCATTCAAGAGTTTCATGCTTCGATACATGGGGAGGAAGTCAGTCCTCAGCTAAATGGCATCCGGCCATCGGAATACCTCGCACCGCCAACAGTCCGATACCAGCTCCCAGGACGGGCCCTGACAGCGAAACTATTCTCGGAAGTTGTCGACGCTGCCAACAGGGACGAACTTTACCAGCTACGTATGAGTCTAATAAGAGAACTAGCGCTGCTCTGCCATCAACGAGAAAATCCTCGCCGTCGAGCAAAGGGTCGCTACAAGCCAGCGCCTTCCTATAGGTCGGCATTTTCCCCAGTGTCCACCAGAGCTGCTGGCTCCCGGTCCAATTCGGCCACAGCAATTGCGCCAATCACCAAGGACACCGCCGACCCTGTGAGCACTCTATTGGCCTGTCCATTCTGCAGGAGTGAAGATGACGCGGACAGCCTGACAAAACATATTCGTGACCAACATCTCAAAAGGCTGCCCATACCTTTCCATTGTCCATACGAAGCCGAGCCATTACGACTAGCCGACCCGCTACAGAGAAAAATTCATCGCGTTTTCCTACTGTCAAGCCCGGAGCAAGAGCTTTCGCAAACAGGTTCGAATCATTCTCGATTGGGAAAAGGACAGACGCCTGAAGCAGATGCTCAGCGGAAGATTCAGGCCAACTTGCCGAAGGTTTTGCGAAAAAGACTGAGTCCCAGGGAAATCTGACCCTATCCGGCCTCAACAATCTTTGCACCTGTAGCGGATTGCACTGGAGCGGGCGGGACTGTAGTAGGCTGGATCTCCAATGGATCCTAACCTGTATTTTTAGGCTGCATAACTGCTAAGCAGATACTGCTGGCAGGAGGGCTTGCTGGCTGGAATTGTGCTGTCAGGAACTGTGTTGGTGGAGTGGCCCTGCCAGCATGGAGTTTGAGGCCTACCTGACCCCTGCTGGCAGGGGGGCATGCTGGCGGGAATTGTGCTGTCAGGTGGCCCTGCGGGCAGAGGTGCCTGGCTGGCAGAGATGCCCTGCCAGCACGGATGTCCGGGGGTCCCCAATTCCCCTGCTGGCAGCGCAGCCTTGCCAGCATGGCCCCCTGACGGCACAGTTTTCCCGATGGCACAGTTTCCTGACGGCACAATCGCCCGTACCTGGCCCAATTAGGGTAAAGTTCCATGTGCCTCGTATTGGTTCCCTGGACCAACACAAACAATTACTCCGCCTCCGAAATGAAGCCGAAACCCTATCGTGGTCCGTTGGCTCATCTAACAAATCTCGCAGGCTGGGCCGTAAAGGATAGGAACTTTTTCTCCTAGGAGGCACACTCCAGCAAGAAGTCCACACCGTTAGAGAACGGTGGTGGCAAAGTCCGCGTCAGCGTGACGGAGAAGCAACGGCACAGCACCGCGGTGCCTCTTCGGGTACCTTCGGGTACCACAAACGTCAGTTGTTATCCTAGTGCATTTCTGCCTGCGCCGTTGCCTGCCAGGCTACAAAGGCGCAGCTGCATGCGTAAAAGTAGCAACCGCAGCATATGTTTCTCGACTGCAAGCAGTGCTTTTGCCCAGTACCAACCGAGAATCAACGCCCGCAGAAAATTACAATGTCGACCACTACCACGATGCCGCAGTCTGACCACCAAGCCGATTTCAGGCGGAGACTCATCGAGATATTCGATCCCCATGTCTCTAGCAAGCAGGATAAGCTGGATCAGCTGGTTTCTATCCGAAGTTTCGCCCTCAAGTTTATCAAAGACGCTTCACACAAGGCCCCACTCGAGTCGGAAGCGGTAAAACAAGGGCTCAGCGTCCTTTGGCACATGTTTCTCGAAACAGCCAAGTTTGCCGACAGGGACGACGCCTTTCAGGACCAGCTTGTCTCGATGCTGCTGTGGACCAGGGAAATCGACCTACTTCACAAAAGAGTACATCCTACCAAGACCAGCACGGTAGCTTGGGAGTCCTATGGCTTCGACAATAGCCTGCAGTCTAAGTGGGAGCAGCTAATGGAAACCGTCGACGCCACGCAGCAGCAGCAGCAAAACCTTGCCACCTTCTCGGCTAAGGCCTTGGCTGTCGGCGTCCATCAGGATTCTATCGGCCTGACGGCGCTGTGGTACCTGCGCGAGACTTTCGAGACGGAGGATAGCACCAGAGCCATTGCCCTGCTCCCTGCTGCTGTTACGTGGCTCGAAAACTGCAACTTCAAGCTTTTCACCCTATCGGTGACCGAAAACTCCTTCGAGGACGACTCCAAGTATCACCTCGTGGAGCCGGGAGTGCTGGCAAAAGGTGCGGGTATTGATCGCCCGGCTTTCTCCCTCCAGCGCTGGCTCTTTTGGAGACGTCGCCTGCAAGAGCTTAACCATAGCGCGAATGAGGAGGTGGCCAAGGAGGCTCACAAGGGTTTCATGGCCATGATCAACTGCGGTCGCGAATTTGACTATGATGTTCCGGGCGAAGCAAAGTTTACCGAAAAGCTTCAGGCCGCCATGGGGGAGGAACTCGTTAGGAGCGGCAAGAAGAGTGTTGATGGTCACGAGATTGGCATCAATGTTGATTGGGTAGATTGAGGGTTCACTTTGGTACTCTGACTGTACTTTGTCAAATATCTTGGTGCGATGACGGTTCGCAAGGTGATGAATTACATCGTGGGCATTTCATTGATACAGCTGAAGACCCTGCTCCTCAACTACATGTGTATACTTTCCGGGGAAAAGCACCTACTTTGGCTCTAGTCGCGAAACTACGATATCGTAGTGAAATCTTCGCCGCAACTAAGCCATATTCTTGGGCCGAGCACCGTTGTCGTTGGCGATAGCCACTGGTCAGAGGACCACTCCACCTCGGAGACCAACTTTGCTTGTGCCGCGGCTCCTGCCTTCAGTTTAATTCATTTATGCCAACCTTTGAGGGAAGGGGCGTATACCACATACTTGAAGATCGTGCTCCGCCGCGCCAACTGGCCTACGGCCGGCCGCAAAGCCCCAATATGATAAATTGAATCAGCCAACACCATTGCCAAGGGTCCCTGCTCCAACAACAACCCCCCCCCTCCCCCCGACTCACAGCATCCAATAGGAACTTGCTAGAATTGTGCTCGCCGCAGAGCTCGTAACTCGAGACGTGTCTCGTGTCTCGTGCCTCTATCCTGCATCCCGAGTCCTCCTCGGCAAACCAACAGCATTATGCGATCTAAGCCACCGGCAGCGAACCAAAATCTATATAAGACGAGAGTGTGCCAGTGTCTGGCTTGCTCACACCGAGCTTTCTGTACTAGCAACGAACACATACTCCAGAAGGCGCGACCCAACAATGCAACGACCCCACAATGCAATGGATCCACATCATCCACCCCTGCCCCCCCAAATGATCAAAACATCCATTTTCTAGTAGATTTCTATTGTTTAAAATGTTCAATCCATATCTAAAAGCCTCCTGATGTTACTTATGTTAACAGTTATCATCTCCTGCACCTCCTCAGCCGCAGGTTCCTCCGCAGGCTCGCCGGCGACCCTCCTTCGCTTAGGAACCATCTTACTAGCCTCCTCTACCGTAACGATATCTTTTATACGTGTAAATTTATCATTAGGAGGCTTACGTACCTTCCTTTTAATGTGGGGTTTTATAACGCGTTAGTCTTTTTTTAGGCAGTTGTTTTTGGTAATTAGAATTACCCTCTCTACAGCCCCTATATCTAATACCTTCTTAACCTTACGAAAAAGTGCCTTTACAGTCCTATTCTAGGGAGATAGGTTATCCTTAAGGGTATTTAAGACTCAACAAACACCCTAAGACTGCTTAAGGGTAGCGAAAAGGGGTGGTGTAGTGATAGTAGTGATTAGGGGGGTAGGGGGTCGTGTTTAGGAAGAGGCCTTATCTCTTACTAGTGCTTTAGGGTTATCTAATATAGCTAACGGCTTATACAGTTATATAGTAGTTCTCCTAAAGCTACTTTTAATGGTAGTAATAGTGTAGGTTTGCCGTAATACCTCTTTATAGTAAAGAAAAAAGCGTTATTTATTAGCTAGTGCTGACGTTTTATAATAGATTAGGGGTTTTATTATTTACCTGAAATAGGTTTTAAGGGGTGAAAAAACACTTTTATTAAAAGCCTGTAACTTATAAGAGTTGTGTAAAGGTAAATATAAAAGCTGAACTTAGTGTTATTAGTAAAGGTATATAAACTCAGTACTTTTATAACTGCTATGCTCGTTAAAGATAAGCAGGCATTTTTCTGATTTATTTAACGGCTTTATTTTAAAAAGGTAAACCTTTTTTAGCTACTTTATGAATATTTTAACGTTACTTTAGCCTGTAAGAGAGTAACTGTACTTTTAATTATGAAGATCCTTTTACTTTAAAAGAAAAGAGGGGAATTATTAGCCCTAAAGCGATACGTTAGTAAAGATGATAACTAATGTAAGTCTGTAGCCCTTAGCTGTTACTGCCTTTATTATAAAGACCTACGTAATGTTATCTAACCTTATAACTACTAAATGGTCGGTTAAAGAATTACCGATTACAGTACCGGCTGTTATTTTGGTTTCCTATATACCGTACTTATTAACGTTAACAACGTTACATAGCTTAATATTTTTAACGCGTAATTGCTCGCCTAAACGGTAGAAGAAATCTTCATGCTTAGCATAAGTCAATCTGTGAACTCTTTCTCTTTTTAATAATATCGAAAGTTTTGTTTTAACTTAAGTATGGCGGTTTAAAAAGCGGTCCGGCTAACAGTAGCTGATATAGGGAGTCGTACTGCTTTACTAAAGGATTTCTTCAGCCATCCTACAGAGCTCCGCTTTAAAAGGCGTACGGCCAGCGGCCTCCTGATTAAGGCTCCAGTCTACTAAAAAGGTCTCCTGAATTTATGTGAGCTTCTAGGCCGGAATTTTGCTTACTTTGTGGCTCTAGGCGCTATTGAGGTGCCGGAACAGGGTTAAGGGGTGGACTTCGTACGAAGCGGCTGTAACTACGCGTTTTGCACTATTATTAACAGCTGAAACCGCATCAAGAATATTCTGCTCCTTTACAGTAGCCATCGCGAATTTGGTTTGTTTTGGTAAAGAATTGGTGGAATGGTGGAAAATTCAAATGCAGGGGTTGGAAATTAGGTATGCAAGCCACGATGTGCATTGTGGGGTCGTTGCATTGTGGGGTCGCGACGTCTACAGCCTCACAAAAGTTTTCACCTTTTCACTCAATTCTTAAACAGCCATGATTGTCACCAAGCTTTTCTATGGCCTCGGCCTTATCTCAATGATAGCCATGCCTGTCCTCGCTGTTGCGGTACCGGATCCTGGGCTGCTGCCGGATACGTCAGCTCTTATTCCACGACAACTCGGGGACCCAATCAAGCGCGAGCCACCGGGGGCGTGGAGAGGAGAGTAAGCATTTTATTCTTTGCTCAATGTCTTGGCGGCATCTAACTGTCTCATAAAAGTGTACCGGGGATTGCAACGAAAATGGCTGTCACTGTTCCAACCCAATCCGCGTGTGTACCTGCCCCGCCAGCCAGATCGGGCAGGAGTGTGAATGCGCCTGATATACGTGCCGGCGCTGGCACACAGATGTTATCTCGTGTTTTTATTATATAAAATATACTTGGTCAAAACACCAGGCACCAGCCTAGACTAGCTCAAGGCCTAAAACACCTCACTCACATCCTCGTGCACAATCTGCAGTAGGCGAGAATGCCGGCCCTCCCCTGGTTTTGCAGCACTGATGCAAGAATGCCGACGCTCGTAAGTGTGTCGGGATGCTCTGTGCCTAGCACCTTCTCCCTGACATCAAGAGCCCGTCGATTTATCTGCTCCGCCTCTTCGTACTTCTCAAGCCGTGCCGCCATGGCCTTGACGCTATCGTCCGGCACAGCTGGTAGCTTGCCTAGAGCCTCAACAAACTCTCTTGTTGAACGGACCAATCTTTATCCTCAAGCCGCGCCGCTATGGCCTTGACGATATCGTCTGACGCAGCTGGTAGCTTGTCTTGAATTGACTGTACGTGTCTTGGCGATGCCAAGCAATCACGGCCTCGTACGCCGTAGAAGTACCGAGATTTTCCCGGGATAGATCAATAATTCAAATGCTCTATAAGCCGCGAAGGCCTCATTATCTATGAAACTACAGGCAGGACAGAATGGAGCCAGCTCAACAATGTCGACCCCTCCGCTTGGCCTTTTCTGCCCGCCTGAGGGCGACTTTGTCAGAAGTTCTAATCGGGACTCTATGGATTGTGGCCACGTGGTTCCTAAAATGGTCAAGGCTTTCAAGCCTTACGTCTTCAAGAACAAACACACTTGGGATGCTTACACACCTAGGGCCCGGCCCTACTGTTCGGCAAGCTCCCTTTCCTTTAGGTGTGTGTGTCATCCCAGTGATCGTTCCTTACATTAGGCCAGTAGTATTTGAACTTCCTCTCCTCAAGCGGGAGCCTCTCGTCGCCGATGCAGTCGGGACATTGTGTATTCTGCAAAAGGAGGGGGAAATCGTCAGGTCCAGGCGACTCTTACTTAATTACGACCTCGGCTTAGGGGTCTTGCCCGGATCCGCACGCCTTTAGCCGTTTCTCGTCTTCCACAGATTGCACAGGTGAGCTCCACGGCCTGTATACGAAGTTACTCTCCGTGATTTTCAAATCACAAAAGAAGAAAGCTGCTGTTAGCACGACAATTAGCTATCCACCATCTGTTTTTTTTGCTCACGTATCAGTCTAGCATCTCAATCTGGGGGAGCTAGGGTTATCGCAGGGTTTATGGGGCATACGGCAAGCCTCTCCACCCGGCCGAGGTCAAAATTAGTCAAAGTCTTCCGCCAACTTCTGGAACCTAGAATTAACGATACGACCTACTACACCGTAAATCTGGACGTATTCGACTGGGTGCGGATTCCCGATGCCCACCACGCTCGAGATCGACTATTTCCGGGAGCCAGATCCCCCAACACTTACTAATATTGCTCCGACAAATACCCTCGTCGATACCCATATTGGTAAATATACATTCCTTCCTTTCCCCTAATCCCTCCCTCCATCTCCCTTACTTACTCAGATCTAATTTAGTTAGATTAGGGCCAGTGCAATGTCAGTCTAGTCGTAGGCGATTACATAAAACTCTGGGTCTTCTGGGAAGGGACTAAGAAAAACCTCGATACCTTTTACAGCTACGCAGGATCGAGTTACAAATTCCTTCGTCTCTACCGAAAATTAAAGTCCTCGTTAACTTTCTTACAGAGCTCGGAAAACGCCGTAGGTTTCAGGGATTTCATACATACGACAGTCACCCTACGTCCAGGCTTTCTATTAGGCAAGTCTTACACGACAAGCAAATACCTTAGGGCTGGGGATCTCCTACTTCGGGAATATTCGGTGTCCGGGTTGACAAAACGAACGGGTCACACAATCTACGGCTAGCGCTTTCTTACAGGCATGTATCAGTGGCTTTCGCGATCCGGCAACAGCAGAACAAGTACAGAGATAGTTCTGCCGCTATTATAGTCTCGTCGATTCGCTTCCGGGCAAGGATTCGTTGTTGAAGAAAGCAAAGGACCTCTTCAGCGTCACGGGGGCGGGGGGGGGGGGACGAGGGACAAAGGAAACGGCGTAAGTCGGTCGAGAAAATCCTTGACAATCGCAGAGAAGGACCTATTGACACAGTAACGACGAGAACACGTGGGAACTGCTGGAAAACCTCACAGACAACGTATTACCAGCATATAAGGCGCTAACCCTGCGATTTCATTAGTTGAATCGTACAAGCTACCCCGCAGAGCCTGGCGAGACGAGCCACTGAAGACCAATCATAAACAGGTAAAATCCTTACTTTCCTCCTTTTTATCTATTAACTAATCGTTACTCATAATAAAACCCTAGGCTTTTTATTCCTTAAAAAAGGGACTTACAGGACTTTACAAGACACTGGGTACGTAATAGTGTATATGTGATATTATTATCCTGTCCGGAGGACAATTTGTTATAAGGGTGGTTTAAAAAAAAATTACTATGGGAAATTCAGTCAAAACTGATAAGGCAATTCAACTCGACCTAGGACTGGTCGGTTCATTATCAAAAGTGGGTCTGCTCGGGCCACTCCGCTCGGGCTCCTACTCGGGCCCCAAATCACATGATATGATATGTTTTCAGATACGTCACGTGACCAGGATTTCAAATCTGAAGTCAGATTCAGGGTTAGGGTTATGGTTCAGGGGTAATTAGCGTTTGGAAAAATTAAACAAATAGGTATTTAGAAATAGAAACAAGGCTAAATCTAATCAAGGAAGGTGGTTTTATATGTAGATCTTTACCTAGAATTTGGAACTGGAATTTGTTTTACTATAAAGCTTATAATAAGAAAGATATTACTGTTTAAAGTCTATTAATAATAATTATTTAAATAATAACTGGTTAATAAGTAATATAGTAAGTTCTATTACTTACGTTTATTATATAACTTATTACGTAGAATCTAGAACTGGAATCAGTTTTACTATACTGATGAAATTGAGAAAGATATTAATGTTTAAAGTTAGATAATAATAGTTATTATAATAATAATGTGACGACCCTGCAGGCCGTCACCTGGGCCGGCACGGCCCGACGAATTCCCCGCAGACTGAACAGTGCAGAGGAGCAGTACGCACGGTACTGCGCACTGGGCCAGGGGTGCAAAGACCCGAAGCCCTTACGACTAATTAGAAAAGTGCTCTGTCGCTCTGTGTGCTCTGTCAAAGAGTAAGAGAGCAGATAGAGTAGTTACTCTGTTTACTCTATCGCTAAGACAGGGAGCAGACAGAGCAAAGTACAGAGGTACCTTTTAGTTAGTTAGTATAAATAGTTATAATTATGTCCATAACCTCCGTGAGGGACTTTAGTTCCTTATGTTAGTATTCTATTTAATTAATTATTTATATCTTACTGTTTAAACTTACCTTTATATATTATAATAACAGTAACTTATAGTAATTGTTAGGTTTTTACAACCCTAACCCGGCCAGTGTGGTTGGAACAGTGTGGCTGGATCCACGCAGCTGCTCCGCGGCTGCATCCGTGAATCTGCATAGCCAAGAACGCCAGACTCCACTGCCAACCTCGTATTCAGTTAGCCAACCTCGCTTCGCAGAAGCGAGTGTGGCCAATGCACTCCGTGCACTGGCCACCCTCACGGCTATAATAACACGGCTTCCACTCTCGAAGATAGAAATAATTAATCACCTTTAACACACACTGCTTTCTAATGCCTTAACCCCTTTTGCATTTTAACAGTAATATTAAACTCCTATCTAAGATTGTTAGCTTAATAAGCTGTCTTTAGAACGCCCTTTATCTATTAACGTCCTACTATACGTTTTGTCTTAACCTACACTAATCCTCTTAAGGCTTATATTAAGTGCAGGTTATAATACGATACTAAAGTCTAGTTTTAAACGCTGTTTATTAAACTCCTAAATACCTTCTTTCTTCCTTTACTATAGCTTACGTCTTTCCCCCTAACCTTACAGGGAATAATGACTTATCTAACGATATTAAAGTACCTAATATTACTCTTACTAGTTAAGGTGTAAAGACTGGTAATAACGATAAACTCTTCCATATAAAGCTTACTTATTACAACCTGCACCCGACACAGGCCTTAAGAGGACTGGCGCAAGTTAAGACAGAACGTATAACAGGACGTTAATAGGTAAAGGGTATTCTGAAGATAGCTTGCTAAGCTAACACTCCTAGACGGGGGGTTTAATGTTACTGTAAGTCGTTATCATTATAATACATAGAGGTAAGTTTAAATAATAAGATATAAATAAATAATTAAATACTAGCGTAAGGAACTAAAGTCCCTTACGGAGGTTATAGGTATAACTATAACTATCTATATTAACTAACTAAGAGGTACTTTATACCTTACTTAATCCATTATGCTTAGTAGTGCACCACGCAGTTACGGCCAAGCAGCTAACTGAATGGTGCTTAGTGTTGTCAATCCTTATAGACTACCAAGCACTTCCTTACTGGTCGTAGGGGCTTCGGGTCTTTGCACCCCTGGCCCAGTGCATTAGGACAGTATGTACCGTCCTTCCGCACTGTTCCTTCTGCGGGGGATTCGTCGGGCCGCCCCGGCCCAAGTGACAGCCTGCAGGGTCGTCACATTACTGAAGCCTTTTAGACGTACGGAGTGTTTATAACTATAATAATTAAAAACACGTTAATTACTTAATAAGTTAAGAACCTTAAGATTAGCTAGCTGCTTAAGTGTATTAGTAAGAGCATTAACCTTTCTACTTAGCTTACCTATATAAAGCGCGACTTTTAACTTTAGGGGATTACTATAGTAGATTAGAAGGTCCTTTATATTATAAGCTAGCTAAAAGGTAACTTTAACCTTTAATTCTTAGTAATTATTAAGGATTACTTAAACTTAGCTATTATAGAGTAAAGGATTATTACTATTAAAATCTTTAATAAGTATAAAGGATAAGTTAACTTTAAGATTAAAATCACTAAGATGTCTAAAGTTTAGGATAAGTAAAAGTAAGTTAAGGACTGTTTAAAGAAATTAGTATAGCTGTCTTTAATAACTACGTACTTATCTAGCTTTAATTATAACTGATATTAAGTTAATTAGGATAAGTTAGTATTGAAGTTCAAGTTTTATAAGGGCTTAAAGAATAACGTTAAAGATAAGCTTTATAAGAAAAACTAGTATATGTTCGACTTTAATCAGTACGTTATTAAGGTTATTATTATCGATAATTAACTATTTAAATATAAGTTGGAAAAAAAAGCTAGTATTAATAAGGTGCTCCACTTATAATTAACGGAAAAACATATTAAAGCTTTTCTACACTAATTATTAATATTAGAGCACTGTATATAGCATTTACCTTAAACTAATAGACATTAGTATAGTAAACTGTTAAAACTAACTTAACCATAATAAGTTACAGTAACAGCAGTAGTAAAAGCTACCTAAGGACTTATCTTAAGTTTAGTGCTTTAACAATAATAAGAAAGGCTATATAGCGTAACAGTACCTTTTATTAAAACGAGTTAGTTAAAAGGCAGTTCTAGACGGAGGGAAGTATATCAAGTTTAACTCTAGGGACATCTATATTAAGATAGTAAATAATAAAGAAGACTGTGCTTAAATAGATAAATATAATATAGGAGATAAGGAAAAAGAAAAGGAGGAACCTTAAGATATAATGTACTTAATCCTTAAAGGGATCTAAGAAGAGTTAGTTATAAAGGTGTAGGTTATTACAGACTGATTTTAAAGTAGAAACTTAAAATATTTAAAAGTGTAGGTTACTGTAGACTAACTTTAAGAAGAAATGTTTTAATTAATAGTTACAGGTTTTAAAAACCTTATGTTATAAGCTTAGGAATTAAGAAAGTTTAGAAAGGACCTTAATTTAAACCTTATTAAAATAGTAAAAGGAGTTAAGAAAATAGCTTTTAAGGTTATTAAAGTGGTAAAGTAAGTATTAGAAAACGAAAGGGAGTAGATTAAAAGGATTAAGTTAGAGAAACGGAAACTCTTTTCCTCTATACCCCTTAAGACCCTTAAACGTTTTAAATATATTAAGTGGATTAGTACCTTTACCTTCCTGGAAGAAGGATAACTTAAATAGTTGCCTTACATTAAAGTTAATATACTTAGGACTGGAACCTTAAAGGTCCCTTAAGAGGATAAAAAACAGGTGCACTAATAAAAGGTCTAGGAGTTAAAGGACAGATATTAAGAACTAATAGATAAAGTAAAAGACCTGTAAGTTAAAAACCTTACTGTAAAGTCTAAGGATAGGGTAATTGAGATTAGTTTACTGCTTTATAATAAGGTCCGCTTCGCTAATTAACTTAAGTATTAACTTATTAAAAATGACTACCCTATGGAAAAATAAGCTGGGTTACTATTACTTAAGTTTTAAGAAGAAGTTTAAAAAAAGTAATATATATGGAAGTAAGTAATTAAAAAAACGAAGTAAGGTTTTACCCCCCCTGTTTTATACTCTCTAACGACAGCACTTATAATCCACATTGACTACACTAGTTATAAGGACATACTGTAAATCGACTACATATAAAATAACTGCACTCTTAACTAGTATAATAGGCTTAAAGCTCTTTATAACCATTTCCTTAATATAAGAAGATAAGACTACACTATCGTTAGGGTAGAAATAGGGACAGCCTATTATTAAGTCTCTTACATATTAATTAAAGAATTTAATAACAGTAGTAAACGGAAAGTTATTAAAGTTAACTAAGCCCCTGTTACTTATTAACGAGGAGGCTTATTTAATAACTGCCTGACTGTAACGTGCTCCGTCCACCTTAAGGGAAAAGCTAAAGTATAGTAAAAGTAAACGGATTATAAGAGGATTTAAAAGTAATAGGATATGATTAGGATCTAGTCTTATAAAGCATACGGAAGGCTTATTAAAGATTTTTAAAATACTAAACCGTTTAAAGTTAATTAGACCTTAAAACGCGAAAACCTAAGAGAGGTTAACTGTTAAGTCTATTAAAGTTACCTGTTTTTCTAAAAGGAGTTAGGAAAAGATTATTAGCCTTTTAAAAGAGCTGGAAATTAATGATTTACTAATTAGTAAAAACCCTAAAAAGAAAGAGAGGTACTTAAAGGTTAAGCTAGATAAGACCTTAAGGATAGATAGTTACTATAACTTAGATATAAAAAGAGTATAAGTATTTCTCTGTTAGTATTAACTTAATAAACAGAAGAGGGAGGTCGTTTAAGGTAAGAGTAGTAATTAATAACGGGAGTACTTTTAACTTAATACACTTTATACTAGTTAACTGAAGGAAACTCCCTAACGAAGAGTATAAAAAGGCTATTCCTATTTAAAATAAAGAAAAAGGCCTATATTAATATAATAACAGTAAAGTTACCTACCACTTACTACTCCTAATTAAAGTGAATAAGGATAAATAATAAGTAGACTTTAATATTACATTAATAATATGGTATAATATAATTCTGGGTTTACTTTAATTAGAAAAGTATAACACTGTAATTAATTAAAAGAGTGGTTACCTTACTTTTAGTAAGTCCCCTAACTGTAATTATTATTTAAGTAAAGCTAAGAAAGCACTAAACCACTTTAAAGATAAATAATGTATTTAAAAGCGAACTAAGCCTTTAAAAGTAAGTACAGTTTAGGTTAGATTTATTAAAACGGTTAAAAGACTAAAGAGTCTACTGTATTACCTAAATGATAATTTAAAAGGTAGAAAGAAGTAAACAGCTAATCTATAAATAAATAAAAAAGTTAACTTATCTAAGGTACCTGTGGAGTATAGGAAGTTTACCCTGTTTCGAAAAAAGATACTGTAACTGCTAGACTACGGACCGTAAGACTACAAAATCAAACTAAAGCTAAGAGTAAAGCTTTATAACTTCTAGCCCTACTACGTGAACCCTTAACAGGCTAAGGCTTTAAAAGAGTACGTTAATAAAAATCTAAAAAATAGGTTTATTATAAAGTCCCAGTCCTTAGTAGGATACTTAGTATCATTTTTCTTAAGGAAGGGAGACAGTAAGCTTTATATAATTATTAACTACTAAACATTAAATAAGAATACATTTAAGAATCGCTACTTATTACTACTTATTACAGAGATATAAGAACAGATTATTAAAGTAAACTGGTTCTTTAACCTTAATTTCCCTATGGGATTTAATTATATCAAAGTGAAGGAAGAGAATAAGTATAAAATAGCTTTTCAGACTTGTAATAAGTATTACCAGTAGTGTATTATGCCTATAGGATTAATAAACGCCCTTATAACTTTCTAAGGCATTATTAATAATATTCTCCGCCCCTTCTTTAATAAGTTTATCTTTATATATATAAACGATATTCTAATTGTTAAGATGCAAAAGGGGTCAAGGCATTAGAAAGCAGTGTTTTTTTTAAGGTGATGAATTGTATCTATCTTCAAGAGCGGAAGCCGTGTCATTATAGCCGTAAGGGTAGCCAGTACACGAAGTGCATTAGCCACACTCGCTTCTGCGAAGCGAGGTTGGCTGACTGAATACGAGGTTGGCAGTGGAGTCTGGCGTTCTTAACTCTGCAGATCCACAGAGCCAGCCGCTCTGCGGCTGCGTGGATCTAGCCACACTGTTCCAGCCACACTGGCCGGGTTAGGGTTGTGAAAACCTAACATAATCCCTTAATTACAACATTAGTTAAAGTTTTTATCTTTACTATTTAAAATAAAAAGGCCTTTAATAAAGCCTTATTTAATAAAAAGCTCTTAAACACTTTTACATATAATAATAATAACGATAATAAGCTAATAAAAGTTATTAACTTTAGTTATATATTTTTTAAGTTAAAAAATAAGCCGTTAAATATAAAATTAGTAAGAAAGATTTAAAGCTTATATAAAAAAGATCTTACTGTAAAGATATAAGTTAACCGTGTTATTAAAGCGCTTAAATATTTCAATACCTAAAGGATAAATAAAGGGATAAATTTAAATAAATATAATTCACCTATTTTATATATTATGTTATTAAACACTATATTTTTATATATTAAGCCTACAGCTTTATTCTTATTATGTGCTAAGCTTATAGCTTTATTCTTGTATATTAAGCTTATAGCTCTGTTCTTGTAACGTACTAAAGCGCTTTAGACGTATATATATATATAAAATTGCTGGCGTCGCTTCGTTTGTCATTCTGCGACGGCCCTTCGCTACGCTACGGGGCGCTCCATTCCTCACTTTCGCTCCTGGCAATTTTGGCGTGGGGTATTAAGCTTATTTAAATAAGTGCAGCGAACAAAGCGACAGAAACCTGTCCGGAGGC